>Ga0114898_1000481_pt1 | contig 30916 bp, 32 predicted proteins | sample Malvired_Geostar_FD_83496 | JGI IMG/M metagenome (GOLD analysis project Ga0114898, IMG submission 83496) | Marine viral communities from the Global Malaspina Expedition - Malaspina viral metaG DeepMed_Geostar | ecosystem: Environmental > Aquatic > Marine > Oceanic | place: Mediterranean Sea...
GTACAGCCTCAGCAGGCAAGACCCGCTGATGAGCCCCCGCTATACTCTCGCCACGACTTACTCATCGCCCGGACCTTTACGCCATGACCCAGGATCAACTCAAGCAGGCCGTCGCCCAGGCCGCTGTCGACCATATCCTTCCCAAGCTCAACGATCGCAGCATCGTCGGCGTCGGTACCGGCTCCACCGCCAACTTCTTCATCGACCTGCTGGCCAAGCACAAGGGCTTCTTCGACGGTGCCGTGGCCAGCTCCGAAGCCACCGCCGAACGTCTCAAGCAGCACGGCATCCCGGTCTACGACCTGAACTCGGTGAGCGAACTGGAGTTCTACGTGGATGGCGCCGACGAGGCGAACAAGCACCTGGAGCTGATCAAGGGCGGCGGCGCGGCACTCACCCGCGAAAAGATCGTCGCGGCGGTGGCCAAGACCTTCATCTGCATCGCCGATAGCAGCAAGCTGGTCGAGCAGCTGGGCGCCTTTCCGCTGCCGGTGGAAGTCATCCCGATGGCGCGCAGCCATGTGGCGCGCGAGCTGGTCAAGCTCGGCGGCGACCCGGTCTACCGCGACGGCGTGGTCACCGACAACGGCAACGTCATCCTCGACGTGCACAACCTGATGATCGGCTTCGCCCCCGAGCTGGAAGGCAAGATCAACAACATCGTCGGCGTGGTCACCAATGGCCTGTTCGCCATGCGCCCGGCCGACCTGCTGCTGCTCGGCACCCAGGACGGCGTGCAGACTCTCAAGCGCTGAGCCTCCCGGCGAAGCGTAACGGCGACTACGCTTTGAAGTGCCGCGCCGAACCCGGCGCGGCCCATCACAGGAGGTGTCGCCATGTCCGGCAAATTCCAGCTGAAGCGCGCCAGTAATGGCCAGTTCCACTTCAACCTGCTGGCCAGCAACGGCCAGGTCGTCTTGTCCAGCGAACAGTACAAGGCCCATGCTTCGGCGCTCAATGGCATCGATTCGGTTCGCAAGAACGCGGTGCGCGAGGGCGCGTTCGAGGTGAAGGAATCGAGCACCGGAAAGTTCTACTTCGTGCTCAAAGCGAGCAATGGTCAGATCGTCGGCCAGAGCCAGATGTACGCCAGCCTGCACAGCGCCGAACAGGGCTGCGACTCGGTTCGACGCCATGCACCGAACGCTGCGCTGCAGGACGAAAGCGCTTCGGCGGTCGGCTGACCTGCCGCTGGACCAGGTGGCCGGCGAGACCTAGTCACCTGGTCTTGCGAAACAGGTAGAACAGGTTCGGCTCGCTGACCAGATAGAGCGTGCCGTCCGGCCCCATGGCAATGCCCTCGGCCTGCGGCACGTCGCGTTCGAGGCCGTGCCTGCCGGCACGTAGCGAAAGGCTGCTGAGCGGCTGGCCGTCACCATCCAATTCGATCACCAGCCGTGACTCGTCGGACAGCGCCAGCAGATGGCCGGTCTGCTCGTCGTATTGCAGGCTGGAGAGGTCGCGGACGAACAGCCTGGCCTCATGTTCACCGATATGCACCGACGGGCTCGGCTCGCGGTACGGAAAGCCGGAGATCTCGTAGATACGTACCGGATCGCGCTCCTTGGCGACGAACAGGCGCTTGCCGGCCGTGTCGTAGGCCAGGCCTTCGAAGCCCTTGTTACCGTTGAGATCGATGCCCAACGAAAGCTGTTGCGCCTGCTCGGCGTCGATGACGCTGGTCTGCTCGTTTACCTCGACGCGCAGCAGCCGCTGCCTGCGTTCATCGCTGATCACGTAAACGCCTTCGGAAATGTACTCGATGGCCTCCGGATCGCCGAAGCCGACCAGGGGAATCGCGCGTAGCAGATCGCCTTCCAGGCTGAGCTCCAGCCAGTGCGGATTGCCGTTGGTGACGGCGATCAGGCTGTTGCGATCCGGATCGAACGTCAGCGCCGAGAGGTCATCGTCGATACCGGCGACCACCTTGCCCTGAATCGCGACCCGGTAGTCCGGCAGCCACAACGAGGCGCTGCCGCTCTGCTCGCCCTGCTGCCACTGAGTGAAGTGGAACCAGCCGCGCTCGAACAGGCGGTAATGAACGCCGGCGGCAACCGCCAGCAACAGGGCGACGCCGAGCAGCGCAGCCAGAAGGAATTTCAACGCACGCATGACCACCCACATTCTTCTAGTTGTGAAATCGCGATTGTGGCGCGCCCGGCTTACACCAGGCTTAACCGGCGCAGCGATTCAGCGCTTGCGGCTGAATACGTAGAAGTGGTTGGGTTCACCGACCACATAGATGTTGCCCTCGCCATCCATCGCCACGCCTTCTGCCTGCTCAATGCCCTGCACCAGGCCGTTGAGCCCGCCGAACAGGCTGATGAAGCTGCGCGGCGTACCTTGCATATCGAGTTCCACCAGCAATCGCGACTCGTCGGAGAGCAGCAGCGTATGACCGCTGCGCGGATCGATGGTGACGGAGGAAATGTCATGCACCAGCAGCGGTTGGCTGGACAGTGCCTGCAGTGCGCCGGGCGCGCCGTCCTCACCCGGAAATGGCAGCTCGAACAGGCCCTGCGGGTCACGTTCCTTGGCCAGCAGCAGGCGTTGCGTACGCGGATTCCAGGCCAGCCCCTCGAAGCCCTTGTTGCCGGCATCGGTGAAGCCAAGGTCGTAACTGGCCAAGTCGTCCAGCTCCAGGGTTTCCACGCCCGGCTGCAGATGGAACACCGCCACCAGCCGGCGACGCTCGTCGACGATCGCCAGACGGCCATCGCTCAGCGCTTCCACCGCTTCCGGGTCGGCGAAGCCACTCAGCGCGACCCGGCGTAGCACCACGCCAGCAGGGCTGAACTCGACCAGCTGCTCACCGGTGACCGTAAACAGCGTGCCGCTCAGCGGATTCCAGGTCAGTCCCGAGGTTTCCTCGTCTTCCAGCCCAGCCAGCGTCGTTTCCAGCGCCAATTCGTAGTCCGGCAGCCAGATGCCGGCAGCACGCTGTTCGGCAGTGACCGAACGCTCGCCCCAGTACAGCCGCAGCTGGTCATCCCAGTGCAGCAGGCGACCGGCGGCGAGCAGCGCGACGAACAGCAGCAACAGGACGACAGCCACGAGCAGGCGCCAACGGGAATAACGAACGGGCATGAAAAGCGTTCCAGCGGAGGGTGCTGGATTACAACACGAGAACGGTTCGCAAAGAAGCGGCAAACGCGGCGGGTGAATCCCGCCGCGTCGATGGGATCAGAGCACGCGGCTCTCGAAGCGGGACAGGCCGACCAGCTCCAGCACCAGTTCATCGCCCTGGTTGAGCGGACCGACACCGGCCGGCGTGCCGGTCAGTACGACGTCGCCCGGTTGCAGGCTGAAATGCCCGGCAATGTGCTGCAGCAGCGGCAGGATGGCATTGAGCATCTGACTGCTGTTGCCGTCCTGGCGGACTTCGCCGTTGATGCTCAGACGGATGCCGATGTCGCCCAGATCCTCCACCGCGTCGCCCGGCACGAACGGCGCCAGCACGCAGGCGCCATCGAAGCTCTTGGCGATCTCCCACGGGTGGCCCTTTTCCTTGAGCTTGGCCTGTACGTCGCGCAGGGTCAGGTCCAGCGCCGGTGCGAAGCCGGAAATGGCATCGCGCACCTCTTCCTCGTTCGGCTTGCGCGACAGCGGCTTGCCGATCAGCACGGCGATTTCAGCCTCGTAGTGCACCGCACCACGATCGCTGGGGATGCTGAAGCCGCCTTCCAGCGGCACGCTGCAGCTGCCGGCCTTGATGAACAGCAGCGGCTCGGTCGGCACCGGGTTGTTCAGTTCCTTCGCGTGCTCGGCATAGTTGCGGCCGATGCAGACCACCTTGCCCAGCGGGTAGTGGATCGGCGTGCCGTCGGTGTAGTGGTGCTGGTAGCTCATCGATGACTCCTTGGGTCGGTGGGCCACTCAGGCCGCGAAGATCTTGCCGGGGTTCATGATGCCGTTCGGATCGAACACCGCCTTCACCGCTTTCATATATTCGATTTCGGCCGGCGAGCGGCTGTACTCGAGGTAGTCGCGCTTGGTCATGCCGACGCCGTGTTCGGCGGAGATCGAGCCGTTGTACTTCTGCACGGTCTCGAATACCCACTTGTTCACCGTCGCGCACTTGCCGAAGAACTCGTCCTTGTCCATGGCATCGGGCTTGAGGATGTTCAGGTGCAGGTTGCCGTCGCCGATATGGCCGAACCAGACGATCTCGAAGTCCGGGTAGTGCTCGCCAACGATGGCGTCGATTTCCTTGAGGAAGGCCGGCACCTTGGCGATGGTCACCGAGATGTCGTTCTTGTACGGCGTCCAGTGGCTGATGGTCTCGGAGATGTACTCGCGCAGCTTCCACAGATTCTGCAGCTGCTGCTCGCTCTGGCTCATCACCCCATCGAGCACCCAGCCCTGCTCGACGCAATGCTCGAAGGTCGCCAGTGCCTGGTCGGCACGCTCGTCGGTGGTGGCCTCGAATTCCAGCAGTGCATAGAACGGGCAGTCGGTTTCGAACGGCGCCGGCACGTCGCCGCGACCGAGCACCTTGGCCAGCGCCTTGTCGGAGAAGAACTCGAAGGCAGTGAGGTCCAGCTTGTCCTGGAAGGCGTGCAGCACCGGCATGATCGAGTCGAAATCCGGGGTGCCCAGCACCAGCGCGGTGAGGTTGGTCGGCTGGCGCTCCAGGCGCATGGTCGCCTCGACGACGAAGCCCAGGGTGCCCTCGGCGCCGATGAACAGCTGGCGCAGGTCATAGCCGGTGGCGTTCTTGATCAGATCCTTGTTCAGCTCGAGCAGATCGCCCTTGCCGGTCACGACCTTCATGCCGGCGACCCAGTTGCGGGTCATGCCGTAGCGGATCACCTTGATGCCACCGGCATTGGTGCCGATGTTGCCGCCGATCTGGCTGGAGCCTGCGGAGGCGAAGTCCACCGGGTAGTACAGGCCCTTGTCCTCGGCGAACTGCTGCAGCTGGGCGGTGACCACGCCGGGCTGGCAGACGGCGGTGCGGTCCATCTCGTTGAATTCGAGAATCTGGTTCATGTAGTCGAAGGACACCACCACCTCGCCATTGGCCGCCACTGCCGCTGCGGACAGCCCGGTGCGACCGCCCGAGGGCACCAGCGCGACCTTGCGCTCGTTGGCCCAGCGCACGATGGCCTGGACCTGCTCGATGCTCTTGGGAAAGACGATGGCCGAGGGTGCCGGAGCGAAATGCTTGGTCCAGTCCTTGCCGTAGGCATTCAGCGAATCGGCGTCGGTCAGCACTTTGCCGGGCTCGACCAGGGTTTTCAGCTCATCGATCAGGGCGGGGTCGGTCATCACGGGAACTCTCATACGATTCATGGTCACCCTGAGCACGCTTCAGCACAGGGGTGGGGGTGTTTCGAGGGGCTCGTATGCTAGCATACGCACCCCTTTGAAACGTGCCTCGGCAGACTCCCGACACCGCTAATGACGGGTCGGCCAGCCTTCGCTGGACACTTCAGTCCTATCCTTCGGCCTTAAGGTTTTAATACAGATGAGCCAGACCTCTCTCGACAAGAGCAAGATCAAGTTCCTTCTTCTCGAAGGCGTGCACCAGAACGCTGTCGACACCCTGAAGGCGGCCGGCTATACCAACATCGAGTACCTCAAGACCGCGCTGTCCGGCGATGAGCTGAAGGAAAAGATCGCCGACGCCCATTTCATCGGCATCCGCTCGCGCACCCAGCTCACCGAGGAAGTCTTCGACGCGGCCAAGAAACTGATCGCCGTCGGCTGCTTCTGCATCGGCACCAACCAGGTCGATCTCAACGCCGCTCGCGAGCGCGGCATCGCGGTATTCAACGCGCCCTACTCCAATACCCGTTCGGTAGCCGAACTGGTGCTGGCCGAAGCCATCCTGCTGCTGCGCGGCATCCCCGAGAAGAACGCCTCCTGCCATCGCGGCGGCTGGATCAAGTCGGCGGCCAACTCCTTCGAGATCCGCGGCAAGAAGCTCGGCATCATCGGCTACGGCTCCATCGGTACGCAGCTGTCGGTACTGGCCGAAGCGCTGGGTATGCAGGTCTTCTTCTATGACGTGGTGACCAAGCTGCCGCTGGGCAACGCCACCCAGATCGGCTCGCTGTACGAGCTGCTGGGCATGTGTGACATCGTCTCGCTGCACGTTCCAGAGCTGCCGTCCACCCAGTGGATGATCGGCGAGAAGGAAATCCGCGCCATGAAGAAGGGCGGCATCCTGATCAACGCTGCCCGCGGCACCGTGGTCGAGCTGGATCACCTGGCCGCCGCGATCAAGGACGAGCACCTGATCGGCGCCGCTATCGACGTGTTCCCGGTCGAACCCAGGTCCAACGACGAGGAGTTCGAAAGCCCGCTGCGCGGCCTGGATCGCGTGATCCTGACCCCGCACATCGGTGGCTCGACTGCCGAAGCACAGGCCAACATCGGCCTGGAAGTCGCCGAGAAGCTGGTCAAGTACAGCGACAACGGCACCTCGGTGTCCTCGGTCAACTTCCCGGAAGTCGCCCTGCCGTCGCACCCGGGCAAGCACCGCCTGCTGCACATCCACCAGAACATTCCGGGCGTGATGAGCGAGATCAACAAGGTCTTCGCCGACAACGGCATCAACATCTGCGGCCAGTTCCTGCAGACCAACGAGAAGGTCGGCTACGTCGTCATCGACGTGGACAAGGAATACTCCGACCTGGCGCTGGAGAAGCTGCAGCACGTCAACGGCACCATCCGCAGCCGCGTGCTGTTCTGATTCGCTGACGTGGTGCACTGAAAGGGAGGCTTCGGCCTCCCTTTTCCGTTGCTGCGACTTCCGTCCGGCGCACCGCGACGGACTAGCTGCGCAGCGCACGCGGGGCCGCGGCATCCACATCGGTGCCGGGCTGCTCGTCCGCCGGATCGAGCTGGGGTGGAACATCAGTTTCGATCGGCGCCTGACGCGGCTGCAGCACGGGAGTTTGATCGCGCTGGGGTCCCTGCCTCGGCTGCTCCACCGAATCGTCACGCGGCGCGCTGTTGTCCAGCGGGTGCTGGCGCGCCTTGTCCGGCTGGGTGGGGCCGGTGCCATCGGCCATGGCGCCGGCAGCGAACGCCAGCGAAAGCAGCAGCATGCCGTCACGCAGAATGCTCATCGTCGCACCTCCGAGCCTCTCTATAACGCTTTCGGCATGCCCACACCGCCAAGGTTTCAGCGGCGGCGCGGCTGTCGGTCGGGCGGTCGCAGGCCAGACACCATACGACCCGGCAAGGGAGCGCCTTGCCAGGTCGTCGTATTGCCGGGATCAGTAGGCGCCGCGTGCACCGCCCTCGCCGCCTGTACCGGTCGTGCCCTGCTTACCGGACGCACCATCGCCCCCAGAATCGACGCCAGTGCCGTGATCGCTACCGTGTGTGGTCGCCGGGCGCTCAGTCTCGTCCGGCATCTTGCCGGTATCGGAGGTCGAATCCATGCCGTTGCCCGTGCCACCCATGGTTCCCGGCTGCTCGGTACTGTGTCCCTTCGAATCGCGGTGGCCGGTATCGACGCCGGTGCCGGTGTTGCCGGCAGCGAATGCCGCGCTGGAAAGCAGTCCCGCCAGGGTGAGTGCCGCAATCTTGTGCATATTCATGATTGATTCCTGCATATTTTCAGGGGTTCATGTAATCCGGCAGTGCGACGCGCCAGGGGTTTCGTCGTCAGCCTTTACAAAACGTGACAGCCCTATTGGAGCGCCTTGCCAGAGCGGCTAGTCGCCCGGACCGTCGGTCGCCTGCGGCCGGTCACCGAGCAGATCCTCGACATACAGCATGCGTATCAGCACCATGCCGACCGCCGCCAGCGGCGTCGCCAGCAGCAACCCCAGGGTGCCGGCAAGCAGGCCGAATAGCAGCTGCACGCCGATGGTCAGTGCCGGCGGCACCGAGACGATGCGCTGCTGCATCCAGGGCGTGAACACATAGCTTTCCAGCGCCTGGACGAACAGGTAGAGCGCGGCAACATAGAGCACCGTGCGGCCGCCCTCCAGCGAGGCCAGCAGCAGTGCCGGAATCACCGCCAGCACCGGGCCGATGTTGGGAATGAACGACAGCAGCCCGGCGATCAGCCCAAGTACTAGGGCCAGTTCGATGCCCAGCAGCCAGAGACCGAGGGTGGTCAGCACGCCGATCAACAGCATCTCCAGCAGCTTGGCCAGCAGCCAGGCACGCAGCGTCGCCCCGCTCTCGTCGAGCACCTCGGCGGCGCGCGAGCGATAGCTCAGCGGCACCAGCTTGAGCAGGCCGCAGACATAGATCGGCGGGTTGATGGCGAGGCAAACACCGATGGCGAAGGCAATCACGAAGCTGCTCAGCGCCCCGGCCACCGAGCCCATCACCTTGCTCACCACACTGAAGGCACTGGAGCCGTCGGGCAGGGAGTCCTCGATGCGTTCACGCTGCTGCAACAACTCATTGGTCCAGGGCAGTTGCTGCGCTCGCTCACGCAGCCGCTCAACGGCCTCCGGCAGTGAATCGGACAACGCATCGGCCTGCTCGGCAATACTCGGCGCCACCAGCCAGCCTGCACCTCCCAGGCCGAGCAGCGTGACGACAAAGAACAGGCCCATGGATGCCTTGTAGGACAGCGGCGTGCGGCAGCCCAGCCATTGGCTCACGCCATGGATCAGCACACCGAAGAGAATGGATGCGAACAGCAGCAGCAGGAAATCGAACGCCAGCCAGGCGACGATGCACAGCAGTACCACGGTCGCGAGCACGGCCGCCTGAACCATGGCGCGGTTGGCGACCTGCTTGTTGTCGTCTGCTGACGTTGGTTCAGACATACCTCTCCCCTTGCTGGCTACAAGGGGTACGACAGGCTGTGCGGCAGAATGATTCAGCGTAGCAACTGCCAGAGCGATGCACCGACGCCCGCCATGCTCTCACCCGCCACCAGCCCCGCGGCAGCAACGATCACGAAACGCTCGCCGAGGCTGCGCCAGCGCGAGACGAAACACCAGGACAGCACGGCGCCAAAGGTCATCATCAGCGAGATCGACGCCGGGATGATGAAAGCCAGACCGAGCGCCGCGGAGCTGGGTAGCCAATGCACACGACGCTCCGGCAGCAAGGCTTCCAGAGCCCCGAGCGTCACGCCACAGAGCGCACCGACCAGCATCGCCCAGCGCACGTCGAACGGCAGTGCGCCGAGCCCACCGGTCAGTGCCTCGGCCACGGCCTTCCAGGTAGCGACCGCCGGCGCGGGCCATTCCGGCGTGATCAGCATGCTCTGCGGATCGGGGATCAACAGCTGATAGGCCAGCACCCCGACCACACTGCCGAGCAGGATGCCCAGACACTGCGCCACGGCCTGACGGCCAGGTGCCGCGCCGATGGCGTGCCCGACCTTGAAGTCGTTGAGCAGATCGGTGCACTGCCCGGCGGCGCCGCCGGCGGTATTGGCGCTCATCAGGTTCACCGGCACCTGGCCGGGGGCGAACACACCAAAACCCAGCTGCGACAGCTGCCCGATCGCGCCGATCGGCGGAATGCCGGTGGCGCCGACCACCCGAGCCGCAACCGTCGCCAGCAGCAGCGCCAGCGGAATCGACAGCAGCGCCAGGCCGGGATGAATGCCGAACAGGCCTATCTGCAGCATCACCACCAGCGCCACCGCAAGCCCGAGGCCGATAGCGGGCCACAGCGCCACTCGTGGCAGGCGCCAGTCGCCGCGTTGCGCCGCGGCGCGCGGGCGCAGCAGGCGTACGCCCAGCGAGGTCAGGGTGGCACAGACCATCAGGCTGACGCCGGGCCACAGCAACCATTCGATCAGTACCGCGAACTGCGGGCCGTCGGCCGCCGCCGGCAACCGCACCAGGCCCTCGGCCAGCAGCCAGGGGGCCAACAGCCCCCAGGCCAGCAGGGCGCCGAGCAGCAACGAGAGCCCAACGCGCAAACCGATGATGCCGCCGAAGCCGACCAGCAACAGCGACGGCTCGAACGTGAAGGTCAGCCGCTCCAGATGCGTCGAGGGCGCCCAGCGCGGCAGCATCCAGACAAAGGTATCCATCAGCTTGACCGCTGCCGACAACAGTGCCGCACCGCCCAGCACCCACAATCGGCGCCCGGCCTCGGCCCCATGGCTGAAGATCTGTTGCAGCGTCGCCAGTGTCGCCATGCCCTCGGGAAAGCGCAGGCCCGCGCTGACGATCAGCGACGGCCGCAGGTACCAGGCCACCCATACGCCGAGAAAACTCACCGAGAACACCCAGGCCATCAGCGCCGGGCTGCCCAGCTGCTGGCCAGTGAGCAGCGTGTACGCCGGAATCGGCGCCACCAGCCCACCGGAGATGATCGAGGCGCAGGACGAGGCCGTGGTCTGGGTGATGTTGCTCTCCAGCAGCGTCCAGCGTGGCCGGCCGAAGGTCGACGAAACGCTCTGCCAGAAGGCGAAGCCAACCAGCAGCGCGATAACCGACATATTGAACGACCAGCCGATCTTGAGCCCGGAATAGACGTTCGATGGTGTCAGCAGTGCGCCAAGCAGCAACCCTGTCAGCAGGGCACGAGCCGTGAGTTCGCGAGATGAAACGGCAACGGGGATATCAGTCATGCAGCTACCTTAGCAGCCGTTCCGTGCAAAAACGCGCGACGCTCCCGGCCACGCGTCCCTCGCTCGGCCAGGTTGCGCACCTGCTGGCCGGATAGTGCCCGTTCGCCATCGCTCGGCTGAACTTCGCTGCAAGGTGCTGGTCGTTTAGTAGCTTTTTAAACGATTACGCCCGACTGACTAGGTACCGAACATGGACGCGGATCTTACGCGGGGCAACACCTCCCCAACCGTCACGCTGTTAACCGGCAATGAACTGCTCGGCTTGTTCTTCCGCCACTTCCTCGGCGAGCAGGCCCAGGTCGAAGTGGCCCTGGCCAGCCTGGAATCACCGGAGAATCGCGGCGCCGACCTGTTTCTTGTCGATGCCGGCCACAGCGAAGCCGAACAGATTTCCAGCCTCATCGATCAGCTCGACGAGCACACCCCCGTCGCGCTGGTGAACATCGTGCCAGAGCAGGCCGAACAGCTGGTCGAGAAGCATCCGGTGATCCGTGGAGTGTTCTACAGCCACGCGACACGCGAACACCTGCTCGAAGGCATCCGCGTGCTGCTGCAGGGCGGCGACTGGCTGCCACGTATTCTCACCGAGCGCCTGCTTGGCCAATGGCGACGCATGCGCCAGCTTGCCGAAAGCAAGTCCAGCCTGACCCTGCGCGAGCGCGAGATCCTCACGCTCGCCGGCAAGGGCCTGTCCAACGCCGAGATCGCCGAGCAGCTGTGCTTGAGCCCTCACACGATCAAGAGCCATATCCACAACCTGCTGCGCAAGATCGGCGCCTCCAACCGCGCCGAAGCCGCCTATCTGCTGCGCAGCCGTCTGGACTGGGACAAGTCCTGCAGCGCCTGAACGTCGGAGTCCCGGTAGCGCCGCGGCGACGGGCGGCCTATCGGGTGTGCCGTGCGGACCAAGCGCTCAAGCACGGCGCGCGCAGTGCCAGGCATTAATCCTCGTCTGCCATCGCGCGCCGCGTCTTTACATCGTTCGATGGATGTTCAGCCTCGCCCGCTGCGTTAAAGAATCGCGCCCACTGCCATCAGGTACACGCCCATGTCCCGTTGCGTCCCAGCCCCTGCCAAGCGCCTGATCGCCCTCGTTGCCGGCCTGATCTGCTCACCGCTGATGGCAGCCGACCTGCTGGATAACGGTGACCTCGCACCCGGAGGCATCGCCGGGCCTGCCACTGCTATCCAGCTGACCGACGCGCGGGCTGCCTATATCCAGCAGATTGGCCAAAGCAATCTCGCCGAGCTGTCCCAGAACGGACAGGCATTGAATGCATGGGTGCTACAGCAAGGCGGCGATCAGGAAGCGTTCATCCTGCAGAACGGCGACAACCTGCTGGCGATCATCGAGCAGGTCGGCCAGGGCAACTACGCCGCCATTCGCCAGTCCGGCAGCGACAACCAGGCCAGCATCAGCCAATACGGCGCGTACAACGACGCGCGCATCGAACAGACCGGCAATGGCCTGCGCAGCGCGGTGACGCAATACGGCGTCGGTCAACAGATCAATATCGTGCAGGGCCGCTGAAAGGCCACGGAGAACCAGATGATCAAGCCCGCGGCAATCGCCACCCTGCTCGCCTTCAGCACGTCACAGGCGCTGGCGGAGAACAGCATCGAACTCGAGCAGCGCGGAACCGACAACGTCGCCGAGTTGCAGCAGACCGGCCTGGTTGAATCCAGCGCGATCGAGGTCAGCCAGGACGGCAACCTGAATGTCGCCGCGATCACCCAGGTCGGCGATGCCTACTTCAAGGTGGCCAACCTCCAGCAGGTCGGCAATGCCAACGTCGCCACCATCGAGCAGACCGGACGCACCAGTACCCTGAACGCCAGCAGTATCGGCAACCGCAACCGGATCAGCGCTAGCCAGACGAGCTTCGTCACGGCGCAGGTCGAGCAGCGTGGCGACGACAACGTGCTGACCTTTCGCCAGGAGGGCTATTACGAAGGCTCGCGGCTGAACGTCTCGCAGGATGGCACAGGCAACCTCGCGGACATCTACCAGGGCGACGGCAACCGCATGAACCTCGCCCAGTCGGGCGGCTACAACTTGGCCGAGATCCGGCAGAACGACTACCACAACGAGCTGGATTTCAGCCAGAACGGCACGAGCAACCGGCTCACGGTCGATCAGAACGGTTTCGGCGGCCGCATCAGCGGCTCGTCCACGGGTAGCGGCAACAGCGTCGATATCGCGCAAAGCTTCATGTCCAACAACGCCACGGTCATCCAGAACGGCAACGACAACCTGGCGAGCATCGAGCAGGGCAACTTCGGCCACCAGGCCAGCATCACCCAGCTGGGCAATGCCAACGAGGCGCGGATCGCCCAGAGCATGCCGGTGCAGGACTACACGCGCCTGCCGGCCAGCGCGACGATCATCCAGAACGGCAGCGGCAATACCGCGAGCATCGTTCAGCAGTAATGTGGCAATCGAGCCGAGGACCGGCTCTCAACGGAAGCAAAACGGATGCTGACCATGACCCTCTTCACTTGGCTGCTCGCAGCCACTCCCTCACCCACCGGCGCAGCCGTCGCGGCCGACCTAGGGCTGCAACCGCTCGAGGACAACCGCGTGGCCCTCTCGCTGTGCTTCAAGGGCAGCGGACAACAGGTTCGCTTCCGCCTGAAGGTCCGCTCCAGCGGCAGCGCCGGGACCTCGCAGAGCACCCAGAGCGGCACGCTCATCGCTGACGCAACATCCCAGTGCCCGGTACGCAACCGCCTGGGTATCGCCGCAGACACCGAGGTCGAAGCCGAACTGCAGTGGTGGATCGACGATGCCGAGCAGCCCCCACTGCTGCGCCGCTATCCGGGCAGCACGGGCGATACCGACGAGCGCGAGGAGCCGGATCAACCGCAGCAGATCGCCTGATACCAGCCCTGGGCGACCGGCGGCACGGCGCGTCCGATCCGTTCAGCGCAGGTTCAGGCAGGGTTCAGTTGGCGTTCAGTGACATCCGTTCAGGCTAGGGGCCGTCAGTTTCCCACTGCCTGAAACGGAGTCACCGATGAACAAACTCAGCACCCTCGCCCTGGCCACATCCCTTGGCATCTTCAGCTTCGGCGCCCATGCCACGGAGAACTTCGCCGGTCTCACCTGGGGTAAAACCACCGTCAACACCGATCGTTCCAGCGCCTTGAAGCAGAACATGGGCGGCGAGAACCGCTTCGATGACACCATCAGGAACAGCGGCACCTGGGGTGTTCGCGCCGGTCAGATGACCGACGAAGGCCGCTACTACATGACCTACGAGAACGTCTCGGACGATTACGGCAGCACCTTCAAGCTGCGCCAGCAGAACCTGCTCGGCAGCTACGACCTGTTCGTCCCGCTGGGCGACACCACCCGCCTGTTTGGCGGTGCCAGCGCCGGCCTGACCAAGCTGGAGAACGAGTCCAGGGGCTACAGCCGCGACAGCGACATCGGCTACCTGGTCGGCCTGCAGGCCGGTATCCTGCAGAAGCTCGGCGACAACACCTCGGTGGAGGCCGGTTACCGCTACCTGCGCAGCAACGCCGGAACCGAAGTCTCCGAGCGAGGCGTCGGCAAGCTGGGCTCGATCGACCTGCACAGCAGCAAGCAGGCCTATCTGGGTCTGAACTATCACTTCTGATGGCGTTTACGCTGACAGAACGTTGAACGACGGCCGGGCATTGCCCGGCCGTTTGCACAGGGAGCACAAGACATGAAGGTGCTGGTGGTGGAAGACGAGGCGCTGCTGCGCCACCACTTGCAGACGCGGCTCGGTGAAAGCGGGCATATCGTCGATGCCGTGCCGGACGCCGAAGAAGCGCTGTATCAGACCCACGAATTCAACCACGACCTGGCCGTCATCGATCTCGGCCTGCCGGGTATCAGCGGGCTGGACCTGATCCACCAGCTGCGCAGCCGTGGCAAGACCTTTCCCATCCTGATCCTCACCGCCCGCGGCAACTGGCAGGACAAGGTCGAGGGCCTGGCCGCCGGCGCCGACGACTATGTCGTCAAGCCGTTCCAGTTCGAGGAGCTGGAGGCCCGGCTGAACGCGCTGCTGCGCCGTTCCAGCGGCTTCACCCAGGCCACCATCGAAGCCGGCCCGCTGCTGCTCGATCTCAACCGCAAACAGGCCACGGCCAGCGGCGAGCCGCTGGCGCTGACCGCCTATGAATACCGCATCCTCGAATACCTGATGCGCCACCAGCAGCAGGTGGTGGCCAAGGAGCGGCTGATGGAGCAGCTCTACAGCGGCGACGAGGAGCGCGACCCGAACGTGATCGAGGTGCTGGTCGGACGACTGCGGCGCAAGCTCGAAGCGCAGTGTGCGATGAAGCCCATCGAAACCGTGCGCGGCCTCGGCTATCTGTTCACCGAGCGCTGTCGATGAGTCGACGCTGGCGCCGGCTGCAGGCGCGCATACGAACCCGTCTGGGCGGTGCGATGTCGCTGCGTCTGCGTCTGATGCTCGGCGCCGCAAGCCTGGCCGCGCTGTTCATGCTGGTCCTGCTGCCGGTTTTGCAGGGCGCTTTCAGCCTGACCTTCGAGAAGGTCATCGAACAGCGCCTGGCGGCCGATGCCAATACGCTGATCACCGCCGCCCAGGTCGAGGAGAACCGGCTGCAGATGCCCGAGCGGTTGCCGGACGAGGAGTTCGACCTGCCGGATGCACAGCTGCTCGGCTTCATCTACGACCGCCGCGGCGAGCTGATCTGGCATTCCCGCTCGGCTGCCGACGAACGCATCGACTACCGTCCGCGCTATGAGGGCGGCGCCACCGAATTCCTGCGGGTGCGCGATGCCGATGGTGTGGAGTACTTCGTCTACGACGTGGAACTGCACCTGGCCGGTAGCCGCGACAACGCCTTCAGCTTCGTCACCATGCAGCCAACCAGCGAATACCTCAGCCTGTTCGAGGAATTTCGCCGGCAGCTCTATCTCTGGCTGGGCAGCGGTCTGCTGGTGCTGCTGGCGCTGCTCTGGCTAGGCCTGACCTGGGGCTTTCGCACGCTCAAGCGGGTCAGCGCCGAACTCGACCAGGTCGAGGCCGGGCAGCGCGAGCGTCTGAGCGACGACCACCCGCGCGAACTGCTGCGCCTGACCCGCTCGCTGAACCGCCTGCTGGACAGCGAGCGTCGCCAGCGCGAGCAGTACCGCAACTCCCTGGGCGATCTGGCGCACAGCCTGAAAACCCCGCTCAGCGTGCTGCAGGGCGTCGGCGAGACGCTCTCGGCGCAGAGCCAGAGCCGCGAGCAGGCGCAGGTGATGCAGGCGCAGATCGAGCGCATGAGCCAGCAGATCGGCTATCAGCTGCAGCGTGCCAGCCTCGGCAAGAGCGGCCTGGTGCGCCACCGGGTCGAGCTCAGGCCATTGCTCGACAGCCTGTGCAGCACGCTGGACAAGGTCTACTGCGACAAACACGTGCAGGTCGACATGCAGCTCGCCGAGCCATGCCAGGTGCCGATCGAACAGGGCGCGCTGATGGAGCTGCTCGGCAACCTGCTGGAAAACGCTTACCGGCTGTGCCTTGGACAGATTCGCATCAGCGCCCGCACGCATGACGGCGACCTGCTGCTGGGCATCGAGGACGACGGCCCCGGCGTGCCGGTGGACCAGCGCGCGTGCATCATCCGCCGTGGCGAACGCCTCGACGCCCAGCATCCCGGCCAGGGCATCGGCCTGGCGGTGGTCAAGGACATCCTCGACAGCTACGGCGGCGAACTCAGCCTGGGCGAGTCGGCGCTCGGTGGCGCGGCTTTTCGCATCCGGCTGCAGGCCGACTGACCGAACGGCACTCCCGCACTGCCCCGACCGCTGCTAGAGTTCGCTGCCGAGCTATCTGCAGCCCAATGGAGGGCGCATGTCACTGGATGACCGCAAGAAACTCGTCCGTCAGCACATCGACCTGACCTGGAACCGCGGGCACCTGGCGCTCGCCGAGCATCTGCACAGCAAGGATTTCCTCTACAAGAGCTCCTTTATCGGTCGCCCGCTGGGCAGTGCCGAGTTTCTCGACATGGTCCGGCAGATCCGCCAGGCCATGCCGGAGCTGGAAGTGGTGGTCGAGGAATGCCTCGCCGAAGGCAACCGGGTGGTGACCTGGAGCACGCTGATCGGCAGCATCGCGCAGCCGGCGTTCGGCTATCCGCCCAGCGACAAGGTGCTGAGCATCTCCGCCATGGCCTTCTGGACCATCACCCCGACGCAGCAGGTGCAGGAGATCTGCACCATGTTCGACATGGAAAGCTTCCGCGCCCAGCTCGGCCTGGAGACCCGGCCGTTCGCCGAAAAGGCCCTACCCTGATCACCACAGCCAGCCCAACCAGAGCAGCAGCACCAGCAGCCAGGCACTGATCGCCAGGGCGCCGCGCTCCCATAGCCGGTTCCAGCGTCGCTCCCGCCTGCGCCAGCGCCCGCGATCGAGCCGCACGCTGGGTTCGGGCAGCGGTGGCTGGCGTAGGAGACGCGTCAGGTATGACGATGCCCACAGTGCGGGGTTGGGCATACGCGCGAGATTGGACGGCACCTGCCAGCGCCGAAACAGCGCCCACCCGGTGAGACCCAGCGCCAGCAGCAACGGCCAAAGCGCTCCCCACAGACCCGCCGGATACAGGCCTGCCAGCAGCGGATCGCGCAGCGCCGGCCACAACCACGGCAGCGCCACCGAGGCCAGGCTGAGCAGCGCCCAGGGCAGCCATTGCCCGAGCGGCGCGCGCGTGCTGACCTGCTGCTGGTCGCGCCACATCAGCCAGAGCGCGCGCCAGAGCAGCACAGCCGTGGCGAGGCTGGCCAGCGTCAGCCATGGCGCCCAGGCGGCGAAGGCGCTGTCATGCCAGGCCTCCTTGAGCAGGTACTTCACCGCTGCACCACTGGTGAGCGGCGCCCCCATGATTGCAAGCGCCGGCAGGACCAGCACTAACCAACCGAGGCGCGACAGGCGCCCCTCGTGAACCATCCCGGCGGCGAGGAACAGCGCACCCTTGGCCAGCCCGTGATGCACGCCAAACAGCACCAGCAGCGTGAGCAGCGCGGGGGACGGCGCCTCCGCGCTCCAGGCCAACGCCAGGATCATCAGCAGCCAGCCCATCTGGCTCACCGATGACCAGGCCAGTACCGCTTTGGACTTAGCGGCGCGCAGTCCCAGCGCAGCGGCATAGAACGCGCCGAACAGGCCGACCACGAGTAACGGCGTGCTCCAGGCCGTCAGCGTTGGATCGGCCTCCGGCACACAGCGCCAGACGCCAAGGATGCCGGCCTTGAGCATCGCCCCGGAGAGCACCGCGCTGGCCGGTGCCGGCGCCTCGGGATGGGCCAGTGGCAGCCAGACGTGCAGCGGCCAGAAGCCGGCCTTCAGCCCGAGCCCGAGCACCAGCAGGGCCAGGGTCAGGTGGTCGATCGGCTGCGCCTGCCAGCTGGCGAAGTCGAAGGCCAGCGCGGCGCCGTGGCTGCGCAGCAGCAGACCGGCAAGCAGCAGCATTTCGCCGCCGATCGCCAGTTGCAGATACAGCCGCCCGGCGCGCCGCGGCCCCGGTCCGCCGTGGTGCACGATCAACCCGTAGGCAGCCAGGCTCATGGCACTGAAGCCGAGGTAGAAGCTCAGCGCATCGGTGGCGATGATCAGCAGCAGGTTGCCGGCCAGTGCCAGCTGCCAGAAGACCCAGAAGCGCAGCCGTCCCGCCCCATGGGCCAGGCTGCTGCTGGCGAAAACCGCGGCGCAGCCCCAGAGCACGGCGGAAAAGCCCAGCCAGGCGCGAGTCAGCGCATCGTCGGCGCCCCAGCGCACGCCTTCCCAGAGCCAGGGCAGCTCCAGTGACGGCGGTGGTTGCAGCGTCGCCAGCAGCGCCGGCAGACAACTCAGCCAGAGCCAGGGCAGGCAGCGTTCGCGCAGCCAGGGCAGCAACGCGCCGCCGAGCAGCGGAGCGAAGGGCACCAGCAGCCAGAGCCAAGCGTTCATATGGCGAACTCCCGCTCGACGATCAGCTGGCTCCAGCCCAGCGGGCTGAGCGCCGTCGCCGCCAGCAACCCGACCAGCAGCGACAGCAACGCGGTGAGCAATGGCGGAAGCAGCAGCATCCAGTGGGTCTCGAAGCGCTCGTCGGCCCAGCGGTCCTCGTGCCAGTCGGCGGGCTCGGCGAACCAGCCGCGCCAGAGCAGCGGCAGAAAGTAGGCGGCGTTGAGCAACGCGGAGCCGAGCAACACCAGCAGCGCCCAGTCCTGTCCGACCTGCAGTGCGCCGAGCCCGAGCGTCCATTTGCTGATGAAGCCGGCGATCGGCGGTATGCCGATCATGCCCAGCGCGCCCACCGAGAACGCCGTCATGGTCCAGGGCATGCGCCGGCCGACGCCATCCATCTCGCGGATGCGATGGATGCCCAGGGTCTCGGCGAAGTTACCCGCGCAGTAGAACAGCGTGACCTTCATCAGCCCCTGATGCACCAGGTGCACCAGGCCGCCCACCGCGGCGATCGGCCCGAGCAACGCCACCCCCAGCGTGACGTAGGACACCTGACTGATGGTCGAGTAGGCCAGGCGCTTCTTCAGTTCCTGCTGCTGCATGGCACGCAGCGAGCCGTAGAGAATGGTCGCGGCCGCCAGCCAGAGCAGCGGCGTGGTGAGGTCCAGGCGCAGCAGCGCCTCGGCGCCGAACACATCGTAGACCACCCGCACGATGCCGAAGGCGCCCGCCTTCACCACCGCCACCGCATGCAACAGCGCGCTGACCGGCGCCGGCGCGACCATCGCCTGCGGTAGCCAGCCATGCAGCGGGATCAACGCGGCCTTCACGCCGAGGCCGAAGATCAGCAGGGCGAAGGCCACGCGCAGCGTCAGGTCGTGCTCCTCGACCTGTTCCAGCAGGTAGCCGGCGGCCTGGAAATCCGGAGTACCGGCGATGCTGTGCAGCAGCGCCACACCCATCAGTACCAGGGTGCCGCCAGCGACCGTGTAGGCCAGATAGATGCGCCCGGCGGCCAGCGACTCCGGCGTGCCGCGATGCACCACCAATGGGAAGGTGGCGAGGGTCAGCAGCTCGTAGAAAAGCAGGAAGCTGACCAGGTTGCCGGCCAAGGCCAGGCCGACGGTGGCGCTGACGCACAGGCTGAAGTAGCCGAAGAAGCGCGAGCGCAGCGGCGAGTTTTCCAGATAGCCGATGGCGTAGACGGTGGTCACCGCCCATAGCAGCGAAGACAGCGCGACGAACAGCAGCGACAGCGCATCGGCCTGCAGCACCAGCGGCGCGCCCGGCAGCAGCGGCACGCTGAAACGGTACTCGCTGCCCTGGCTGACGCCGTAGAGCATGCTCGCGACCAGCACCAGCTTGAGCGTCACGCCGAGCAGGTTGAGGCTCACCCGCAGGCGCTGCTGTTCCTCGCGCAGCGCGAAGATCACGAGGCCCGGCAGCAGCGAACTGAGCACGATGCCCAGCGGCAACAGCTCACGCCAGCTCATCGCCCGAGCCCTCCGAGCCAGAGCAGCAGCGGCTCGCTGATCAGCGCCAGCCCCCAGACCAGCAGCGCCGGCAGCAGGGCCAGCCACTGCGCCAGGCGATCGGGATGGATGCTCGGCGGGTTCGGCCTGGCACGATCGAAGCCGTGGGCAACGACGCGGAACACGTAGGCGGCCGACATCAGCGTGCCGAACAGCGCGCCCAGCGCCCAGGGCCAGTGCTGCGGCCGTTCGAACAGTGGCTGCAGCAGCAGCCACTTGGCCAGGAAGCCGCCGCTGGGTGGCAGCCCGACCAGGCTGCCGCCGGCCACGGCGAAGGCGGCCAGGGCGATCGGCACGTTCTGGCTGGCGCCCTTCATGCCGTTGACCCGCTTGCTGCCGAGGATGGTCTGCAGCTCGCCGGCGGCGAGAAACATCGACACCTTGGCCAGCCCATGGGCCAGCACGAACAGCCACAGCGCCGCATGCAGGCGCGGCTCGTCGAGATGCAGCAGCAGGCCGAGCGCCAGCAGCGCATAGCCCAGCTGGGCGACCGTCGAGTAGGCCACCAGCGTCTTCAGCCGCGGCGCACGCAGCGCCGACCAGCCGCCGGCAACCAGCGCCAGCACACCCGCGCTGCCGAACAGCAGGCCGGCGTCGCGACCGAGCTCAGCCGGGGCGATCTCGCTCCAGACCAGCCAGAGGATGTACAGCGGGCCCTTGACCACCAGCGCCGAGAGCAGCGCGCTGACCGCAGTCGGCGCCGCGGCATGGGCCGGCGGCAACCACAGGTGCAGCGGCCACAGCGCGGCCTTGAGCATCAGCCCCACGCTCATCAGCAGCAGTGCCAGATGGGTTGCGCCGTCGGCCTCGGTCAAGCGCGCCAGCAGGGCCAGATCGAGCAGCCCGTAGCGCCCGTAGACCAGCGCCACACCGAGCAGGTAGGCCAGCGAGCCGGCCAGCGACAGCAGCAGGTAGTTCAGCGCCGGCTTCCAGGCCTTGCGCCCGGCCAGCGACACCAGCGCCACGGCCACCAGGCTGAGCAGTTCCAGGGTCACGTAGAGGTTGAACAGATCGGCCGACAGCCACAGCGCCGCCAGTGCCGCGTGCAGCAGGCAGGACAATGGCCAGTAGTCCGCCTTGCCGGTGGCATGGGCAATGCGCGCCGCATACAGCGCCACCAGCAGATGCAGCCCGGCGGTGAACACCAGCAGCAGCGCGGCCAGCGGGGTCAGGCGGAAACGGATCGCCAGCCCGGCCTCCCAGCCACCGACCAGCAGGTGGTGCTCGCCATGATCGAGCACCACCTGCAGCGCCATGATCGCCGCCAGGAGCGCGCCGAGGCTCAGCGCGATCACCCAGCGGCCGCCGCGTGCCGGGCGCAGCAGGATCAGCAGCAACGCGCCGGCCAGGGGCAGCAGCAGGCTGGCCAGCGCGGCGTTCATCGCTTGGTCTCCGACGCCAGCGCGCTGCTCAGGCGCAGCGCCAGCGCGGTGGCACTGACGGCGACCACCAGCCCGGTGACCACCAGCGCCACCAGCAGCGGATCGCTCCGGTCGTCGCGCGCCGCCAGGGCGATCATCACCAGAAACACACCGCTGCCCATCAGGTTGATGGCGATGATCCGCCGTAGCGCATGGCGTAGCGTCAGCAGGCCGTGCAGACCGAGCAGCCAGAGGGCGAAACCGATGGTGATCCAGAACAGCGTGGCGCTCATGACTGCGGCTCCGGATCGTCGCCGATCACCAGCAGGCTCAGGCTGGCGGCGATGGATAGCGTCGCCGCGGCCTCGATGAAGACGATCAGCGGCTTGGCCCAGCCGACCGGGTAATGCAGCCAGCCATCGCCGAACCAGGCACAGGCGGCGGCCACGCCGACGAACAGCAGCAGCCCGATCAGCACCAGCAGGCGCAGTGGCCAGAAACTCCAGTACAGCGCCGGCAGCGCACCCGCCAGGCGCAGCAGGACGATGCCGGAGGCCAGCAGCGCGCCAGCCTGGAATGCACCACCCGGCGAGGCTGCACCGCGCCAGAGCACATAGCCGCCGGCGAGCACCAGCAGCGGTGCGAGGGTTCGGCCCCAGGCGCGCAACAATGGCCAGGGCTCGCTCAGCTGCGGCTGCAGCGTGCCGAGCTGGCGCGCGCCAAGCAACGCCAGCAGCAGCACCGCCAGTTCCAGCAAGGTGTCCCAGGCACGGAAGTTGAGCAGCACTGCCGTCACCGGATGCTCGACGCCACTCTGCGCCAGCGCAGCATCGATCTGCGTCGGCACGCTCGGTTGCAGTTCGGCCAGCGGCGCCAGCTGCGGCAACACCATGAGCAGCAGCGGCAGCAGCACCGCCACCGCGGCCAGACGCCGGCGGCGCGACAGCTGCGGCTCGCTGCCGGCTTGTGGCTGGCGCGCCAGCGCGGCGAACAGCAGCACACCGGTCAGCCCGGCACCGATGGCGGCTTCGGCCAGCGCCAGGTCGGCGGCTCCCAGCCGCGCCCAGACCAGCGCCAGCACCAGGCCGAAGGCGATGAACAGCAGAACGCCGGCATACAGCTGGCGTACATGCAGCGCGCCACCGGCCAGGCCGAGCAGCAACAGGCCGAGCACTGCATCCAGCAGCCAGTCAGTCATCCTCGCCCTCCTCGCCGGCCTGGCGCGCCAGCAACTGGCAGGCGGTGGCGCCGGAGGCCAGCACCAGCAGCCAGATCAGCAGCATCTGCGCCACTTCCAACAGGCTGGTCGCACGCAGCGCGAGCCCGGCGGCCACCAGGCCGAGGCCGAGGGTATCGGCCTTGGTCAGCGCATGCAGCCGGCTCAGGGTATCGGGAAAGCGCAGCAGGCCGACGCTGCCGGCAAAGAAGAACAGCAGGCCGCCGGCCAAGAGCAGCCAGCTGAAGACACTCAGCAGCTCATTCATGGCGACTGCGCCGCAACAGCTGCACCAGCGCGGCGCTGACGATCGCCGCCAGCAGTGCCAGCACCAGCGCCGCATCGCGCAACGCCGGAGCGCCCTGCCACTGCGCCAGCACCAGCAACAGCGCGGTGCCAGTGGTGCCGAACAGCTGCACGGCGAGCAACCTGTCGACCCGGCCGGGCCCGAGCAGCACGCGCCAAAGCCCGACCAACAAGGTCAGCAGCAGGAGCGCCGCGAAGACCGCCATCACGACGCATCCCCTGCAGCGAGCAGCTGATCGAGGCGCTGCTCCAGCTCATCGACGGCGGCCTGCCAGGGCTGGCGCTCGTCCAGCACGTGCACCCACATCCGTTCGCCCTCGATGCGTGAAGCCAGTGTGCCGGGCAGCAGCCCGACCATCGCCGACAGCAGCAGGCGCACCCGCGGCGAACGGCTGCTGAAGGCGTAGGGATGCCACGCCGGCTGCAGTGGGCAGCTCGGCCGCAGGGCACGAAGGGCCACGTCCCAGCCACCCAGCAACATGTGCTTGAGAAACAGCCCGACAAACGCCGGCAGCGCGGCCAGCCGGATAGTCAGCGGCCGCAACCCAAGCCAGAGGCTCAGGGCAACCGCCAGCAGCACCGTCGGCGCACCCAGCAACCAACCCTGCCCGGCGGCGAACAGGGCCCAGAGCGCGGTGTAGATCAGCAACCAGAAGAGCGCGTCGGCAGCTCCGCGACGCAATGCAGCGTGGCTCATCCCATTCTCCTTGGCATTCCGATCTTTGTAACAAGTCGAGGCCAAGAGTTCGCCGCTGTCCATATTCCGCGGCGAAATGCGTTGTATCAGCAGATTGCCGTTCGGCTTGGTTCTCCACAGGCGAGACAGGCGGAACGTCCGCGACCGCTACCGGATGCCACCCCTGAGCGCACAACATGACAAGCACCCGATGAGGGCTAGGCAGGACTGCGATACCGCCGGCGAGCCGCACGCAGCGGAATCCGAATGTGTGCAACCGCGGTGTTGCTGGCCGGCCTGGACGCCAACGCTGGAGCTGCAGGCGCCGCGGTCAGCGCAGGTAGCGCACGAACCAGTCGCCGGCCAGCTGGGCAACCTCCTCCAAGGTGCCGTGCTCCTCGAACAGGTGGCTGGCACCGGGCACCACCACCAGCTGATGCTCGCATTGCAAGCGTGCCGCGGCGGCGCGGTTGAGTTCGAGCACCTCCAGATCGCGGCTGCCGACGATGAACAGCGATGCCGCGCGAACCCGCGCCAGGGAAGGCTCGGCCAGATCGACACGGCCGCCGCGCGAGACCACCGCCGCGATGTCCGCCGGGCGTGACGCCGCGGTGGTAAGGGCCGCGGCGGCACCGGTGCTGGCGCCGAACAGGCCGATGCGCAGTTCGCGCAGTTGCGCATCGCTGCTCAACTGGTCGACCACGCCAGTCAGGCGCTGGCTGAGCAGCGGAATGTCGAAGCGCAGCTGGCGGGTGATCTCGTCGATGGGTTGTTCGTGCTTGGTCAGCAGGTCGAACAGCAAGGTGCCCAGGCCTAGCTCGTTGAAGCGCCGCGCCACGCTCTGGTTGCGCGGGCTGTGCCGGCTGCTGCCGCTGCCGTGGACGAACACCACCAGCCCGGTGGCATGCGGCGGCAGGCAGAGGTCGCCGTGCAGGCGGGCCTTGCCGAGGGTGAAGCGCATCGGTGTCGATGAAGGCTGGCTCATGCCGGCTGCCCTCCGCTGCTCCAGGCGCGCTGCAGCAGATCGACCACCAGCTGGTCCGGGGTCTGGTCAAAATTCTGATACCAGCGGCCAATGGCGTAGAGGTCGTGGGGCATGTGCAGACAGACGACACGGTCGGCCAGCGGCTCCAGCTGTGCGACGCTTTCCGGCGCCGCCACCGGCACCGCCACGGTGATGCTCGCCGGCTCCAGCTGGCGCACCGCCTTCACCGCGGCACGCATGGTGGCGCCGGTGGCCAGCCCGTCGTCCACCAGGATCACCGCGCGTCCCGCGACTGCTGGGCGCGGACGGTCGCCGCGATAGGCCTGTTCGCGGCGCTGCAGCTCGTGGCTCTCCTGGGCGATGGTACCGTCGATCTCGGCCTTGGAGACGTGCACGTAGCGCACGATGTCCTCGTTCATCACCCGCACGCCGCCACTGGCAATGGCGCCCATGGCCAGCTCGCGATTGCCCGGCGTGCCGAGCTTGCGCACGACCAGGATGTCCAGCTCCAGGCCGAGGCGCTGCGCCACTTCGAACGCCACCGGCACACCGCCGCGCGGCAGCGCCAGCACCAGGGCATCGGTCCAGTCGTCCTCCTGCGCGAGCCGCTCGGCCAATGCCTCGCCTGCATATATTCGATCAGGGAAAGGGATCTTCAGGGTCATGGCCGGTTCCTCGCTACGCTGCCGATTGCAATGGAGTCTGGCTCAAGAATGGGAGGTCCGTGGGCCGCTGCGACAAACAACGCGGTCGCCACTGATCGGTGCGGGTACGAAAGGCATTGCCGTCATATGTCTGGCGCCATTAAAGTGCCATTATTGCGACCGTGCCGCTCGGCCGGCGCGACCTCTGCCAGCGGAAGGATACCCATGCCGAACAACAAGAAACCCCGGGTTGCCTGGTGCGCACGCAGCGTGCTGCTGATGACCGTGAGCCTGCTGTTTCCCTCCGCCTCGCTGCAGGCGGCACAGAGCCTGACGCTGCTGACCTGGGAGGAATTCCTTGGCGAGGCGGTGATCGAGCGTTGGCAGGCCGAGACCGGCGTGGAGATCCGGCAGATCTACTTCGACAGCGGCGACAAGCGCGACGAAGTGCTGGCCAAGACTGACCACCAGGTCGATGTCGCCCTGACCGAGCTGATCAGTTCCTCCCGTTTCGGCGCGCGCGGGCTGCTGCAACCGCTGGATCAGGCCGCGCTGCCAGGGCTGCGCCACATCCCGCAACGCTGGCGTGACAGCTGCGGCCCGCACAGCGTGCCGTATCTCTGGGGCACGCTCGGCATCGCCTACCGCAGTGACCGCGTCGAACGCACGCCCCGCTCCTGGGCAGACCTGCTGCAGCCGGCTCGGGCGAACGAGCCACACATCATCATGATGGAAGACCACGAGGACATCCTCGCCAGCCCGCTGATCCTCCAGCAACGCTCGATCAACACCGCGGACAACGACGAGCTGAAGGCCGCGTTCGAGCTGCTCATGGCCCAGGCGCCGGCCGTGCTCACCTACGAATACGTGATCACTTCCCTGCGCAGCCAGCGCTATCTGGACCAGGCGGACATGGCCCTGGCCTACAGCGGTGACCAGCAGGTCCTCAACGAGGTCGAGGGCATCGACGGCGAACCCTGGCGCTACGTGGTACCGGAAGAAGGCACGCTGCTGTGGGTGGACTGCCTATCGGTGCCGACCAGCACCCCGAACAAGGCCCTGGCGTATCGCTTCCTGGAGTTTCTCCTGCGACCGGAAATCGCCGCGCTGAACGCCGCCGAGCTGGGTGTGGCGACCCCCAATGCCGCAGCACAGGCACTGCTGCCGGCAGAGGTACGCCAGGACCCGAGCATCTACCCACCGGAGCCGGTGCTCGAGCGCAGCCAGGTCTACGAACCGCGCCCGCTGCAGGCCACGCAGACGCGGCGACGCATCATCAGCGCGCTGATCAACGCCCATGACGCTCGGTAAGCGCGCCCTGCTGGTGATCTTTCCGGTCATTCTGATCATCCAGCTGGTTGCCGCGACCGCCGCCTACCTGACCCAGCGATCCGCATTGCTGGATCTGGAACAGGCCCGCCTGGCGCAGCAGCTGTCCGCGCTGAAATCGGCCTATCTGGACTACGAGGCCTTCAACCGCAGCGTGCTCTACTCGATCATGGAAAGCGAGGCGCTGCTGGCATTCCTGCGCGAGGCGGATACCGCCTTTCGCAATGACACCCTCGGGCTGAGCATCCAGCAGGCCATCCGCTCGCTGTCGACCGCCAAGCTGTCGTTCGCCTCGGTCGCCATCGTTCAGCCGGACGGCGAGCCGGCCTACTACTTCGAAAGCAGCCTGTCGCCGTTCGCCAGCATGAACGTGATCCAGCAGCAGGCGGTTCGGCAGGCGAAGCAGGGGTTGGAGCCCGCCGCAATGGTCTATGTCGAGCAGGCCGAGGGCGGCCCGCTTCTGCTGCAGACCGACTTCATCCTGCCCGCATCCGGCAGCCGGCCATTGCCCAGCCAGCGTGGCGAAGCCTTCGCCCTGCAGCTGGCGGTGCGCCCGGAAGCCTTCATTGCGCTGAAACAGGCACTTGAACACGAATACCGCGCACAGCTGGAGATCGCCGCCGAACTGGCTCCGATCCAGCCGGAGCTGTCCGCCGACGTGCTGTTGTCGCGCTCGCTGTATGCGCGGCTCACCCCGGCCCCGGAATACCTCGCCGAGCGTCTGCAAACGCTGCGCCTGGCGTTCCTCGCCGGTGGCACGCTGGTGTGCGTGGTTTCCATCGGCCTGTTGCTGCTGTTGATCCGCCGCTACGTCACCGCCCCCATCAGCCAGCTCGACGACCAGCTCACCGACCTGTTGTTGTGCAAGCGCGCCGCGCTCGACGAACCCACCGTCGGCGGCGAAATCGGCCGCCTGACGCTGAACATGAAGACGCTGCACGATCACAACACCGCCGCGCTGCGCCGTATCCAGGAGATCTCCTGGACCGACAGCCTGACCCAGACCAGCAATCGCGCGCATTTCGGCATGCTCGCCAACGCCATGTACGAACGCTGCCTGCACAGCGACAAGCGTCTGGCGCTGCTGTTCATCGATCTGGACAACTTCAAGCAGGTCAACGATCAGCACGGTCACGATGCCGGCGACACGCTGCTGCGGATTTTTGCCCAGCGCGCCCAGGGCGTGCTGGAGGCGCACCGGCTGCGCCATCCGCAGACGGAAACGGCCCTGGCCCGTTTGTCAGGCGACGAGTTCGCCATCCTGCTGCTGACCGAGCCCGGCGCTGCAGATCTGGAAGAGCTGTGCGAGGCACTGCTGGGGCTGTGTCGTGGCGGCTTCCGTCTCGAGGATCGGCTCTACCCGGTGGGACTGAGCATCGGCACCGCCCGCTACCCGGAAGACGCGGATTCCATCACCCAACTGCTGACCCGTGCCGATACCGCGATGTATCAGGCCAAGGCCGAAGGCAAGAACGCGGTGGTGGCCTTCAGTGGCGAAGTCGCGCTACGCAACGAGCGCATCCGCCTGATCGAAGAGCAGCTGCGCGCGCTCGACGGCGACGACCAGCTGCGCCTGGTGTATATGCCGGCGCTCGACCGTGAAGGTGCGGTGGTCAGCTGCGAAGTGCTGCTGCGCTGGCATTCGCCGATCCTCGGCACCGTCTCGCCGGCGGAGTTCATCCCCATCGCCGAGCGTGCCGGGCTGTTCCCGAAGATCGACAGCTGGGTGATCGACCATGCACTGGCCGAGTACCCCGAGCTGGTCCGCCTGTTTGGCGAGGGTGTCATTCTGGCGATCAACGTGTCCTCGGCCCAGCTGGTGGACGATCGCATCTGCCGCTACCTGATCGAGCGCGCCGCCCACCACGGCATCGAGCCGGGCAGGATCGAAATCGAGCTGACCGAAACCTACGCCGCCGAGCTGAGCAAGGACACCATGGCGGTGGTCAAGGGCATGCGCCAGGCGGGTTTCCGCGTGGCGATCGACGACTTCGGCGTCGGCTACAACTCGTTCCAGCAGCTGCTGCAGTACCCGGCGGACACCATCAAGCTGGACATGGTGATCGTCGACAGCCTCACCCGCCCGGACATGCAGCAGAGCCTCGCGGCGCTCATCGCCTTCTGCCATGCGCAGGGCAAGCGGGTGAACGCCGAGGGTGTGGACAACATGGAGAAGCAGTCGGCCCTGCTCGAGGCCGGCTGCGACCTGTTCCAGGGCTACCTGCTCTCGCCGCCGCGTTCGCTGTCGGCGCTGGCAGACTGGATGGCCGTGCGCCGGCGCGCACTGGCGCCGCTGCGCCTGGAGCAGCTGACGCCACGCGAGGTGTCGCAGCCCGGTTGAGCAAGTCGCATCGGCACGCGCCCAGCAACCGCCCGTGTTCCTTGATCAGCGGTGTACGCAGGTGGTTGCCGGCATCGATGGCAAACCGCGGGCCCAGCCCTTGGCGCACAGCTGCCCGGCGCTCGCCACCGCCCCGACATGCGCCGCAGCGTGGGTCAGCAGCTTGCCGATGGCCGGCATGGCGGTGGCGGCTGCGACGCCGAACTGCCCGGTGCGCGGGCAGCGGGCGACGATGGAAAAGGTCATGGGCGGGCTCCCTGGATTCGTCAGGGGTTAGGCCCGAGCCGAGCGGCAAACGTTCATGCAACGGGTGCCGGCCGGAGCTGCTCAGCGCAAGCGATCCGAACGCGACGCTCAGGGCTCCCTCGCCACAGCGTCCATGCCGACTGCGCAAGCACTGCAGGCCAGCCTCGGCGAGCTCAGCCCTGGCGCAGCGATAGCCCCTTGAGGAAGTTGCGCAGCAGCTGGTCACCGCAGGGCCGGTAGTTGCTGTGTCCCGGCTTGCGGAACAGCGCGCCGAGCTCGGATTTCGACAGCTGCAGGTCGGCGGCCCGCAGGATCGCCTGCAGGTCTTCGTCGCGCAGTTCGAAGGCTACCCGCAGTTTCTTCAGGATCTGGTTGTTGCTCACCGGCAGCTCCAGGGGCGGCGTCGGGCGGCTCTCGTCCTTGCCGCGCTTGAAGTAGATCAAGCCGTCGAGAAAACGCGCCATCGCCTCGTCCGGGCATTCCTGATAGCCGTCCTCGTCCTCGCGGCTGAGCCAGGCGCGAACCTCGGCCTCGTCCACCGTGCAGCCACCCAGGGCGGCAATTTCGGCCATCTGTGCGTCACTGGCCTTGAGGGTGTAGCGCAGGCTGCGCAGGACGTCGTTGTTGAGCATGGTCGCTCCTCACTGGGAAAAGGCCGGCAGTGTGCGCTTTCGGGCGCCCTGCGGCGAGCCCGATCAACCGTCCTCGCGCTCGCCGAGGCGCCGGTACAGGGTGCGCCGGCCGATGCCCAGCAGGGCCGCCGCGCGGCGCTTGTTGCCGTCCACCAGTTTCAGCACGTGTTCGATATAGCGCAGTTCCAGCTCTTCCAGTGTCGGCAAAAGTGGACCGTCGCTGAGCTGGGCGAGCAACTCGGCACCGGCACTGCGCGCCTTGTCATCACGATAGTCGGCGATGCGGCTGGGCAGGTGCTCCAGCTCGATGCTGCGCCCGTGGCAGAAGGTCACCGCACGCTCGATGGCGTTCTGCAGTTCGCGCACGTTGCCGGGGAACGGATAGCGCCGCAGTTGCGCCAGTGCCGCCGGCGCCAGGCCGCGCACCGGCCGCCCGCTGCGCGCGGCGAAGTGGGCGACGAAACCGGCGGCCAGCAGTTCGAGATCCTCTTCGCGATCACGCAGCGGCGGCACCTGCAGGATGAAGGTTTCCAGACGGAAGAACAGGTCCTCGCGGAAGGCCTCGCGCCCGGCCTCGGTTTCCAGCGGGCGGTTGCTGGCGGCGATGATGCGCACATCCACGCTCAGCTCGCGCTCGGCACCCACCGGGCGGATCGTGCCTTCCTGCAGCACACGTAGGAGCTTGGCCTGCAGCGGCAGCGGCATCTCGCCGATCTCGTCGAGAAACAGCGTGCCGCCGTCGGCCTGCTGGAACAGCCCCTTGTGCGCGCGGTTGGCGCCGGTGAAGGCACCGGCGACATGGCCGAAAAATTCGCTTTCCAGCAATTCGGCCGGCAGCCCGGCGCAGTTGATCGCGAGGAACGGCCCCTTGGCGCGCTCGCTCTCTGCATGCACGGCACGGGCGACCAGTTCCTTGCCGGTGCCGCTCTCGCCGATCACCAGCACCGGCCCCTCGGCCCGGGCGAGCTGACGGATCTGGTCGAACAAGCCCCGCATCACCCGGCTGCGCCCGAGCATGCCGTGGAAGCGCTCGTCGCTGAGCAGCTGCTGGAAGCGCCGCACCTCGTCGCGCAGGCGCCGCGTCTCCAGCGCGCGGGCCACCGCCAGGGCGAAATGCTCGAGGTCCAGCGGCTTGGTGAGAAACTCGTCGGCGCCCTCCTTGAGCGCCGCCACCGCCTGCTGGATGCTGCCGAAC
>Ga0114898_1000482_pt1 | contig 30896 bp, 23 predicted proteins | sample Malvired_Geostar_FD_83496 | JGI IMG/M metagenome (GOLD analysis project Ga0114898, IMG submission 83496) | Marine viral communities from the Global Malaspina Expedition - Malaspina viral metaG DeepMed_Geostar | ecosystem: Environmental > Aquatic > Marine > Oceanic | place: Mediterranean Sea...
GCCATGCTACCTGCACCAAAGAACGTGCGCTAAGCTCAGACGCCTATGCCGCCATGATCCCGTTCGGCCGGATAAACATGACCGATACCTACCTGCAGCCGGTCGGCACGCTGCTGGCCAGCACGGTCGTCCCGCCGACCAGCTACACCCACGCATCCGCCAGCACGGTGCTCTGGGAATGTGACAAGGAGGACTACGACGCGGACCAGGTTTATTTTCTGGTCGCCACCAACGGCGATGAGCGTTTCGGCGGGTATTTTGACATAGGCGGACCCGACGGCCTGGAAGGGGTCTACGCCACCCGGTTCCAGTACGTCGGGATCAAGCAGAGCATGGCCGGGACCACCCTCAGCCGCACATGGACGAAAATCCCACTGACCACTTACGCTGAGGCCGGCGATAAGATCCAGATCCGCCTGCAGGACATTCCACCGCTCGTAGCCGAACTGTACAAAACCAGCACAAAGGAGCCCACAGGCAGCGGCCCGAGAAACACCAAATGCGGCACCGCCGGCTACGCGGCGACCGCGGCCGGCCGGACCTATGGCTGCACCGACCCCAACAGCTACATCCAACTGAGGGGCCCAGGCCTGCGCCACGACGAGGCTGGCCAGGATAGCAACGATGACTATAGGTTCTGGCCTAGCGACGCCATCGGCTACCGCATGTACAACGGCAGCTCCCTAAGCAATAACGCCACCTGCGTGGCCCGCAGCGCCACCCCGCTGGTGATGTTCCCGACCATTGCCGCGCAGCAGTTGAACAACGGTGTTACCAGCCAGGCCCACTTCAACGTCCAGATCGAATGCAGCAACACCGTTGCCTCCGGCACCGCCAGCAACCAGACGGCCATTGGCATCCAGGTGTCCAACGGTGCCTACAGCGCGGCCCAGCGCCTGGGCCTGGTCAACAGCGCGGGCGGTGTGACCGCGCTGGTCTCGGACAACTACGGCAACGACCCGACCCTGGCCCAGGGCGTCGGCATCACGTTGCAGAACGCCGGCACCGACAGCGACGTCGTCTTCGTCGGCCAGCCCGGTATGACCGGCAGCCGGCCCAGCGGGAACCCCAGCGGCCCGGACGCGGGCTGGTACCCGGTACTCGCAGGGGCCACCGCGCAGGGTACGACGCAAGCGGACTATACCCACTACACGCAGTCCTACACGGCTACCCTGAGGCGATTGACGGGGCTCGCCGCGAGCGACACCCCGGTTACCGCCGGCAAGGTACACGCCACCGCCTACGTACTGGTAAAAGTGCAATGAGCCTGAGGCGACTGTTCATTCTGCTGGCGCTGCTGGTCTGCACAACCCTGTCGCACGCCGGGCTGCTGGCCGGCTCGACACGGGTGATCTACAACGCGGGCGAGCGCGAACGGTCGCTGATGCTGGCCAATACCAATGACTATCCGGTGGTGGTCCAGACCTGGATCGATCAGGGCGAGGGCAACCCCGATAACGCCCAGGCGCCGTTCATCGTGCTGCCGGCGGTGTTCCGCCTGCAACCCAACGGCATCCAGGGGCTGCGCATCCTGTTCGGCGGCGATGCCCTGCCCGACGACCGCGAATCGGTCTACTGGCTGAACCTCTACGAAATCCCACCGACCGCCAGCGAAACCCGCGCGCCCGCGCAGATCGACATGGCGATGAATACCCAACTGAAGATTTTCTACCGCCCTGCCGGGTTGACGCCCGAACCGGCCGAGGCGCCTCCACGCCTCGAGTTCTCGCTGCGCCAGGAAGGCGAGCAATGGTTTCTGCAATGCCGCAACCCAACGCCATTCCACGCCTCGTTCGCCGGTTTGACGGTCGAGGGTGACGGGCGTGTACTGGAGGCGGAGCAGGAGATGGACATGATGACCAGCCCCTTCGCTGAACGCCGCTACCGGCTCGGAGCCGAGCCACCGCCCGCTGGCGCCCGGTTACGCTTCTGGCTGATCAACGACGCTGGCTTCCCGGTCGAGCATGAAGCGGCACTGGCCCGCTGAGGCCTCACTGGAACAGGTTGGCCTTCACGCAGAAGGTCAACAGCGCGTGGTCGTTGTCCACCTCCAGCTTGCGCATGGCCGCCATCTTCTGTGCGCTGACGGTCTTGATGCTGCGCTTGAGCACGTCGGAAATGTCCCTGACGCTGTGCCCGGAGACGAACAGCCGCAGCACTTCGGACTCTTTCGGAGAAAGGCGAGCAACGCGACCGTCCAGGTCGGCACCGCCGTCGTCTTCGAAGACGTCAACATCATTCAGCTCGGCGGCTGCACGGTAGACCCGCCCTTGCAGGACCTCGTCGATTGCCCGCAGCAACTCATCGAGGTCGCCGCTCTTGAGCACGATGCCGGCCACGCCCAGGTCGTACAGGCTGGAAAGGATCAGGCTGTTGTTGACCATGGTGAAGATCAACACACGCGTACGCGGAAAGTGGCGCAGCAGGTAGCCCACCAGTTTGAGCCCATCGCCGAAGCGGGCATCGCCCGGCATGTTGTAGTCGATGATGGCGATGTGCGGATCGGTCTCCAGGCACAGCGCCACCAACTCGCTGGAATTGGAGGCTTCCCCGGCTACCACGAACCGTTCATTGCGCTCGAGCATGTCCCGCACGCCCATGCGTACGATCGGATGATCGTCGGCTACCACTATCTTGGTTTTGCGCATAACGCTCTCTTGGTCCTGAACTGCTTCGCTGAACCGCCCACCTCTCAGGGGGGCCCTCCGTCAGCCTGTATCTTCCAATCGCTGCAACGCCTGGCCGATCCCGTCGAGCACTTGCGTCACCTCCTCGGCGGCGCAATCCAGACGGCCATCGAGCAGGCCCTCCTCTACCTCGCGGCAACCCGTTACCAACGCCCCGCCGCGCACCACCGCCAGGGCGCCCGCCATGCGGTGCACGCCCTGGCGCAGCCCTTCCGTGTCGTTTTCAAAGGCGGCCTGTCGCGCCGTTCCCAGGTCCTTGCTCATGCTTTCGAGAAAGAGTGTGCGCATGCGCTCGGGAACCTGCAACGGGGACACCGTAGGGCCTGTCGCGACGGCCGGCGCCGCCTCCGGCTCCTTCGGCGGCACCTTGGCGGCCAGGCCGACCAGCATGTCGTGCAGGGTTTGCAGGCTGATCGGCTTGACCAGCCATGCGTTCATGCCCACTGCCCGACAGCGTTCGCCTTCCTCACGCATGGCATTGGCGGTGACGCCGATGATCGGAATGTCCTCGCCGCGTTCACGCAGCGCCCGGGTCAGTTCGTAGCCGTTCATATTGGGCATATTGACATCACTGAGCAGCACGTCAAAGCGGCTCGCGTCGAATTGTTGCAAGGCTTGCAGCCCATCTCCGGCGACGCTCGAACTGCAACCCAGTTCCGCCAGTTGCTCGCACAGCAGCGCCTGGTTGACCGGGTTGTCTTCGACCACCAGCACGCGAAGCCCCAGGCGCCCCGGATGCACGCTGGTTTCCACAGGCATCGGCGCCTCGCCGTTCTGGGCCAACGCCAGCGCGTGAGCGATGCTGGACAGGCTGTACAGGCTCACGTACCAGCAACCGTTACGCAGCTCCGGTTGGTTGGTGGCCTCCGGTACGGCGCGCACACGGGGGCCCGGCCAGTCGCTCGGCGGCGTCTCCACCGGCAACAGCTCCAGTAACGCCATGCCCTCCGTGCAGTCTCGCGGCGGCTCGCCGTCCAGCACGTTGCACCCCCAGCCTTCCAGCCACGCACCGACACTGTCGGCCAACTCGCGTACCGGCGACTGCACGTAAACCTGCCCAGATCGCACACGAGGCGCCAGGATCGCCGGCCCTTGCGCGCCCACCTCCGGCAGCTCCAGAAACAGGCTGAAGCTGCTGCCAAGCCCGACTTCACTGACCACCCGCAGGCTGCCCCCCATCATTTCGGCCAGCCGCCAACTGATCGACAGGCCCAGCCCGGTGCCGCTGGTGTGATGGGTGCCGGCCACCTGGAAGAACGCTTCGAACAGGCGGCCCTGCTGGTCTTCAGGAATGCCTATCCCGGTGTCGGCAATCTGCCATTGCAGGCTGGTGCGGCCATTCTCGCGGCCCAGCACTTTCAGGCGCAGCACGACACGGCCGATGTCGGTGAACTTCAGCGCGTTGCTTATCAGGTTGTTGAGAATCTGGCGAATCCGCGCCACGTCGCCCAGCAGTTGCGCCGGGACCCGCGCGTCGATGCAGCCGTAGAACTGGAGTCGCTTGGCAGCCGCACTCGCGGCGTAATTGCTCAGCACTTCTTCGGCCAGCTCTGCCGGGCTGAATCCGGCGGGATTCAACGGCATCTGCCCGGCCTCGATCTTGGACACGTCGAGGATGTCGCTGATCAGTTGCAGCAAGGTCGCCGAGGAGCATTGAATGGTGTGCAGGTAGGCACGTTGCTGGTCCTTCAGGTCCGTCAGGCCAAGCAGCTCCAGTGTGCCGAGCACGCCGTACAGCGGCGTGCGGATTTCGTGGCTCATGTTCGCCAAAAACTGCGTCTTGGCCTCGCTGGCGGCATCCGCCGTGCGCTTGGCGCGGTCGAGCACGACCTCAGCCTCACGGTGCACGCTGATATCGTTGAACACGCACAATACGGCGTCCTCGCCCGCATAGCGGGTCGCCGCGAACGCCACTTGCAGGTAACGCTCGCCAACCAGGATGCACAGCTCGCCGCAGGGCGGGTCCTGGGACTCGAACAGCTGCCAACCCGCGGTGAGCTGGAGGATGTCTTGCGCGCCCCCCAGCCATTGCTCGGCCAGTTGGTTGTGGGTGACCAGTTGCCGCCCCTTGTGACCGAGGACCACCAGCGCCACCGGCGCGGCCTGGATCACGGTACGGCTGAAGGTTTCGCTTTCCATCAATCGCCGGTGCGCCTTGCGGACCGGGCCGACCACGCGCCGGCTATACCACCGCAGCGCAAGCCAGCCAGCCAGGACGGCGCCCGGCAACGACAGCAGCAAGCCGAGCAGTGGCCACTGGGCCTGACGGAAGAAATTGCCGTAACCAATCCGGTAGACGCCAACCCAGCCGCCGCCATCCTGGCTGCTCAGGCGAATCACCAGGCCCTGGCCGTCGAAGCTCAGCCCATTGTCCAGCCCCGTTCGCGGTGGCGGGCCACTGAGCAGCTCGCCTTCGGGCGACTGCAGGCTGAGCGAGGTGAAAATCGGCCGCTCCAGCAAGTATTCCAGATTGTTCAGACGGCTCAGGTCGAGCAGGCTGACGGCAACCACCGAATGCCCGGGATCGTCGCGCCACCACAGCGGCTCCGGCAGCTCGACACTGACGTAACCGAGCAGCTCACGCAGCGGGCCGGCGTCCTGATCGGCGCGCAGCCAGCGCACGCGCACGTCGTCGAGGGTCGGCAACAGCTCAGGCAAGCGCGCGGAAACACGTGCCACCTGCTCCCGGTAGGCGTCGCTCAGGCCGGCCCCGACGGGCGACAGGTCGATCGCGGGCACCGCCAGGCTGGTGTCCCCGCCCCGGTCAAGCACCAGCAACTGCGGCGACGGGACGGCCGATGTGCTCCAGAACGCGCCGTAGAAGTTGGTCAGCAGCACACCCAGGGAAAACGCCTCATGGGAGCTTCCGTCGGTCGGCGCATGGCTGGACGTCGCCAGGGTGAACGGCATGGCAAAGGAAAACTCGCGTCCCTCATAAAGTTCCATGCCGTTGCGCCGAACCAGTAGCCGTCGCTGCAAAGGCACGACATCGCTGTCTTTCGTGCGAGCGGCTTCGTCGCTCTCCTGCGCGATCTGGGTCAGGAATATTTCGTGTTCGCCAATGGCGCCGATCAGGCGGGTGAAATGGAAGGTGACCTTGTTCTTTTCTTCCTGGAGCACTCGGTCCAGCGCCCAGTAACAGATGCCCAGCAGCGATACCGCCAGCACCAGCATGCAGAGAAAGCCGATGCTCAGGCGCTGAGAGGTAGTAGCCCATTTACGCAGCAAGGCATTGTGATATTCCATGATGCAATCGAGCCCGCCGTGACCGCTTGTCTTCAACGATTAATACGCGTTGAATGCTAGCTGCCCAGCGGCGATTACGATAGGAAAACCTCGATCTAGCGGGCTACGCCGGGCCCGTCTTCACGCAACTGCTGGAGAAACGCCTGTGGCGTCACCGCTTCGGAGATCAGAAAGCCCTGCGCCCGATCACACCCCATTCGACGCAGCAGGCTCAGCTCTTCCGAGGTTTCGACGCCCTCCGCAACCACGTCCACGTGCAATTGACGCCCCATGTCGATGCTGCTGGCGACAGCGGCGGAAAGGTTGGCGTCCTCAACACAGCCATGCACCAGGCTGCGGTCGATTTTCAACTCGGTGAAGGGGGTCGACACCAGATTGAACAGCGAGCTGTAGCCTTGCCCGTAGTCATCCTGGGCCAACCCGAAGCCCTTCATGCGCAAACGGCAAGCGCCCGCGTAATAGCTGCTGAGATTCTTCGTGGTGCTGTTTTCGGTCAGCTCGAAGCACAAGGCGCAAGCCCGGGCGCCGTGGTCGGCGACGAATTTGGCAAGGCGGTCGGGCAGATCGGGGCTGTCCAGCAGTTGCGTCGGCAGGTTCACCGATACCGGTACTTCGTAGCCCCCTTCGCGCCATGACGCCTGGGCTTCGATGGTCTGCTCGAGCATGTGCCAAAGGAGGCGCTCCTGCAGGCCATGGTCTTCGAGGTCATCCATGAAACGTCCTGGAAGCAGAACGTCATGGGCGGGTGTCAGCCAGCGCAACAGCGCCTCGGCACCCACGATGCGACCGCTTGCGAGCGACTTCTTGGCCTGGAACCAGGCCTGCATCTGCCCCGTTTCAATGGCCTCGTGAAGCACGGCGCGGTCATAGCGATGCGGGTCGGCACCTGGCGTGACGACCTGGCGAAAGCTGTTGTCCAGGCGCGTCAGCAAGCGCCCGATCGATGCGGGCAAGACCGGCTTGGGCAATAGATCGATCATCGACATACCCAGACTCTGGGCCACCATGCCGGCACTGACCATCATCCGCCGGGAGGCCGAACTCATCAGCGCCAACCGCGGGCGGCGCTTCTGTCGCGACAGTTGCTGGATCATCTGCACGCCATCCATGCCGGGCATCATCAGGTCGCTGAGCACCAGATCGAATTCTTCCTGTTGAAGGCAGCGCAGCGCTGCGGCACCGTCGCTGGCACCCGCCAGATGCTCGACGCCTCGCTCGCGAAACAGGTTCATCAGGTATTCGCGCTGGAACGGCTGGTCATCGACTACCAGCACTCGGTAGGACTGCATCGTCATGTCCCCTCTATGGCGTCGGCCAGGCAGCGCTGCAACGATTCCAGGTCCACGGGCTTGAGCAGGCATTCATTCATGCCCGCCGTCAGGCAGCGTCCACGTTCCTCGCGCATGGCTTTGGCCGTGGCGCCGATGATCGGTTGCTGGCAGCCGCGGCGGCGTAGTTCGGTGGCCAGCTGGTAACCGTTCATGCGTGGCATGTTGATGTCGCTCAGCACGACGTCGAAACTCTCCGGTCGCCAGCGTTGCAGCGCTTCCTGGCCATCGGAAACCAGCTCGACCACGCAACCGAGCGCTTCGAGCTGGTCCTTGAGAATCAGTTGGTTGATGGCGTTGTCCTCGGCCACCAGTACCCGCAGGCCGAAGTCGCGCAGCGGCGGGGCCAGGCCATCCTGCTCGCAGGCGCTGTAGACGCAGCCCTGCGCGCGCGCCAATGCTCGACGCAGCCCGCCCAGGCCATGCAGGCCGACCAGCCAATCGCAACCTTGCAGGCGCGGCTCGGCGTAACCGTCCGGCGACATGATCACACGGCAACCGGGCCAGTCAGGCGGCGCCACGCAAGGGACATCCGGCAGTTGCAGTTCGACCAGCAGGGTATGTTCGTCGGCCTCGGCGAGCACGCTGGGGGTAGCCAGTCGGGCACGACCGCCCCAGCGGTTGATCCAGCCACAGAGGTTCTCCCCCAGCTCATGCACCGGCGACAGCACCTGCACCGTGCAACCCGCCAGTTCCTGAGGCTCGATCGGCGATGGGACGGATTCGAGGGGCAACCGCAGGCTGAAACTGCTACCCAGGCCGACCTCGCTGACCAGCGTCAGGCTGCCGCTCATCAGTTGCGTCAGGCGTTGGCAGATGGACAGCCCGAGCCCGGTGCCGCCGACCTGATGGGTGGAGCGATGCACCTGGTAGAACGGCTCGAACAGGTGAACCTGATCCTGCGCATCGATGCCCGGGCCCGTGTCGCTCACCTGCCAGGCCAGCATTCGACGCTCGCCGTCCGCCAAGCCGGCGCGCAACCGCACCACGATGCGCCCGTTGTCGGTGAACTTCACTGCGTTGCTCAGCAGGTTGTTGAGTATCTGGCGGATACAGGCGGCGTCGCCGCGCATGCGGGCCGGCAGGTCCGGGTCGAGGTAGGCGTAGATTTGCACGCCCTTGGCCTCGGCCGCGGCGGCGAAGGACTGCACCGCGTCCTCGGTAAGCTCCACCGGGGAAAACTCGACCAGTTCCAGGTCGAGCTGCCCGGCCTCGATCTTCGATACATCGAGCACGTCGCTGATCAATTGCAGCAGCGTCGAGGACGATCGGTGGATGGCCTGCAGGTAGCCGGTCTGCTGCAAGTCGAGGTCGGTGCGCCCAAGCAGTTCGAGGGTACCCAGCACGCCGTACAGCGGCGTGCGAATCTCATGGCTCATCGTGGCCAGGAACAGCGTCTTCGCCTCATTGGCGGTGTCGGCCAGCTGCTTGGCGCGCGCCAGCTCGGCCTCGGTCTGTTTGCGCGCGCTGATGTCGCTGAATGCGCAGAGCAGCACGTCTTCGCCCTTGTAACGGGTCGCCGTGTAGCACAGGTAAAGGTGGCGTCCGTCGCCGGCTTGCAGTTCCGTGCTGGCGGCGCCACCGGTTTCCCCGAACGCCTGGGCGATCCAGGCGGGGCCATCGCTCGCGAACACCTCACTGCCGCCGAGCCACTGCTGCGCCTGCTGGTTTTCGAGCACCACCGAGGCGTCGGCGCGACGCAGCACGCAGAGTGCCACCGGAGCGGTCTGGATCACCGCGCGGGAAAACGCCTCGCTTTCCTTCAGGGTCTCCAGGCGCTGTTGCGCGGGAACGATCAGGCGCTGGTCGATGCGCCGGTTCAGGCGTTGCAACAGCACATCGGCCACCAGCACCAGGAGCGCAGCGAGCAACAGCGGCAGCCACAGCGCCGACAGCATCTGACCGACGCCAATGGCATAGACGAGCGTCCAGTTCGAAGCCCCCAGATGCTTTCGCAGCACCACCTGGGGCGAGCTGAAGCCCGTGAAATCGAAGCTGTCGCCAGCGCGCCAGGCCCGCAAGGCCTCCATCGGCGCCTTGTCGAAATTGCTGGCGAAGGCTACCCGATGCCGGCTGTCGAGCAGCAGGTAATCGCCAGCGCCCGCTACGCGCAACACCGCGTCAAGGTCTGCGCCACGAATTTCAAGGCCCAGCCAGCCGTTGTTCATGCCTCCGCCCAGGCGCTCGAGCAGCAACAATCGGCGCTCGGCTTCGCCTGCATCGGACAGCCAGAGCACCCGCGGGGCCGTTTCCAACGGAGGCTTCTGGCTCAGTGCCTCGAGCACCGTCGGCGACAACGGTGCGCTGGGCGGGCCGCTTTGAATCAGACGCGTGACAACCGGGTACATGCCTGCTTCGACATGAAACAGGCCGAGGCGTTTGCTGCGCAGTTCATCGAGATCGCGCGCCGAGAGCAGCAGTCCCAGTTCGTCATCGCCCATCGGCAGCACCACCATGGCCAACCCGCGCTCCGCGGCCTGGGTGTCGTCGGCCAGCGCCGTGCTATCGGCGATGGGCAGCACCCGACGCGCCAGATGCTCGAGTAGCGATTCGCGCTGGCTGAGGTAGAGCTGCGCCTCGTACACGGCCGCGTTCATGGTGCGGCGACTGAGCGATACCTCGTGGTTGAAGGTCATGCTCAGGGCGAAGGCCAGGGTGCACAGCAGGCACAGCATCAGCGCGCCGCTCAGCAGGCGGAGCAACTTGCGCAGCGCGCGGGGGGTCGAGAAGTCAGCGTCGAGAGGCCGGAGGAACTGTTTGAGTTTCATGCCACTAGCTTGGCTGCCAGTGGGCGTCGCTTCTATCAGACAATTCTTATTGTGAAGCAACTCGCAGTTCAGGCTTGCCACAGCCTCCGTTTGATGCTCTCCGAGCGCCCCCACCCGATCCGGCTGGCTTGCTGTGCCCAGCCGCTCGAGCCCCCACAGTCACACCCGATGCGGCGCGCTTCGCTCCAGCACGGCGCCGATGTCCAGCCCACGCGGCAATGTCCCGAAGGCCCGTCCGCACCGCTCGAGACGACTGGCGATGAAGGCGTCCGAGACAGCGCTGTGTCCCGCTTCGAGCAACAGCTTGGCCTGTAGCGCGACGGCGATGTCTTCGGTCAATTGGCGGGCGCGGTACTGGATATCCCCGGTGTCGCTGAATGCCGCCTGCAAGCGGCCGATATGGGCCTTCAGACGGGCATCGCCATGCCCGTCGCCGAGTTCGGCGAACAACACCTCGATCACTCCCGGCTCTTTCGACAAGGCGCGCAGCACGTCGAGGCATTGCACGTTGCCGGAGCCTTCCCAGATCGAGTTCACCGGCGCCTCGCGGTACAGGCGCGGCATGATCGTTTCCTCTACGTACCCGGCTCCGCCCAGACACTCACTCGCCTCGGCAATCATTTCCGGGGCGCGCTTGCAGATCCAGTATTTGCCGATGGCGGTGACCAGCCGGGCGAATTTCACTTCGTGCTCGTCGGTGGGCTTGTCCCGTGCGCGGCCCATGCGCATGGTCAGCGCCAGCGCCGCCTCGCTCTCCAGCGCCAGATCGGCCAGCACGTTGCGCATCAGAGGCTGTTCGGCCAGCACCCGCCCGCTCACCTGCCGGTGGGCGCAATGATGCATGGCCTGGGTCAGCGCCTGGCGCATCAGCGAGCTGGAGCCGATCATGCAGTCGAAGCGGGTGGATGAGACCATTTCGATGATGGTCGGTACGCCGCGCCCTTCCTCGCCGATCATCCAGGCCAAAGCGCCGCGGTATTCGACTTCGCTGGAGGCATTTGACCAGTTGCCCAGCTTGTTTTTCAGCCGCTGGATATAGAACGGGTTGCGGCTACCGTCCGGCCGATGTCGCGGCAGCAGGAAGCAGGACAAGCCCTTGTCGGTCTGCGCCAACGTCAGAAAGGCGTCGCACATGGGCGCCGAGCAGAACCATTTATGCCCGACCAGCTCGTACGCTTGCCCCGGACCGGGCGCGGCCACCGCATAGGCGCGCGTGGTGTTGGCACGCACGTCGGTGCCCCCCTGTTTTTCGGTCATCGCCATGCCAATGGTCACACCCTGCTTGTGCTCCATGGACAGGTTTCGCGGGTCGTACTCCAGGCTGAGAATCTTCGGCAGCCAGTGATCGCTGACGCCGGGCTGCAGCCGCAAGGCGGGAACGCTGGCGTAGGTCATGGTCAGCGGGCAACTGGTGCCGGACTCGGCCTGGTTATGCAGATACATCAGTGCGGCGCGGGCGACCTGGGCGCCCGGGCGCGGGTCGGTCCAGGGCAGCGACGGGATGCCGTGGGCAATCGCGGTTCGCATCAGCTCGTGATAGGCCGGATGAAATTCCACCAGATCGATACGGTTCCCGTAGCGATCGTGGCTCTTGAACACCGGCTTGTTTTCGTTGGCGAGAAAGCCCGCCGCCATCAACGGCCCACCGGCCAGCTCGCCATAGGTGTCCAGCCGAGACTCGGCCCAGCCACCGTCGTAGCGTCGAACCCATTCCTGCAACGGCAGGTCGAGGCGATACAGGTTCGCGCCATCGATTGGCGGAACCTGGTTCAGCACCTCATGGGTTTCGGCGTATTGATGCAGGTTCATGGCGGGGCTCCTCGGCAGGCGAAAGCGATCTCGACCCGGCTGGCGTCCCCTGCGGCAAATGAACCATCGCTCGCCGCCAGGGCATCGCCGGGCCGATGCGAACCGCCGCTCGCGACGACCCGCGAGAAGAAGTGAAGCACGCATGATTGGCATGAAAAAGTGGGGTTTCGGCCAAATCCTGCACGGCGCGGCGGCGCCTTGACCGGCACACGCGGCGGTCCGCTCAGGTGATCGCGCGCACGCCAGGCCCGTTCAGGGCAGTTGAAGCGGCACGCGCACCTTGAAATGGCTGCCACGGCCGGGTTCGGAGTGATACGAGATATCGCCGCCCTGCAACTGGATCAGCTGTCGGCACAGCGACAGGCCGATTCCCAGCCCGCCGTACTGCCGGGTCATGCTGCCGTCCAGCTGACGAAAATGCTGGTACAGCGAATCGTCCGCAGGCGCTTCGAAGCCAATGCCGTCATCGATCACGTCCGCTTGCAGCACGAAGCGGGACTGATCCTCCCGATGCCCGCTCAGCGCCAGTGTCACGCGGCCCTGCGAGGTGAATTTGATGGCGTTGTCCAGCAGATAGCCGAGGCTCTGCTTCAGCTTCGCCGCATCACCCTTGAGCGTATCGGGCACGTCATTGGCGATTTCCAGCTCGAAGCCCAGCCCGCGCGCAGCCGCGTTCGCGCCGTGAATCCTGTAGAGCTCATCGACCACGGCGCGCAGGGCGAAGGGCTTGCTGTGCACCTGCAGCTTGCCGGCATGCAGTTCGGTCAGGGCGAGAATGTCGTTGACCAGTCGCATCATCTCGCGCGCCGACCCGTTCGCGATACGCTGGTACTGCTCCAGCTCGCCGCTCAGCTCCAGTGTCTGCATGAGTTCCAGGCTACCCAGGACGCCATGCATCGGCGTACGCAACTCATGGGTGACGTTGGCCAGGAACTGATCCTTGAGCCGGTTGCTCTCGGCGAGTTCGCGATTCATTTTTTCCAGCTTGCGGCCGGTTTCCTGCAGCATCATGGCGCGTTCTTCGCGCATCGCATTGATGCGATCAGCCAGCGCCAGCGACAACAGCGCGACCTCGACCGCCGAGCCGATCTGCCCGGCATACATGGTGAAGAAGTTGTGCGGCAGATAGCCGAGCACCATCAGCGTATTGACCTGCGCGCCGACCAGGAAGGTCGTCCAGGCGATCATGAAGTAGCGAGCCACCCGCATTCCGCGATACCAGGCGACGCTGCCGGCGACGAAGACCAACAGGATGAACACCAGCGCCAGGAATGTCGCCAAGCGCAGCGCCAGCGCGTAGCTGGAGGTGAACGACAGCACCATGGTCACTGCGCCGAGGGCCATCAACAGGATCAGGGCGCGGTCGATCCAGGGGCTGTGCTCGTAGGTATGCAGGAAGCTGCGCGCGAACTGACAGCCGAAAAGCCCTGCCGCACCGATCAGGAACGGCGTCGAGGTGTTGGCCCACCAGGGTGACTCGGGCCAGAAATACTGCACCCCCAGCCCGTTTACCGAGACCTGGTACAGACCGAACGAACCGATGTAGAGGATGTAGTAGAAATAGCTGCGATCGCGCACGCTGAGGTAGATGAACAGGTTGTAGACCAGCATCACCAGCAGCACGCCGTAGATCACCGCCAGTATATATATGTGGGCCGACTGCTCTTGCAGATAGGCCACCGGCGACCACAACGTCAGCGGAGCCTGGATCGAGCCCTGGCTTTCCAGCCTCAGATAGATGCGCTGTGGCTGGTCGGGCGTGAGTTGCAGTTCGAACAGGTGGTTGCGTTGCTTGATCTGCCGCTGGCTGAACGGTAGCGCGTCGCCACTGCGTTGAGCCAGGTAGTAGCCACCCTGCGCATCCGGCAGATAGAGCTCCAGCAGGTCCAGTGGCGGATACGCCAGTTCGAGCCACCAGCGGCTGCGCTGGCCCGGCTGGTCGGCACGGTAGAGCAGATCGATGCGCAGCCAGAAGGCCGAGCGCGAATAGCCGGCGTTGAGCACGTCATCGTCGTGATCGACGAAGCGTCCGGCCGCATCGAGCGCGAGGACGTCCTCGATCGTCGCGTCCCGGTCCGGGTCCTCCAGCACCGCCATGGCATGCCCGAGCGGCAGACGCTGAGTGTCCTGGTCGAATTCGACTGCATCGGCCAGTGTCGGAAGCAGCATGCCGAGTATGAAGACGAGAAAGTAGTGCATGGCGATGTCGGACCTGCCGGGCCACGTCAGAAGATCCAGCTCCCTGAACAATCGCGGCCCGCAAATTGATGGCACTTTAGCATGCCTCGACGAACCCATACGGCAGGTTCTGCTCGGTGGCATGTTGGTTGCGCCGAGCGACAGCCCGCGCAAGCCGCCCAGAGCGATTGGTGATAAGCTCGCTCGCCAGAAAATCTGGCTGTGCTAGCCCCGGCCAACTCATTTCGCCACGCATTCGGGGAACTCATCGATGACCGGCCCTTGCTCCCGCCCTGTCGTACTCTGCCTGTCCGGCCACGACCCGAGTGGCGGCGCCGGCCTGCAAGCGGACATCGAAGCGCTGATTGCTCAGGGATGCCACGCCGCCCCGACCGTCACGGCGCTGACCGTGCAGGATACCGTCGATGTCAGCGATTTCCGCGTGCTCGATCGCGAGTGGGTGCTGGCCCAGGCCAATGCCGTCATTACCGATCTCCCGGTCGCCGCCGTCAAGCTGGGCATGCTCGGCTCGGTGAGCATGGTAGATACCGTGCTGGAGATCATGCAAAAGCTGCCGGGCGTTCCGTTGGTCTGCGATCCGGTGCTGCGCGCCGGCGGCGGCGGCGCGCTGGGCAAGGATGAAGTCGGCTACGCCATGCGCGAGCGGCTGTTTCCGGTTGCAACCATCGCCACGCCGAACCTGCCCGAGGCGCGTATTCTGGCCGGACTGCCCGAGGGCAGCGCCGATGAATGCGCGCAAAAGCTGCTGCCTTACCTGCGCCATCTGCTGATCACCGGCGGGCACGGCGACGAGACCGAAGTGCACAACCGCCTCTATTCGCGCGATGGCAGCCGCCACGATTTCAGCTGCCAGCGGCTGCCAGGCAGCTATCACGGTTCCGGCTGCACCTTGGCCAGTGCGCTCGCCGGGCGCCTGGCGCTGGGCGAAGGGCTCGCCAGCGCAGTGAAATCCGCCCTCGATTACACCTGGCGCACGCTGAGAGATGCCGAGGCGCCCGGACGCGGGCAATACATCCCCCGTCGCCTGCCGCTGGACCTGGCCTGACTGGAGCGCTGCATATGAAAGACAACCACTTGCGCGGCCTCTACGCCGTTACCGACAGTACCTTGCTGGCTGACGGACGCCTGCTGCCGTACGCCGAATCGGCCCTCAGAGGCGGCGCGCGCCTGCTGCAGTACCGCGACAAGTCAGACAACGAGGCCCGCCGTCTGCGCGAGGCCGACGCATTGCGCGAACTCTGCCACCGGCATGATGCGCACCTGATCATCAATGACGATGCCGAACTGGCGGCACGCCTTGGTGTCGGCCTGCATCTGGGCCAGGAGGACGGCTCGTTGTCAGTCGCCCGCGCATTGCTGGGCCGCCAGGCGATCATCGGCGCAACCTGCCATGCGCGCCTGGACCTGGCCGACCAGGCCATCGCCGAAGGCGCCAGCTATGTGGCCTTTGGCAGGTTTTTCGATTCGAACACCAAGCCCGGCGCACCCGCGGCCACCCCGGAGCTGCTCGAACGCGCACGTCAACGCTTCAGTCAGCCGATCACCGTGATCGGTGGCGTGACGCTGGACAACGCGCCCGACCTGATCGCGCGCGGGGCCAGCATGGTAGCTGTAGTGCATGCCCTGTTCGCCGCGGATTCGGCCAGCGAAGTCGAGCGCCGCGCCCGCGCATTCAGTGCGCTGTTCGCCGGCAACTGAGCCGCGCCGGCTCCCCCAACATCATTCCTTGTTTTCCGAGAGGCCCCGCATGTCCCGTTCCGAAACCCTCTTCGCTAGCGCCCAGAACCACATTCCAGGCGGCGTCAACTCCCCGGTGCGCGCTTTCCGGAGCGTTGGCGGCACGCCGCTGTTTCTCAAGCACGCCGAAGGTGCCTACGTCACGGACGAGGACGACAAGCGCTACGTCGATTACGTCGGTTCCTGGGGTCCGATGATTCTCGGCCACAGTCATCCCGAAGTGCTTGAAGCGGTACGTCGGCAACTGGTGCATGGCCTTTCGTACGGCGCGCCAACGGCCATGGAAACCGAAATGGCCGAGCTGGTCTGCAGCCTGGTCCCGTCGATGGAAATGCTGCGCATGGTCAGCTCGGGCACCGAGGCGACCATGAGCGCCATTCGTCTGGCCCGTGGCTACACCGGCCGCGACAGCATCATCAAGTTCGAAGGGTGCTATCACGGCCATTCCGACAGCCTGCTGGTCAAGGCCGGCTCGGGCGCTTTGACCCAGGGCGTACCCAGCTCGGCAGGCGTGCCGGCGGCGTTTGCCAAACATACCCTGACCCTGCCCTTCAACGATCTGGCCGCCGTCGAGCAAATGCTTGCGGAAGTCGGCAACGAAGTCGCCTGCATCATCGTCGAACCGGTCGCAGGCAACATGAATTGCGTACCGCCAGCGCCCGGCTACCTGCAAGGGCTGCGCGAACAATGCGACAAGCACGGCGTGGTGTTGATTTTCGATGAGGTGATGACCGGTTTCCGCGTCGCACTCGGCGGCGCGCAGGCGCACTACGGCGTCACTCCGGACCTGACTACTTTTGGCAAGATCATCGGCGGCGGCATGCCGGTCGGCTGCTTTGGCGGCAAGCGCGCCATCATGGAACGTATCGCGCCCCTGGGGCCGGTCTATCAGGCGGGCACGCTCTCGGGCAACCCGTTGGCGATGGCCGCGGGCCTGACCACACTGCGATTGATCAACCGCCCCGGCTTCCACGCCGAACTCACCGATTACACCACGCGCATGTTGACGGGCCTGAAGGAACGCGCCGCGGCAGCCGGTATTCCCTTCGTCACCACCCAGGTCGGTGGCATGTTCGGCCTGTACTTCAGCGAGGCGGATGACATCGTCACCTTCGAAGATGTCATGGCGAGCGATGCCGAGCGCTTCAAGCAGTTCTTCCACCACATGCTCGACGGCGGCGTGTACCTCGCCCCCAGCGCATTCGAAGCAGGCTTCACCTCTATCGCCCACGGCGACAAGGAGCTTCAACTGACGCTCGATGCCGCCGAGCGCGCCTTCGCTCGACTGACATGAACCCGATGCCCGATCTGTTGCAAGCCACACTGCTGATGCTGGCCGGACTCTCCAGCGCCGTCTGGATCGGTACGGCCCGTCGCGGTTACGGCGAACCGGACCAGCCCGCGCTGTTTTGCGCCCTGCTCGCCTTCAGCCTGGCGGCCGGAACCGGGGCCTGTGCTGCCGGGCGGCTCGCGTTCGGCCTCGACACGCTCGAAGCCGAACGCTGGCTGATGCAGGCGACGCTGCTGCTGGGGCTACCGTTGGTCGGCGTGGTGGCACTGACCTTGAGTCGCGCGTGGACCTGGAGCCGACCGACGTGGGGCCGGATCGTGATTGGCCTTTGCGCTTTTTTCGAGTTGGCTCGCCAGCTCGGCTGGAGCGCGCCTTATGCGTTGGCGCTGGGTCTGCTCAGCGCGCTGCTGGTCGTTTATGCGGGCGCGCTGCACTGGCCAGCACGGCTGCAGGCCAGTGCCGGCGCGGCGGGCGGCGTTCTGATGCTGATCGCGGTGCCCTGGAGCGGGCTGACGTTCGGGCCTAATCCGCTCGGCGGCTTTCAGCAGCTCTGGCTCGCGCTGGCATGCCCCATCATTGCCTGGCTGCTGCTTAATCTGCCGGGTAATCTTCGTGAGCGAACCACCGCGCCTGCATAAAAGGCGGAGATGCGTTATCAAAGCCTTTGTAAGCAGGCAGCGGCTTATCCATAATGTGAACGTCGGCTCGTTTTCGCCGGACCTTCAGTCACCGCCCTGCTCTTCGAGGCGCTCGATTCATGACTCGCACCGGTTGCAGCCTCGCCCTTGGCTGCCTGCTGCTTCTAACGCCCCTGCTGGCTACGGCGGGAGGCAATTCGCTGCTAATCCCGGCGACTTCCCGGTGTGCGCTTAATACCGCTCCGCAAGAGATGCGCGAGGCATTGCGTGCCTGCGAGCAAGCCGCCAGTGAAGGCGACGTGCAAGCGGCGTACGAGCTGGGTGAATACCACTACGATGGTCGCCGCATCCCTCGCGACCCGGCCAAGGCCCTGCACTGGTTCGAGCAGGCATCGCTGCAGGGGCACGCCCTGGCCCAGCACCGCCTTGGCGTGATGTTCTTCCGCGGCGAAGGCGTGCCGGCAAACAATGTCCAGGCGTACGTGGTGTTGAAAATGTCGGCGATCAACGGCGAGGAAGACGCCCTGGATACTGCCGACCGGGTTTCCGCACAGATGCGCCGTGACGAACTGGAGATCGCCACCCAGGTGCTCGGCCAGATATTTCGTGACTACCTGATGGACTTGCAAACCGCCGAAGGTCACGAACCGTTTCGTCCTTGACGGGGACCTGCGCCCTGCGGCACCGCCATTGCGCCGGGCCGCACGCCCCACTTTGCACGCCACCTTGTCCGTCGCTCCCGGCCACCTCCGTCATCGGGCCCGGCTCCGTCGACAGCGCTTTTATCGTCCACGTCCTGGCCGTATAATCGCCGGTCATTTTTTGCACAACGCCGGCCCGTCACATGACCCGCAAGCTTTATATCGAAACCCATGGCTGCCAGATGAACGAGTACGACAGCTCGCGCATGGTGGACCTGCTGGGCGAGCAGCAACCTCTGGAGATCACCACCAATCCGGCCGAAGCGGACGTGATCTTGCTCAACACCTGCTCGATTCGTGAAAAGGCCCAGGAAAAGGTTTTTTCACAGTTGGGCCGCTGGCGTGAACTGAAGCTGGACAACCCTCAACTGGTAATCGGTGTCGGCGGCTGCGTGGCGAGCCAGGAGGGCGCGGCGATCCGTGACCGTGCGCCTTACGTGGACGTGGTATTCGGCCCGCAAACCCTGCATCGCCTGCCGGAAATGATCGACGCGGCACGCACCACGAAAAAGCCGCAGGTCGATATTTCCTTCCCCGAGATCGAGAAGTTCGATCGGCTGCCCGAGCCACGCGTGGACGGTCCGACGGCGTTCGTCTCGGTCATGGAAGGCTGCAGCAAATACTGCACCTTTTGCGTCGTGCCTTACACGCGTGGCGAAGAAGTCAGCCGGCCGTTCGACGACGTGCTGGCCGAAGTGATCCACCTGGCCGAAAACGGCGTTCGCGAGGTCACCTTGCTCGGGCAGAACGTCAACGGCTACCGTGGCGCGACCCATGATGGGCGAATCGCGGACCTGGCCGAACTGATCCGCGTGGTGGCAGCGGTCGACGGCATCGACCGGATTCGCTACACCACCAGCCATCCGCTGGAGTTTTCCGACGCGTTGATTCAGGCCCACGCCGAAGTACCGGAGCTGGTGAAGTACCTGCACCTGCCAGTCCAGGCGGGCTCCGATCGCGTGCTGGCGGCGATGAAACGCAACCATACGGCGCTCGAATACAAGTCCCGCATCCGCAAGCTGAAGGCAGCGGTGCCCGACATCCTGATCAGCTCGGATTTCATCGTCGGCTTCCCCGGTGAAACCGAAAAGGATTTCGAGCAGACCATGAAACTGATCGAGGACGTGGGCTTCGACTTCTCCTACTCCTTCGTCTACAGCTCGCGGCCCGGCACCCCGGCAGCGGACCTGATCGATGAAACGCCCGAAGAGGTCAAGAAGCAGCGCCTGGCGATCCTGCAGCAACGCATCAACCAGCAGGGTTTCGAAAACAGCCGACGGATGGTGGGTACGCAGCAGCGCATTCTGGTCACGGACTACTCTAAAAAAGACCCAGGCATGCTTCAGGGCCGTACCGAGCACAACCGGATCGTCAACTTCCGTTGCGACAATCCGAGGCTGATCGGCCAGTTCGTCGACGTGTACATTGACGATGCGTTGCCGCACTCATTGCGGGGCACGTTGCTCGAACAGGTCGCGAGCTGAACAGACCGGCGCGGCGGCAGGCCCTCGACGAGTGCCCACCGCCGGTGCACCGAGCGCTTGCCTGGGCCGGCAGGTCGCTGCTTTTTTTCTTGCGCGGCGCTATTCTCACCCAATCTTCATGCAGAGCAGGTCAATCAAAAGCCCTTGAACGCCCCCATCGAACCTCATCGTTTCACCCTGGAACCCTTTGAAGCCGATCGCTTCGCCAATCTGTGTGGCCAGTTCGACGAGCATTTGCGCCTGATCGAACAGCGCCTGGAGCTGGAGATCCGCAATCGCGGAAACCAGTTCGAGCTGATCGGCCCGGCTGACGTGACCAAAGCCGCAGAGCATCTTCTGCGTCGCCTGTACCGCGAGACCAAGAACGCCGAACTCTCGCCGGACATGGTCCACCTGTTCCTTCAGGAATCGGCCATGGAGGAGCTGAACAACGCGTCCACCACGCCGAACATTTCACTGCGCACCCGCAAAGGCAATATTCGTCCTCGCGGCGCCAACCAGCAGCGCTACGTGCAATCGATCCTCGATAACGACATCAACTTCGGCATCGGCCCGGCCGGTACCGGCAAGACCTATCTGGCCGTTGCCTGCGCCGTCGATGCGCTGGAGCGCGAGCAGATCCGCCGCATCCTGCTGGTACGTCCGGCCGTCGAAGCCGGCGAAAAGCTCGGCTTCCTGCCGGGCGACCTGGCGCAGAAGATCGACCCCTACCTGCGACCACTCTATGACGCCCTCTATGAGATGCTCGGCTTCGAACACGTGGCGCGGCTGATCGAAAAGCAGGTCATCGAGATCGCACCGCTGGCCTACATGCGCGGCCGCACCTTGAACAACAGCTTCATCATTCTCGACGAAAGCCAGAACACCACGCTGGAACAGATGAAAATGTTCCTCACCCGCATCGGCTTCGGCTCCACGGCCGTGATCACCGGGGATATCACCCAGGTGGACCTGCCGCGCGGCACCAAGAGCGGCCTGGCACACGTGATCGAAGTGCTCAAGGACGTCAACGGCATCAGCTTTACCCACTTCAAGCCCAAGGACGTGGTTCGCCATCCGCTGGTGCAGCGCATCGTCGAAGCCTACGAGGCGTTCGAAGAACGCCAGCCCCTGCCCGGCAGACGCGGCGCATCGGACAGTCGCGATGATTGAACTCGATGTGCAGTGTGCCACCCGTGGCACGGTGCCTGACGAAGCGGACCTGCGGCACTGGTGCGAGCTGGCGCTGCGCCAGCGCAGTGCCGATTCCGAGCTGACCATTCGCCTGGTGGATGAAGAAGAAGGGCGCGAACTCAACCGCACCTGGCGACAGAAGGATTACGCCACCAACGTGCTGTCCTTCCCCGCCGATGTCCCGGACGGACCGGGCGGCGTTCCGCTGCTGGATATCCCGCTGCTCGGCGACCTGGTGATCTGCGTACCGGTCGTCGAACACGAAGCGGCCGAGCAAGGCAAGGCGCTGCCCGCGCATTGGGCGCACCTGGTCATTCATGGCTGCCTGCATCTGCTCGGCTATGATCACCTCGACGACGACGAAGCCGAAGAAATGGAAAGCCTCGAGCGTCAACTGATGGCCGAATTGGGTCACCCCGACCCCTACGCCACCGAATAGCCCGAACGGGCAACTGCAAGGACCATTGAGTCAAAGACATGAGCGAAGACCGATCGAGCAACGGGCAAAAGTCCTGGTTTGGGAAAATCACCCAGGCTTTTGCCCATGAGCCGAAAAATCGTGAGGAGCTGCTGGAAGTACTGCGCGGCGCCCATCAGAACAAACTGCTGGACAACGAAGCCCTGGCAATCGTCGAGGGCGCCATACAGGTAGCGGACCTGCAGGTCCGCGACATCATGGTGCCGCGCTCGCAGGTGATGAGCATCAGGGCCGACCAGTCGCCGAAGGAGTTCCTTCCGGCGATCATTTCCGCGGCGCACTCGCGCTATCCGGTGGTCGGCGACAGCCTCGACGAGGTGATCGGCGTGCTGCTGGCCAAAGACCTGTTGCCGCTGATCCTGCAAGGCGACCTGCAACCTTTCGACATCAAGGACCTGTTGCGCCCGGCCACGTTCGTTCCCGAGTCAAAGCGCCTCAACGTGCTGCTGCGCGAGTTCCGTGCGAACCACAGCCACATGGCCATCGTCATCGACGAATACGGCGGCGTCGCCGGCCTGGTGACCATCGAGGACGTGCTGGAGCAGATCGTCGGCGATATCGAAGATGAACACGATATCGAAGAAGACAGCTACATCCGACCGCTGCCCAGCGGCGATTTCCTGGTCAAGGCGCTGACGCCCATCGACAGCTTCAACGAGTTCTTCGGCAGCGAGTTCCCCGATGAGGAATTCGATACCGTGGCCGGGCTGGTCATGAGCATGTTCGGCCATCTGCCCAAGCGTAACGAGGTCACCGAGATCGATGGATTCCGTTTCCGCGTACTCAACGCCGATAGCCGTCGCGTGCACATGCTGCGCCTGAGCCGCCTGCAACCGGAACACCACTAGGCACCTGGCGGCCCCCTCGGCGGCCAAACCTTCGGTAGACTTGGCTCGCACTGTACCCACCCGCCGCCGTCATCCGTACCGCGGCGGTTCTCCAAGGAACCTCCATGCGCTGGATCACCCGCCCCGGCTGGCCGGGCAACCTGCTGGCACTTGCCGCCGGAGCCCTGACCACCCTGTCGCTCGCGCCATTCGATATCTGGCCCTTGGCCCTGGTATCGATCGGACTGATTTATCTGGGCCTGCGCGAGCTGGCGCCGAAGCAGGCGGCCGGTCGCGGCTGGTGCTACGGCTTCGGCCTGTTCGCTTCCGGCGTCAGTTGGGTCTACGTCAGCATCCATGATTTCGGCGCGGCGCCGCCGATCCTCGCGGGCGCGCTGACGCTGGGCTTCGTTGCGGGCCTGGCGTTGTTCTTCGCGCTCCTCGGCTGGCTCTGGTCGCGCTGGCTCCGGCCGTCCGGCGCGCCGCTGCACAGTGCGCTGGTGTTCGCGGCGCTGTGGCTTGCGCTGGACGCATTGCGTGGCTGGGTATTGACCGGCTTTCCCTGGCTGTATACCGGCTATAGCCAGCTCGACGGGCCACTGGCCGGCCTCGCGCCGATTGGCGGTGTATGGCTGCTCAGCTTCGTGCTCGTACTGACCGCGACCCTGCTGATAGAGCTGCCTCGCCTGCTGAAGAGCTGGAGTGCACTGATCGGCGCACTGGCCGCGCTGGGCCTGCTCTGGGGCGGCGCGCTGGGTCTCGGGCAGCACGCCTGGACGACATCCAAGGGCGAGCCCATTACGGTCGCGGCGATGCAAGGCAACGTCGCCCAAAGCCTCAAGTGGGACCCGAAAAAGCTTGAAATGCAGTTGCTGCTCTACCGCGACATGACCTTCGGTAGCCGCCCGGTCGACCTCATCGTCTGGCCGGAAACCGCTGTGCCGATCCTCAAGGACCATGCCGAAGGTTATCTGACGATGATGGGCCGCTTCGCCCAGGAACGGCAGTCGGCGCTGATCACCGGCGTGCCGGTACGTCAGCCCAACGCCGACGGCGAGCTGCGCTACTACAACGGCCTGACCACCGCTGGCGATGCGCAGGGCACCTACCTGAAACAGAAACTGGTGCCCTTCGGCGAATACGTACCCTTGCAGGATCTGCTGCGCGGGCTGATCGCGTTCTTCGACCTGCCGATGTCGGACTTTGCCCGCGGCACGCCAGACCAGGCATTGTTACAGGCGAAGGGCTACCGGATCGCGCCCTTCATCTGCTATGAGGTGGTGTATCCGGAGTTTGCCGCCAGCCTCTCGGCGCAGAGCGACCTCCTGCTCACGGTCAGTAACGACGCCTGGTTCGGCCATTCGATCGGCCCCCTGCAACACTTGCAAATGGCGCAGATGCGCGCGCTCGAGGCAGGTCGCTGGATGGTGCGGGCCACCAACAACGGGGTCACCGTGCTGATCGACCCGCAGGGACGCATCGCCGGGCGGATTCCTGCCTTCGAGGAGGCGGTGCTCTACGGCGACGTCACGCCGATGCAGGGACTGACGCCGTATCTGCAGTGGCGATCATGGCCGCTGATCGCGATCTGCCTGCTGCTGCTCGGCTGGGGCCTGCTCCGCCGCCGACGGGCCTGAGCGGTGAAATCCACGCCCACCGGCGGCTGGCCTCCTATTCGGCGTTGCCGCTGTAGATGAGCGGATAGACGAGCATCCCGACCGCCTCGTTGAGCAGCAGGCCGTTTTGCCAGACGGCCTGGGACTCGGGCAGCCAGCCGCCAAAGGGGCGCCCATTGGGCACGCCGCGAAACCCCATCGGAGCGGCGATCACCTGCAACCCATTGCGTTCGAAGCACCAGCGCGACCTCGGCATGTGCGAAGCCGAGGTTACCAACACGATCCGTTCGATCCCGGCAGCCTTGAGCTGCTGCGCGCTATACAGCGCATTTTCCCAGGTGGTGCGGCTGCGCTCTTCGAGCCAGCGCGTCGGCGTGGCGAAATCGCGCTCCAACGCCTCGGCGGCCAGCCAGGCCTCGCTCGGCGGCTGGCCGTAGTGCAGGCCGCCACTGGCCAGGATAGGCAGGCCCGAGGCCTTGGCCAGCCGCGCGGTGTAACGCAGCCGTTCGAGGGCGATGTGGCTGGGCTGATCCGATCCCCAACCGGGATCGGCCTGCTCACGTCCGGCGCCAAGCACCACGATCGCCTGAGCCTGCTGCCCGAGGCTGGACCATTGCGTCCGATCGAGGGCCGGTTCGCGCTCCAGCGCGCGCGCCGCCCACTCCACCGTCACCGGCAGGCTCATCAACCACAGTCCGCCGAATCCCAGTACGAAGCACACAGCAGCCAGCCGCGGCGCGCGGCGCCTGAGCCACCAGGCGGCGAGCAAAAGCAGTAACAGGCCGCCCGGAGGCAGCAGCAGTTGTTTGAAGAAATAACGAATCGGCATGTGCAGCTCCCACGTCTCGGTTGCTGCAACTCTACCTGTCGGTGCTCCGCTTGTCGGGGCGAATATCGTCAGTGCCTGGGGTAGGTATGCAGACGCTGACGGGCACGCAACAGCTGTGATCCACAAGCCGAGCACGCCACCGGGCCCGCACCTTCGGGCCAATTCACGCTGGCGCCACAGAGCGCACAGCTCATGGCCTGGTGAAGCGTCAACGGGGCCTGTTTGCTGCGCTTGGCCGGATGATGATGACGTAGCACATTGCGCAACGCCGGGCGTGTTGCTTGCCGAACCAGCTGCGCCTGCTCCTCCGCTGCCGCGTGCCACCCGGACAGCCATTGTGAATCCTGCTGCAGATAAGCGCGGATCAGGTCGAATTCGGCCGGGGTCAGCCCGCCGACTTCCAGCTCGGTCGTCGCACCTGCATCGCTGTCGGCGGTTCGCTCCGCCTCTTCCAACGCCACACTCAGCCGTTGCAGCACGCGTCCATAGAGGTTGCCCTCATCCGCTTGGCGCTCTCTACCCATGATTCACCTCGTCATTCGTCCCGCCCCCCGTACAAGCGTAGCTCACACGCGAACGACGACGCCCACATCGACCAACGGGGCCGTGCGGCGCCAGCAAATCAGGTTTCCCTCGGTCAGCGGGGGTCATGTATGCTACGGCGCTTCCATGCTGTCGCATTCAGCCCGTTGCGCCGCCGTTTTCGCCAGGTCTCGCCCGGCATTTCCGCAGCCCGTCGCCGCTACGCGAACAGCCAGCCCCTATTCAACGCCAGTAGCCATGCACGAACAGTATCAGCCCCGCGAAATCGAAGCCGCCGCGCAGTCTCACTGGGACGCGCAGAAATCCTTTGAAGTGAGTGAACAGCCAGGCAAGGACACCTTCTATTGCCTGTCGATGTTCCCCTACCCCAGCGGCAAGCTGCACATGGGCCACGTGCGCAACTACACCATCGGTGACGTGATCGCCCGCTACCAGCGCATGCAGGGCAAGAACGTACTGCAGCCGATGGGCTGGGACGCGTTCGGCATGCCGGCCGAGAACGCGGCGATGAAGAACCGGGTCGCCCCCGCCAAGTGGACGTACGAAAACATCGACTACATGCGCACCCAGCTGAAAAGCCTCGGCCTGGCGGTCGACTGGACGCGTGAAGTCACCACCTGCAAGCCCGACTATTACCGCTGGGAACAGTGGCTGTTTACCCGCCTGTATGAAAAAGGCGTGATCTACCGCAAGAACGGTACCGTCAACTGGGACCCGGTCGACCAGACCGTGCTGGCCAACGAGCAGGTCATCGACGGCCGCGGCTGGCGCTCCGGCGCGCTGATCGAGAAGCGCGAAATCCCAATGTACTACTTCAAGATCACCGCGTACGCGGATGAACTCCTGGAGAGCCTCGACGAGCTGGACGGCTGGCCGGAGCAGGTCAAGACCATGCAGCGCAACTGGATCGGCAAGTCGCGCGGGATGGAGATCAGCTTCCCATACGATGTCGCCAGCATCGGCAGTGAAGGCGTGATGAAGGTGTTCACCACCCGTCCCGATACGCTGATGGGCGCGACCTATGTGGCCGTGGCCGCCGAGCACCCGCTGGCCACCCTTGCCGCGCAGGGCAACCCCGAGCTGCAAGCGTTCATCGACGAATGCAAGCGTGGTGGTGTCGCCGAAGCCGACATCGCCACCCAGGAAAAGAAAGGCCTCGCCACCACCCTGCGCGTGCTGCACCCGCTGACCGGCGAACTGCTGCCGGTATGGGTCGCCAATTACGTGCTGATGAATTACGGCGAAGGCGCGGTCATGGCCGTGCCTGCCCATGACGAGCGCGACTTCGCGTTCGCAACCAAGTACGACCTGCCGATCAAGCCGGTGGTGCGCACCAGTGCCGGCGACGAGACACCTGCCCCGTGGAACGATGCCTATGGCGAGCACGGTGAACTGATCAACTCCGGCGAATTCGACGGCCTGGACTTCGATGGCGCGTTCGATGCGATGGAAGTCGCGTTGCAGCACAAGGGCCTCGGCCAGGCGCGCACTCAGTTTCGCCTGCGTGACTGGGGCATCAGCCGTCAGCGTTATTGGGGTTGTCCGATCCCGATCATCCACTGCCCGACGTGCGGCGACGTACCCGTGCCGGAAGATCAACTGCCGGTGGTGCTGCCCGAAGACGTCGTGCCGGACGGCGCCGGCTCGCCACTGGCGCGCATGCCGGAATTCTACGACTGCAGCTGCCCCAGGTGCGCACAGCCGGCCAAGCGCGAAACCGACACCATGGACACCTTCGTCGAGTCGTCCTGGTACTTCGCCCGCTACGCCTCGCCGCATTACGAGCAGGGCATGGTCGATCCCGCTGCGGCCAATCACTGGTTGCCGGTGGACCAGTACATCGGCGGCATCGAACACGCGATCCTGCACCTGCTCTATGCCCGTTTTTTCCACAAGCTGATGCGCGACGAAGGACTGGTCAGCTCCAACGAGCCATTCAAGAATCTGCTCACCCAGGGCATGGTGATTGCCGACACCTACTACCGCACCCTGGAAAACGGCGGCAAGGACTGGTTCAACCCAGCCGATGTGATCGTCGAGCGTGATGCCAAGGCCAAGGTCATCGGCGCCAAGCTGGCCAGCGACGGGCAGCCGGTGGAAATCGGCGGCACCGAAAAGATGTCCAAGTCGAAAAACAACGGCGTCGACCCGCAGGCGATGATCGACAGCTACGGCGCCGACACCTGCCGTCTGTTCATGATGTTCGCCTCACCGCCGGACATGAGCCTGGAGTGGTCCGATTCCGGCGTCGAGGGCGCGAGCCGCTTCCTGCGCCGCGTCTGGCGCCTGGCCCACGCGCATGTCAGTGCCGGCACGGTCGGCACGCTCGATGTCGCCAGCCTCGATGACGAGCAGAAGGCGGTACGCCGCGCGATCCACCTGGCCATCAAGCAGGCCAGCCAGGACGTCGGCCAGCACCATAAATTCAACACCGCCATCGCTCAGGTCATGACGCTGATGAACGTGCTGGAGAAAGCCGCTACCACGGAGGAACAGGACCGCGCCTTGCTGCAGGAAGGCCTGGAAACCGTCGCCCTGCTGCTGGCACCGATCACGCCGCACATCTGTCACGCGCTGTGGAACAACCTGGGCCGCGAAGGCGCGATCATCGATGCGCGCTGGCCCGAGGTGGACGAAGCTGCGCTGGTGCAGGACAACCTCACGCTGGTCGTGCAGGTCAACGGCAAACTGCGCGGGCAGATCGAAGTGCCGGCCAGCGCCTCCCGCGAAGCAGTCGAAGCCAGTGCTCGGGCCAACGAGAACGTGGTGCGCTTCACCGAAGGCCTGACGATTCGCAAAGTCATCGTGGTGCCGGGCAAGCTCGTCAACATCGTCGCTAACTGATTCGTCTTGGCGCGGCGCGCCAAGGCTGGCAAGGAGATAACAAGATGATCAAACGCACTCTCATGGTGGCCGGCCTGGCTTTGCTGCTGAGCGCCTGCGGTTTTCAGCTGCGCGGTACGGGCGACACCAGCTTCGCGCTGCAGGAAATCGACCTTCAGGCCCGCAACAGTTATGGCGAGACCGCCAAGCAGCTCGAGGAGTTGCTCAAGGACAACGGCGTGCGGGTCTATCCGGGGGCGCGCTACACGCTCGATCTGGTCCGCGAGCAGAGCCGTCAGCGCACCGCCAGCTATACCACCTCGGCACGCAGCGCCGAGTACGAACTGTCCAGCGTGCTCGACTATGAGTTCCGCGGCCCGCAGAACACCGTTCTGCTGCAGGACAGCGTCGAGGTACGCAAAGTCTACGTGCACGACAGCAGCAACCTCATCGGTTCCGACCAGGAAGCCGGTCAGCTTCGCGATGAAATGCGTCGCGAACTTCTGCAGCAACTGAGCATGCGTATCCGCGGTATCACGCCGGCTCAGCTCGACGAGTTGCAGCAGACCGCCGAAGCGAGGAAGCGCGCGGAAACCGAGGCCATCGAGGCGCAGATGCGCGAACAGAGCCAGCGGCCGCTGCAGTCTCCGATCGAACTGCCCATCCAGTGATGAAGCGGGTAGCCACCACCCGGTGGCTACCGTGCCCGAATTCATGAAGCTTTCCCCCGCCCAACTCGCCAAGCACCTGCAAGGCCCGCTCGCACCGGTCTATGTCGTCAGTGGCGACGAGCACCTGCTTTGCCAGGAAGCCAGTGATGCCATCCGCGGCGCCTGCCGCCAGCAGGGTTTCGATGAGCGCCAAGTGTTCAACGTCGAGACCGGCTTCGATTGGGGGCAGCTCATCGAAGCCGGGGCGAGCCTTTCGCTGTTTGCCGAAAAACGCCTGTTGGAACTGCGCATTCCCAACGGCAAGCCTGGCGACAAAGGTGCCGCCGCGCTGATCGAATACCTCGCCCGCCCCGCCGAGGACACCGTGCTGCTGATCAGCCTGCCCAAGCTCGACGGCAACACGCAAAAGACCAAATGGGCCAAGGCGCTGATTGACGGCAAGCACGTACAGTTCCTGCAAATATGGCCGGTGGATGCGCAGCAGTTGCCACAGTGGATTCGTCAACGCCTGGCGCAAGCTGGCCTTGCCGCCGACCAGCACGCCCTGGAGCTGATTGCCGCACGCGTCGAGGGCAACCTGCTCGCAGCCGCGCAGGAAATCGAAAAGCTCAAGTTGCTGGCCGATGGCGGCCAGGTGACCGTCGAGACCGTGCACGCCGCCGTGGCCGACAGCGCCCGTTATGATGTATTCGGCCTGATCGATGCCGCGCTGCTGGGCCAGCCGGAGCACATCCTGCAGATGCTGACCGGTTTACGCGGTGAGGGCGTCGAGGCGCCCGTCATCCTCTGGGCTGTGGCGCGCGAGGTTCGCCAACTGGCCAATATCGCCCAGCAGTACGCCCAGGGCGTGCCGCTCGACCGGGCCTTCAGCCAGGCCCGCCCTCCCGTATGGGACAAACGCAAACCCTTGGTCAGCAAGGCGCTGCAACGCCACGACGCGACAGGCTGGCAGCGACTGCTGATGGACGCCCAACGCATCGACGAACAGATCAAAGGACAGGCCGAGGGCGATCCCTGGATCGGGTTGACGGATCTCTGCCTCCAACTGAGCGGACGGCGGGTCGGGCTGTAGCTAAGCACGCCCTTTCGCACGCCGACCTGCCCGCCAGCCAGCCAAAGCGTGCCGCTCGCGGCCATTCGCTCATGGACTGGACATTTTTTGCACAGCCATTAAGATGCCCTCGCCTGATCACCGGCAACCTGGAGGGTAGATGATGAGTAAGCAACGCAAACGGCCCAACAAGGCCAAGACCCTGGTCGCGCAACCCCTGTTCCGCAGCCGCCAGGAACAACCGAAAAAAGGTAAAGGCAGCTACCGACGCGAAGCCTCCCAGTCCACAAACTGGGAGGCTTCGGTCCTTCTGGCAGCTTGAAAAGCCAAGCAAATCAAAGCGTGTTAATGTCACATGCCGATGACTTGCCGAGAGTGGCGCATGCTTTACACCTTCGTTCCCATACTTCTGCTGCGTAGCCTGATTGCCGGGTCCGCCTTGAGCATCATGGTCGCTTGCGCCGCCGAGCCCGTGACGCCGGATACGCCTGTCCAGCACGCGCCAGCCAGCCCCGAGCGCAGTGCGAACGAGCCGCCCGAAGCCGCAGCGTCCCAACAAAGTTTCAGCGAATGGCGCGATGCGTTTCGTCGCGAGGCCCTTGAGGCCGGAATACCCGCGCCGGTATTCGACCGCGCCTTCGCGGGGGTCACGCCTGACCCCAGCATTATCACGGCCGACCGCAGTCAGCCGGAGTTCACCCGGCCGGTCTGGCAATACCTGGAAGGCGCGCTTTCGCAACAGCGGGTCGACGGCGGCCGCCAATTACTGAGCCGGCACAAGGCCACGCTGGACGATATCGAGCAGCGCTACGGGGTCGATCGCAATACCCTGGTCGCGATCTGGGGACTGGAAAGCAGCTTCGGTCAGATCATGGGCGACAAAGGCGTGATCCGCTCGCTCGCCACGCTGGCCTACGAAGGACGCCGCCCCGGTTTCGCTAAAAGCCAGTTGTTGGCAGCCCTGGAGATTCTTCACCGAGGCGATGTCAGCGCCGAC
>Ga0114898_1000484_pt1 | contig 30785 bp, 26 predicted proteins | sample Malvired_Geostar_FD_83496 | JGI IMG/M metagenome (GOLD analysis project Ga0114898, IMG submission 83496) | Marine viral communities from the Global Malaspina Expedition - Malaspina viral metaG DeepMed_Geostar | ecosystem: Environmental > Aquatic > Marine > Oceanic | place: Mediterranean Sea...
TACGTGCACCGTATTGGCCGTACCGGTCGTGCCGGTCGCGAAGGCCGTGCGTTGCTGCTGGTTACGCCGCGCGAGCGCCGCATGCTGCAGGTCATCGAGCGCGTCACCAACCAGAAAGTCGCCGAAGCCCGCTTGCCTAATGCGCAGCAGGTGCTGGATGCGCGCATCAAGAAACTCACCAACAGCCTTGCGCCGCTGGTAGCGGATGCCGAAGCCAGCCATGGCGAACTGCTCGACAAACTGGTCGCCGACATTGGCTGCAGCCCGCGCGCCCTGGCCGCTGCGCTGCTGCGCAAGGCGACCAACGGCCAGGCGCTGACCTTGGCCGACGTGGAAAAAGAGCAGCCACTGGTCCCGACCAGCAGCCCGCGCGAGCGTTCCGACCGGCCAGAGCGCAGCGGTGATCGCGAACGCCGTGCGCCGATTCCGCTGGCTGAAGGCCGTGCCCGCTGCCGCACTCCGCTGGGTGCACGCGACGGCATCGCGGCCCGCAACCTGCTCGGCGCCATCCTTAACGAAGGCGGCCTGGCCCGCGAAGCGATTGGCCGCATCCAGGTCCGCGACAGCTTCAGCCTGGTCGAGCTGCCCGAAGAGGGCCTCGAGCGCCTGCTGGGCAAACTCAAGGACACCCGTGTCGGCGGCAAGCAGCTCAAGCTGCGGCGCTATCGCGAAGATTGATCGCGGCTAGCTAAGCAAAAGGGTGGGCTTTGATAGCCCACCCTTTTTTTTGGCTTCCTGCCCGCGCACCGCTCGATCCGTAGGAGGCGCGCCCCCGCGGCGAATGCAGGCTGCAAGCCTGCCAAAGCGTCAAAGCTTCGCCCCGAGGTCGGACCTCTCACAAAAGCATCAAAAAGCACAAAGCTAAAGGCAGAGCACCGCTTCCCCTGTGGGAGGCGCGCCCTCGCGGCGAAGGGGCAGTGACCCTACCAAGCACTCAAAAGCTTCGCCCCGAGGTCGGGCCTCTCACAAAAGCATCAAAAAGCACAAAGCTAAAGGCAGAGCACCGCTTCCCCTGTGGGAGGCGCGCCCCCGCGGCGAATGCAGGCTGCAAGCCTGCCAAAGCGTCAAAGCCTCGCCCCGAGGTCGGGCCTCTCACAAAAGCATCAAAAAGCACAAAGCTAAAGGCAGAGCACCGCTTCCCCTGTGGGAGGCGCGCCCCCGCGGCGAAGGGGCAGTGAGCCTGCCAAACAGCCCAAAGCTTCGCCCCGAGGTCGGGCCTCCCACAAAAGCATCAAAAAGCACAAAGCTAAAGGCAGAGCACTGCTTTCCTTGTAGGAGGCGCGCCCTCGCGGCGAATGCAGGCTGCAAGCCTGCCAAGCTCTAGGCGCTAAACGATCAGCCTCATCACACCCACACTGCATCCCAGTGCGGGTAATCGCCAATTCTCTCCACCAACCCTGCCCGCGATGGGTTGGCGATGACATACCGTGCCATCGCACGCAGGTCTTCCTCCTTGCGCAATGCACGATCATGAAAACCGTCTTGCCAAACCTGACTGCCGATACGCCTTGCGGATATCGACTTCACCCGGCCTACGAGCCGCGAAAGAGATTCCTGCCGCAGTTCCAACAACCAATGCAGGTGATCTGGCATCACCACAAAGGCTAACGTCTGGTGCGAATCGCGTAATGCATCCTCTCGCATGACTTGAATCAGCTCACGAGCGGCAAAGAAATCCTCAAATACCGGACATCGACGTCTTGTAACAGTCGTGACCAGATAGACCTGCCCTGCAGCAGACCAGCGACCCGTGCGGAGCCGGTTAGAGGAAAAATAAGCGTCCTTGCTCATTCGATATCTCCCTGAATCCAGCCGGCACAATAACCCCAAAGCTTCGCCCCGAGGTCGGGCCTCCCACAAAAGCATCAAAAAGCACAAAGCTAAAGCCAAAGCACCGCTTTCCCCGTAGGAGGCGCGCCCCCGCAGCGAAGGGGCAGTGAGCCTACCAAGCAGTCAAAAGCTTCGCCCCGAGCTCGGGCCTCCCACAAAAGCATCAAAAAGCACAAAGCTAAAGCCAAAGCACCGCTTTCCCCGTGGGAGGCGCGCCCCCGCGGCGAAGGGGCAGTGAGCCTACCAAGCAGTCAAAAGCTTCGCCCCGAGGTCGGGTCTCCCACAACAGCATCAAAAAGCACAAAGCTAAAGGCAGAGTCACTTTCCCTTTAGGAGGCGCGCCCTCGCGGCGAAGGGGTGTGGCGATGCGGTTGAGGACCCGTCAAACGTCCAGGCTGTTCAAACTCTGAACAACATGCTACAAACGACCGCAACCCAGATGATCTAGCCGCTTGAAAACGAAGGGAAAACCATGACCAAGTCGGAGTTGATCGAACGTATCGTCACCCAGCAAGGCCTGCTTTCGTCCAAGGATGTCGAGCTGGCGATCAAGACCATGCTTGAGCAAATGGCCCAGGCACTGGCGACCGGGGATCGCATCGAAATCCGTGGGTTCGGCAGTTTCTCCCTCCACTACCGTGCCCCACGCGTGGGCCGTAACCCGAAGACTGGCCAGTCTGTCCCGCTCGACGGCAAGTTCGTTCCGCACTTCAAGCCGGGCAAGGAATTGCGCGATCGTGTCAACGAAGAGGAGTAGGGGCCATCGGACAGATTGTCAACGCTGCGGGCTACTTCTAAAAAGTTGTTAAAAATCATCAGCTCATGGGAACTTTTTGCTGTTGTGGTGTACAAATTCCGATTCGCTTGCCTTGCATTGAAGCGTCAAACAATAAGGAATTCGGATGTCCGTGCAGCCCCAACCCTCCTCAGCTGAAGAAATCGACCTGGTTGAACTGTTTCGTGCCCTTTGGCGACAGAAGCTGCTCATCGTAGGCGTAACGCTCATCGTCACGCTTATTGCAGCGGCCTACGCTTTCCTCGCAACGCCCTACTATGAAACCCGAACCTACCTGCGGCCAGTACCGCAGAGCAGCCTCGATCAGCTCAATGAAACCGGTATCTACAAGCTCACGCCGGAAGAGGCGGTTAATCGGGTGGCGGGCGCGTTATCGTCCTACGACAACCGTCTCGATTTCTTCCTGAACAATCAGGCGCTGTTTGAGCGCATCCCCAAGCGCGGTGATTCGCTTGAGCAGACCTTTGCCGAGTTCAATGAACGCTCATTCGAGATGCTCCATCCCGACCCAAAGCGTACGGACAACCGTAGCGCGTTCGTTGGCCTGGAGCTCACCTACCCGGAAGGGATGGACGGCGCGTCGGTCGTCAACGGCTTTGTGGCCTATGTACTGGACATGGAGCGTAAAGAGATCGCCGATGACCTGGAGAGCCTGATCAATAACCGTCTGGCCAGTCTGGATATGAACATGCAGGCGCAGCGAGCGAATTACAACGCCGCCAAGGAGGCGAAAATCGCCGCACTGCTGGAAGAAGACGCGCTCAAACGCGCTCAACTCCAGGACGAACTCTCCGCTCTGCGCGAGGAGCTGAAAACACGCCGTACCAACCGAATTCAGGAGCTCAGCGAGGCCATTTCCATTGCCGAGTCGCTGGGGATTCGCACGCCTACCAGCCCATATGCCATGACGGAATCAGCCCGCGGCGGCGCGCAGGTCATTCGCACCGAAGTGACCAACCAGGAAACGCCGCTGTATTTCATGGGCACCGAGGCGCTTACTGCCGAGCGCGATGCTCTGCTCAATCGTAAGTCCGATGATTTCATCGAGCCTCGTATCGCCGAGATTCAATCCGAACTCGCCCTGCTTGAGAACAACCGCGAGGTCGAGATCCTGCAGGAGCGGGAGAGCGAAGACCTTTATCTGACCAAACTGGCGGAACTTCGTGAAGAGGCTGCTCGGCTCAAGGGTATCAAGCTCGACACCGAGCGGCTGAGACTCGTTCGGCTGGACCAGCCAGCGCTGCAATCGGTCACGCCGATCAAGCCCAAAAAGGCCATGATACTGGCGCTGGGGCTTGTGCTGGGCGGCATGCTGGGCGTCTTCATTGCGCTGGTGCGCAGCCTGATGAATCGCGGCGCCGAACAACAGCCAGTCTTCAGATAGCCTGAATCTCCCTTGGTTCTCTCATGTGGGGCGCGTCCCCGCGGCGAATGCAGGCCACAGGCCTGCCCCGGCCCCAAGCCGTTCGCCCCGAGGTCGGGCCTCCCACAACAGCGGCAGAAATTCAGCCCCGTAGTCAAACCGAGCTACTTTCCCCATGTAGGAGGCGCGCCCCCGCGGCGAATGCGGACCACAGGCCTGCCCCGGCTTCAAAAGCAGTTCGCCCCGAGGTCGGGCCTCCCACAACAGCGGTAGAAACCCAACCCCGTAGTCAAACCGAGCTACTTTCCCCATGTGGGAGGCGCGCCCCCGCGGCGAATGCAGGCCACAGGCCTGCCCCGGCCCCTAGCCGTTCACCCCGAGGTCGGGCCTCCCACAACAGCGGCAGAAACCCAGCCCCGTAGTCAACCGAGCCGCTTTCCCATGTGGGAGGCGCGCCCCCGCGGCGAATGCAGGCTGCAAGCCTGCCCAAAAGGCCAAAGCTTCGCCCCGAGGTCGGGCCTCCCACAGCTGCGGTAGAAACCCAACGCCACGGTCAAATCGAGCCGCTTCCCCATGTAGGAGGCGCGCCCCGCGGCGAATGCAGGCGACAGGCCTGCCCCAGCCTCAAGCCATTCGCCCCGAGGTCGGGCCTCCCACAACAGCGGCAGAAACCCAACGCCACGGTCAAATCGAGCCGCTTCCCCATGTAGGAGGCGCGCCCCCGCGGCGAATGCAGGCCGCAGGCCTGCCCGAAGGCCAAAGCTTCGCCCCGAGGTCGGGCCTCCCACAACAGCGGCAGAAACCCAGCCCCGTAGTCAACCGAGCCGCTTTCCCATGTAGGAGGCGCGCCCCCGCGGCGAATGCAGGCTGCAAGCCTGCCCAAAAGGCCAAAGCTTCGCCCCGAGGTCGGCCCTCCCGCAACAGCGGCAAAAAACCACCCCCACATTTGAAACTTCCAGCACTTATCAAGCGTCGTTCCGCTTGTTTTTTGTGAACCTGGTGGCAAAATGGCGCCCCCGTAAATTTGTACGGAACATTTCCAGGGATATGGTGTCGTTGCGCCTGTTGGCATTGACGCCTGTGCTGTAACCGACGAGACGGAATTCGACATGAACGCTGTAACTACCCCGCAACACCTACGCCCAACCATCGCCGAGGGCGAGGTCGACCTGGTTCAATTGGTCGGCGCACTCTGGAAGCAAAAAGCGCTGATCGCCGGTGTGACCGCCCTGGTCGGACTCATCGGCCTTGTCTACGCATTGCTCGCGCCTCGTTACTACACCGTCCAAAGCGTCCTACGGCCAGCAGCGATCAAAGACCTTGATGAGCTCAACCACTTGGGGATCTACAAGCTGTCGCCCAAGCAAGCATTGGCTCAGGTCGGTGCCGCCCTGGATTCATATGAAAATCGGCTCAGCTTCTTCCGCGACAACCAGCCGCTGTTCGGGGATCTGGCCAAGCCCGGTCAGAGCCTGGAGCAAACCTTCGAAGCCTTCAATGATAAGGCGTTCAAACTGCTGCAGCCCGACGCCAAGAAAGCCGAGGGCACTACACCCTTCGTTGGCATTCAGCTGACCTATCCGCAGGATCTCGACGGCGTGCAGATCGTCAACGGATTGGTCCAGTATTCGCTCAACAATGTGCGGCAGCAAATCGCAGGCGACCTCGACACGCTGATTGACAACCGGCTTAGCCAACTGGACAAGAACATGGCCGCCGCTCGCGCCAGCTATGAAGCGTCCAAAGAAATCCAGATCGCCAAACTCAGTGAAGCGGATGCACTCAAGCGCGCGCAGCTGAACGATGAACTCGCTGCCCTGCGCCAGCAATTGAAAACCCGTCGCGACAATCGCATCAATCAATTGAACGAGGCGATCCGCATTGCAACATCGTTGGGCATCAGCAAGCCCACGACGCCTTCCTCACTGGGGGCGTCTGAAATCACCGCCCAAGGCAGCGTGATCCGCACCGAGGTCAACAACCAGCAAATCCCGTTGTACTTCATGGGTAGCGATGCGCTGGAGGCCGAACGTAAGGCACTGTTGGCACGCCGCTCCGATGATTTCACCGAGCCGCGCATCGCGCAGATCGCCAGAGAACTCAAATTGCTGGAGCACAACCGCCAGATTGAAGTGCTCAACAGCCGCGAAAATGAGGACCTGTTCCTTAAAGACCTCGCCGGATGGCGTGAGGAAGCGGCACGGCTGCGCGCACTGCAGATCGACGCGGATGCGCTCAGGCTGGTCTCGGTCGACCAGAGCGCCGTCGAACCGAGCCGCCCGATCAAGCCCAAGAAGGCACTGATCGTCGTGCTTGCCCTCGTTCTCGGAGGCATGCTCGGGCTGTTCATCGCACTGGTGCGCAACCTGCGTCGTCCCGTCGCAGCGAACTGACCATCCATCCGTCGGAAGATGGCTGATAACTCAGCGCCGTCGAAAGTCGGTAGAATCCCTGCTTTATTTTTTTCAGTGGCTCGTGTCTGGATTGCCGCGAGTGCGTGGGTGACATCGTTAAAGGAATAACCATGCGCTATCCGATCATCGAACACCATGGCGCCAAGGATGGCGTGACCGGCTCCTGCCACCAGCTGCACATGAACGCCTCGGCCAGCGTACTGATCGACTGCGGTCTGTTCCAGGGTAACGACGCCACGCTGCCAGGTGGCTCGGCGGCGGATCGCCTCGCCATCGAGTTCGCGCTCGACACCGTCAAAGCGCTCATCGTGACGCACGTTCACATCGACCATGTCGGTCGCATCCCTTATCTGCTCGCAGCGGGTTTCGACGGGCCGATTCTGTGTAGCGAGCCATCCGCGAAGCTGCTGCCCATCGTGCTCGAGGATGCATTCAAACTTAGCATCAGTCGCGACCATGCCCAGGTTGAACGCTACATCGAGCGGATCGAAAGTCGGCTCATTGCCTTGCCTTACCAGCACTGGTTCACACTGCACGATATCGACGAGCTGGTGGCCCGCATCCGGTTGCAGCGCGCGGGCCATATCCTCGGCTCTGCCTATATAGAAGTCGACCTGAACTACCCGCAGCAGAACGAAAGCAAGCGCGTCGTCTTTTCCGGCGATCTGGGCGCACCCCACGCCCCCTTCCTGATGCCGCCGCAGCCGCCCGAACGCGCCGATATCCTCGTGCTCGAAAGCACCTACGGCGACCGCCTCCATGAAGACCGCCAGAGCCGTCGGCAGCGGCTCGAAGCCGTCATCGAGCAGGCGCTGCGTGATCAGGGCACCGTACTGATCCCGGCATTCAGCATCGGCCGCACCCAGGAACTGCTCTACGAGCTGGAAGGCATCATCCAGAACAAACAAAGCCTCACCGCCACCCAGCCCCCAGGTGCCTCCGGGGACCGGGCGAATACGGGGCAAACGACCCTGAGCGGCAACGCCCGATCCGACCATCTGCAGCTTCCCCGAGGGGAAAGGGCAGGGGTGAGGGGAGAAACGCCCCACACCGAAACCAACTGGCCGGAACTGCCAGTCATCCTCGACTCGCCCCTCGCGAGCCGATTCACGGACGCCTATCGGACCCTTGAGCCGTTCTGGAACCAGGAGGCACGCGAGCGAGTCGAATCCGGGCGCCGCCCGTTGGCCTTCGAGCAATTGATCACAATCGACAGCCACGGCGACCACCAGCGCATCGTCAACCACTTGGCCCAGACTGCCCGACCCGCCATCGTTATCGCTGGTGGCGGTATGTGCAGCGGCGGTCGCATCGTCAATTACCTGAAGGCCATGCTCGGCGATAAGCGACACAACGTTCTGTTCGTCGGCTACCAGGCCAAAGGCACGCCCGGCCATGCAATCCAGACCTACGGACCGAAAGGCGGCTACGTCGACCTCGACGGCGAGCGCATCGACATTCGCGCCGGGATTATGAGCATCGGAGGCTATTCGGCCCATGCGGACCAGAAAGGGTTGGTAGAATTCCTGACCGGCATGCACCAGTGGCCGACCGAGATACGGGTGGTGCATGGGGAGGAGGGGGCGAAGAAGGCGCTTACCGAAGTGCTGAAGCAATACGCGAATCTTTAATCTGACCAATAGCTTAGAGCATTAGCTCGTTTTCGGAGCATGAATGACAATCAAGACTCTGTGTGTGTTTGGCACACGGCCTGAGGCAATCAAGATGGCGCCGCTGGCGCTTAATTTGGCTGCGGACGTGCGCTTTAGTTCAAAGGTATGCGTCACTGGCCAGCACAGGCAGATGCTAGATCAGGTGCTTGACCTGTTCGAGCTAAAGCCAGATTTCGACCTCAGCGTCATGAAGCCTGGGCAAGACCTTACCGGTGTGACCACCGCCATCCTGACGGGCATGAAGGACGTGCTAAGTGATTTCAAACCGGACGTAGTATTGGTTCACGGCGACACTGCCACCACATTTGCTGCGACCCTCGCGGCCTATTACCAGCAGATTCCAGTCGCTCACGTCGAAGCTGGATTGCGCACTGGCAATCTATATTCGCCTTGGCCTGAAGAGGCCAACAGGAAATTGACAGGCGCACTAGCGGCGCTTCATTTCGCACCAACGGAGAACTCCGAGGCCAACCTTCTGAGAGAAGGTACGAGCAAGGACACAATCTTCGTAACGGGTAATACGGTCATTGATGCGCTCTTGGATGTCATTGAGCGGTTAGATCAAAACGCGACGCTGAAAGCAAAGGCCGCGGCCCCGACTGCTTTCCTGCAAGAGGGCCGCAAACTGATCCTCGTTACAGGACATCGCCGGGAAAGCTTTGGAGATGGGTTTGAAAGAATCTGCCAAGCGTTGCTGGCAACCGCCAAGCAGCATCCCGAAGTAGACATCGTATACCCGGTGCACCTCAATCCGCAGGTTCAAGAACCAGTCAATCGTTTATTGGCAGGGGTGGAAAACATCCACCTGATAGAACCGCTGGACTACCTGCCTTTTGTCTATTTGATGAGTCGGGCGCATGTCATTCTCACTGACTCTGGCGGTATTCAGGAAGAGGCTCCGTCGCTGGGCAAGCCTGTATTGGTGATGCGCGATACGACAGAGCGGCCAGAAGCCGTAACCGCAGGCACAGTGAAGCTAGTGGGCACAGACATCGAAAAAATAGTAAGTGAGCTGAACATGCTCCTTACTAATAAAGCTGCCTATGAAAAAATGAGCTTTGCCCATAACCCATATGGCGACGGGAAAGCCTGTCAGCGTATATGCGACGTTCTCGCTACCTCATTTAACTGAAATTAACGAGCCTGCTTTTCTGTAGGCTCAGTTTTAAATGGAATATTTATGTCGTTCGAAACTATCTCCGTGGTTGGGCTGGGTTACATTGGACTCCCTACAGCAGCTGTATTTGCTTCGCGTAAAAAACAAGTCATCGGTATCGACGTCAACCAAAAGGCCGTAGAGACCATAAATCGTGGTGAAATACATATCGTCGAACCGGATTTGGACATGGTTGTTCATGCCGCAGTTACAGAAGGTTATCTGCGTGCAACCACTAAACCCGAAGCAGCAGATGCTTTTCTCATCGCCGTGCCGACGCCTTTCAAGGGCGACCATGAGCCTGATCTCAGTTATATCGAGGCCGCATGCGTAGCTATTGCACCTGTCCTAAAGAAAGGTGATCTGGTCATTTTGGAGTCAACTTCCCCTGTCGGCGCGACCGAGCAGATGGCTGCCTGGATGGCTGATGCGCGGCCTGACCTGAGCTTTCCACAAACTCATGGCGAAGAATCCGATATCCGCATAGCTCATTGCCCCGAAAGGGTCCTGCCTGGCCACGTGTTGCGTGAACTGGTGCAGAACGACCGAGTAATCGGTGGCATGACAGCCAAATGTTCTGAAGCGGCAGTAGCACTTTACAAAACATTTGTTGAGGGTGACTGCATCATTACAAATGCGCGCACCGCTGAAATGTGCAAGCTGACTGAAAATAGTTTTCGTGACGTTAACATCGCTTTCGCGAACGAACTCTCCATGATCTGCGACAAGCTGGATATTAATGTGTGGGAGCTGATCCGCCTGGCTAACAGACACCCACGCGTCAACATTTTGCAGCCCGGTCCAGGGGTCGGTGGGCATTGTATTGCGGTGGACCCTTGGTTCATTGTCAGTAAGACTCCTGAACAGGCACGCTTGATTCGTACTGCCCGTGAGGTAAATGATTTCAAGCCTGAGTGGGTGGTCGATAAGGTTAAGCTGGCCATAGCAGAGTGTTTACTAGAAGATCCACAAAAAACAGCGAAAGATATTACTATTGCGTGTTTTGGCTTAGCATTTAAACCAGATATTGATGACCTACGTGAGAGTCCTGCTGTGATTATTACCGAAAAGCTTATAGCAATTCATTCGGGTAAAATTATAGCGGTTGAGCCAAATACTGATGATCTGCCGCTTTCGCTCCGGGATAAAGTTTCGCTCTGCAGTGCCGAAGACGCGCTAAATGCTTGTCAAATACTAGTGATGTTAGTAGATCATAAGGGGTTTAAAGGTATTCCGGTTCCTGTTGTTGATTCCCATAAAGTAGTTGATGTGCGGGGTGTGTGGGATGTATATAAATGATATTTTTTTACGCGCATAACGTTTATTAGAAATAAAAGGATGCGGGATGAAAATCTTATTGATAATGATTGCTGATTTTCATGTGTTATGCGGGAAAATATGGTCTCGCTGTTTGATGCGTGCGTACAAGGCTAAATTTAAATCTGTCGGCGAAAGAGTTATTTTTGACCCAATTAATTCAAGGTTTAGCTACGGCACAATAAACATTGGCAACGATGTTTTCATTGCAGCAAGAGCATGGTTTTCAGCAGATAGATCAAATATTTCAATAGGTTCTTTCGTAATGTTTGGTCCGAATGTAACAATAGCAGGGGGTGACCATGATATCGAGCGGACTGACATGCCAATGTATTTGGTTACGGAAAAGCCTGATAAGTGCGATGCAGATGTCGTAATTAAAGATGACGTTTGGGTAGGTGCGAATACTATCATACTTAAAGGTGTAACCATTGGGTGTGGTGCCGTTATTGCGGCAGGGAGCCTAGTGAATAAGGACGTCGAGCCTTACTGCATTTATGCCGGTGTTCCAGCAAAAAAAATCAGGAATAGATTCTCTGAGGAAGAATTATTAATATATAAGGAAAATCTTAAGTTAAAAGGGTTGGTAACCAGTTGAGTTGATTGTCGTGTTATGTTTCTTTATTTGTAGTTGTGTAGCTTAAAGTTTTGGTAGGAATAAAGGCTGTTTGCATAGAAAAATAGCAACGAAGGCGGATGATCAGCGCTTACGTACGCGCAGCTGTTTTTATAAAAGTCAGATAAGGGGGGAGTTTGGTCGTCAAATTAACTAAGCTGATTTTGTCTACTGGCGGGGCTCAGGCTCTACTTTTCGCGGCAAATTTAGCAATCCCCTTTTTTTATAGTCCTGAAATCGTTGCGACCTACGGTTTCTATATAACTATAGCTTCGTTATTTTCTATCGCCTCGGCGATGCGATTAGAGTATTTTGTTTTTTTTTCAAAATCTACTGAGCCTGCGCGTCATTTGATTTTAACTTGCGGGTTCGTTGTCGTCTTTATTGCTGTGTTGAGTCTGCTGCTGCTTTTCTTTGTGGGAAAAATTTCTTCCGAGGCGGCTTTTTATACAGGGATTTCGTTCTTTAGTTTCGCTTTATTGTATTTGATATCGCAAGGAAGTTTGCTGAATAAAGATTATGTTGGATATGCTCGCGGAAGAGTTGCTTTAGGTGCGGTTTTTATATTCTTATTACCTGTGCTTTCATATTTCGGGCTTTTGGGGCTTATCCTTGCGTACTGCGGTGCGCAAATTGCTTCCGCTGTATATTTGCAAAGGAGGCAATCGTTTGGATTGAATGTTAATTTTTCTAAATTGAAGTACTCCCTTACCTATCGATTTGCGGATAGGGGATTCAATTTATTTTCAACGCTTATACAGTTTTTATCACCAGCCATTCCAATAATGTTTGGTGCATATTGTTTTGCCAAAGAAGATTTAGGGGTTTTTTTCTGGTTGTCTCAGATGATAGGGGCGATGGCTGCTGTGGTTAAGCGTAGCTTGATGGGCTTTCTGAGTGCGGAACTGATGCATAACGGCATTGTGCAGAAGGAAGCGGTTCAGCTTTCTCGGAGAGTCTATGCTTTAGGCATACTACTCTCATTGATTCTGGGTTTCTTTGCATGGTGTTTTTCTTTGTTTTTACCTGTATTTAACTCTGCTTGGGATCAAGTCTCGACATTTGTTGTGCCCCTTATTTTTTTATATGTATTTGATGCATTGCTGCAACCTCTAGGCTCATTGTTGCCTTCTATTGGGAAAGAAAAGTATCACCTCTTTATTGAGATCATTCGTTTGCTCTCCGTTCTTATGTGCCTTGTATTATCTGTTTGGCTTAAACTTGAGATATCGGCGTTTGTTTGGATGTATTCCCTAGTTATGGCTTTCTTTTATTTAGTGGGTGGATCTATATTCTGTGTTGCTGTTGGGAAAAATCATGCCTAAAACGATATCTAATATTGCTGTTGTTGGGGGAATTCCTGCTCCAATTGGAGGCGTTACCACCTTTATTCGACGTGTTGTTCGGAAAGAAAAGAACGTGGGATTTCTTTTTGATTTATATCCTTCGGAACATAAAAGTGTGCCTAGTGAATTCTCTGGAAAATATATTTATAGTGATAAAAAAATAATTACGTTGTTGAAATTATTCTTTTTCTGTTTGGCGAAAAAGGATATTATTATCCACTTTAATTTTTCCACGCCGCGTGCGCTTTTGTTAATGCTCCTCTTGCCAAAAAGAGGCGCATGCTGGGCTCTTACATTACACCATGGTGATTTAGGAAATTATATTAAACCGTGGATTAAGTGGGTGCTTATGCACCGGGTCGATATAGCTTTGGCTTTAAATGATCGGCATTGCAAATGGTATAGCAGGTATGTGGTTAAAGATAAAATAATTTTATCAAGCTCTTATGTGCAACCTTCCCTTCCGCAGCCAAAGCTGGAGTATGTAAGGTTGTTAGATATGATGTTTGCAGGATATAAAAATATCTTGGTTTGCTCTGGCTACCCCAGAGAAATTTATAATCACGCTCTTGCAATTAATTTAATGCGTGACCGGCCAAATGATGTTTTGTTTTGTTGCCTATATGGAGAGGGTGCCATTCGAAAAGATTTAGTGACTATGGCGGAAGAGCTTAAGAACGTAATAATTTTAGACTCGCTTTCTGAAGATGAATTCAATTATTTGCTCTCTCGTGCAGATTTGTATCTTCGGTTAAACAGCGAAGATAGTTTTGGGATTGCTATTGCTGATGCTATTAACTTTGGGGTCAATGTTTTGGCGACAGACGTGTGTCCGCGTTATCCCGGCGCTCAATTGATGCCAGCATCAATTGATGCTGCTAGCCTGCTCGCTTTGGTTGATGATTCTCTAATGGTTAAAGGCGATTTAGCTTACTCTAAAGAAAGGTTTAATGAGTTTACATATGTCGAGGTTTTAAGTAGATGTATTTAATCTATTACATTTTACTTTTTTTGAATCTAGCTTTGTTATACTGTTTTTTGAGGCTGGAATTGAAGCGCTTTAGCCCGGTTGCTGTTTTCTGGTTTGTGGTGATTTCAGCATTTTTGCTGCCAGCTTTGTTTGACCCGTTTGTTGGGTATGTGAAGGCCCACCCATATTCTGTCTCTTATGAGCTAGATATATTAACACTGGTAGAATCTCAGGCATTTATCTTGCTTTTTGCTTTCTGTATCGCTGGTGTTTATTTTTGTTTATTTCGTGCAGAGCAGATTAACTCTTTTTCAAATGAGTTGGGTGGTACTCAGAAGTTTTTATCTTCTCAAGGCTTGTACTGGATATTTGGTTTTTTGTTATTGTCTTTCTATTCTTTTTTTGAGGCTTATAGAAAGTTCGGCTCTCTTGTGTTTTCTGAGTTTGGATTTGTTGATAGACGGGAGGGTCTAAGTTTTGTTGCTGGATTTCTATTAAGTTATAATCTCATTATTTGTGCCGGTTCATTGTTCTGGATGGTTCTTGTTAAGCGGTACGCTTTGGCATGCGTAGTTTTCTTTATTTACATGTTCGTCTACTTTGTCATGGGGGGGAGTCGGCAGCCTATAATTATCTTGCTTCTTCCTTTTTTGTTTTATTTTCTATCCAATGCAAGGCACGGATTTTATTTCGCGGTTATAGCGACGTTTTCTTTTGGCGTCTTTTCGAAGATTCTTGAATTTTTTATTTACCTAAGGAATCTTCCTGGTCTTGAAGCTAGGTTGGATGCGGTTTATAGATTTTATGACTTTATTTTTTTCTATAGCGAACGGTTAGGTTCAAATGAGTCAGACTTAAGGTTCGCTTTTTATTATTTCGTTAAGGAATTTAATAATATTAGTGGTTTCGGTGATGGGGTGTATTTTATGCGGACGTTATTTTTTTGGCTTCCATCGTTCCTTGATTTTTTTCACCTGAAACCGCCTGACTTTGAGTACGTTATGTTTTCAGCCTTTATGCCAGGCTTTGAGGGGACGATGCATCCAACCTTTTTTGGGTCTTTATATGCTGATTATGGCTGGTTTGTGGTTCCGTGGATTTTAGGTTTTTCTCTACTTCTGATTTTCACCAATCCTATCTTAAGGTTATATAAAGGCGTCGGCTATTTTGCGGTTTGGGGAGGGTTCGCTTATCTGTATATGATGATGGCGCGCGGCGCGATTTATGGGCCTTTTGTGGTCCTCTTCTTTGGGCTCCTTTTTGTTGGGCTTTCTCAGACAACTTTTAGCTTATTTTTTAAGAGAGTGAAGGGATGAAGCAGGTACTCCAAGATATGGCGAAAGGTGCTACAACTGTAACTACTGCTCCAGCGCCTAAAGCGTCATATGCAACACTGGTTGTTAATACTAAGGTTTCGCTTATTTCCGCCGGTACTGAGCGCATGCTAGTCGGATTTGGTAAGGCTTCCTACTTAGAGAAGGCTCGCCAACAGCCTGAAAAAGTCAGGATGGTATTGGAGAAGGTGCGAACTGATGGGTTGATGACCACTTTTGAAGCGGTGCAATCCAAGCTGGCTCAACCGTTGCCATTAGGCTACTGCAATGTGGGTGTGATAGCGGAGGTTGGGGCCAATGTTGAAGGTATCAAGGTCGGTGATCGCGTAGTGTCCAACGGGCCGCATGCAGATGTAGTGACGGTGCCGAAAAATCTTTGTGCCCGTGTTCCAGATGAGGTGGATGACGAGTCTGCTGCTTTCGTTGTGGTTGCCAGTATTGGTTTACAGGGCATCCGTTTGGCGCAACCGACGCTTGGCGAAGCTTTTGTCGTTACTGGAGTCGGTTTGATCGGCTTGTTGACAGTACAACTATTGCGGGCTCAGGGGTGTCGAGTATTAGCCATTGATTTTGACGAGTCCAAGCTTGAATTGGCTCGCCAGTTTGGCGCGGTTGCCTGCAATCCTGGGAAGGGTGAGGATCCGGTGGCCGCTGGCATGGCGTTTAGCCGTGGCCAGGGTGTTGACGGCGTGATCATTACTGCTTCAACCAAAACTAGTGATCCTGTAACTCAGGCTGCGCGGATGAGCCGTAAGCGTGGACGAATCGTTTTGGTTGGCGTTACCGGGTTGGAGTTGAATCGTGCTGACTTCTACGAGAAAGAGCTGACCTTCCAAGTATCCTGCTCTTATGGCCCAGGCCGCTACGATCCGGAATATGAAGAAAAAGGTCATGATTATCCTCTAGGGCTTGTACGCTGGACGGAGCAGCGCAATTTTGAAGCCGTATTAGACATGCTCGCATGCGGCCAGCTGAACGTTAAGCCGTTGATCACACATCGTTTCGCTTTCGAGGATGCGCCTAAGGCATATCAAACCCTGACAGAGGACAAGGCGGGGCTGGGCATACTCTTGGAGTACTCGTCGGATGTGACTGAGCGAGCTGTACGTCAGGTTGCCTTAGGGGCCGCGACTGACTTTGGTTTTAATGCCGAAGGTCCAGTCATGGGTTTTGTTGGTGCTGGCAATTATGCTTCGCGTATGTTGATACCTGCATTCAAGGCGGCTGGGGCAAAATTTCATACAATCGTTACTGCGGGCGGCATCAATGGTGTGATCCATGGGGAGAAGGCAGGCTTTGCTGAAGCATCGACCGATATGGATGCCATGCTAGCCAACCCGGTTATTAATACCGTCGCTATTGTTACCCGCCATGACACGCATGCCCGATTTGTCTCTTCAGCTTTGGCAGCAGGTAAAAATGTTTTTGTAGAGAAACCTCTGGCTATTGCCCATGCAGAACTAGACGAGGTTCAGGCGGCCTATGCTACTGCTCATCACTCTGGGAATGGTCCTCAGTTGATGGTTGGCTTCAATCGTCGCTTCTCACCGCAGATTCAAAAGATGAAGGCTCTGCTACATGCGGTGAAAGAGCCAAAGACATTCATTATGACTATGAACGCTGGTGCCATTCCGGCAAGCCATTGGACACAAGATATCTCGGTTGGAGGTGGGCGGATTATTGGTGAGGCATGCCACTTTATCGACTTGATGCGTTTTCTTGCTGGTTGCAAGATTATTTCAATACAAGCCAGGCGCATGGGTGATGCGCCTGGGGTCGATATTACGGAAGATAAAGCTTCAATTACTTTAAGTTTTGAGGATGGCTCCTTTGGTACTATCCTCTATTTAGCCAATGGTGCTGCTTCTTACCCTAAGGAGCGAGTTGAGGTTTTCGCGGCTGGTCGTGTTCTACAGTTGGACAATTTCCGTAAACTAAAAGGTTATGGATGGCCAGGATTCAGCAAACTTAACTTGTGGAAGCAGGACAAAGGTCAGAATGCTTGTGCTGCAGCCTTCTTGGGTGGGATTGAGAAGGGCATACCTCCAATTCCAGTCGATGAGATTTTCGAAGTTGCTCGTGTAACTATTAATGTAGCCGAGTTGCTGCGTAATCAATGAGCGCTTTGAAGGTTAAAGCCACTACTGCGCTAGCGCTCGGTATACCGAGCCTAGCCCGGGCGATTATGTATCGCTTGGGTGTAAAGATGGGGCTCAGTTCAGTCCGTCGTCTTCAGGCCGCCACTCCAAAGGGCCCTTTTTTTGATGCTGTTCAGCAAATTGCTCCTAACGCTCCACCCACGCATTGCTGGCAGCGTGAGGGCTTACTGTTTGGTCGTTGGCCATTCCAAGTCAATACAATGCCTCCCGACTGGCATTGCAATCCACTTACGGGGGCACACGTAGCGGAGCCGAAACTTGATTGGTGGATGATTCCAGACTTTGATCCAAAAGTGGGTGATATTAAAGCTATCTGGGAGGCGTCTCGTTTTGATTGGGTTTTGGCTTTCGCTCAGCGTGCACGATCGGGCAATTCTCTGGAACTGATTCGCCTGAATAACTGGTTAGAGGATTGGTGTAATCAGAACCCCCCATTCAAGGGGGCTAATTGGAAGTGTGGCCAAGAAGCCTCTATACGTGTAATGCATTTGGCTATGGCCGCTTATATTTTAGGTCAGGCCAAGGTCGTGCCATCTGGTCTGTTAGAACTTGTTAGAGTTCACCTCATGCGTATAGAGCCGACTCTTAGTTATGCTGTGGCACAAGACAATAATCATGGGACTTCTGAGGCTGCAGCCCTGTTCATTGGCGGGAGTTGGTTGAAGGTTCATGGTGTAGTAGAAGCTGAGCGCTGGTTATTGCTAGGGCGGAAATGGCTGGAAAATAGGGCGGCACATTTAATTCATATAGATGGTAGCTTCAGTCAATATTCATTGAACTATCACCGTGTTGTTGTCGATACGTTTTGCATGGTAGAAATCTGGCGTCGTTACATGCAGCTACCACGTTTTTCTCCCAAGTGGTATGCGCGCTCTTTAGCTGCCAGTGAATGGTTACTGTCCATGATCAATCCGCTTACGGGCGATGGACCTAATATAGGTGCCAATGACGGAGCACGGTTACTGCAATTATCAGAAACTGATTATCGTGATTTTCGCCCTTCTGTACAGTTAGCTATGGCGTTGTTTGGCAACGTGCGTGCCTACAGCAACGAAGGTTCTTGGAATTTTCCTTTGCTGTGGTTGGGCCTAGAGCTACCGGTAAATTCAATTCCGAGTCCGCCAAGTCGTGTGTTCGATGATGGGGGTTTTGCAGTGTTGCGAAAGGGTTCGGCTATGGTGATGCTACGTTACCCTCGTTTTAAGTTTCGCCCCAGTCAAGCGGACGCTCTACACCTAGATTTATGGATAAGCTCTCGTAACCTGCTACGTGACGCTGGAACGTATAGTTACAATACGGATAATCAGTGGCTTGATTATTTCCCCGGTACGGCTAGTCACAATACTGTGCAGTTTGATGATCGTGATCAAATGCCTCGATTAAGTCGCTTTCTCTTCGGTGATTGGCTAAAGACCTCCCATATAGAGCCCTTATCTGAAGCGGGTGATACCATATCTTTTGGTGTTGCATATCGGGACGGGCGTAAGGCTTCCCATCAGCGAAATGTTTGTCTCTCAGATAATATGTTGAGGGTGGTCGATAAGGTTGATGGATTTTCTAGTAAGGCAATCCTGCGCTGGAGACTGGAGCCTGGTCAGTGGCGATTAGAAGGCTCTAGCCTGAGCAATGGTGAATATACGCTGTCGATACAGGCTACCATGCCCATAGCTCGGTTCGCACTGACAGAGGGCTGGGAGTCACGCTATTATCTGAGTAAAGAAAAAATACCGGTATTGGAAGTTGAAGTTAATCAGGCTGGATCGTTAATCACGGAGTTTCGCTGGGCCTTATGAAAGTTTTGTATTTTCACCAACATTTTTCAACTCCGAAAGGCGCAGTAGGTATTCGGTCTTATGAAATGGCTCGCCGGTTGGTTGCACGTGGCCATCAGGTGACCATGGTGTGTGGGAGCTATGGTGGTGGAGAGACGGGGTTGGAGCAACCCTTTGTAGGTGGTAAGCGGCGGGGAACGGTTGAAGGTATCGATATTATCGAGTTCGATCTGGCGTACTCGAATAATGACGGCCTGATTAAACGAGCCACTACATTTGCTAAGTTTGCTCTGCGCAGTATCGGGCTAGCGCTTACTGAACGGTATGATCTTGTGTTCGCCACGACTACTCCATTAACTGCTGGGATTCCAGGCATTGCTGCTCGATGGCTAAGAGGTAAGCCGTTTGTATTTGAGGTGCGTGATCTATGGCCTGAGCTGCCTAGAGCGATGGGGGTGATTCGTAATCCTCTGATATTGACTGCCATGTCAATTTTGGAATGGACGAGCTATCGCTCGGCACACCGACTAATAGGCCTGTCTCCCGGTATCGTTGACGGTATTGCTAAGCGGGGTATTGCGCGGGATCAGATAGCCCTTATCCCTAATGGCTGCGATCTTGAGATTTTTGCGGGTGATGTTGAGTCCTGGCGACCCGAGCAGATAAATTCAAAAGATCTTCTTGCTGTGTTTGCAGGCACGCATGGCGCCGCCAACGGTCTTGATGCTGTTCTTGATGCGGCGGCTGAACTGAAAAAGCGCGGACGCAGTGATATCAAATTGCTACTCATTGGCCAAGGTAAGCTTAAGGCCTCTTTACAAGCACGAGCACAACGCGAATCGCTTGATAACGTAATATTCCATGATCCAGTTAGCAAGTCTCGCCTTGCTGGATTAATGGCGAGTACCGATGTCGGTTTGCAGGTTTTGGCAAATGTACCTGCTTTTTACTTTGGTACATCCCCCAACAAGTTTTTTGACTATATTGCTGCAGGTCTACCTGTACTTAACAACTATCCTGGCTGGCTTGCAGGAATGATTAATGACAATCGCTGCGGCTTTGCGATTGAACCTGAAAACCCAAGCGCTTTTGCTGACGCGCTGGAACTGGCGGCGAATGACAGAGTGGCGCTGAAGGACATGGGTAAACGCGGGCGTGAACTGGCAGAAAGGGATTTTGATCGCACGCTGCTTGCAAATCGCTTTGTCGATTGGTTGGAAAGGGAAGGGGTACGACCGTGATTAAGCGGTGCTTTGACATTTTTGCTTCATTCTGGGGTCTTTTATTGCTGGCTCCCGTCATTATCATCGTTGCTTGGCAGATTCGCCGGAAGCTTGGAGCACCTGTTCTGTTCCGTCAGACACGACCTGGCCTCAATGGGAAACCATTTGAGATGATCAAGTTTCGGACCATGCGTGATGCGCTGGATACAGCGGGTAATCCGTTGCCTGACTCCGAGCGCATGACGCCGTTTGGCAGTTTTCTACGCTCCAGTAGCCTGGACGAATTACCTGAGCTTTGGAATGTACTCAAAGGCGATATGAGCCTGGTGGGGCCACGTCCGCTGCTGATGGAGTATCTGCCGCTTTATAGCCCTGCGCAGTATCGGCGGCATGATGTGCGGCCAGGGGTTACTGGCTGGGCGCAAATAAATGGGCGTAATGCGCTGAGCTGGGATGAAAAGTTCAAGTTGGATGTTTGGTACGTGGACAACCAATCGTTATGGCTTGATTTGAAGATCATCTTTCTAACGATCAGGAAAGTTATCGTCCGGGATGGCATCAGCGCGGCTGGTGAGGTGACTATGAGTAGGTTTGAGGGCTCCGCTCGAGGAGGGAAGGATGAGCAATAAGGTATATGCCGTTTTTGGCGCTAGCGGGTTTGGGCGGGAGGTGATGCCAGTCCTCAGGGAGCAGGTCAAAGGATCTCAGCTGATTTTCGTTGATGATAACCCCACTCATAACGAGGTGAATGGCCATCAAGTAATCTCCTATGAGCAGTTTCTTGGGCTTGATGTTGAAAGTAAATTTATAACCATCGCTATCGCTGATTCGGCTATTCGAAAGAAGCTGGCCGAACGCTGCATGGCTGATGGCGTGGCCATCGTTGATGTGGTGGCCTCAAATAGCGTTGTTTTAGATGGAGTTCAACTCGGTGAGGGTGCCATTCTCTGTCCATTTACTATGATCACGTCTAATGTAAAGGTCGGTATCGGCTTTCACGCTAATATATATAGCTACGTGGCACACGACTGCGTTATCGGCGATTATGTGACTTTTGCCCCAGGCGTAAAGTGTAATGGGAACATTGAGATAGGCGACTTCGCTTATATTGGAACCGGCGCGATAATTAAACAGGGTCGTCCCGGTAAGCCGCTGCGTATCGGTAAAGGCGCTGTAGTTGGCATGGGGGCGGTGGTTACAAAAGACGTGGCGGATGGTGCAGTAGTCGTAGGGAATCCAGCTAAGCCTTTGGCTCGTAAAGGATTAGGAACTAACGGATGAGTGAAATGACCTTTGGGGCCATTCCGATTGAAACTATTCGGCCTGGTATGACTGTCAGCTACTCGCAGACGATCACAGATGCCGATATTAAGGCCTACGCTGGGTTGTCTGGCGATCACAATCCCGTACATGTTAGTGATGAATACGCGAGTTCATCGAGATTCGGTAAGCGTATCGCTCACGGTTTGATGTCTGCCGGGTTCTTTTCCGCGTTATTTGGGACGCGTTTACCGGGCCCTGGTTGTGTCTATGTATCTCAGAACTTACAATTCAAGCGGCCTGTTTATATGGGTGATACGGTAGTCGCTACCGTAAAAGTATGTTCAGTTGATATTGGCAAGTGCCGCGTATTTTTTGAGACGATCTGCACCGTCGGCGGCAAAGTTGTTATAAAAGGCGAAGCTGAAATATATATACCGCCGAAGTGAATGCTGGCCATTGCGCCAATATCGGCCAGGTCTGTAAGATCGGACGTGGCCTTATGGAAATGTTGAGGGTGTGCCGCTGTGCTTAATAGTCCTTTCTCTCCGTGGCCTTCTTTTACCGAAGAAGAAGCCAACTCGGTCCGCGACGTCATCCTTTCTAATAAGGTCAACTATTGGACCGGACGGGAATGTCGTGAATTCGAAAAGGAATTTGCATCATGGGCAGGTACCGAGTTCGCTGTTGCGCTGGCGAATGGCACCGTTGCGCTGGACGTGGCGCTGCAGGCGTTAGGTATTGGGACGGGTGACGAGGTTGTGGTTACACCGCGCACATTCCTTGCCTCGGTTTCCAGTATCGTTAACGCGGGTGCGGTTCCGGTGTTTGCGGAGGTTGATCGAGACTCGCAGAACATCACTGCTGAAACGATCCGTGCGGTGCTCACACCACGAACGCGCGCGGTGATCTGCGTGCATCTGGCCGGTTGGCCTTGTGACATGGACCCGATCATGGCGCTAGCCGACGAGCACGGCCTGAAGGTGATCGAGGATTGTGCGCAGGCTCATGGCGCACGGTACAAGGGACGGTCGGTGGGCTCCATTGGCCATGTCGGCGCTTGGTCGTTCTGCCAGGACAAGATCATGACCACAGGTGGCGAAGGTGGGATGGTCACAACCAATGACCGTGTCCTGTGGTCAAAAATGTGGTCAATAAAAGATCACGGAAAAAGCTGGGAGGCTGTCTATGAGCGCGAACATGCGCCGGGCTTCCGTTGGCTCCATGAGAGCTTTGGCACCAATTGGCGAATGATGGAAACACAGGCGGTCATCGGTCGTATTCAGCTGCGCCGGATGGCTGACTGGCAAGCTGCGCGCTTGGCCAATTGCGGGCGTATCTGGAGCACTGCCAAGGCGCTACCGGGGCTACGTGTACCTGAGGCGCCTAAAGCTCTCGTTCACGCAGGCTACAAATGTTATGTATTCGTTGAGCCCGACGAACTGGCCATGGGTTGGAGCAGGGATCGGATCCTTGAGGAAGTAGCATCTAAGGGCGTTCCATGCTTTTCCGGATCGTGTTCCGAGGTGTATCTGGAGAAAGCGTTTGACGGCACGGGTTGGCGTCCTGCTGAACGTATGGAGGTTGCCCGCGAGTTGGGTGAGACTAGCTTGATGTTTTTGGTGCACCCGACGCTGACCGCAGCCGAGATTGACAAAACCTGTTCTGTGCTCAAGCAGGTGATGGTGGCCGCTACGAACAAGGTTGTTTGATTGCTCAGTCGGACGTGAGGTTGGTGTGCTAAGACTTGCTGAAAAACTACGAGCTGGATTGGTGTCGTTGCCGCGGCGTTATAAACGACTCATTCAGGTTGCAACTGACGTGGTGCTCGTTTGGGTCGCACTCTGGTTGGCGTTCGTGGTTCGTTTGGGCGATGCGCGAAATATCGAGCCGCTTGGCGGCCATGCCTGGCTGTTCGGCATCGCTCCGCTTATCGCCGTCCCGTTTTTCATCCGCTTCGGCATGTACCGCGCGGTGATGCGTTACTTCGGCAACGATGCGCTGATGGCGATCGCCAAGGCCGTGACGCTCTCGGCGTTGCTGCTTTCGTTGGCGGTGTATTGGCGCACTGATGCACCAAAGGTCATCCCGCGCTCGATGGTGTTCAACTATTGGTGGTTGAGCCTGGTTTTGATCGGTGGGTTGCGGTTGGTGATGCGCCAGTACTTCATGGGGGATTGGTTTTCGCCGGATTCGCTCACCAAGTTCAAGGGGCGTGATGCGAGCCTGCCGAAGGTGGCGGTGTACGGTGCCGGTGCCGCTGGCAATCAACTGGTGGCGGCGTTGCGCTTGGGGCGAGGCATGCGCCCGGTCGCCTTTATCGATGATGACCCGAATCTGTTCAATCGTTCCATCGCAGGGCTGCGCGTTTATTCGCCCAAGCATATCCAGCAGATGATCGACGAGACGGGCAGCGATGAGATTCTGCTGGCCATTCCTTCGGCGTCGCGTGCGCGGCGGCGCGAGGTGTTGGAGATGCTGGAGCACTATCCGCTTCACGTACGCAGTGTGCCGGGCTTCATGGACCTGGCGAGTGGGCGGGTAAAGGTCGAGGACATCCAGGAAGTGGACATTGCCGACCTGCTCGGGCGCGACGCCGTGCCGCCGCAGCAGGCGCTGTTCGAACGGTGCATTCGCGGCAAGGTGGTCATGGTGACCGGCGCGGGTGGTTCGATTGGTTCGGAGCTGTGCCGGCAGATTCTTTCGAACAAACCCAAGGCGTTACTGCTGTTCGAGCACAGCGAATTCAATCTCTACAGCATTCATATCGAGCTGGAGCGGACGATCGAACGCGCCTCGCTGCCGATCAAGCTGGTGCCGATCCTGGGGTCCATTCGCAACCCTGAGCGGCTGCTGGATGTGATGCGCACCTGGCAGGTGGAAACGATCTATCACGCGGCGGCCTACAAGCATGTGCCGATGGTGGAGCACAACGTCGCCGAAGGCGTGTTGAACAATGTGCTGGGCACGATGAACACAGCCCAGGCCGCCGTGCAGGCGGGCGTAGCCAACTTCGTGCTGATCTCCACCGACAAGGCTGTTCGGCCCACCAATGTGATGGGCAGTACCAAACGGGTTGCGGAAATGATTCTGCAGGCGCTGAGCCGAGAGACCGCGCCCGTGCTGTTCAATGCCGACGGGGCGGTGCATCACGTCAACAAGACCCGTTTCACCATGGTGCGGTTCGGCAATGTGCTGGGTTCGTCTGGGTCGGTCATTCCGCGCTTCTATCAGCAGATCCGCAGCGGTGGGCCGGTTACGGTGACCCACCCGAAGATCACCCGTTATTTCATGACCATCCCGGAGGCCGCGCAACTGGTCATTCAGGCTGGGTCCATGGGGCAGGGCGGTGATGTGTTCGTGCTCGACATGGGGCAGCCGGTGCGCATCGCCGAGCTGGCTGAAAAGCTGATTCATCTGTCCGGCTTGAGCGTGCGCTCTGAAAAGTGCCCGCACGGGGACATTGCCGTCGAGTTCACGGGCTTGCGTCCGGGGGAAAAGCTGTACGAAGAGTTGCTGATCGGCGACAACGTGAGCCCCACCGAGCACCCGATGATCATGCGTGCCGACGAGGAATACTTCACCTGGGATGTGCTGCGCGGTGTGCTGACGAAGCTGCTCAAGGCGGTCGAGCAGGACGATTACCCTCAGGTTCGGGTGCTGCTGCGAGAAGTGGTCAGTGGCTATGTACCGGAAGGGGAAATCGTCGATCTGATCTATCAGCAGCGGCGGGTGGGGCCGACCGAGTAGCGGTGGGACCTGCATTCGCCGCGAGGGCGCTCCTCCCACAGGGTGGCGGTGTGCTAGGCGGGCGTGTCTGGTTCTTGAGCTGATCGGGTTGTGATCTTGCTCCGGTGTGGGAGGCCCGGCTCGGGGCGAAGGCTTTGGCTTTGCTGGCAGGCGGTCGCCTGCATTCGCCGCGAGGGCGCGCCTCCCACAGGTAGCGGTGTGCTAGGCGGGTGTCTGGTTCTTGAGTTGATCGGGTTTTGATCTTGCTCCGTGTGGGAGGCCCGCCTCGGGGCGAAGGCTTTGGCTTTGCTGGCAGGTGGTCGCCTGCATTCGCCGCGAGGGCGTGCCTCCCACAGGTAGCGGTGTGCTAGGCGGGAGTGTCTGGTTCTTGAGCTAATCGGGTTTTGATCTTGCTCCGTGTGGGAGGCCCGCCTCGGGGCGAAGGCTTTGGCTTTGCTGGCAGGCGTTGCCTGCGTTCGCCGCGAGGGCGCTCCTCCCACAGGGTGGCGGTGTGCTAGGCGGGCGTGTCTGGTTCTTGAGCTGATCGGGTTGTGATCTTGCTCCGATGTGGGAGGCCCGCCTCGGGGCGAAGCCTTTGGCCTTTTGGGCAGGCCTGCGGCCTGCGTTCGCCGCGAGGGCGCGCCTCCCACGGGGTGGTGGGGTGCTAAGCGGAGTGTCTGGTTTGCTTTGATCCAGCCTGCTTATTGGGTCGGGTCCGCCTGCATCCATTTGGGTTTTGAGTAGCGGCGGTCGGATTTTCCGGCTTTGAGTACGGCCCCCGGTACGTCATGGCCAACCAGCTCGGGTAGGCGGGCGGCACATTCCAGCAGTTTGTCCAGATCGACGCCGGTATCCATGCCCATGCGCTGGAACATGTGCACCAGGTCCTCGGTGCAGATATTGCCGCTGGCGCCAGGGGCATAGGGGCAACCGCCGAGGCCACCGAGGGAGGCGTCGAAGCGGTCGATGCCCGCGTTGAGTGCTGCCAGGGCGTTGGCCAGCCCCATCCCGCGGGTGTTATGGAAATGGGCAGTGAACACCGCCTCGCGCCATCGGGTGATCGCTTCGCGGCAGATGCGCTCGACCTGCGCTGGGTCGGCCATGCCGGTGGTATCGCAGAGCGTGATGCCCTGTACGCCGATTTCCAGGAGACGCTGCACCAACTCATGCACGCGCCGTTCGGGGACCTCGCCTTCGAAGGGGCAACCGAAGGTCGTCGATAGAGAGGCGTTGACGAATACGCCACTGCCACGGGTGGCTTCGATGATCTCGCGGAACTGAACCAGCGATTGCTCGGGGGTCATCCGCAGGTTGGCCATGCCATGGGTGTCGCTGGCGGACATGACCAGATTGATCTCGTTCACCCCACAGGCGAGGGCGCGCTCGCATCCCTTCACGTTGGGAACCAGCACGGTGTACTCGACACCCGGCACCCGGCGAATGCCACGCATGACTTCTTCGGCGTCGCGCAGGTTCGGGATCGCTTTTGGCGAGGTGAAGGAGGTCACTTCTATTTTCGCTAAACCGGTTTCGGACAGGCGGTCGATCAGAGCGATCTTGTCCTCGGTCGGAATGAAGTTGGGTTCGATCTGGAAGCCGTCGCGGGTCGCGACGTCCTGGATGTAGAGGCGTTTGCTCATGATTCTCTCCGTTCGCAGCCAAGCGCCGCGTTGTTGTCTTTTATGTGGGAGGCGCGCCTCGCGGCGAATGGCTGTTCAGATAATCCCCGCTTCGCCCCGAGGGCGGGCCTCCCACAGCGCAGAGGCTGTCGCCCGGAACACCTGAATCCACCGCCGCACCGCTTTGTCTTTTATGTGGGAGGCGCGCCTCGCGGCGAATGGGCTGTTCAGATGATGCCCCGTTCGCGCAATCCACAAACCTGTTCTTCGGTCAGGCCAAGGCCGGCCAATACGTCTTCGGTGTGTTCGCCCAACTGGGGGCCGCCGGCACCGATGCGGCCCGGGGTGCGGCTGAGTTTGGGGAGCACGCCCGGCACCTTGAGCGGTCCGGCGAAGGTGTCTACCTGCTCGATCATCTGACGTGCCAGGTAGTGCGGGTCCTTGACGATGTCGGCGGCGGTGTAGGGGTAGCCGGCCGGCACTCGCGCTTCTTTCAGCGCCTTGATGACTTCGTCTCGGCTGTGCCGTGCCGTCCATTCGCCGATGGCCTTGTCAATCAGTTCAGCCTGTTGGGAGCGACCGTCGTTATGCGCGAAACGCGGGTCGTCGGCCAGGTCCTGGCGCCCCATGAGCATCATCAGCCGCTTGTAGATGCTGTCGCCATTACCGGCGATCAGCACGTATGCGCCGTCGTTGCACAGGTAGGAATTGGAAGGCGTGATGCCGGGCAGGGCGCTGCCGGCCGGCTCGCGAACATAGCCGAAGGCATCATATTCGGGCACCAGGCTTTCCATCATGGCGAACACCGACTCATAGAGCGCGACGTCGATTTCCTGGCCCTGGCCACTGCGGTTGCGCTCCTGCAACGCGAGCAGCACGCCGATGACCCCATAGAGCGAGGACAGCGAATCCCCGATGCTCACGCCCACCCGTACCGGCGGCTGGCCCGGATACCCGGAGAGGTGGCGCAAACCGCCCATGGCTTCGCCGATCACGCCGAAACCGGGCAGATCGCGATAGGGGCCGGTCTGGCCGTAACCGGAGATGCGCAGCATGATCAGGCGCGGATTGAGCCTGGACAGCTCGTCCCAGCCCAGCCCCCATTCCTCGAGCGTGCCCGGGCGAAAGTTTTCCACCAGCACGTCGGCTTCGGCGACCAGCTGGCGGACGATCTGTTGGCCTTCGGCAGACTTCAGATCCAGCGTCACGGACTGCTTGTTGCGTGATTGCACGTGCCACCAGAGCGAGGTGCCGTCCTTGAGCTTGCGCCACTTGCGCAGCGGATCGCCGACGTGCGGGGGCTCGATCTTGATGACCTCGGCACCGAATTCGCCGAGCATCTTGCTGGCGAAGGGGCCGGCGATCAGCTGCCCCATTTCGATGACCTTGAGGCCTTGCAACGGCAAGCTGTTTTCATTCTTCTCGTTCATCACAACAACACCTGTGCCGGGTTGACTCATGTGAGGAGGATGACCGAGCGCCGCGCAACGGACAATTGCCGAATAGCCAAGGCTGGTTTCGTCAGCCACGAAGGCAATTCGCGGATGTCTTTCTGTGCGGCCCGGTTTATCGTTGGCGCTTCGTCACTTGCGAATACGAGAGCCAACCATGCGGCGTGTCGATTTCGTTACCCTGCGCCTCTTCGTGGCCGTTGCCGATGAGCGCAGCCTGACCCGTGCCGCCGAGCGCGAGCACCTGGCACTCGCGGCGGTCAGCAAGCGCATCAGCGATCTGGAAGGGCAGCTCGGCGTCAGCCTGCTGTACCGTCAGCCCAAAGGTGTGGAACTCACGCCCGCCGGCCATGCGTTGTTGCACCACGCACGCAATCTGCTCGATGGCCTGCAGCAGATGGACGCCGATCTCAGCGAGTTCAGCCAAGGTGTGAAAGGGCATGTACGCATCCACGCCAACACCTCGGCGGTCATCGAGTTCCTGCCTGAAGACTTGAGCGCCTTCGCGCGCCTGCACCCCGAGGTGAAGATCGATCTGGAAGAGCGCGTCAGCAACGATACGCTGCGTGCGCTGCGGGAGGGGCTGACCGACATTGGTATTTTCGCCGGGCACATGCCGGCCGACGATCTACAGGTGTTCGGTTATCGCGAAGACACGCTTGTGCTGGTCACGCCCCGTGAGCATCCCCTGGCGTCGCTCAAGCGGATCGCCCTGCGCGACGCCGCCGGTTTCGATTTCATCGGTCTGCAGCAGGATGCGTCGTTGCATGTACTGCTGCACCAATCGGCGCAGCAAATGGGCACGCCCTTGCGATTGCGGATTCAGGTGCGCAGCTTCGAGGCGATCTGCCGGATGATCCACACCGGCATGGGTATCGGCGTGTTACCCGAGCAAGTGGTGCGCAACTATCTGCCGGCGCTGGATGTCGCGATCGTCCCGCTCACCGATCCGTGGGCGCGACGCGAACTGAAGATCGGCGTGCGCAACCTTGAAAGCCTCTCTGTCACGGCGCGGCAGCTGCTGGAGCACCTCACGGCTCGCGAAGGCAATCGGTGAAAACAGCCTGTAGACCGCATGGTTTCGTCCAGGCCTTCGCGAGCAACGAAGCCTCGCTTGCTCAAATATGAATGTCAGTGAGAAACGGCGCCGGAGTAGAGTCGAGCCAGCTACATGGCTCACACAACTACAAAACGGAGCTTCTCCATGGCACGACTTACCCGTGGTATTACTCATCTGCTCGCCGCTTCGGCCCTGTTCAGCGTGTTCGCCGCCCAGGCGGCCGATCCGATCCTGATCAAGTTTTCCCATATCACCGCTGACAGCACACCCAAGGGGCAGGGCGCCCTGATGTTCAAGAAGCTGGTCGAGGAGCGCCTGGCGGACCAGGTCGAGGTGCAGGTTTACGCCAACTCCTCGCTGTACGGTGATGGCAAGGAAATGGAAGCGCTGTTGCTGAACCAGGTGCAGATGCTGGCGCCTGCACCGTCGAAACTGGAGCAGTACACCAAGCAACTGCAGTTATTCGACATGATGTTCCTTTTCGATGACATGGCGGCGGCGCAGCGCTTCCAGCAGTCCGAGCAGGGCAAGTCGATGCTCAAGTCGATGGAAGACAAGGGCATCACCGGGCTGGCCTATTGGCTCAATGGCATGCGTCAGTTCACGGCCAACAAGCCGTTGCGCGAACCGAGCGATGCGCGCGGGCTGAAATTCCGCGTACAGCCGTCGGACCTGCAAGCCGCCCAGTACACGGCCTTGCGTGCAGTGCCGCGTAAAATGGCGTTTGCCGAAATCTACCAGGGACTGCAAACCGGCGTGGTCAACGCTCAGGACAATCCGTGGTCGAACATCTACAGCCAGAAGTACTACGAAGTGCAGCAGTACATGACCGAATCCAATCATGGCATCGGTAATTACCTGCTGATCACCAACACGCAGTTCTGGAACGGCTTGCCAGCACCGGTGCGTACCGAACTCGAGCAGATCATCGATGAGGTCACCACCGAGGTGAACCGCCAGGCCGAGGCGCTGAACGATAAGGCCAAGCAGAACATCATCGATACCGGCAAGAGCGAAATCCTGGTGCTGACCGAAGAGCAGCGCAGCGCCTGGCGCGACGCGGTTCGTCCGGCCTGGAAGAAGTTCGAGGCGGAAATCGGGCCCGATCTGATCAAGGCGGCCGAAGCGGCGAACCAGACACAGTAAGTTCGGCGCTGCCTGACGGTTCGCTTGTTGTGCGAGGCGCGCCTCGCACCTTTTTTGTGGGAGCCCCAACAGACCCGAGCCTCGCACCATTCTTTCTTGTGGGAGGCGCGCCTCGCGGCGAAGGGGACTTTCCGCCGGGTCCGCGGCCAGGCAATTCGCCCCGAGGGCGGGCCTCCCACAAAAGCGGGCGCAGCGTTGCCCCGACAGACCCAGGCCCTCGCACCGCTTTTTTGTGGGCGCTCCAACAAAGCCGAGCCTCGCCGCTTTTTTTTGTGGGAGGCGCGCCTCGCGGCGAAGGGACTTTCCGCCGGCCCCGCGGCCAAGCGATTCGCCCCGAGGGCGGGCCTCCCACAAAAGCGGGCGCAGCGTTTCCCCAATAGACCCGATCCCTCGCTCCGCTTTCCTGTGACAGCCCAACAGACTCGAGCCTCCCACAAGAAAAAGGTGCGAGGCTCGAGTCTGTTGGGCTCTCACAGGAAAGCGGAGCGAGGGATCGGGCCTAGTGGGGAAACGCCGCGCCCGCCTCTGCAAGCGGCCCGCCCGCGGGGCGA
>Ga0114898_1000490_pt1 | contig 30586 bp, 29 predicted proteins | sample Malvired_Geostar_FD_83496 | JGI IMG/M metagenome (GOLD analysis project Ga0114898, IMG submission 83496) | Marine viral communities from the Global Malaspina Expedition - Malaspina viral metaG DeepMed_Geostar | ecosystem: Environmental > Aquatic > Marine > Oceanic | place: Mediterranean Sea...
CTATCGGAGGCCGTCTGCACGCTTTCGCCCTGCGCCGCACGCGCCAAGGCGGCGCAGGGCGAAAGCGTGCAGACGGCCTCCGATAGCGCCGCTGCAGCTCCGAGCTCAGCGCCCAAGTCGGGCCTCTCGGAAAGCCAGAAGAAATTGAAGATCGAAGCCAGCATGGCCCAGGTCGCCCTGAAGAAGGCGGAAAAGCAGCTCGCCGCACACGACACGCCCGAACTGCAAGCCCAGGTTGCCGACCTGCGCAAAGCCGCCGAAGCGGCGCAGCAGGCACTCGATGCCGCCATGCAGGAGAGCGCCAGCGCCGCGCCTACCGCCAAGCCAGCGGACGACGAGGCGCTGAAGAAGGCCAAGATCGAAGCCGCCATGCTCAAGGCGCAGATCCGCAAGCTGGAAAAGCTCGAAGCGCCGGACGACGACCAGCAGGCCGAGCTCGCGCGTCTGCGTCAGCAACTGCACGAAGCTGAACAAGCCCTAGCAGCCGCCCAGAGCACCGCTCTAGCTCCCGCCGCCAAACCAGCGGACGACGAGACGCTGAAAAAGGCCAAGATCGAAGCCGCCATGCTCAAGGCGCAGATCCGCAAGCTGGAGAAGCTCGAAGCGCCGGACGACGACCAGCAGGCCGAGCTCGCGCGTCTGCGTCAGCAGCTGCACGAAGCCGAACAAACCTTGGCAGCCGCCCAGAGCGCCGCCCCCGCTCCCGCCGCCAAACCAGCGGACGACGAGACGCTGAAAAAGGCCAAGATCGAAGCCGCCATGCTCAAGGCGCAGATCCGCAAGCTGGAAAAGCTCGAAGCACCGGACGACGACCAGCAGGCCGAGCTCGGGCGTCTGCGTCAGCAGCTGCACGAAGCCGAACAAACCTTGGCAGCCGCCCAGAGCGCCGCTCCAGCTCCCGCCGCCAAGCCGGCGGACGATGAAGCCTTGAAGAAGGCAAAGATCGAACTGGCGATGAAACGCGCCGAACTGAAGAAGGCCGAGAAAACCGGCGCGCAAGAGGCGGAACTCAGCCGGCTGCGCGACGCGCTGCAGGCGGCCGAACAAGCCCTGCATGCGGCCGAAGACGCATCGCACAAGCCCGCCCCGGAACTGGTGCGCACCAGCAAGCCCGGTGTCGATGAGCGCCAGCGCGAACTGAAGACCGAAGTTGCCTTCGCCCGCGCCGATCTGCGCAAGCTGGAGCGTGACGAACAGACCGAGCCGACGGCACTGGAGGCCGCTCGCCTGCGACTCAGCGAAGCCGAACGGCAGCTGGCGGACTATCAGCAATCGTGAGAAATGACCGCTGCACCGGTGTGCTGGTGTAGTCGCTCGACAAGTCAGAGAGATTCGAGGAAGTGGCCCAGGCCACATCCCAAGACAACACCTTCACCGGAGAGCCAATGGCCCTGCCCCGCATCACCTCGCCCCACGCCAAGGGCGCCAACCGTACCCAGCGGGTCATGCTGCTGGTGCTCGCGGCCACCCTGCCCGGCGTGGTCGTGCTGACCTGGCTCTACGGCGCCGGCACGCTGATCAACCTCGCCTGGGCATCGCTCGCCGCACTTGCCTTCGAAGCGGCGATTCTCCGCCTGCGGCAGCGGCCGGTGGGCTTCTTTCTGCGCGACGGCAGCGTGCTGGTCACCGCCGTGCTGCTGGCCTTGGCGTTGCCGCCCTATTCGCCCTTGGGGCTGACGCTGATCGCCACCGGCTGCGCCGTGGTGTTCGGCAAGCAGTTGTATGGCGGCCTGGGCCAGAACCCCTTCAACCCGGCGATGATCGGCTACGTGGTGGTGCTCATCTCCTTCCCGGTGGAGATGACCACCTGGCCGGTGCCGCACAGTGTCGGGCTGAGCGCCGGTCTGCAGCATATTCTCGGTATCGCCTCGCTTCCCGACGGCTGGACCCAGGCCACCGCTCTGGATGTGCTCAAGGTGAACAAGAGCCTGACCATCGACGAACTCTGGCGCAATCCGGCCTTCGGCCACTTCGGCGGCATCGGCTCGGAAGTGGTGAACCTCGCGTTTCTTGCTGGCGGCCTGTTCCTGCTACACAAGCGGCTGTTTAGCTGGCACGCGCCAGTCGGCATGCTCGGCGCGCTGATGCTGATGAGCCTGCTGTTCTGGAACGGCTCGGGTTCCGATAGCAATGGCTCGCCGCTGTTTCATCTACTCAGCGGCGCCACCATGCTCGGCGCCTTCTTCATCGTCACCGACCCCGTCAGCAGCGCCACCAGCCCACGCGGACGCCTCATTTTCGGTGCTGGTGTCGGTGTGCTGGTATACGTCATCCGCGCCTGGGGCGGCTATCCGGACGGTGTCGCCTTTGGCGTACTGCTGATGAATCTCGCCGCTCCCACCATCGATTACTACACCCGCCCGCGCACCTACGGCCACCGCAAGGCCGAGCGCGGCTTCAAGCTGGGCGAATGACATGATAGTTCCGGAAATCAGCCGCTCGATGCTGAAGAACGCTACGGTGCTGGGCCTGTTCGCCATCGTTACCGTGGGCGCTGTGACTCTGCTGCAGCAGGGCACTGCCGAGCGCATCCAGGCCGCTGAACGCGCCGCCCAGGTACGTGCGCTGGGCGAGATCCTCCCGGCTGGCAGCTACGACAACCATCTGCTCGACGACAGCGTGCTGGTTCAGGATCGCCTGCTAGGCAACCGAAGCCCACTGCCCGCCTATGTCGCCATCAAGGATGGACGCCCCACCGCCGTAATCCTCCAGGCCATCGCTCCGGACGGCTACAGCGGCGCGATCCATCTGCTGGTGGGCATCCATGCCGACGGCCGGGTCGCTGGCGTGCGAGTCATTGGCCACCGGGAAACCCCCGGTCTCGGCGACAAGATCGAGCTCGCAAAGAGCCCCTGGATTCGAAGCTTCGAAGGCAAGTCGCTAACGAACCCGGAGGCCGACGGCTGGGCGGTGAAGAAGGATCGCGGTGAGTTCGACCAGTTCGCGGGAGCCACCATCACACCGCGCGCGGTGGTCGGTGCGGTGCATCGTGCCCTGCAGTACTTCGATGCACACAAGGCCGAGCTACTGGCTGCCGAAGGCGCGACGACCGAGGCCGCTGGCGACGCCTTGGAAAGCCGCACCGAGCCCGCCGAAGCCACCGTCCACTCACGCGCCGGCGGTGCCGCCACACGCGACGAATTGCGCACCACCGAGCCGGCCGCCAAGCCGCAAGGGGATCAGCCATGAGCACACCCAGCTACCGCGAACTGACCGTCAACGGCTTGTGGAAGAACAATCCGGCGCTGGTGCAGCTGCTCGGTCTCTGCCCGCTGCTCGGCGTCAGCAACTCGGCGGTCAACGCCCTCGGCCTTGGCCTGGCGACCATGCTGGTACTGACCTGTTCGAATATCGGTGTCTCGCTGGTGCGAGGCGTGGTCAACACCGCGGTGCGCCTGCCGGCGTTCGTGATGATCATCGCCGCGCTGACCACCTGCATCGAGCTGCTGATGCAGGCCTTCACCTACGAGCTGTACCAGATCCTCGGCATCTTCATCCCGCTGATCACCACCAACTGCGTGATCCTCGGCCGCGCCGACGGCTTCGCTGCGAAGCACAATCCGCTGATCGCCGGCTTCGACGGCCTGGTGATGGGTATCGGCTTCTGTCTGGTGCTGGTGGTGCTGGGCGGTCTGCGCGAGCTGTTCGGCACCGGCGCGCTGTTCGCCAACATGCACCTGCTGTTCGGGCCGGTCGCCAGTGACTGGCAGATCACCCTGTTCAGCGACTACAAGGGCTTTCTGCTGGCCATCCTGCCGCCTGGCGCCTTCATTGTGCTCGGCCTGCTGATCGCCCTGAAGAACCGCATCGACCAGCACCTCGCCGAACGCGCCAGCGCCGCGCAGCCAGTCGCGCCTGCGGCCAGCCGCCGAGTGCGGGTGACCGGTGTGATCGAGTGAGCGCACCGCGATGAATGCCGAGAAACGCCGGGAAATCTTTCGCCGCTTCCATGACGACAATCCCGAGCCGAAGACCGAGCTGGCCTACAGCACACCCTTCGAACTGCTGATCGCGGTGATCCTCTCGGCTCAGGCCACCGACGTCGGCGTGAACAAGGCCACCGCCAAGCTGTTCCCGGTGGCCAATACCCCGGAAGCCATCTATGCCCTCGGCTACGATGGCCTGTGCGAGTACATCCGCACCATCGGCCTGTACCCGAGCAAGGCGAAGAATGTCATCGAAGCCTGCCGCATCCTGATCGAGCAGCATGGCAGCCAGGTACCGGACAACCGCGAGGCGTTGGAAGCATTACCCGGAGTGGGTCGCAAGACCGCCAACGTGGTGCTGAACACCGCCTTCCGCCAGTTCACCATGGCAGTGGATACACATATCTTCCGGGTCAGCAACCGCACCGGAATCGCCCCCGGCAAAAACGTGCTGGAGGTGGAGCGCAAGCTGATCCGCTTCGTGCCGAAGGAGTACCTGCTGGACGCGCATCACTGGCTGATCCTGCATGGTCGCTATGTCTGCAAGGCGCGCAAACCACAGTGTGGCAGCTGCAGGATCGAAGACCTCTGCGAGTACAAGCACAAGACATCTGACGATTGAGCGGATAGCAGAAAAGCTCGCCCCATGATTGAAAAAAACTTTTTTACCGGCCCCGAATTTGCCGCTATAAGGTGCGCCAAGAGCGCCCCGTAGCCTTGGAGTGAACAAGTGGCCGAGAAAGAAGATATCCAGATCGAAGACGATTTCATCGCCGAAGATGACGACGAGAGCAGCGAAGCCCCTGTCGAGGTCGCCAAGACCAATCTGACCAAGCGCCGGATCATCGACAACCTGCTCGAGGAACGACGCCTGCAGAAAGAGTTGAACGACTTCGACTTCGATCTGTAAAAGAAAAAGCCCCGAAAGGGGCTTTTTCATGCCTGCCGCTCAGTCGGCCCGAGTCGGCGATAGAAGCTCGATCTTGTAGCCGTCCGGGTCTTCGACGAAGGCCAGGATGCTGGAGCCATGCTTCATCGGCCCAGGCTCACGGGTGATCTTGCCGCCACGTGCGCGGATGTCTTCGCAGGCCTTGTAGACATCTTCGACTTCCAGGGCGATATGCCCGTAGCCGTCGCCCAGCTCGTACTTTTCCACGCCCCAGTTGTGGGTCAGCTCGATCACGCTGTTGTGCGCCTCGTCGCCGTAGCCGACGAAGGCCAGGGTGAATTTGCCTTCCGGATAATCCTTGCGGCGCAGCAGGGTCATGCCCAGCACCTCGGTATAGAAGGCGATGGATTTTTCCATGTCGCCGACGCGCAGCATGGTATGCAGCAATCTCATGTTCGGGTTCTCCTCATCGGCAGTGCTTGTGGCCATGCAGAAAGCAAGACCCCGGCACAGGGCCGGGGTCGGTCACGCTCGGGTACGCCAGCTTATCAGAACTGGGTACGGCCCTTGCCCGCGGCGATGCGCATGCGCAACGCATTGAGCTTGATGAAGCCGCCAGCGTCGGCCTGATCGTAGGCGCCGCCGTCTTCCTCGAAGGTCGCGATATTGGCATCGAACAGCGAATCGTCCGACTTGCGGCCGACCACGATGACGTTGCCCTTGTACAGCTTCAGGCGCACCACACCATTCACGTTGACCTGGGAGGCGTCGATCATCTGCTGCAGCATGCTGCGCTCCGGGCTCCACCAGTAGCCGTTGTAGATCAGGCTGGCGTACTTGGGCATCAGCTCGTCTTTCAGATGAGCCACTTCGCGGTCCAGAGTGATCGACTCGATGGCGCGGTGGGCCTTGAGCATGATGGTGCCACCGGGGGTTTCGTAGCAGCCGCGGGACTTCATGCCGACATAGCGGTTCTCGACGATATCCAGGCGACCGATGCCGTTATCGCCACCGATGCGGTTGAGTTCGGTGAGTACCTGAGCCGGGGTCATGTCCTTGCCGTCGATGGCAACGATGTCGCCCTTGCGGTAGGTCAGCTCGATGTAGGTCGGGGTGTCCGGTGCGGCTTCCGGGGACTTGGTCCAGCGCCACATGTCCTCTTCGTGCTCGGTCCAGGTGTCTTCCAGCACGCCACCCTCGTAGGAGATGTGCAGCAGGTTGGCGTCCATGGAGTACGGCGACTTCTTCTTGCCGTGGCGCTCGATCGGGATGGCGTGCTTCTCGGCGTAGTCCATCAGCTTCTCGCGGGACAGCAGGTCCCACTCGCGCCAGGGGGCAATGACCTTGACGCCCGGCTTGAGCGCGTAGGCACCCAGCTCGAAGCGCACCTGATCGTTGCCCTTGCCGGTCGCACCGTGGGAGATGGCATCGGCGCCGGTCTCGTTGGCGATCTCGATCAGTCGCTTGGCGATCAACGGACGGGCGATGGAGGTACCCAGCAGATACTCGCCTTCATAGACGGTGTTGGCACGGAACATCGGGAACACGAAATCGCGGACGAACTCTTCGCGCAGGTCATCGATGTAGATTTCCTTGACGCCCAGGGCTTGAGCCTTGGCGCGGGCCGGCTCGACCTCCTCGCCCTGGCCGAGGTCGGCGGTGAAGGTCACCACTTCGCAGTTGTAGGTGTCTTGCAGCCACTTGAGAATCACCGAGGTGTCCAGGCCACCGGAATAGGCCAGAACTACCTTCTTAACGTCCGCCATGCCATCAGCTCCACGGGTTGTACGGAAAACCTGCGATTCTACCGGTCGCGGGGCTGCTTTTACAGGGGCGGCGGACGCGCAGTCAGGAAGATGGCGCACTTGCTTCGGTCGAGGCCGTAGCGGCCGCAGCTTCGCGCTGCAGACGCAGGGTAACCCGCCGGTTCTTGGCCCGATTGGCTTCACTGTTGTTGGCCACCAGGGGATAGCGTTCGCCATGGAAGCGCACGGTGATCTGCTCCTGTGGCACGCCACTGGCGACCAGGTACTCCTGCACGGCCAACGCACGGCGTCTCGACAGATCGCGATTGACCAGTCGATTGCCGCTATTGTCGGAGTGACCGTCGAGCTCGATGCGATTCACGCTGGGGTCGGCACGCAGGTACTGCAGAATGATGTCGAGCTTGGCACGTCCGAGCGCGTCGAGCGCCACATCGCTGCTGGGAAAGCCGATCTGCGATTGGCGCACCTGATCAAAGTTGACCGGCAACAGTTTCGCCGTGCAGCCGCGATAGTCCTCGTAAGCCTTGGTGAAACGTGCCGGTAGCAGGCGGATCTCCAGTGTTTCGCCGCCATGCTGCGTGCGATGGCGCACCACCGGGCTGCGCCCTTCGAGCAGCCCGCTGAGCAGACGACCGGCCTGCGCTTGCGTGCTGTTGAACGGAACATCGCCACCACCAATCGACACCACGCCCAGGTTGATATCGCTGCGTGACGGCTGCCACGGCGCGGCGGCGGCCAGCAGCGTGGCCGAGCCCGCGCCCAGCCAGCGTTCCGGAGAGTGCAGACGGAAGGTCGCCTGCTCGCCTGCGCGCCGCACGAATTCGCCACGACCAAAACCGGCGATAGGCTGGATCAGCCGACACTCGAATTGGTCGCCCTCCACTTGCCATTGCACACGCTCCAGCCGCGTCTGAAAGGTCAGCGCGTTGGCCGGTGAAGCGAGCAGGCACATCAGTACGAGGGGGCGCAGGCGCACGGTGGGCTCCGGGAGGATGCTGGTTCCAACTAGGTATCGGTGTCCAACGAGCAAACTTGAGCACGGTGCAGTGAGCGATCCAGCTCGCAGACGAAGGCAAGATGCCGCGACCGCCCTTTTCCGGTAGCATTCGCGCACGTTTCACCCGCCTGGAAAGCCCGCATGTCCGACCGACTCACCCTGCTGCGCCCCGATGACTGGCACATTCACCTGCGTGACGGCGCCGTCCTGCCGCATACCGTCACGGACGTTGCGCGCCAGTTCGCCCGCGCCATCATCATGCCGAACCTGGTGCCACCGGTACGTACCGCCGATGAGGCAGAGGCCTACCGTCAGCGCATTCTGGCCGCTCGCCCCGCCGGCAGCCGTTTCGAGCCGCTCATGGTGCTCTACCTCACCGACAGCACTACGCCGGACGACATCCGTCGCGCCAAGGCCAGCGGCTTCGTCCATGCGGTCAAACTCTACCCGGCCGGCGCCACTACCAACTCGGCCTCCGGCGTGACCGCCATCGACAACATCTTCGACGTGCTGGAAACCATGGCCGAAGTCGGCATGCCGCTGTTGGTTCACGGAGAGGTCACGCGCGGCGAGATCGATATTTTCGATCGAGAGAAGTACTTCATCGACGAGCAGCTGAGCCGGGTCACCGCGAAGTTCCCAACGCTGCGGGTAGTCTTCGAACACATCACCACCCGTGACGCGGTGCAGTTCGTCCAGGCAGCTGGAGCCAATGTCGGCGCCACCATTACCGCCCATCATTTGCTGTACAACCGCAACCACATGCTGGTCGGTGGCATTCGCCCACACCTGTTCTGCCTACCGGTGCTCAAGCGCAACCTGCATCAGGAAGCCCTGCTGGACGCTGCCACCAGCGGCAACCCGTAGTTCTTCCTGGGTACCGACTCGGCGCCCCATGCCCAGCATGCCAAGGAAGCCGCTTGCGGCTGTGCCGGCTGCTACACCGCCCATGCCGCCATCGAGCTGTACGCCGAAGCCTTCGAGCAGCGTCAGGCGCTGGTCAAGCTGGAACCCTTTGCCAGCCACTTCGGTCCTGATTTCTATGGCCTGCCGCGCAATACCGACCAGATCACGCTGGTACGCGAGGAGTGGGAGGTCCCGACCAGCCTGCCGTTCGGCGAGCAGCTCGTCATACCGTTGCGAGCCGGCGAACGCCTGCACTGGCGCCTGGAGACGAACGCATGAGTGAGGAGCAGTTCGAAGACGAACTCGAAGAACACCTGCCCGGCAAGCCCCGCTCGCCCATGGCTCGGCGCTTCCGTGGCTTTCTTCCGGTGGTGATCGATGTCGAATGCGGTGGTTTCAACAGCGCGACCGATGCCCTGCTTGAAATCGCCGCCGTGACCATCGGCATGGACGAACAAGGTCTGCTCTACCCGCAGGACACGCTGTTTTTCCGCGTCGAACCCTTCGCCGGCGCCAATATCGAGGCGGCCGCGCTGGAATTCACCGGCATCAAGCTCGACCACCCGCTGCGTATGGCCGTCCCCGAGTCGCAGGCACTGAACGAGATCATCCGCAGCGTGCGCAAGGCGGTCAAATCGGCCGGCTGCAAGCGTGCCATCCTGGTCGGCCACAACAGCAGCTTCGACCTCGGTTTCCTCAATGCGGCAATGGCCCGCTGCGACATCAAGCGAAACCCCTTCCACCCCTTCTCCAGTTTCGATACCGCCACCCTTGCCGGCCTCGCCTACGGCCAGACGGTCCTGGCCAAGGCGTGCCAGGCCGCGGGTATCGATTTTGACGGACGCGAAGCCCATTCGGCCCGCTACGACACGGAGAAAACCGCCGAGCTGTTCTGCGGCATCGTCAATCGCTGGAAGGAAATGGGCGGCTGGGAAGAATTCGACGAGTGAGTCGACCATCGACCGGCTGATGGCCCTCGGGGCCAACGGCCGGCCCATCGCCTGGCCAGCGCATAACGCGCCGGTATCCAGCGCGCTATGCAGTCGTTCCCTCAGGCCAGCGCCTGCTCCAGCACCCTCGCCACGTGGAGGGCCTCACGCTGCGCGCCATCGTGAATCTGGTGGCGACAACTGGTACCGTCGGCAACGATCAAGTCGTGCGCTTGCGCCTGCCGCACCGCTGGCAATAGCGCCAGCTCGGCCATCTGCATCGAAGCGTCGTAGTGTTCACGTTCGTAACCGAAGCTGCCGGCCATTCCGCAGCAGGAGGTTTCAATCGTCCTGACCTCAAGCCCAGGTATCCAGCGCAACACCTGCTCCACGGGTCGCAGCGCATCGAATGCCTTCTGATGGCAATGTCCGTGCAACAGCGCCCTCGGCGTATCCAGCGCTTTGAGCTTGAGTTGCAGATCGCCTGCAGCCTGTTCCCTGACCAGAAACTCCTCGAACAGAAAGGACGCCTTCGACAACGACTTGGCCTGCTCGCCATACCCGTAGCGCAGGAATTCGTCGCGCATCGTCAGCAAGCACGAAGGCTCGAGCCCGACGATGCTCACGCCACGCTCGACGTAGGGCAACAGATGATCGAGGGTTCGCCGGGCCTCCTCCTTGGCCTTGTCGACTTGCCCGGAAGCGAGATAGGTGCGCCCGCAGCATAATGGCCGCTGCCGGGGCGCCTGGTTGAAGTGGACCCGATATCCCGCGGCTTCGAGCACACGACAGGCCGCTCGCGCATTCTCGGGCTCCATGTAGTTGTTGAAGGTATCGACGAACAGCAGGACTTCTTTCGTATGGGTGGCGCGACTTGCCGGTGCGGTCGCCAGGAAGTCGCCAGCAAAGCGCGGTAGAGCGCGTTGTCCGGCCAACCCGAGAGCCTGTTTGAGCCATTGCGACAACAGTGGGATGCGGTCCACGGCCCCCGTCACGCCGGCCAGGCGGCGGGCATAGGGCGCGTAGCGCGGCATTTCGGCTACCAGGCGCTCGCGCAGCGCCAGCGGATGGGTTTTGGCCCAGGCGGCGCGCGCCTCGATCTTCATCTTCGCCATGTCGACCCCGGTCGGGCATTCGCGCTTGCAGCCCTTGCAGGACACACACAGATCGAGCGCGGCCTTGACATCCTCGCTGGCCAGTCCATCCGGGCCCAACTGGCCCGAGAGCGCCAGCCGCAGCGTATTGGCGCGTCCCCGGGTCAGGTGCTGCTCGTTGCGCGTCGCCCGGTAGCTCGGGCACATGGTGCCAGCGTCGAACTTGCGACAATGGCCGTTGTTGTTGCACATCTCCACAGCACCGATGAGCCCACCCGTCGGGTCGGCGCCACTGCCGGGCGCGCTCTGCTCGCCGGTCAGGGGATCGCGCAGCACGTTCCAGTCCGACCAGTCGAGCACCGGCGTCACCGGGATCGGCTGGTAGGTACGGGGGAAGCGGAAATAGCTGTGATCGTCCATGCGCGGGGTATCGACGATCTTGCCCGGATTGAGCAGGTTCTCCGGATCGAACAGCTGCTTGATTTCCTTGAACGCCGCGTTGAGCTGCGGGCCGAATTGCCATGCGACCCACTCGCCCCGACACAGGCCATCGCCATGTTCGCCGGAAAAAGCGCCCTTGTAGGCGCGGACCAACGCGGAAGCCTCTTCGGCGATGGCGCGCATTTTCTGCGCGCCATCGCGACGCATATCGAGGATCGGGCGTACGTGCAGGGTGCCGACACTGGCGTGGGCGTACCAGGTGCCTTCCGTGCCGTGCTTGTGAAACACCTCGGTGAGCTTGGCGGTGTACTCGGCCAGATGCTCCAGCGGCACCGCGCAGTCTTCGATGAAAGACACCGGTTTGCCGTCACCCTTCATGCTCATCATGATGTTCAGGCCGGCCTTGCGGACGTTCCACAGCGCCGTCTGCTCTGCAGTCTCGGTCATCCTGACGACGCTGCCAGGCAGGCCGAGGTCGCCCATCAGCTCGACAAGCCTGTCGAGCTGTCCATGCAGGTCCGCAACATCCTCGCCGGCGAACTCAACCAGCAGCAAGGCCTCGGGCTGGCCAATCAGCGCCTTCTCGATCACCGGCCTGAACGATGGGTTTTCCATCGACAGATCGATCATCGTGCGATCGACCAGTTCGACCGCCGTCGGGTCGAGCGTGACGATATGCTGGGTCAGGTCCATGGACTGGTAGAAGGTCGGGAAGTTGACCACGGCCAGGACCTTCTGCCGGGGCAGCGGCGCCAGCTTCAACCTGATCCGTCGACTGACGCCGAGCGTCCCCTCTGAGCCGATCAGCAGATGGGCCAGGTTGACCTGGCCAGTCGCGTCGTAAGCGCGCGGGTTCTGGCAGTCGAACAGGTCGAGGTTGTAGCCGCCCACGCGCCGCAACACCTTGGGATAGTGCTCGCGGATATTCGCGCGCTCGCGCTCGGCGATACGCTGCACCTCACGCGCAATCCGCTGCACCCGATCGCCTTCCGGCAACTCGTGCAGCAGACCGAAACGGGCTTCGCTGCCATCGGCCAGCAGCGCATCGATACCCAGTACGTTGTGCACCATGTTGCCGTAGCGGATCGAACGCGATCCGCACGAATTATTGCCGGCCATGCCTCCCAGTGTGCATTGGGCGGACGTCGACACATCCACCGGGAACCACAGGCCATGCGGCTTGAGCCAGCGATTCAAGTCATCGAGCACAACGCCCGGCTCGACCACCACAGTCAGCTTCTGCGGGTCGAACTCGACGATCTGGTTCAACCAGCGGCTGGTATCGACCACCAGGGCGTCGCCGACGGTCTGCCCGCACTGGCTGGTCCCGCCGCCGCGTGCCAGCAGCGGGACCTTGGCGTCCCGGGCGATATCCAGCGCGACCTGCAAGTCATGCTGGTGACGCGGGATGACCACGCCGACCGGGGTCACCTGATAGATCGAAGCGTCGGTGGCATAGCGGCCCCGCGATGCCGGATCGAACAGCACATCGCCTGCGATCTCGCGCCGCAGCCGCTCAGCCAGCGCCGAAACACGCTCTGACGGCACGCTGCTCGTCGTTATTTTGGGTTCGGTAAACGAAGTCATCAGGACCTCCCATGTCTGCCGTCAAAAGGGGCTGCTGTCAGCGCTCGTCCAGCGGGTTCGCTGCGAAATACTCCAACGCGGCGAGTACACCGCTGCCCGCGAGCGACACACCGGACATCTTGAGACCGGCTTCGCAACCGCCGAGGGTGGCGATCAAGGTGAGATCGTTACAGTCGCCGAGGTGCCCTATGCGAAACATCTTGCCCTTCGCCTTGCCGAGCCCGGTACCCAGTGACAGGTCGAAACGGCGGTAGATCAGGCTGCGGACCTCGTCGGCATCGACGCCTTCAGGCATCACCACGCCGGTCAGCACCGGCGAATAGACGCTCGGGTCCTGGCACTGCACCTCCAGCCCCCAGCTCTCGACGGCGGTACGCACCCCGGCAGCCCAACGCTGATGACGCGCGAAGACATGATCCAGGCCCTCGCCCAACAACATGTCGAGCGCTTCGTTGAGCCCATACAGCAGGTTGGTATTGGGTGTGTACGGCCAGTAACCGCTGCGATTGAGTTCGAGGATTTCGTCCCACGCCCAGAAACTCTTCGGCAACCGCGCGCTGCGGCTGGCTTCGATCGCCTTTTCCGAGACTGCGTTGAAGCTGATCCCCGGCGGCAGCATCAGGCCCTTCTGCGAGCCGGAAATGGTGACGTCGACGCCCCAGGCATCGTGCTGATAATCGGCGCAGGCCAGGCCGGAGATGGTATCGACCAGCAGCAGTGCCGGGTGCCTGGCGGCATCGATGGCACGGCGCACCGCCGCGATGTCGCTGGTCACGCCGGTCGACGTTTCGTTGTGCACCACGCAGACGGCCTTGATGGTGTGGCTGCTGTCCTCCTTCAGGCGTCGCTCGATCATCTCGGCCTGCACGCCCCGGCGCCAGCCTTCGTAGCCCGGCAACCCGAGGAACTCGGGTTCGAGCCCGAGACGTCGAGCCATCTTTTCCCACAGCGACGCGAAATGCCCGGTTTCGAACATGAGCACCCGGTCGCCCGCCGACAGGGTGTTGACCAGCGCCGCTTCCCAGGCGCCAGTGCCGGACGCGGGATAGATGACGACTGGCTGCTGCGTCTTGAAGACCGTGCGAATCTTGTCCAGCACTTCGCGCCCCAACGCGCCGAACTCCGGGCCACGATGGTCGATAGTGGGCAGGCTCATGGCACGCAGGATTCGATCCGGTACCGGAGAGGGGCCCGGAATCTGCAGAAAATGACGACCGGATGGATGAAAATCGAGCTTCAACATGCGAATTCTCCAGTGTTGTTCTTGTATTTTGCGTTTTGAATTCAAACTGGCACGAAAGAATCAGCCAGCTGTCAGCGGATGCAGCCCTCACTGCGCAGGCTTCCGATCACCTCGTCGGTCAGGCCGATCTCATGCAGCACTTCGTCGGTGTGCTCCGCGAACAACGGCGCCGGTCGGCGGATCTGCAAGGGCGTGCGCGAGAATTTGGTCGGGAAACCGACCGTTTTCATCGTGCCGATCACCGGGTGACTGACCTCCTGGACCATCTCACGAGCCAGGTAATGCTCGTCGTGCATGGCTTGTGCGAAATCATTGATCGGCCCGGCGGGCACCCCGGCGGTGTCGCACAGATCGAGCCAGTGCTTCATGGGGCGCTGGGCCAGTATCTGTTCGAGAATCTCTTCGAGCACTTCGACATTTCGGGCGCGGTCGCTATTGGTGGTGAAGCGCTCATCGTCCAGCAGGTCTTCGCGAGCGATCACGTCGCGACAGAGCCGCTCCCAGGTTCGCTGATTGGCACACCCGAGCATCAGATAACCGTCCTCGGCCCGCACCGCCTGATAGGGGGCCGAGACGCGATGGCGTGAGCCGGTAGGCTGCGGCACGGTGCCATCGGCGAAGTACGCGGCCGCCTCCCAGGCGAACCAGGGCAGCCCGCATTCGGTGATGGCGATGTCGATGTGCTGCCCCTCGCCGGTGTTCTGCTTATGAATGTAGGCGGCAAGAATCGAGTAGATCGCCGTGATACCGGCGCCGATGTCGTAGACGGCGATGCCAGTCTTCAGTGGCCGCTTGCCAGGCTCGCCAGTCATCGACATCAGGCCGCTCATGCCTTGGGCCACCAGATCGAAGCCGCCCTTGCTCCGGTAGGGGCCGGTCTGGCCATAGCCCGAAATCGAGCAATAGATAATCCCTGGGTTGATCGCACGTATCGTTTCGTAGTCGATCTCCAGCGACTGGGTCACACCCGGTCGATAGTTCTCGACGATGACATCGGCGTCGGCGGCCAGTCGATAGAAAATGTCCCGGGCCCGTTGCTCCTTCAGATTCAGCGAGATGCTCTTCTTGTTCCGGTTGATTTGAAAGAAGCACGTGGACTCGCCATTGACGTACGGCCCCATTTGCCGGCTGTCGTCACCGCCATTGGCTTTTTCCACCTTGATGACATCAGCCCCGAGGTCGCCAAGCACCATGGTGCAATAGGGGCCCGCCATGATTTGCGAGATATCCAGGATTTTCACGTTACTGAGCGGAAGCATGGTTGGCTCTCCAGAAAGGGGTCGGCGAGACGTCACTCACCGGTCCATTCGAACGGGGTCTTGCTGACGAACTTATCGACGGCGGCTTTGAAGTCGCGGCTGCCGTAACAGGTCCGTATCCAGTCATCGCTGCCATCGGCCGGCGTGCGTCGGTGTGCCAGGACGCGGTTGATGACGTCCTTGGTCGCCTGGACGGTCAGGGGCGCACGCCCGGCGAACGCCTGCGCCTTGCGCTCGACCTCCTGGCGAATCGCATCGGCCTCGAACACCCCACCGACCAGACCGGCGACCAGCGCTTGCGGCGCATCGATCAGCTCGGCGGCCATCAACACTTGCTTCGTCCGGGCAACGCCGAGCAGGTCCATGAGACGCGACAGGTTGGTTACCGAAAGGCAATTGCCGAGCGTCTCGGCGATCGGCACGCCAAATTTCAAGGTCGGCGTGCAATAGCGGAAGTCGCAGGCCAGCGCGATGGCCGCACCACCTCCCACACAGAAGCCCTCCAGCATGGCAATGGTCGGCTTGCGCAGGTTTTCCAGGCCCGCGATCACGCTGTCGATGCGGCGTTCGTAGTTCACGCCGGCCTCCCCGCCCTCGAAGTCCGCGAACTGCTTGATATCGGTGCCGGCGACGAAGGCCTTGCCTCCACAGCCATGAAACACCACGGCGACCACCTGGGGATCGGCCTCCAGTTCCCGGCACAGGCGTTCCAACGCGTCGTACATGCTCCAGGTCATCGCGTTACGGCTCTCCGGCCGATTGAACCCGACCCAGGCGACGCCTTGATCGATTCGACAGTCGACCTGCCCTTGAGACACATCAGTCATCTTCGTCTCCTTGTGTGCGGTGCCGCCGGCATGGCCGCGGTCACCCATCAGCGGCTCAGGCGCCATAGATGAGATTCACCAGCGACAGGGCGAACGCCGGGATATAGGTGTTGATCAGCAGAATCGCGAAGAGCACGCCGAGGAACCACAGGTTGGTACGCGAGGTGGCCCAGATATCGGACCGGGCGATCGAGCAGGACGCGATGAGCACGCTGGCAACCGGCGGAGTCTGCTGGCCGATTGCCAGGTTGAGCGTAACGATCAGACCGAAATGAATCGGGTCGATGCCCACCGCAAGCACCAGCGGCAGTACGATCGGGACGACCAGGATGATCGCCGCAGCGGAGTGCAGGAACACGCCCAGTATCAGGAAGATGATGTTGAGCAATGCCAGGATCACGTACTTGTTGCTGGTCCACTCACTGATCGAGCTGGCCAGTTGCTGCGGCAGCTGTGTTTCGGTCAGGTAAAGGCCCACCACCGCCGAACTCGCCACCAGCAGCATGACCACGGCGGTCTGTACGCCGGCATCGAGGCAGGCCTTGTAGAAGGTCCGCAGGGTGAACTCGCGATAGACGAAGGCGCTTATGAAGATTGCCACCACCACCGCCAACGCAGCCCCTTCGGTCGCGGTGACGACCCCGCCGAAGATACCACCTAGGATGATGACCGGAATCGACAGCGCCCAGATCGCCCCTTTGAAGGCTTCCCACAGCCGCTTGGTCTGGAACGCCCCTTCCGAAGGAAAGTTGTTCTTGCGCGCCAGGTAGTAGCACATGCCCGCCAGACCCAGGGCGCCGAGCAAGCCGGGGAAGATCCCGGCAACGAACATTTTCACCACCGACTCGCCCGACATCACGGCATAGAGAATCATCGGAATCGATGGCGGCAGAATGATCGCCAGGCTGGCGGCGGACGACGACAGTGCGGCGGAAAATTCCTTGGAATAGCCCTTCTTGGTCATCGCCGGGATCATGATGCTGCCGATGGCCGATACGCCCGCCACGGCTGAACCGGAGATTTCGGCAAAGAAGATCGAGGCACCGATGGTCACCATCGATAACCCGCCCTTGATGAAGCCCAGCATGGCCGAAGCCAGGTCGATCAGTCGTCTCGAGATGCTCGAGGCGTTCATGATCGCGCCGGCCAGTATGAACAGCGGAATGGCGATGAGCGGAAAGCTCGTCGTGCCGTCGTACATCACCATGCCAATGTTGGGAAGCGCCAGCGCGCCGTAGCTGAAATAGATCGCCACCGCACCGACGATGCCCAGCGAGATCGCGACAGGGACATTGATCAGGATGAGCAGGATCAGCCCCAGAAACATATAGAAAATTGTCATGTGGTCACTCCCGAGCGCCGTAGCCGGCACTCGCTCTGAATAGTCCCGGTCATGCCTTGACGGGCTTGACGCCCGCCTCTTCAAGCTCGTGGTCGATGAAGCCGTCGCCCTTCGCGCTTTCAATCACCTCCGGCAGCCGCAGGATCTCGGCGATGATGAACAGCACCGACCCGATCGGCAGCACCGATTGCGTCAGTTGCAGCGACACGTTGGTGAGGCTGACCAGTGATGAGCCCTCCAGAATGAGCACCACCTGCATGCCGGTGTAAGCCAGCAACACGAAGAACGCGATGGTGATGGCCTCAGCGAGCAAGGCGATTGGCAGGCGCAGCCTGGGCGAGAAGTAATTGATGACGCTGGGGCAACCGATATGGGCGCCCTTCGCTGCGGCCAACGCCGCGCCGTAATACGTAAGCCAGGCCAGGCCGACGGATGCCACCTCGTCGTACCAACTGAACGGTGATCCGGCCAGCCGTGACATGAAGCCGACCGTAACGACCAGCGTCAGGGCGACTACGTTGATGACCACGATGATTTCCAGAAGCCTGGAAAAACCTTTTCTGAAAGCGGTGAAGGATCCCATCGGCTCTCTCCGATCGGCCTGAAGCACCGGGGTGCTCAGGCGTTAGTCAGATTGCGTCTCGCAGACATGAATGCGCTTACATCTGGCGAAGCTGTTCGACCTTGTCGAGCATGGCCTGCCCGCCCTCGACTTCGTCGGCGAACTTCGCGTAGATGCCGGTGGAGCCGTCGATAAAGGCTTGCTGGTCGACCTTGTTCACCTGCATGCCGGCCTCTTCCATTTGCTTGACGAGGCTTTCATCAAGCTGCTCGCCCTGCTCAAGCGCATAGGCCTCGGCTTCCAGCGCAGCATCACTCAGGACCTGCCTGACGTCTTCGGGGAAACGTTTCCAACTGGCGCCGGCGAGAACGAACGCGGGGGTATAGACGTGGTTGGAAAGGGAGAGGTATTTCTGGACTTCATGGAAGCGCTGGGAATAGATCTGCACCAACGGGTTTTCCTGGCCGTCCATGGCTCCGGTCTGCAGCGCCACGAAGGCTTCGGAAAGCGCCATCGGGGCCGGGTTTGCCCCGTAACTTTTGAACATCTCGACACGCCAAATGCCGTTGGGCGTGCGCAGTTTCAGACCCTTGAGGTCTTCCGGCACGACGATCGGCCGCGCGTTGTTGGTGATCTGCCGGACACCGTTTTCCCATACGCCAATGATCCGGTAGCCCTTGTCTTCGGCGACCTTGTACATCACATCGCGAACCAGCTCGTCACGCACGCGCGCCATGTGCGCCCGGTCGGTAATCAGGTACGGCATCTCGAACAGCGAAAACTCGGGGGCCACACTGCTCATGACCGTCGAAGGCAGGGCCAGATCCAGCGACCCCAGTTTGAGCTTGTTGAGCATCTGGGAGTCGCTGCCCAATTGGCTCGAGCCATAGGTCACGACCTTGGCCTTGCCCTTGAGCTTTTCGTTGACTGTCTCGGCGAACTTGTTGGCTGTTATCTCGAACAAGGAACCCGGCCCACCCACGTGGCCGAACTTGATCTGAAGTTCGGCTGCCTGCGCTGCGGATGTGGCGAGACCTAACAGGGACGCGATCAAGGCTGTCTTCAAGACTTTCATGCTGACCTCCACTCTTGTTTTTATTGAGGCGTACCGCAAACCCTTCTTCACAGTCGAGGGCTGACGCGATGCCCCCGGCTGGACCGCCGGCAGCGGCTGAAACCGGCTAACGGGTGTAGGCGAGAAAATGAATTCATTATTCATAACCCGAAGCAGACGTTAGACCAGCTTTGTGCGGTGCGCCAGAAATCGGGGGATAAAAAAGGTGACCGTCCGTCCCTATTTTTTTGGAAAGTGACGGCGGCAAGGACATGGACGCAACGGCTGCCGCCGACGCCGTGGGTCAATCGAAAGGGATCAAATGATGGGGCAAGCGCGACGACCGCCGCGGCTGATAATCGGCCCACCGGCCACCGGCTCCGGTGGGCCCGCAATGCTGATCGACACGCGGCGATCCGCCAGACGGGTCCGCCGAGCGCGCCGATCGAAGGTCAGGCCGGAACGATGCCAGCGCGCAGCCCCGCGGCCTCGATTCCGACAATGGCCGCTTGTTCGTCCTCATCGGAGGATGCCCCGCTGACGCCTACGGCGCCGATCACTTCATCGTCGGCCGAGAGGATCAGTACCCCACCCGGCACCGGCACGAAGTGCCCATCCGAAGCCGCGGCCACAGACGCAAGGAAGGCGGGTCGCTGCTCGTTTCGCTCGCCGACGGTACGGCTGGACACGCCATTGCCCAGCGCGGCGAACGCCTTGCCCCTGGCGACCGGCAAGCGTAACGGCGCGCAGCCATCCTCGCGCTCGGCGGCAATGAGGTTGCCGCCTGCGTCCATGACGAATAGGGTGAGTGGCTCCATGCCCCGAGCCTTTGCCTCGGCAAATGCAGCGTCGATGATTCGCCGGGCTTGCGCGCGTGGAATGACGACGCTCGAACGATATACCTTACCTGCCATGTCCTATCCTCCAGAGGGCCCGGTAGGGAACCAGGCGAAATTGATCGGCGCGTCGCGCAACGCCTTTCAACCATCAGCGCGACCCAGCCCTGCTTGTTTTGCGTTCGACCTTTCGCTTATGTCGCACTTTTGGCCTATTTTGTATTCTTAATTCAAAACGCTAGCAGACCTTTCGCTGATATCAATAACAACGGACGTGATCAGGTAACGGCGCGGGCCATCAAGGAAAAACAGCCTTGGAAAAAATCCAGCACAAAATTCTGTATCAGGAAGCCGCCAACCGGATTCGTGAACTGATCGAGCACGGTTCATTGGTTGCCGGCGAAAAGATTTCCGAGAAGCAGCTTTGCGAGACGTTCGGCATTTCCAGAACGCCGCTTCGCGAAGCGTTGAAGGTCCTGACCTCCGAGGGCTTGGTGGAGATCCTGCCGAATCGAGGCGCGCGCGTGAGCCGCCTGTCCTTGAGCGATGTGAAACATACTTACGACGTCATGGCCGCGCTGGAAGGGCTCGCTGGGGAAGCCGCCTGCGATCGCCTGAGCGACGACGAACTGGCCAGCCTCTGCGAGTTACACGAGCGGATGGTCAGTTACTACGAACAGAAGGATCTGCCGGCCTATTTCCAGGCCAACCAGCAGATACATGAGCGCATCCTGCAGGCATCGGGAAACCCGATTCTGCTGGAGATGTATAACAATCTCAGCCAGCGTGTGAAACGGATTCGCTACACGATGCAAATGAACGAAGATTTCTGGCGCAAGGCGATGAACGATCACGGTGAAATGATCGAGGCGTTGCGCGACCGCGACGGCATGCGCCTGGGCAGTATCCTCAGGGGTCACCTCAGCCACAAGCTCGAAGCGGTCAATCTGGAGGGGGTCATCGTCGCGGATTGAGGCACGATCGGGCTGGACGCACCGACCTGAAGGAAACCCGCTCGGGCAGCACCTGCTCGAGCGGGGACGACGCCGCTAGCGTTGCGCCAGGGCTACCGACGCACCCGATGACCAGGCCGGCGGCTGACACTCACAGCGGTTTGCCGCGATTGCCGTGCTCACCGACGAAGGCCTGCATCGCCTTGAGGTCGTTGGCCAGTACCGTGCAGCGCTCAGGCCGCTCGAACAGGTCCGTTAAGTGAGCCGGAAGCTCGAGCGCCTTGCCGACACCCGCCTTTTCGACCGCCTCGGGGAATTTCACCGGATGGGCGGTCGCCAGCGTCACCATCGGGATCGACAGGCTGCGGCGGCATTCACGCGCCGCATGGACACCGATTGCGGTGTGCGGATCGAGCAGCTCGCCGGTGGCGGCGAAGACCTCGGCGATCGTCGTGCAGGTCTGCTCGTCATCCACGGCCAGCGAGTCGAACAGCTTGCGGGCCTCGGTCCAGCGCTCTTCGGCCACGGCCAACTTGCCGCTGGACTTGAAGGTGCTCATCAACTCGGCAACGGCCGCTCCGTTACGCCCGTGCAGATCGAACAGCAGGCGCTCGAAATTCGACGACACCATGATGTCCATGGAAGGCGAAAGCGACGGGTGCAGCGTGTCCTTGTCATAACGGTTGCCGCTCATGAAGCGGTGCAGGATGTCGTTGCGGTTGGTCGCGACCACCAGCTGACTGATGGGCAGCCCCATGTTGCGTGCCAGATAGCCGGCAAAAATATCGCCGAAGTTGCCGGTCGGCACGGAGAACGCCACCGAACGCGCCGGTCCGCCCAGCTGCAGCGCCGCATGGAAGTAGTAGACGATCTGAGCCATGATCCGCGCCCAGTTGATCGAGTTCACCGCAACCAGCCGAGTGCCCTTGAGGAAGCCCTGATCGGCAAAGCTGTCCTTGACCATCTCCTGGCAATCATCGAAGTTGCCTTCGATCGCGAGGTTGTGAATGTTGTCGCCGAAGATGGTGGTCATCTGCCGGCGCTGCACTTCCGACACACGGTTGTGCGGATGCAGGATGAAAATGTCGACGTTGTCGCAGCGTCGGCAGCCTTCGATCGCGGCCGAACCGGTATCGCCGGAGGTCGCACCGATGATCACCACGCGCTCACCACGCTTGGCCAGCACGTAGTCGAGCAGGCGTCCAAGCAGTTGCAGCGCAAAGTCCTTGAACGCCAGGGTCGGCCCATGGAACAGCTCCAGCAGCCATTCGTTACCGTTCAACTGACGCAGCGGGGCGACGGCACTGTGGGCGAACACACCGTAGGTTTCTTCCAGAATCTGCTTGAAGTCCGCGTCGGGGATACTGCCGGCAACGAAGGGGCGCATCACTTTGAACGCCAGTTCGTGATAAGGCAGCCCGGCCCAGGATGCGATTTCCTCGACCGTGAAGCGTGGCAGGTTCTCCGGCACGTACAGACCACCGTCGCTGGCCAGCCCGGTGAGCAGGACATCTTCGAAATTCAGGGCCGGCGCTTGGCCACGGGTACTGATATAGCGCATGTTTTCAAACCTTCGGTTTGAGCCAGAAGCCTGGCGTGCGAAGCCGAGCGACCGCTTCGGCTTCAGGTTCGGCTTCCAGCTCCGATTAATTCAGCTGTTCTACTCGGATCCGCACCACGCTGCCAACGACGTCGCTCAACGATTCCAGGGCGGCGATCGCATCGTCGATGCGCTGCTCGACCACTCGGTGAGTGACAAGGATGACCGGCACCAGCCCATCATGGACCTCGGCTTCCTTCTGCATGATCGATTCGATATTGATTCCGCGCTCCGAAAGGATGGTCGCTACCTGTGCCAGCACGCCCGGATGATCCTTGGCCTGGATGCGCAGGTAATACGCGCTTTCGCAGGCGCCTATCGGCAGGATGGGATGGGCCGATAGCGAGTCGGGCTGGAACGCAAGGTGCGGGACGCGGTTGTTCGGATCGGTCGTCAGCGCACGGGCCACGTCGACCAGATCCGCAACGACGGCCGATGCCGTCGGCTCCATGCCGGCGCCAGCACCGTAGTACAGCGTCGAGCCGACCGCATCCCCGTTGACCATGACCGCATTCATCACGCCGTTGACATTGGCGATCAGACGGTCGGCCGGTATCAGGGTCGGATGTACCCGCAGTTCGATGCCCGACGCGGTGCTGCGCGCGACCCCCAGGTGCTTGATACGATACCCCAGCGCCTCGGCATAGTTGACGTCGGCTGTGGTCAAGCGGGAAATGCCTTCGGTGTAGGCCTTGTCGAACTGCAGTGGCACGCCGAAGGCGATCGACGCGAGGATCGTCAGCTTGTGCGCGGCGTCGATGCCTTCGACGTCGAACGTCGGATCGGCCTCGGCATAGCCCAACTCCTGCGCTTGCTTGAGTACGTCCTCGAAGGCACGGCCCTTCTCCCGCATTTCGGTAAGAATGAAGTTGCCCGTGCCATTGATAATGCCGGCCAGCCAGTTGATCTGGTTGCCCGCCAGGCCTTCGCGGATCGCCTTGATGACCGGAATGCCGCCAGCGACCGAGGCTTCGAAGGCCACGATGACACCCTTCTCACGCGCCTTGGCGAAGATTTCGTTGCCGTGCACGGCGATCAGCGCCTTGTTCGCCGTGACCACATGCTTGCCGTTCTCGATGGCCTTGAGCACCAGCTCGCGGGCCAGCGTATAACCGCCGATCAGTTCGACGACGATGTCGATCTCAGGGTTGTTCGCCACCTCGAAAATATCGGCGGTAATGGGCGTGTCACCGGTGTTGCACCTGGGGTTCTCATGACGAGCCGCAATCTGCGCGACTTCGATTCCACGCCCGGCACGACGGGCGATTTCCGCCGCGTTGCGCTCGAGCACATTGAAGGTACCGCCCGCGACGGTCCCCAGCCCACAGATGCCAACTTTCACCGGTTTCAAGCTGCACTCCCCCTACCCAGCGAACGGCCCTGCACTGCGGCCGAACAAAAGAGTCGCACATTACGAAGCGCACGGGATTTAGTCAAATCGGCGGCAACCGCCAGGCCTTGCGGCTAGCCGGGTTCACTCTGCAATCCCAGGCGCTGATGCCACTGGGCGAGCGACTCGTCGGGATACTCATCGAAACAGCGATCGTCGGGCCCTACCTGCGGTTCCACCCACGACGCCTTCGACGCCAGCATGAGATGCGTGGACTCAGGGGGCACGGGCAGATCGGTATCGATGGCCGACGCGTGCGGGTGGACCAGATCCGGCCAATTGGGGTCCCACAGCCAAAGCGCACTGCCACACAGCTTGCAGAAATGGCGCTGGCCGTCGCTGACCCGGCTCGCCCCGGTCGCCGGATCGACCATCCTGGCCTGATAGATGCCCAGATTCTCTCGCCCCTCGACAGCCAGGGTCCGATGATCGGCGCCCAGGTTGATCGCATAGCCACCGCCCCCAGCCGTCTTGCGGCATATCGAGCAATAGCAACGCATGAACGGATAGGGCTCGGCCGATTCGAGCGAGAAACGCACGGCCTTGCAGTGACAGGAACCTTCAAGCTTCATGTTCGCACCTCCTCGGTATGCCTTCAGGCTTTGAACGCAAGGAGCCGAACAGTTCGGGTGGCGACAGGCAGGACAGCGACTTCAGGACCGAAGGTACACTGTCCGGGCCGTTTACTCGGCTTGCAAGGCGAGGGCCGCGAGCTGAGGTGCCGGCTGATAGCCAGGAATGATCTGGCCATCGGCGAGGATGATGGCCGGGGTCCCTTGGACGCCGATGAGCTGACCCAGCTCGTACTGTTCGGCGACCGGATTGTCACAGCTGGCAGCAGGGACGTCCTCGCGCGCCTTGGCCTTGTCCATCGCTGCCTGACGATCCTTTGCACACCAGACGCTGGTGAGTGTGTTGGCGCCGTGGCTGGCCATCCCCTGACGAGGGAATGCCATGTAACGGACTTCCACACCCAGACGGTTCAACTCGGGGACTTCGCTGTGGAGTTTCTGGCAATAGCCGCAATCGGTGTCGGTGAACACCGTAATGTGGGTTTTCGGCTTTTCCGGTGCGAAGACCACCATCTTGCTGGCGGGAACCGCTTCGATCATCCTGGCCACTGAGCGACTCTGCGCCTGCTCGGTAAGATTGGTGGCCTGGCCATCCTTGAACTGGAACATGTATCCCTGGATCACGAATTGCCCATCGGCGCTCGCGTAGAGTTGCCGGCCGCCTTTGAGCTGGACCTGATAAACGCCATCCATGGGGCTCTCGGCAATCGCTTCGATCGGCATGCCGGGCTGTATCAACTGCAGTGAATCACGGATCGCCTGTTCGGCATCGGCAGCCAGGGTAACGGTGCTGGCCAGACCGATGGTCGCGGCAGCAAATAAACGAATCACGCGCATGGAGTCTCCGGGCGACTTCGATCGAGGAAGGACTCGCAGATTAACATAGCGACCGCCTCCGAGCGCAGGGAGCGGGGCCTGGGAAGCGTACTTTGTGGGCTGCCGCGCACCCCGCGGGCGAACGCCTTCAACCACGCGGATGATGCTGCGCATGGAGTTCCTGGAGTCGCGCGCGGGCAATATGGGTGTAAATCTGCGTGGTGGACAGATCGCTATGACCGAGCAGCATCTGCACGGTCCGCAGATCGGCGCCATGGTTGAGCAGGTGCGTGGCGAACGCGTGACGCAGCGTGTGCGGGGAAATCGACGCCGCGATTCCAGCTTGCCGGGCATGCAGCTTGATCCGATGCCAAAACGTCTGCCGCGTCATCAGATCACCACGTCGACTGGGGAATACTACATCGCTGGCCTTGCCGGCCAGCAGCACGCCACGAGCGTCACGCAGGTAGCGAGCCAGCCAATGCAGGGCCTCCTCGCCGAGCGGCACCAGACGCTCCTTGTTGCCCTTGCCGAATGTGCGCAATACCCCTTGGCGAAGGTTGAGCTGTTCCAGGCTGAGACTCACCAGCTCCGTCACCCGCAAGCCGGTCGCATACAGGACCTCCAGCATCGCTCGATCGCGCATACCCAGCGCTTCGCCGATATCGGGGGCCGCCAGCAAAGCGTCCACATCCGCCTCGGACAACGCCTTGGGCAACGGCCGCCCGAGTTGTGGCAGTTCCACCCGCAGCGTAGGGTCTGCCGAAATATCGCCCTCGCGAAGCAGAAACCGGTAGAAACCACGGAGCCCGGACAGCAGCCGCGCGGTTGAACGCGCCTTGTAGTTATTGGCCAGACGCCAGGCGAGGTGATCGAGGATGGCCTCTCGACCCGCCCCCATCAGCCTCACGCCACGCTCATCGAGCCAACCATTGAACAACGTCAGATCGCTCCGATAGGCCTCGCGGGTGTTGTCCGACAGGCCTTTTTCCAGCCAGAGGGCATCGAGGTAGCGGTCGATTACAGGGTCGTCGAGTGCAGGCATGGGGCTTGATCGCGCTTGGAGAGCGCATCAGTGTTCCACAAGCGGCGCCCGCCGCGCCACACCGGCACCCGGGATCGCGCTGTGCTGCTGGCCATTCACCCGACAGCCGAACAGCCAAAAAAAAAGCAGCCCGAAGGCTGCCTTTTTTTCGAGGACGCTTTGCTCAGGAAAGCTTTTCCTTGATACGGGCTGCCTTGCCGGACAGCGCGCGGAGGTAGTACAGCTTGGCTTTGCGGACATCACCACGGCGCTTGACGCTGAGGCTGTCGACCATCGGGCTGTAGTACTGGAACGTACGCTCCACACCCACGCCATTGGAAATCTTGCGAACGGTGAAGGCGCTGTTCAGGCCGCGGTTACGCTTGCCGATCACGACGCCTTCGAAGGCCTGCAGACGCTCACGGTCGCCTTCCTTTACCTTCACCTGGACGACCACGGTGTCACCGGGGGCGAACGGAGGCAGTTCTTTGGTCATCTGCTCGGCTTCGAGCGCCTGGATAATCTTGTTGGTCATGCTGTGCTCCTAAGGCAGGCCCTCATGGCGTGCCATCGATACGTTAACTATCGTCCCGCTGATGGATGTATTCCTTCAGCAGCTTTTGTTCTTCCCCAGAAAGCGAGCGGCTATCCAGAAGATCAGCGCGGCGTTCCCAGGTCCTTCCGAGGGACTGCTGCAAACGCCAACGCCGGATGTGTTCATGGTTGCCGCTCAGCAGCACCTCAGGAACACGTTTATCCGCATACACTTCCGGTCGCGTGTAATGCGGGCAGTCGAGCAGGCCGTCGGTAAACGAATCCTCCTCGGCGGAATCAGCATGACCCAGTGCTCCGGGAAGCAAGCGAGTCACCGCATCGATCAGCACCATGGCCGGCAGCTCACCACCGGACAACACGTAGTCGCCAATCGACCATTCCTCATCGACGTGCGCTTCGATAAAGCGCTCGTCTATCCCTTCATAACGACCGGCGATGAGGATAAGCGCCTCCTCCTTCGCCAGGTCGCGAACGTCGGCCTGCTTCAGCTGACGCCCCTGCGGCGACAGGTAGATCACCTTCGCCTTTGCGCCAGCGGCTCGCCTGGCATCGGCCAATGCAAGCTCCAGCGGCTTGATCTTCATCACCATGCCGGGACCACCACCGAAGGGGCGATCATCTACCGTCTGGTGACGATCTTCGGTATAGCTCCGGGGATTCCAGCAACGCAGCTGGAGCAGCCCCTGCCTCACTGCGCGACTGGTGATTCCATAGTCGCGGACGGCAGCGAACATGTCCGGGAACAGACTGATCACTTCGACGCGAAAGTTCGCCATGTCGCTCAGAAGTCCGCGTCCCATTCGACGTGCATCTCGCCTGCGTCCAGATCGACCTTCAATACGCAGGGGTCGGTGTAGGGCAACAGACGCTCGCGATCATCCAGGCTGCCGTCGAACGGCTTGACCACCAGGACATCGTTGGCGCCGGTCTCGAGCAGATGATCCACCCGCCCAAGCACTTGCCCGAGCTGGTTGATGACCGTCAGGCCCTGGAGCTGGAACCAGTAATACTCCTCGCCAGTCAACGAAGGCAATTCGCTGCGCGGGATGCAGATCTCGAAGTCGGCGTAGGTACGCGCCTCTTCCCGATCCGTCAGCCCTTTCAACGTAGCCACCAGGATCTTGCCCTGCAGGCGACCCTTGACCAGCTCAACCTGCTTGACCTCCTCGCCTCGCCTCAGCGTCCAGCGACGATAGTCCAGCAAATTGTCGATCGGATCGGTAAAGGAATAGACCTTTACGTCACCTCGCACGCCATGCACCGAAACGATCTTGCCGATGACGATCAGGTCTTCGGCCGGAGCTGACGTGGCGTTCATGTGTTTCAGGCAGCAGCCTTGGCAGCTTCCTTCAGCAGCTGAGCAACGCGCTCAGACGGCTGTGCGCCCTGACCCAGCCAGTAAGCGGCACGCTCCTGGTTTACAGAGAGCTTCACTTCCGCACCCGAGGCGACCGGGTTGAAGAAACCGATGCGCTCGACGAAGCGACCATCGCGCGGGTTGCGGCTGTTGGTCACGGTCAGGTGATAGAAAGGGCGCTTCTTGGAGCCGCCACGGGCGAGACGAATAGTTACCATGTGAACATCGTTCCTGTAGTCGGTACAGCAAATCTGAATGCAGGGCCCAAGGCCCGAAAGGCCGCATATTCTAAGGATTATCCGGACTTTTGCAAATGGCTTTTTAAAAAACAGCTGCAAGGCTCGGCAGCAGGCCCGCTCAACGCGAGCGGCACCCCCTGGAGGGCACCACTGCAAGGCCAATGGACTAGAACTTCGGCATCCCGCCGCCACCCGGGAACATGCCTCCCATGCCGCGCATCATCTTGGCCATGCCACCCTTGCCCGTGACCTTCTTCATCATCTTCTGCATTTGCTTGTGCTGCTTGATCAGCCGGCCAATGTCCTGCACCTGAGTGCCGGAACCCATGGCGATGCGACGCTTGCGCGAGCCACTGATGATGTCCGGATTGCGCCGCTCGACGGGCGTCATCGAATTGATGATGGCTTCCATCTGCTTGAACTGCTTCTCGGCCGCGCCCTGCGCATTGCCCATCTGCGAGAGATTCACCCCGCCAATGGACGGCAGCTTGTCCATCAAGCCGCCAAGGCCGCCCATGTTTTTCATCTGCTGAAGCTGATCCCGGAAGTCTTCGAGATCGAAGCCCTTGCCCTTCTTCAGCTTTTTGGTGAGCTTCTCTGCCTTTTCCCGATCCAGCGTCTGTTCGGCCTGCTCGATCAGGCTGAGCACATCGCCCATGCCGAGGATGCGCGAGGCGATCCGGTCCGGGTGGAATGGCTCGAGCGCGTCGCTTTTTTCGCCCATGCCGAGAAACTTGATGGGCTTGCCGGTGATGTGACGCACCGACAGCGCCGCGCCTCCGCGCGCATCACCGTCGACCTTGGTCAGCACCACGCCGGTCAGCGGAAGCGCATCGCCGAACGCCTTAGCGGTATTGGCGGCATCCTGGCCCGTCATGGCGTCGACCACGAACAACGTCTCGGCCGGATTGATTGCCGCGTGAACGGCCTGGATTTCGGCCATCATCTGCGCATCGATGGCCAGGCGGCCTGCGGTATCGACCAGCACCACGTCGATGTACTTGAGCTTGGCTTCGCGAATGGCGGCCTGCGCGATCTCGACCGGCTTCTGGCTGGTGTCGGAGGGGAAGAAGGTCACACCCACTTCGGCGGCCAGCGTCTCCAACTGCTTGATCGCGGCCGGGCGATAGACGTCGGCGGACACCACCAGAACCGACTTTTTCTTGCGCTCCTTGAGGAACCTCGCCAGCTTGCCAACAGTAGTCGTCTTGCCCGCGCCCTGCAGGCCGGCCATCAGCACCACCGCCGGCGGCACGACGCTCAGGGCGAGGTCTTCATTGGCCGCGCCCATCAGCTCTTCCAGCTCGGCGCGAACGATCTTCACGAACGCCTGGCCAGGCGTCAGGCTCTTGGAAACCTCGGTGCCCACGGCCCGGTCCTTGACCTTGGCGACGAACTCCTTGACCACCGGCAGCGCAACGTCAGCCTCCAGCAGCGCCATGCGCACTTCGCGCAAGGTGTCCTTGATATTCTCCTCGGTCAGCTTGGCCTTGCCAGTAACGTGGCGAAGCGTCTGGGAGAGGCGGTCGGTTAGGTTTTCAAACATGTGCCGTTTCCACGCTGGGTGTGGTTAAGGCAGCGATTATAGAAGCTGAGTGGCCCAGGCCGGTACCCCGGGCCGGATGCTTTTCATCGCGACAGCCTGGCCATGCCCGACGAGGATGGCCGCGACGTATCGACACAGGCCCGCAGGCGGCCCGCCCCGGTAACCCTCACCTTTTATTGGCACGCTTTTGTGCATCCGGTGTTTGTGCCACACTCAGCGCCTTTCGAGCCTGCTTAAAAGACCTATGCACCCTCTGCTACCGAGCCTAGCTGCCGCCTGCCTTTATGCAGGCGTCACCGGATACCAAGGCCTTCGCCTGGCGCAACGCACCGTGCCGGACAAGCGTCTGCTTCTTATCCTGGGCGCCCTGGCGCTCGTCGCGCACGGGGTGAGCCTGTTCATCCAGCTGCTGTCACCAAGCGGCCTGCACCTTGATTTCTTCACCGCTTCGAGCCTGATTGCCGCAGCGGTGATCCTGCTGATCCTGCTCGCGCTTCATCGCATGCCAGTCGAGAATCTCCTGCTGCTGCTTTTCCCGCTCGGCTGCCTGACGGTGCTGTTCGCCCAGTTCGCGCCGTCGGGCACGGCACCTGCAATCGATGAGCAACCGGGCATCCTGGCGCACATTCTGTTCTCGATCCTGGCGTACGGGATGCTCACGATCGCGGTTTTCCAGTCACTGCTGCTGCTGTTGCAGGACCATCACCTGAAGCACAAGCACCCGTCCGGCCTGATCAAGAACTTCCCGCCACTGCAGACCATGGAAAGCCTGTTGTTCGGCTTCCTGCTCGCCGGCTGGCTGTTGCTGTCGGGGTCACTGATTTCCGGCTGGCTGTTTCTGGACAATCTGTTCGCCCAGCACCTGGTGCACAAGAC
>Ga0114898_1000491_pt1 | contig 30534 bp, 40 predicted proteins | sample Malvired_Geostar_FD_83496 | JGI IMG/M metagenome (GOLD analysis project Ga0114898, IMG submission 83496) | Marine viral communities from the Global Malaspina Expedition - Malaspina viral metaG DeepMed_Geostar | ecosystem: Environmental > Aquatic > Marine > Oceanic | place: Mediterranean Sea...
GTATATAAGAGAGAAGTATAAGAAATGGTGGGACAAAGAATCAAATTCTTGGAAAGAAGGAGGGCCTCAACATGGGAGTCCGTGAAGAACTGGTTGAACATTTTGGTGACGATTTGTTGTTTGCCGATTCTTTTGATAATGCTATTATCGGTGTTTCTATTGGTACTGATTCAAGACGGGTGGTATATGATACGGGACAGATGGTGGAAATACTGGTACAAGAAGAAAGCTTCACAGAAGAAACGGCGTGGGAGTTCTTAGAATTTAATACTTTTTGCGCTTATGTTGGAGAACAAACACCTATATATGTAACAAAGGTAGATAACAATGTCAGAACTATATAACTACAAGGCAAAGCTAATAAGGTGTGTCGATGGAGACACGGTGGACTTTGACATAGATTTAGGGTTTAGTTTAACTGCCAGACTTAGGTGTAGATTGCTAGGGGTTGATACTCCAGAACGAGGACACGAAGACTATAAAAAAGCCACCTCTATCCTAAAACAATTGATAGTGGATAACATGGACGATACGGGGTGCATTATAGTCAACACGCACAAAACAGGAAAGTATGGTCGGTGGTTGGTGGAAATCGGTAAGGAAGGTGTAGTGAATAAAACTATGGCAGAAACATGGCCCTATCCCGGTTAAACAAATGGAAACAATCCCCAAAATAATCCATCAGCTTTGGATTGGCCATCACAATGTGCCTTATAAATTCATTGATACGTGGAAAGATTATATTGATAAGAACCCAAGCTGGCAATACAAGCTATGGAGAGAAGAAGATATTGATGGCATTGATATGCAAAACAGGGAAATCTATGATGAGGAATATGGCTATTGCGGTAAGGCAGACATTGCAAGATATGAAATTTTATATCAACATGGTGGTATATGGATTGATGCAGATGCAGTATGGTTGGGAGATAAAAGTCTTGACCCATTAATTGAAGGAGCTAAAAAAACAAACTTCTTTGCTGCACATGAACCCTCAAAGTCTTTTCCAGTTATGTCGCCATCAACTGCAAACAATAAATCAGCTTACGCTGCTTGGAAAAGAAGTCTGTTAGCTATCGGGGTTATTGGTGCTTCTAAAGAACATCCTAATTTAAAGTTTTTATTAGATGAATTAAGTAAATTAAAAGGAGGATACACAGAGCTTCGCAAAAAACAACAAATAACACACACAACAGGGCCAGTATTTTTTACTAAAACTATTAAAAACAATTTTCTATCAGCAACAATGTATCCCACAAAATATTTTTATCCAGTTACTTGGAAGGGTATAACGGACACTGACTATCACAAAAAGAACAAAATGCCAGAAGAATCGTATATGTTTCAATACGGAATAACTACTAATGCTTTATGGGATAAATACTAACATAGGATATATGATATGAAAAATGATTTTGCACAGTTTGGTATTACAAATTTAGATACTGTCAGAAAAGATAAGCCGGAAGGTAAAGTCTCCAAAATAGCTAGGGTTAAACCTACTACCGCACGACCATCTGGGCCTGTTGTAGAAAAATATATAGCGGCTAGAGTAGAAAAATTAAAAGAGCTTTACGAGACACACACCCCTAAGAGAACATATAAATGGGTAATGCCAAGGGGTGAAACAGACGGTAGAAAAGCCATTAAAGTAGAAACAATTATAGGAGATGATGTTAGTCCGTTTGATTTACCAGATTTCGAGGAACAAATGCCAAAGATAGAGGATTATATAGAAGATGAATAGCAGAGATACAAACTTTGGGATAAAACCCTCCCTTATCTTAATGTTTGCAGCGATGGTTGCAGGGGCGTTAAATGGACTTAATCCAGCTTACGAAACAGAGCTATTCCTGTGGGGAGCCTGTTTTTGTTTCTCTATGGGAAAATAACTTATAATGATAAATAACAAATGGAAAACAAGCAATATGAGTGGTCTGAAAAAGTATTATCAGGCATGTCTAGTAGAGGCTAGGAAGGAGAACGACAAAAAAAAGATTAGAGAGTACCAAAATCTAATACAAAGCATGGAACCGAAAAAGGAACAATAGGAGTGAGAATATCGTATTGGCACAAACTTGGCTCAACAATGTTTAGAAAAACATTAAAGATTGAAGACGGAATAGACGATACTATAGATATAGAGATTGACGAAGGGGATGTAAAAAGAAAATTTTTAATAGGAAAAAGCAAGGTTTCCTTTAAGCTGGTTAAGCAGAACAGCGCAATAGACCCGGAAGAAGTGTTGAAGGAGTGTCACTTTACCCACGAAGACTTTGAGAGGATTATTGAAAATGATGGAGTATAGCTTAGAGTGGTATTTAAAGCAAGCCGAAGCAGTAATTTGCAAATGGGGCGATGCGTGGATGTTAGGGGATATAGATAATATTGGCTTGGTTTCGTACTATATGATGGTAGCAGACCAAAAATATGACCCGTCACGGGGAGCTAAGAGGTCTACTTGGAGAGTTTTAAGAGGAATATATGCAACTAAAACAATTCGAGCGAACAGAAAAAGAAAAGGGGGTAAGGAAACATCATTGAACGCCATAGTTGGTCACTCTGATTCTGGAAAGACAACGGAGATTGGGTCTCTGATACCTAATAAAGAGACGGAAGAAAGAATAAGCGTTACGGATATTGCTGCTAGGAGCAATCTAACAGAAAAACAAAGTAGATATGTTAAAAAATATCTATCTGGAAAAAAGATGGTAGAAATTGCCGAAGAAGAAGGAATTTGCAAACAGGCTGTTAGTTACGTAATATCTAGTGCCGTGGAAAAAATGAGAAGGAAGGTCAAGTATGAATAGGCTAAAAGGCATGACGTGTTATTTATGTGGGCCTATGGATAGGGTTGAGGGTGGAGGTAAGTTATGGAGAAGTATTCTGGCTCCAAAGATAAAGGATATGGGGATTGGGGTTTTTGACCCCTGTGATAAGCCTAGTAATTTTGCACCAGAAGATGAAGACACTAGACGTATTGTTTCTGACTATAAAAAAGCAAAAAACTATGGCCAAGTATCTGCTATTATGAAACCAATCTGTGCTGTTGATTTACGCATGGTAGACATAGCGCACTTTATTGTAATGAATCTTGATGTGGATAATCATTTGTGTGGTTCTTACCATGAGGCTTTCCTTGGGGTAGCTCAAAAGAAGCCTGTGATTATAAGATGTAAGCAGGGCAAACAGGAGCTACCAAATTGGATGTTTGGAGTCGTACCACATCAAATGGTATTTTCAAGTTGGAGCGAAGTTCTTGAATATTTACATCATATCAATGAAGACGAAGACGTAGAACATCTAAATAGGTGGAGATTTTTTAACTTCAACAAAGTATACGGATAGTCGTAATGTAAAATGAAAAACAAAATAGGTGGGATTATATACGCTATTGGCTGGCTATTTGTGGGTCTGGTCTCAGCCTATGACACATACTGGATAGTGAAGAATCGAGACATACTTTTAAAAGTTGAAAAGAATCCCCTTGGAATTCTGTTGATAAAACTTGACGGAGGAGATGTTAGTTTGTTTGTATGGGCTAAGGTTGCGGGAACAGTGCTGGTGCTTGGAACGTTAGTTTGGCTATACAGAAAAAAATGTTGGGCGTGGCCTTGTATGGCCGTTCTTGTTGCGGTACAAATTTTTGTTTTATGGTATCTTAATGCCTTAATATGACACAAAGCTGTTGGCAATTTCAAGAAAAATACTTATAATGTGTGCAGTATAGGATTTCTTTTTTAGGAGAACTAGGATGATGAACGAAACAGAGTTTATTTTGGCTTTGGCGAAAACTACTAAGGCTTACAAATGGTCGGTCCAGAGCAATAAGTCGCTCACCGGGACAGCCCAAAACGGCAAGGACCGAGGTAAGAAGTTTGACCCACTAACTGCCGTATGTCGCTCTACTGGCAATGGGACATATGGAAGCACAAGTCGGGGCCAAAAGTCTGCTGCAAAACAGCTAGACGTAAGTACGACCCTTGCTACTAATGTAGTGAACGCAACTAAAGCAACCTCCAACCGAGGTAATTACCAAGTGCTTCGCGGCAGAATGAAGCAGGCTCTTGGTGTAAGCGTTAACACGTAAAGCTTCTTGTGTTCAAACATGGTGCCGTAGAGAATACAACTTAGGCATGCCTTTCTTGCTCTACGGCATCTTTTTAATAATAATTTGTAGCACCCCATCCGACCCGATTTATATACCAAAAAAAGTTTTATAAAACCTGTTGACAATTCACAAAACACTTCTTAAACTAGGTTGGGAGGACGGGATAAATTTAAAACAAACGTTACTTTTTTAATTGGGGTGACTCTACATTAAACTTGAGGAGTTACATTTTTTTGCTTTGCTATACTAAGGAGAAGCTATGAGTGTTTTTGCTAAGAGGATGTGTGCCATTATTGTCTTTTCGTTGTTTTTTACTCTGATGAACTACAACGTTACATTGCAGCGTAGGATTGAGCATGTAGAGAGTAAATGCTCGTTGGAGGATATGCGTTCTAAGATTAATAACGAATGGGCCAATGAGATATTCTATCAGCAGGTAATGGGTCTGGGTGAACAGAATAAGGACATTCTTGTGCAACAGGGTAAGATTGAGGGCGTGCTTGACTATATGAACCATGAGGGTGACTACCAAACTGCTTGGCATTCGGGATATGAACGAGGTTTAAATCAAACCGAAGACTATGCCGAAATGGAATACGAAAGAGGCTACCATAGTGCAATGAAGGATGTCTTTCCAGAACACCCAATTGTTAAGCGACCTCGGCCAGTAGTTGATACCGCCATAAAGACACCGGACTTCGACGACAAGGTGGGGGAGACTCTTCCAAGTGTGGAAAGTAGCGTGGAATCAATTAATAAAAAGGCGTCCGAATTGTTTAATACAAAAGATAAATAAGCCCCACCTGACACCAGCCCTATCAATAACCTTTACCGGGTTGTTGGTAGGGTTGGGTGTTTTTATTCAAAGGATGTTAAATATGTGGACTGCTCCTGCGTCGGCAACCTTAACGTACTCTCACGTAATAAACCAATGCCTTGTCTCGGAGGAGGTCTTTGATGGATTTAAGAGAAATTCTGGATATAATTCTATTGTAGGAATGGCTAGCGACTGGCAGGCCGAAGCATGGTACAACAATATAAAAGAAAATTTTCCATCAATCTTTAATCGCTTAGAAGAATTTAAGCATAATGATACGGTAGGTAGCCCAGAAGTATGGGACTCTAAAGAAAGCGGCTTAATATCGTCAAGTACACTTAGATATTTACACACTGTGTGTGATATAAAAACTCATTTTGGCTCAATGAACGATAAGAATGTGGTGGAAATAGGCGTTGGATATGGTGGACTATGTTACATGCTTCATACATATTATAAACTAAGAAACTATCATCTGGTTGACTTGGACAATGCGATATTATTAGTAAGAAAATATCTAAAAAGACTCGGCATGCACAAAAGCATATCATTTGAAACAGAGCATATTCATCCAGACATGCCCGCAGACTGTATACTACACACAAAGATACACGGTAATAATGAAGATTTATTACTCCATAAAAAAAATGGATTCGCACCAACATCGGACGAAGTTGCTGGTAGGGGTGGTATTGGTACAGGCGATTATGGTGTTGAATATGATTTAGCAATAAGTGAATTTTGTCTGTCAGAAATGGATGACGACGGAATAGATGAATACTATAATAAATACCTTGTTGCGTCTAAACAAATATATTTAATGATGAATTTGCATGATGAGACTAGAAAAAAGAAGTGTATAAATAAAATAGAAAAAGATTTTGACATTGAAATATTGGATGAGTTTCCCGTCACCGACTGGCCAAACTATATTATAGTTGGCAATAAAAAATAGTTTAGGGGACGGTAGCTCAGTGGTTGGAGCAGTCGTCTTATAAGCGACAGGTCGATGGTTCAATTCCATCTCGTCCTATTTAACGACTTTAGACAAAGTAGACTTACAATGCCTAAGTATTATGTACAATCTGGCGAATTGAGGATTATAATATTAGCAGAAAACTCTATTGATGCCTGCTGTAGAGCTATCAATAGCATAAAAGACACAAAGGAAATAGGGGATACTTTTGATGTAAATAAAACAGGCTTTGAAAGCCCTCCAGACTTTGCCTTCGAGACTGCGTTGGTTATCGAGGTTGCTGGCTGGGAGTGGGAATAAGGGGGCGAAACTGGTATCGACTGCATGCGGAATTAATAGTTGCATGGGGTAGTTGGTCAAAGGCTACTTTAAAATTGACCACATTTTTTTAATTGCCGAACCTAGTTTAGCAATTGCAGCTTAGGCTGCGGGGGTTACACAGACCTTTTTACCCAATTGTGTTGACTCCGATAATTCGGATAGGGATGGCTAACCTGAATTAATACTGCCAAATGGTTGTGTTCAACCTGACTCCGATAATCGGATAGTTTTGTTTATTGTACGAATACAATAGAATAACCATGTAGAAGCTATTAAGGAAATATGACAGGACGTGGGTTCGACTCCCACCGCCTCCATTTAAAATTATGTGTGGAATAGTAGGATATACAGGTAAAAAGAACGCGACCCCCTTCTTAATTGAGGGAATAAAGAGGCTAGAATATCGAGGATATGATAGCTACGGGATATTTGTACAGCCTGACTATATCCACAAATCTACTGGAAGCATAGGCCCTGAAACAGCAGGAATTAGTGTGTGTGGAACAACTGGGATAGGACATACACGCTGGGCTACTACTGGAGAAGTCAATAAAGTTAATGCTCATCCACATCAGGCAGGCACGATTGCGATAGTTCACAATGGTGTTGTCTCTAATCACAAAGAGCTTAAAGAACATTTTAATTCTAATCTCTTTGTTTCAGATACTGATTCTGAAGTAATAGCTCGTATTATTAAGAGAGATGGCGTTTCTTCTATCCTAAGCTCTATACAAAGCATAAAGGGGGAGCTTGGTGCAATATTGGTAACAGATGACTGTTTGCCAAATACTATTTGGGCTTATTCAGATGGCTCTCCATTAATAGCAGGAATCGGGGAAGATGGTGATTATTATATAGCCAGTGATGTTAGGGCTTTATCAGGATATGTAACAAAGGCATATAGACTTAACTCAAAAGAATTGGTAATTTTTGCAGCAGGAGAGAGAGTGAATTTAAACAAATATAAGATAGCTGAAGTTCCTGATAAGCCTGTAAGTAAAAACAACTTTGACCACTACATGCTAAAAGAGATATGTGAGCAGCCACTACAAATTGATGATGAACCTGAAGAATTTAATCTTCCAGCAATTGGCGACAACATTAAAATTATAGGCTGCGGAAGCAGTTATTATGCAGGATTGCTGGGTAAGCGATTTTTAGAAGATATATCACAGATACCAACGAGCGTAGAATATGCTAGTGAAGTGAGTTTAAACACACCTATGCCTCACAACACGACACATATTGCAATAAGCCAAAGCGGTGAAACAAAAGACACCATTAGTGCAATTAAAAAGTTATTCCCGAAAGTTGTGTCGCTGCACAATTCGAATGGCTCTACAATAACAAGTCTTTGCGAATATAATAATTACATAAATGCTGGACCAGAAGTAGGGGTAGCAGCTACTAAAACATTTTTCAAAACCTGTTTAAGGCTTTATCATTTAGCAGAATATTATAAAACATCCAAACACTATACTCCACAGCTTGAGCTAGAAAATATAGCACAGCAAGTTATTGACAACGCAAATCACATTCACACAGTAGCCCAACAGATATATCACTACAATAACTTTTTGGTATTAGGTTCGGGATATCATTATCCTATTGCCTTAGAAATAGCCCTCAAGCTAAAAGAAACTGCTTATGTTCATGCGGAAGCCATGCCTGCGGCTGAAATGAAACATGGCCCCATTGCTCTTATAGACAAAAATACTCCAAGTATATTCTTTTGTATGAGTAATGACCCTAATATAAACCAAATATTACAAAACATAGAAGAAGTAAAATCAAGAAAAGGCGAAGTTTTAGTATTTACAGATTGTCAAAACATAGACGCAGACTGGATAATAGAGTTGCCTAAGCATATGAACTTTCGTCTCCAGCCTTTAATCTCTGTGATAGGTGGGCAATTGCTATCTTATTATATAGCGCTAACTAGGGGGTGTGAGATAGACAAACCAAGAAATTTAGCAAAAAGCGTAACAGTTTAATGGATTATCAAAATAAAAAGAAACAAAAAAAAGAACAAAAAAGAAAAAAAGTAAGACGCGCTAAAATGAGAATAAGGAGGGAAGCAATAGACGAAGAAAACAAGGTTAATACACTACTAGAAAAAATACAGTACGAAAACAGGGAAAGAATTAAGCCTGTCAGAAAGCCAAGGGACAAATAGCCCCCGTAGCTCAATGGATAGAGCAACAGACTTCTAATCTGTAGGTTGCAAGTTCGACTCTTGCCGGGGGTGCTTTGCAACACAATTAACAATAAGGAACTTAAGATGTCCGACGAAGCAACCACGGGAAACCAAATGAAATTAGGGCTTTATCTTTGTATTTTAATTGGTCTTGTTGCCAGCATAATGCTTATTACTATAAATAGCATAGTTGAAAATTATAGGTTAAAAGAAGAGCTGGAACAAGGCAAGCCAAAAGTGCAGTTACAGTCTTGTGATGATGAGATTGTGATAGAAGAAGAGCTCAAAGCCATATATACTCTATTAGCCGTTCAAAGTTCTCATGTTAGAACTATAATGAATATGAATGTTAGTAGAAGTCATTGGCAAACCCATAAGGGAAGAACGGCACAAATAGAATGTGAAGAGTGCTTGGAAATATATAGAGAAATTAGAGAACAAGTTAAAGAGATAGAAAAAGAAGCAGGTTTTGAAGACCCTCACAACAAACCTCTTTTGGAAAGACTGGGGGCTAAGCCGATAGGCGTCGAAAAAGAAGGAGAAAAAAATGCCGACAAATCAGAAGGAAGCAAAAAAGATTTACCAGATAATCAATGAATACATTGGTCCCAAAATAGCAAAAGAGCTAACGTCGAGATTGAGCTTGGAAGTAGGCAAAGAATCGGATAATGAGTCTTTAAGAGTAAGTCTAGAAATGCTATCCTCTTTATACAATATCCCTTCTCTTGGCACAAGGGATTGTGCGGCATTACACCATGACGATTAGAAGGCGTTAACTATGAGAATAGACCATATAGCTTATAGAGTTAAAGATAGGCATCAAACAGTTAAATTTTTTCAAGAAGCTCTTAACTATAAAATAGCTGATGAGTTTGAAGTGAACTTTGATGATGGGTCGTCTGCTAAATGCTTTGCGTTAGAACCTCCAGAAAAAATCCAGTGTATGCCATATAGTCATGTTGCCTTTGGCGTGTGGGACTTACATACAGCTCCTGAAGTTTTTGTTTCGGATGGAACACCAAATTCAATAGTGGGAAAATGGGTGGCTGAAAGAGGAGATGTGGGCGGCATACATCATATTGCCTACCAAGTAGAATCGGTTGAAGACACAATGAAAGAATGGTTAGAAAAGGGTTACGCTGAATTTACTACGGAAGAACCATTGACCTGTCCCGGTTTAACCCAGTGCTTTACTAAGCCAAGTGAGCTAACAGGAGTTATATATGAATTTATCGAAAGAGATAAAAACTCCCAAGGATTTTGTAGAGAAAATGTTCGTCACTTAATGGAGTCTACAAAAGTATCATGAAAAACATAGGAGTGATAGGATGCGGCGTGGTGGGAAGTGCTGTTGCCGATGGTATGTCTCATGTGTTTGACGTTTTGCGATATGATATTAAAGAGGAAAACAGAAACTGTGACAGCATTAAGGAGCTGGTTCTGAAGGTAGATGGTCCTATATTTATCTGTGTCCCCACTCCAATGGATAAGAACGGAGCCTGCTACACTTCAATTGTAGAGGAAATAATTAGCGAAATTAATGAGATATCCAGAATGGAGGAAGAGCCTCCCGCAATTGTTATTAAATCTACTGTTGTTCCTGACACCACAAAGAATCTTGCAACTAAATATCCATACTGCGATATCTGTTTTAATCCAGAATTTCTGACAGAAAAAAATGCTTCTGAAGATTTTAAAAATCAGGATAGAATAATCATAGGGGGAGAAGGTATTGACAACCAGTCCATGACCAAAGCTCGTCAATGCTACACGAAGGCATACCCCAACGTTCCGATATACTATACAAGCTCAACAATTGCGGAGCTAGTTAAATACACTACTAATATTCATTTAGCGGTCAAGGTTTCTCTAGCTAATGAAATTAATCAGATATGTGAGAGACTAGGAGTTTCTTATAATACGGTATGTCAACTAGCCACTATGGACGATAGACTAGGTAAATCTCACTGGGAGGTTCCGGGTCCAGACGGCAAAAGAGGGTTTGGTGGAACCTGTTTCCCAAAAGATATTAATGCCTTGATTAATAAGGCTATGGAATTAGATATAGACCCCTCTGTTATGACTGGGGCTTGGAAAAAAAATACAGAAGTTAGGAGATAAAATGCACGACCTGTCTGTTTATCATGGCTCATCGGATTTAGTTACACATCCAAACCATAATTACATTGATGGCAATTTTGTTGCTTCCTCATCTTTAGATAGTTTTCAAAACATAAACCCATCAGATGAAACATTCATTGGCCCTTTTCCGCAAAGCTCTAGCGAAGATGTAGATTTAGCATATGAGTCAGCAAGACGAGCTTTTCCTAAGTGGAGAAAAGTTAGCAGAATTAATAGGGCTGAATATTTATTACGAGTAGCAGAACTGATAGATGAACGAAAAGAAGAACTAGCAAGAGCCATATCCCTAGAGACAGGCAAAAATTACAATGAGTCTATTGCAGAAGTCAATGAGGCTCTCCATATGGCTCAGTTTGCTTTTGGTAGCGGTCGAACTCCTATTGGGGAAATGGTTTCTTCTGAAATAGCAGAAAAAGATTCTTATATGATTCGTAAACCCAAGGGGGTTGTTGCTATTATTAGCCCTTGGAATTTTCCTCTAGCAATCGGGGCCTTTTGGTGTGCTGCTCCCGCTATTGTAGAAGGAAATACAGTTATTATTAAACCAAGTGAGGACGCTCCTCTTAGCACACAGCTAGCAGCAGAGATATATCACGAAGCAGGATTACCTCCCGGTGTGTTTAACATGGTACACGGTGACGGTGAAGTGGGAGATTATCTAGCCAAAAAGGACGTAGACCATATATGCTTTACTGGAAGTGCAGAAGTAGGCCAACACATCAGAAAGATATGCGCCGAAAGCTGGCATAAAACATGCTCATGTGAAATGGGTAGCAAGTCTGCTGTTATTGTGTTCAATGATGCAGATATTAATCTTGCTGTATCAGCTAGTCTAGCCAGCTCGTTTAAACTATCGGGACAAAGATGTGTTTCGGCTGGAAGAATTCTAGTTCAAAGAGATGTATGTGAAACCTTTGTAGAAAAGTTTATGCATTATGTCAAGCAAATAAAGGTGGGAGAACCGTTTGACGAAGACGGAAAACCAAACGAAGGGGTGTATATGGGGCCGCTTATTAATATGCAACAGGTCAAAAGAGTTTTGATATATAATAATATATTATTCAATGACCCAGAGGCAACCGTACTTATGCATGGTGAACTTTCTGACGGGAATGGGTACTTTGTAACACCAACTGTTTATCAAACTGAGTGGAGAGAAGTGCCATACTTAAAGAATGAAGTTTTTGGGCCTCACGTTGCAATTGTTCCGTTTGATGATTTAGATGATGCAATAAGAATATATAATGATACCGATTATGGATTAGCAGTGGGAGTAATAACAAATGATTTTAAGAAAGCTAGGGCTTGTCGTGATAGATGCGATTATGGTATGTGTTACTGGAATGGTGGCAGTATTGCTGCTGAATCTCATTTAGCATTTGGAGGCGTAAAGAAATCTGGTAACGGATTCCCCTCAGCAGCGAGAACATTTCGTGCGGTTACTCATGAGGTTTCCTATACTGTTAATCATGATGACAAATTAAGTTTTCCTCAAGGTATGAAATAGGAGATTGATATGGATGTTTTTGGTAACATTGCTAAATCCTTAATAATAATATTTTTTGGCGTGGTGTTTATATGGGATTGTCTAGCAATTTTTTTCAATAAAGACACCGCTACTTTTAGCGTGATATTATTTGAATCCTCAAAGGAGTGGCCTATAATACCATTCGTGTTTGGGTTGGTTTGTGGACACTTATTTTGGCAGGTTAAATAACATGGCAAAAGCCGCAATTTTTGGCGCAGGAAGAATGGGAACAGCTATAGCTTATGCTATGAATAAAATGGGCTATTCTCTCTATGTTATAGATAGAGATATCAATATTTTAAATGAGAATATTGGTGGTCTGGAAATAAAGAACTATCTACTAGAGGCTACTGATGACTTAAAGACAAAAGTTACTCGCTTACTAAGCAACAAACCCGACGTGGTTATTTCTGCCCTACCATACCACCAGACTGAAATAGTAGCAGATTTTTGTATAGATAATGGAATCAGATATTGTGATTTAGGCGGTAGTGTTCCCGTAAGTAATAATATTAATTACTCAGCCTATGAAAGAGCCACGGCACCAGTGATGACAGACTTGGGTTTAGCTCCCGGTTGGATTAACATACTCGCTGAACAGGGTTATCAACAACTGGGCGGTGCTGATGGTGTTTCTATGATGGTGGGTGGGCTTCCTCTTGTACAAAATAATAATCCATTAAATTACACTATTACTTGGTCTATAGATGGTTTAATTAATGAATACAGAGATGACTGTGAAGTGCTGATTAATGGGAAGATAGAAGAAGTTGATGGAATGGGTGGTCTCCAACCTGTACAACTTATTGATAGGTACATCTCCGATAGTCTAGGAGAATTGGAGGCGTTTTATACAAGCGGTGGTTCCTCACACACTATTAATACAATGCAGGATAGAGGCGTTAAGTATTGCTCCTATAAAACCCTAAGATACCCCGGCCATTGCAAGCTAGTAAAATTCCTAATAGATAGATGCGAACTTCCTGAAGACTGTCTGAGACACATATTTGAAAAGGGTTGCGCAGACAACTACCACCACGGTGTTGACCGAAGAGATTTAGTCATATTAAAAGCTGTTGTTACGAGGGGCGACCTAAGTTGGAATAAAGAGATTCTAGTTAACGCCGATAAAGGTTCGTTTGAAGAACCTAAGAACTTTACTGCTATGCAGAAGGCAACTGCCTTTGCAATTGCTAGTGTAGCTGACATAATGGCAAGAGGGTTACTGGATAGAGATTTTGGTTTAGACAGACGTTTAAATTATAGCCACATACCTTATGAGGAGTTTAACACCACTTTAAGTAAGCTTTTAAAAGCATGAATATATCAGAAAATATAGTGGGGGCTACTGAGGTTGCCGCAGTAGCAGCATCACGGTGGATTGGGTCTGGACAAAAGCTGGAGGCAGATAAAGCGGCAACAGATGCTATGCGTGAAGAATTGGATAGCAGGATAGAAATATGTGCTAAGATTGTAATGGGTGAAGGAAAAAAGGATGAATCATATGGACTGTTTTCCGGCGAAACAGTAGGAAAACAAGCTAAGATGTGGGAGTCGGACGGCTCTGCCTACAAAAGGTATTATGGCACAATAGAGCCCAAATGGCTTGATGTGGCGGTAGACCCAGTTGAAGGAACCACCCAGACAGTTATTTCTGGACCGGAGGCAATGTCTGTTATTGCCATAGCAAATCCGGGGTGCTTTTTTCAAACTGACTACTATTACATGAACAGAATTGCCTACGGAAAGAAAATTAAAAACAAGGTGAAGCTATCACTAAATAATCCGCTAAAAGAAAACTTAAGACTTGCTGCTCAGGCTACCAACAAATCTATATCAGAGCTAATGGTGTGCGTTCTCGATAGACCCAGACACCAAAAAGTTATAGAGCAATTAAGAGAATTGGGCGTAAGAATAAAATTAATAAGGGACTGTGATGTGGCTGGAGCATTAGCTAGTTGTCTTCCGTCAAGCGATGTGGATTTTCTATATGGAATTGGTGGTGCGCCTGAAGCCGTTATTTCTGCTGCCGCCATAAGATGCTTGGATGGATATACTGAAGCACAAATATATGACACCAGTCTATCAGGAAAACCAGACCATCTTTTTAGCAACGACAATGAAAGCTGGGTTCCAATAGGGGATATTATACCGATGGAAAGATTAGCCTCTTCTACGTGCATCTTTTCAGCTACAGGTATTACTGATGGAACAATATTCAGAGGTGTTAAACAAACAGATTTAGGGATTCGAACTCACAGCCTCTTTATGCGTTCGGACACATCCACCATTAGATGGATAGACACATACCACAACCCTCAACGATTTAGTAATTCTTGAAATTTTTTACTTGACATTCTGAAATCTGAGCCTATATTTAGATAGAAGTTGCGATTCTTTTAAACATTGGAGGCTCAAATGAAACTACAACAATCTACCAACACAATTGAACGAAGTGGCGTTTTTGAAGAATCTCAATACACAATTGAGGCCACCCCAAAAGCGTTCTTCATCTTATCTGACGGCCTGTATTCAAACAAGGTCCGTGCAGTAGTTCGAGAATTGTCTACCAATGCTTACGACTCCCACGTAGACAATGGGAATCCCGAAGAACCTTTTGAGGTTCATCTTCCTAATAGCATGGAACCATTTTTTGCCATTAGGGATTTTGGCACAGGGTTATCTCATGAAGACTGTATGAATCTTTATACTACATACTTTCAATCCAATCGTACCAACTCGAATAAATCAGTAGGATGCATGGGTCTGGGTAGCAAGTCTCCCTTTGCTTACACCGATAGCTTTAGTGTAGAATCTTTTCATGATGGTGTACGCAGGGTTTATAACGCATATAAAAACGAGCGAGAGGAACCAGTGTTTGCGTTATTGTCTACAGAGGATACCGAGGAACCTAATGGGCTAAAGATTAACTTTGCTGTAAAATCCGAGTCTTATGATAATGATTTCGATGAGTTTTACGAAGAAGCACAAAACATATATGAATTTTTTCCAGTAAAGCCCACCGTAACCGGAAAAGACATAGAAATGGAACAAACTGAATATATATTTGAGGCAGACAAATGGGGTATACGAAAACATTGGGGCAATGATGAGTGTCGTGCTATCATGGGCAATATATCTTATCCCATTGATAGAGATAGTGTTGGTCTTGGAGAAGACGCCGAAGGTGTTAGATATTTGCTAGATGGAATGGTTGATATTCATTTTGAAATTGGTGAATTAAACATCACTCCTTCTAGGGAATCTTTGTCGTATAATCAATATACAAAAGATAGCATTATCAAACGAGCCAAAGAAGTCGTTACGGAAATGGGCAAGCTTTTAACTCATAAGTTTGACGGCTGCAAAACCCTGTGGGACGCAAGAGTGCTGTATTCAAACCTATGCCAAACGGGAAATCTTCTCAATAGCATTACCGGCGTGTTTGACAAGAAGGAGGTTAGTTGGAATGGAACTAAGTTGTTTGATGGATACCATCTAAATGTAAGAGTAGGAAACATTCCTGATATTGTGTGCAGAAGGTTTAACAAAACTACATGGAAAAAAAGCATAGAAGTAAACAAGGATGTAGAGTCTCTTCCGGTTGATGATGATACGGTTATATTCATAAATGATGCGGTAGGTGCTATCTCTAGGTGTAAACGGTATTGTGAAGATATCTATGCCGAGGAGGGAAATAGACCAACCGTTTTTCTAGTTAATGATTTGACCGAGGATGGTAGCGGTCTCAAAGCCTTTGTCGAAAGACTAGGTATTGACCCGGCCCTGCTAAAACCCGTCTCCTCTCTAAAAAAAGCAAGTCGCTCCTCTGGTAGTGGATATAGTTATAGTGAGCAGCGCTCTAAGGTGTGCGAGTATAATGGCTCTACATCATGGGGAGCAGCAGGCGAGAGTTGGAACGATGTTGATATTGATTTATCAGAAGGTGGAGTCTACGTGGAGATACATAGATATAAAGCCCAGATAAATCCTAGATGCCCAAACGAATACGAGAATCCTCGCGTAATAAACAAAATTTTAAAGAAGCTCGAAGCAATTGAGCATGAGCTAAAAACTCCTGTATATGGCATTAAGCCTGCTATGCTAAGAACGGCACGGTTTACAAAGAATCAATATAAGTGGATAAAGCTCAATGATTTTGTAGATGCAATACTCGATAAATATTTGTACGAGCAGGAGTGGAATAATCGCCTTAAAGATTTGGAATCATCCAAGGACGACTTATTCCAGTTCGACACCATGAAAAGCATTGCGGATAACACAAAGTCTGACAACTTAATTAAAGACTATGTGGCTCAAAATGAGGAACTAGAAAGCTGTCGGAAAATATACACACACGCGAAGGAGCTTGCTTACTATAATAATCACAGAATTAAGTATGATGAGAATTATCAGTCTGTAGGCGGCGTGATACAACTGATTAGAAAAAGATACCCCATGATAGGATTGCTTGCGGATAGTGTATCTTATCTTAGCCACGATACTGGCAAAGAAGTAGAGCGTGCTGCTGAATACGTAGATTTTGTCGAAGAACATTTAACATTGGAGAAGTAAAATGAATTACATCATTAGCGGTAGCGGAACTATGACGATTGTGGTAAACAATGAAAGCCATAGCATTGGTTATGACCACCCTAACTATCTTTCCATTAAAGAGTGCTTAGTCAATAATGACGAACAGGGGCTCATTCCCCTGCTTAACATACCGTTGTCTATTCTAAATTATACGGATGGAGACATTGATATTAAGGATGGCATTCTGTCATACAAAGAAGAAGAAATCCATAATACTTTAACAGAGCGCATTATGACTATGATGCGAGATGGTTTTCCCTTCCACCCCATGCTTAAGTTTTTAGAGAATGTTCTTAGCAATCCGTCTAACAGGGCTGTCCAAGAGCTGTATACTTTTCTTGAGAATAAAAACTTGTCTATTACTGAGGACGGATGTTTTCTAGCCTATAAGGCTCTTAGAAAAGATTACACCGATAAGTGGACAGGAACTATCGACAATAGCGTTGGTCAAACTGTTGAAATGCAGCGACGAAAAGTTGACGATAACTGCGATGTTGGATGTAGTGATGGTCTTCACGTTGGAGCCATTGAGTATGTCGAAGGCTACAGGTGTGAAACCCAAGAGGACCTAGTAGTTATCATTAAGGTTAACCCCGGCGATGTGGTTTCTGTTCCCCTCGACTCAGAGTGTCAGAAAGTCCGATGCTGTCGCTATGAAGTAGTTGCTGACTATGCAGGACCTCTTAAAAGCGTGGTGCATAAGTCGGACGGTAGCCAGTGGACTAAGGAAGAGTTCGCTCAGTTTATGAATATGATGATGCTAAATGAGCAGTCTCAAGCAGACACTGAGCAAGAGGAAGGCTATCAAAATGATGGTGAGTATGATTACTTGGGCGGTTAGCTCAGTTGGCTAGAGCGCCACGTTGACATCGTGGAGGTCGTTGGTTCAAGTCCAATACCGCTCACCAGATAGTAGGCCATCGAGGTTATGTTACCCAGAGGCTCATTGCCTACTCAATACAACAAGCTGCCATGCTTAACGTGTTACCCAGAGAAATATTGCAGCAAACACAACAAATCGCCAGAGGAAAAGTGATACCCACATTGATTCTGCGAATTAATACAGTCACCACACGCACCGTGTTACCCATCCTGTTGCTGTGACTATTAAGTAAGCTAATAACTATCAGGCCAAGATTGAATTGATACCCAGTACATCAGCTGCCTGTATATTACAATAAGCAGCCAGAGACGTTGTGAATAACCATCACTTTCATGCTGCTAAATATACCACTTGGCCAATCCCCAATTGCTACCCATGCTGACCGTGCCAAATTTTTATTAATCCATTAAGCCAAAGAGGTGTAGTTATGGAAGGCGTTTTCAACCCAGCCCCCTTTAGTGCGGGGCTTATGTTGTTATTTGCGATATGGTTTTATAAGGGTCTCCATGATGACAAAAAAGAGAGGGAGTACCACGCCTCTGATGAATACAAAGCAGAAATCCAGAAAGTGGTAACTGTTAGAGACAACTTAGAAAACATGCGATTAAGGACGCAGGCTTGGAGAGAAGAAATGCAGGACCTAGATGAAATACTTACAGTTGCTGTACGATACTCTGCTAAAACGCACAAGCCAAGCTCGCAAGGCTTAGTAGAGCCTCCCGAATTGGTGGAGGAACCAGAGCCTAAACAGGTCACTGACAGTAATGTCATAAAGGATGCTGTCTCAGCTATAGTAGGACTCGGATTTAAAAAAGCAGAAGCTAAAAAATTAATACAAAGTCTCTGTGAACACACTAAATTTGATAATGTAGAAGATATTGTCCGAGTGGTATTAACTAAATAGGTATTTTTTGTGTATAATAAGTTAGCTAGCAACATTTATTAGAAAATTATCTGAAGAATTTTTGGAAGGTGCCAGTATGATTAATCTTAATTTTAATCGTAGAGATTTCATGAAAATCGGTGGAATCGGAGCTGGATTCTCTGCCGTAGGGCTGTCAGACCTTAGTGCTGGCGAAGATGTCTGCCTTTTGCCTAACGATAAATCTGTCATATGGATTTGGTTAAGCGGGGGCGCTACACAAGTAGAAACATTTGACCCCAAACCAGACGCCCCCGAAGGCGTTAGGGCTGTGAATGGCTCTGTAATGACCAAGGGGGACTATTTAATTGGTGGCGATTGGGTGAAGACCGCTGGTGTTGGAGACAAGATAACTGTAGTAAGGTCGTTTTCTCACGGCAATAGTAGCCACAGAACTGCTACCCATTGGGTGATGACAGGCTACAATAGCACAGATAATACCCCGCAATCTCCTGCATACCACCCCTCTTATGGCTCAATAGTATCATCTATGTATGGAGCTAATAATCCCATTAATGGCTCTCCTACATACGTTAGAGCAAATAGAATTAACTTTGATGAGGGTGCGTGGTTGCGAGGAAACGTTAAGCCTTATGAGGCTAGCGGAGAGGGTGTTAAAAATCTTCAACTAAACACGACTCAGGAAAGATTCTTGGGGAAGCAAGAGCTTTTGACCGACCTAGACGTTCTCAGAGAGGGTGTTGATAAGGGCGCTGATTCATGGTCGGACTTACGAGGACAATCATACAGCATGCTTTTAGGCAAAGTCGCAGAAGCATTTGATATTAAAAAAGAGCATCCGGCCACCCTGTCTACTTATGGTAAAGGTATTGGAGAACAATTATTGCTGGCTCGTAGACTCGTAGAGGCTGGTACAAAGTTTGTTACTATTAATTATGGCGGGTGGGATATGCATGGCAATATCTCACAAGCGTTACGAGGCAGAGTTCCACCTCTTGACCAAGCGTTATCTGCACTAATTAGCGATATTTACGGACGCAACATAGATAAAAACACTCTAGTAGTAGTAACAGGCGAATTTGGTAGAACTTATAAAATCAATAAAAATGCAGGTCGAGACCACTGGTCAAAATTGTCGCCATTGCTCTTAGCGGGTGGGGATTTTGAAATGGGTCGCGTGATAGGCGAATCTACCAGTAAAGCAGAAGAACCAAAAACACAACCAATTACCCCGCAAAACGTTACGGCAACTTTGTTCAAACACTTCAATATAGACCAGCATACACAAAAAATAGACCCTGCTGGTCGCCCCAGATACTTCTTGGAAACAGGTACGGAATCTATATTGTAATTGGAGGGACTTGAAGGAGGATTTATATAATTGCATGTTAAGAAAGGGTTAATTATGCAACGACGACATTTTATCGGTTGTGGCTTTGCAAGCCTTTACGGCGTTACAGTTTTTGGACAAAATTTACTAGACGCTGATGATAGACCCCGATGCGGGGTTGCAGACCTCCCTAGTCCTATCAATCTTTTTAAAGATAAGTGGGGAAAAAACCATTTAACATACTACATGAGTAGCCGTGACACAAACGACATGCAGGCTGAAGTGTGGGACAAAGAATTTAGACTGGCCTTTGATGCTTGGTCTGAAATCACCCCACTAACTTTTGAAAAAATAGATGACGATGATAAAGCCGACGTACTTATCGGCGTAAGTAGACGCAGAAGGTCAGGCTTTGGTCGTAGCGGTGGTGTTCTTGCTTGGGCGCAAATGCCTTCTGGCAAGAATTACGACGGACAACTCTGGACAGTATTTGATTTAGCTGAAAACTGGGTCTTACCAGACAATACAGGAATCATATTGCGTTCAGTCGCATGTCACGAAATAGGTCATATTTTAGGGTTAGACCATTCTAGAGATGAGAGTGCGCTAATGTATGCTTATATAAATGACGCAATAAAACCACAAAAAGACGACATTAATAAAATTCAAAAACTTTATGGGAACGGAAAAATAAAATGAAGAGAAGAGATATATTAAAATGTAGTATAGCAGGAATGTTGGGTCTTACTATTACACCAGACATCTTTGCTAACGCAGATATAAGACAAAGAAAGTTTTGCAATGTTGGAAACTCTTCCAACGCATCCCAACTTCTTATAGATAAATGGGGCAAAAACCACTTAACTTATTATATGAGAGGTCGTGACACTAGAGAAATGGAAGCCGATGTATGGGACAATGAATTCAAACTGGCTTTTGATGCATGGTCTGAAGTTACTCCTTTAACTTTTAAGGAAGTAGATGATTATAATAGTTGTGATATAACTATTAATGTGAGTAGGCGATGGCTTCGAGGCTATGGTCGAAGGGGAGGAATTCTTGCTTCAGCACAACTGCCTCCCCGCAGTAATTTTAATGGGAGGCTTGGGACTACATTTGACTTGGCCGAAAATTGGGCGTTACCGGGAAGTGAAAATGGTATCATACTGCGTTCGGTTGCCTGTCATGAGATAGGACATCTGTTGGGGTTAGGTCATACTAGAGATGAGAACGCCTTAATGTATCCTTATATTAATAGCTCTACTCGACAATTTCATGGACCACAAGAAGACGATATTACTAGAATACAGGGACTTTATGGGAAAAAAGGTTAGTAAATGCCATCCCCAAAAAAAGAAGAGCAGCAAAAAGATTTTATAAATCGCTGCATGTCTAGCGAAGAATCTCAACGTAGTTTTCCAGACGGAAAGCAAAGGGTGGCCTTTTGTAATAGTCAATGGGAAAATAAATCTTCTGCAAACACATTTATATATAGAGACCCTAAAACCGGGGAGCTTTATCACTATAGCAGAAGAGGCTTGTATAAAAAAGACGGTAGAACACTGGTTTTTGTTAGAGAGTCGAAAGGAAAAGAAATGTCAGAACATATTCTGAATAAAGTAGAAGAAGCTTATTCCGACCAAAAGGCAGGATATCCACCTAATTGCAACGAAGGCTATGTGGAAAAAGACGGCAAATGTGTCCCGGTGGAAGACGAAAAGATATGATAATACTACGAAGAGTAGCAAGTTTGTTAGGTGTGGTTGGAGTTGCCGCCCTATTGATGCACTCAGCTCAGAATGGAAATTATGCAAGAAAAGAACTGCTCAAAGATATAGGTTGGTGGTCACTTATAGGTTGCTTGAGTTCCTATCTTCTGTGTGTGTATATTATTTTTAGGAAAATAAAATGACAATTAAATTAACAGAAGCCGCAGCCGTCGAAGCTAAAGCGTATATTGAAGATGCCGAAGAAAAGTATTTAAGGGTTGGTGTAAAAGGAGGCGGCTGCTCTGGTTTTGAATACAGTCTTACGATAGGCAATGAGTACGATGAAGAAAAAGATACACTATCCCATCAACATGGTGTAGATGTTATAGTAGATAAGAAAAGCGCACTGTATCTAGAAGGTACTACACTGGATTATTATTCTGATATTTCTAAACGTGGCTTCAAGTTTGATAATCCTAATGCAGTAAAAAGCTGTGGGTGTGGAAGCAGCTTTCAGGCATAATTTAAAAGAATGGGTATTGATGGACATATTTCTTGGGTGGCCAGCATATATGATGCTTGTCCTAGCTGCTGTTGCTTGGATATATTTAGCGTACTTACAATCAAAAGATGAATAAGGGGGGGTTAATATGAAATACTTACTTTTTATGCTTTTGCTGCTTCTTCCAATTAGCGCAGAAGCTGGTAATAATCTTTTACCTAAAGAGGAGCGACAGAAGCTTATCCTCGAAAGAGCGATGGAGAAAGCAGAAGTCCGCCGCAAGGCCATAGAAGAAAGAAAAAAATCTCCACAGTTTCAATACTACTATTACTATCAGTATTATTACAGCTATCCACAATACCGCTATCCATACTTAATTCAACAACCTACGGTTATAATTTTGGTACGATAGGCCATGAAGTTCTTGACGACCAAAGCGGGCTTGCCTATTGCCTAGACCATTAAGGCTCTCACAAGAGGGCCTTTTTGGTCTTTTTTATTGTAGTAGGCTATCTATCCCGGTTTATATCTTTAGCAGCCAAATTCAATATTAGTATTGATAATTGTGGTGCCCTATTGTTAAAATATAGTGGCTTATTTTAGGAAGGAAACCATCCATGAATGTAAACGAAATGATAGACTGTAAATTCTGGAGAGATAAATTCTGCAATACAGAATTTCGCACAGGAGACACGCTTCCAGAAAACGGACTAGTGTATGTCAACATCGAACACGTTAAAGACTTTTTTGACAAATGCAAGCAAACAGAGAGAAAATATACTGTAGTAAGTGGCTATAGCGATTTTGGACTAGCTAAGCAAAAAGAACACTCGGTTGCTCAGGACATGGTAAAATGGTTTCCGTTTTTAATTCCAGAAATAGAAAAAATGGGATATCAAGACTTGTTTGTTCCCGCCCGTTGCAACAAAGAAGAGTGCGATTATCATGACGCATATTCCATAAAATGCTATTCTTTTACACACGCTACATTTAATGAAATACCCGCTAATATTGAAAAGTGGTATGTAGTAAATTTGATGACAAAGCACGACAGAGTAGAAGGTATTCCGTTAGGGGTTGGAGAGGGGGACGCAGAACTGATATCCAAGATTGCCTCATCTTCCCCCAAAAGAGACGGAATGCTCTACGTAAACTGGCAAACTTACACTAGCGAAAGAATGCAGCTTAAACAATATTTTGTAAATAACAATTTTTCTTGGGCTACGTGTCGAGAAGAGCCTAATGTTCCCAAAGAAGAATACTTAAAAGAAATGGCTCGACATCAATTCGTTTTATGTCCTGATGGAAACGGTGTTGATTCTCACAGGCTGTGGGAGGCCCTATATTTAGGATGCACCCCAATAGTAATTGATAGTGATACATATTCTTCATTCGACGGACTTCCCCTTATAAGAATAAACTCATTTTATTATTTGACTGGTGATGTCCTAAAAGAGCTTTCAGAAAAAACCGCAAGTAAACCCAAAGACCTTAGTAAAGCCACCGTGTCTCATTGGGCAAAAAGGATTAAAAGATAAATGCAAGATGTTAACGTAATTGCCCCCATAAATCAGCTTGGGTATGGCGTAGTAGGAACCAATATCACCAAGTCCTTATCTAAATTAGCAAAAATTTCCTTATGGCCTATTGGTAGTCCCGAAGCCAGCAATGAAGATATCGACATTTTAAAACAATGCATGGTCAACGCAAATTTTCCTAACTTCGATTCTCCCTGTATTCGCATATGGCATCAGCATGATATGAGCCAGTTTGTTGGAAGGGGTCTAAAGATAGGATTTCCAATTTTTGAATTAGATAAATTTAATGAGCAAGAAAAACATCATCTTTCTTATTTGGATAAGATTTTTGTGTGTTCTGAATGGGCAAAAGAAATAGTCGCAAAAGAGATTGGAAACCAGTTTAAAGTATACAGAAAAGACATATGTGTCATACCTCTTGGTGTGGACCGTTCTATTTTTATGGAATCTTCTTCTTGTAGAGAAGAAACCATATTTTTAAATGTGGGAAAATGGGAAGTTAGAAAAGGACATGATGTGCTAGTTGAAGCCTTTAATCAAGCGTTTAAGGAAGAGGACAATGTAGAATTATGGATGATGTGTCATAATCCTTTTTATAGCGAAGAAGAAAATAGCAAATGGCAAGACTTATATAAGAGCTCCAAATTAGGTCATAAGATTAGAATAATTCCTCGTCAACAAACACAAAAAGAGGTGTATAGTATTGTAGCACAATCCGATTGTGGTGTTTTTCCTAGTCGCGCAGAGGGGTGGAATCTAGAAGCCCTTGAGATGATGTCGTGTGGAAAGAAAATTATCACAACTGATTATTCTGCTCATACAGAATTTTGCAACAATTCTAACTCTCTATTAATTGATATTAATGATAAAGAGGACGCTTTTGATGGTAAGTGGTTTAAGGGGCAAGGAAGATGGGCCAAGTTAGGACAATCCGAAATAACCACTATTTCAGACCACATGAGAGATATTCACGAACAAAAGCAGTCTGGCAACAGTCTGTTTAATAAACAAGGAGTAAAAACCGCAGAGAAGCTTTCTTGGGAAAATTCGGCTAACAGAATATTATCATCCTTTTAATCAAAAAGATAATCAATGACAGTACGATATAAAGTAGCGGTAAATTTAGGCATTGTAGCCCACAATGTTGAAGACAATAACCCTGTTAATTTCAAAATATTAACCATGGGTAATCACAACGTTCCTAGCAAATTCCTTTATGACAAGGAAACAACAGAGAGCGTTCTAAATCGAATTATTGAAACGACACTGGAAACCCATCCAGAATGGCCCCAAAAACATTTTTGCAATGTTGTCAACAACAACGGTGTCATTTATCTAAATTATCTCACAATAATTCCAGATGAAATCAAAAACAAACAGGGAAACTGGATAACCCTTTTTGACATCCTATCTAAAGACAGAGATGTAGATTTTAATTATCATTCGATAATTAGACATATCAGCCTAAGCTTAATAGGTCAACAAAATGCATGAAGAAATAAATAATTACCAAGAAGATGTACCAGATGGGGGCTTTATAAAATTTGTCATTGACGACAATGGGGAAATATATTGCGATTGTAAATTTGATGATTCCTTATGTAGCATAGAAGATTTTGCTGACATGTTTTTTCAGATTTTTTCCGGCAAATTATACGCCCCCACCATTTTGTTTTTAGGCAAACATTTTGCTGAAACTGGTAACGAGGAAACGGCTAATGCTTTATCTAGACTCTTGAGAGAAAAATTCAATGAAGCCGCACAGGAAAGCTTGGATGACCAAGTAGTAATAAACCCCTCTGAACTAGCTATAAAAATCAGTCCATCAAAATGATTAATAAATACTTTCCAATTTTAGACCACGGCTTTGTGTCGCTAAAAGACATCATGGGAAATGATGCTTCCATAGAAGAAGCCGCCAGAGTTAGCTATGGAGCGGGGACAAGAAAAAAATCAACCACCCGTGGCTTAATTAGGTATTTGATGAGGCACAAACACACAACCCCCTTTGAAATGGTAGAATTCAAGTTCCATATATGCGCCCCGCTTTTTGTGGCCAGACAATGGATGAGACATAGAACCGCAAGTATCAATGAGTATAGTGGAAGATACTCAATAATTCCTACAATGTTCTACTGTCCCAAAAGAGAAAATCTAACTAAACAAAGCGAAGAAAACAATCAGGGGAGAGACGAGTCATTAATCAGCGAAGAAGGCTATAGACGTGTTACTGAGGTTGCTAGAACATTACGCTCTAGCAATAAATTTTTATATAAAAGCCTGCTGGAGCAAGATGTAGCAAGGGAGCTTGCTAGGATTGACTTACCGCTATCCACGTACACAATATGGTATTGGAAAGTCAATCTTCATAATCTTTTTCATTTTCTAAAATTAAGATGCGATGAACATTCACAATGGGAAATTAGACAATATAGCGATACAATAGCAGGAATAGTAAAAGAAGCCTGTCCACTTGCTTTTGAGGCTTGGTTAGATTATGGTTATAATGCTAGTAATCTTACGGCATTAGATAAAAAGCTTATCAATACCATGAGAGCAAACCCTGAGCAAATTGAAAAATTAGCAGCAGAAATAGGAATGAGCAAAAGAGAAATTAAAGAGTTTTATGACAAAATTACACCCCCTAGTATAAAGGATTTTTCTTTAGACCCCTCTCTCGCCAAAAGCGGCGAATATTTTGAACAAAAGGTAGAGGAGTATACAATATGTCCACAAAAAAAATAGCATGGGAAAAATGGGAGACTGAGGAAGTACCGCCTGTGGAACATGTCTATCGAGCGGACGATGCTGAAGACATGATGGAAGAGTTAGAAGAGTCTCAAAACATGCTTTTCGGTAAAAATATTTTTAATCAATTTAATATGGTTTCTACACCCGTAGGATTTTTTCATGGCGATGATGTTAATAGACCTGACCGACAATTTGATTGTTGGGTTGGTCATACTAATTTTGAATTAACACACAAGATTAAGTCTAATATAGAACGCATTGAAGGTGTTGAGCTTCTGTCGATTTTAAGCCGATACAGATTTTTTATTGGTATAGGTAAGCTGTTTACCTTTAATGGTTGGGACGGAATTAGATTTAAAATAGAAAAAGATATAACAGAAGGAAAATCAGAAGAAGGCGAAATAAATGAAGAAACTTTAGACATCATTGCCGAAATTAAAAACCAGATTAAAACAGAAAAACACTGGACTATTTTTGTCTTTCCAAGCGGGGAATACGATTACGCAAGCTCAAATATGATGGATGATGGCTATTTAAAAAAGTTGTCTATTTTTAAGATGGCAAAGGAATTTACAGGTGGGATTATTGTGAGTTCGGAGGAGCAGGATGAACAGAGTAAAAGACGGAGAGTTTGAAGAAGCTTTAAGCAATGAAGATAACATAAAAATATTGAATCATGTTTGTAAAAAATATGTGGGACGAATTAACACAGAAGAGCTACACAGATGCAAGCTTATGGCTTTGTGGGAGGCTATCAGAAATTTTGACCCGAAGCGAAAGGTGAAATTTACCTCGTTTTTATATAGCTGTATGGACTGGGAATGCAAGCGGCAGCTATCTATCTATAAAAAAGAAAGAAAATTTTCCACAAACTTTTCGGTTGAAGATGGTTGCATTGATTCAGATGATTATGAAGTTATAGATTGGATTGATTCTTTACCAGATAAGCTAGCGGTGGCCGTAAAACAAAAATTCGTAGAGGGGTATACCATACAAGAAATAGCCCAAAAAAACAGCTATAGTAGAGAAACAGCGAGGCAATACGTCCAAAAGGGGATTGAGAGACTCAAAAATAAGTACGGTTAGCACTAAACTGTGTATAATATATTAGGATTTGGAATGTATTATAGGAAAAAACGGGACCATGGTAGCCATTTAGATATGAGGTAATAAAAATGGCAGTACCCTACAGAGCAGTGAAAAACAGTGGAGCCGCTTACAGTTCATCTAACCCTAAGAGAAACAAGGGCGGCACGGTAGTTCATGGTGGTAATATTAATACCACCACTGGTCCTCTAACCCAAAACAAGAGCCTAAGAGACTTTGCTGAAGACAGTGGCTGGTCTTCAGGTTATGGGTCGAAAGTCTTGGCTCTAACTGGCACAGCATCTGCAACTGGCGTTCAGACAGCTATGGGCTCAGGCACGTTGGCGTATCAGCCTACTGCCGATGACCCTCAATTCTTAATCAGGGGCTATAGCAGTAAGCTCAACAACACCACAAGCTCGATGCTTAGATTCGTTGCTTCAGACACTCAGTGGCGACAAGCCAACAAGAGAGGTCGTCAAAAGGCGTATGGTTCCAAGAGCGTTACGGCGCTTACCGATGGTGCTTGGGACGCAACTGGTATTTCTACACAGAGAAGCAACTGGAATAGTTCCGCCTCCTCCAGTGTTACCAGCGGCGTTGTAGCCACTCTTAGCGACACGTTTAAGCTTACCACAGACAACACCACTAATTCTAGCGACGATGCTATTTGTAACGTTCGCAGTTCAACTGGTGCTGACCGTGGCGAATTAGTTTACATGTTTGGAGCAAGGTTGCCTAAGCAAGACGACTATAAACAGAAGACTGGTGGTTAATCTTTTTTGGGGGAGTCGGGGGTGCGCTTGCGCCCCTCCCCCTTTTTTTATTAAGAGAAAATGATATGCCTGAATCCCTTTTAGCAGTTCCAGAGCTTGCAGCCATAGTGGCAGTCGTAATGGCTTTTGCTAAAATAATTGAGCTTTTAATTATGAAAGCTATACCTAAGAAATCAACCCTCACTGAAGAGGAGAGAGACTGGATGAAAAGTACACATGAAATATTAGAAAGATGTGACGTAGACGGCACCCCGCTAGCATATGTGCCACGCAGTTGGGCAGAAATTCAAAAAGAAATGCAGCACGCCATGACCAAAATAGTTGGTGACCAAAGGCGAATTGCTGATATATTGGAGCGGATAGACAAAAAATTAAATTAACATACTCAAGGAACAGGAGGATTTACCATGAGACATAAATTTTTAGCGTTAGCAGTTTGTCTTAGCTTGTTAGTTCAAGCCACTATAACCAAAGCAAACGACCTCTATGAGCACCTTCAAAATATTTCAGTAACTGTTAAAGCTGGTTATAGCGAGGGCTCTGGTGTTATTATTACTAGAGAAGTAAAAGTAGGTCCTAACAAAACTGAAAAAATAAATTTCGTTTGGACTGCTGGTCATGTTGTAGACGGTCTTCGTTCTGTTAGAACCGTCATTGTTAATGGCCAACAAAAAAGAATTGTAGAATTCAAAGATGCTCAAATAGTAAAAGAGCTGATAGAAAATGGGCGTCGTGTTGGTGAACTAAAAATGGACGCTAAAGTAATCAAGTATAGCGATGCTGATAACGGTGAAGACTTAGCGCTGTTAATGGTTAGAAAAAGAGAATTTATTAATGAAGATGCTTTGTTCTTCCTAGAAGGTGACAAAATAATTCCAATTGGTACTGAATTGTACCATGTTGGCTCTTTGCTTGGCCAACAGGGCGCTAATTCTATGACTCGCGGCATTATGTCTAAAGTAGGTCGAGTTTTGAATTTAGGTAGTGGTGATGGTGTTGTGTTTGACCAAACTACTGTAACAGCGTTTCCGGGTTCTAGCGGAGGCGGAGTATTTCTTTCTGAACGCTCTGGTGATGATGCTGGAAAATACGTGGGAATGTTGGTAAGAGGCGCTGGAGAAGGCTTTAATTTTATTGTCCCAGTAAGACGAATGAACTCATGGGCTGAAAAAAATAACGTGGCATGGGCTTTAGATAAAAGCACAGACACACCCACTTTGGAGGAAATAACTAAGCTTCCGATTGAGGGCGCTTCTGAAAAGAAGAAAGAGGGAGACGAAAAGAACGTTACTACGGATGCAGCTAAATTTCCTTTTTTAATTAAAACCCGCATATTTAACAATAATAAACCGTAATAAGTCGGGAGATTAAGATGGGTTGGTTTGGAAGTCCAGAGGATAGAGAAAAGAAGAGAAAAGCGAGAGAAGAGCGGAGAGCAAAATGGAGACAATGGCGACTAGAAAAAATAGAGGCTTTAACTAAAAAATTCTATGCCGTTGCAGCCAAAAGAAAATGGCTTGTGTTTATGATGGCACTTGGCATTATAATCTATTTTATTGTGACTAGCGGCGGTGGTTTTAGCTTCGTTGGTATTATAGAAAAAATTAAAGGCTTTTTTTAAAAGGTAAGCGATATGACATGGGAAGAGCTTCACTTTAAAAATACTGTTTTAGATTGGCACACCCACCCTACTATAAAGTCTTTTATTCTTTTTAATAGCTGGCCGTTTCAGCATGGCAATTTGAGAGCTAAAAAAAGAAACTTTTTATCAAGAATGTTTGACAAAGGATTCTGGCCTTTTAGTAGTAGAGTCACATTTCCGAAAATGGAAGAAGGTGGAGTGGATGTATTGCTGTCAACCGCCTATACACTGGAACAGGGATGGATAGATGATATCCGCCTGATTAGATGGCTATTCCGATTATTTCCCGGCGTTAGAAGAAGGGTTGTAGACCCAACTTATTTTGATGCTACGGACGCTATGTTGGACGAAATGGAGAAGCAAGTAGAAACATACAATACTTCGATTGAGGGAAAAGGAGAACAACGACGTGCTAGAATGGTGTTTAATCCCACTGAGCTGGAAGAAGGAATTGCTTCCGATGATATATGCATTGTTCATTCAATAGAAGGGGGACATTGTTTACATGGAGAACTGGGAGGAAGAAGAATAGAAGACGCGACTGCTAGCCCACAAGAAATAGAAGAAGAAATTTTAGATAATCTAGAACATTTTCACAACAGAGGCGTTGCTTATTTAACACTTGCACATTTTTATCCTAACCACCTAGCGTTTCCCGTATTTCCTTATCCTGAATATGGCAGTAGTCATTTGAAGTGGAGAGAGACTCTTGGAAAGTGGGATATGAACATGGGACTCAGCACGAC
>Ga0114898_1000493_pt1 | contig 30430 bp, 26 predicted proteins | sample Malvired_Geostar_FD_83496 | JGI IMG/M metagenome (GOLD analysis project Ga0114898, IMG submission 83496) | Marine viral communities from the Global Malaspina Expedition - Malaspina viral metaG DeepMed_Geostar | ecosystem: Environmental > Aquatic > Marine > Oceanic | place: Mediterranean Sea...
CGCCCCCATCGGATTGCCCAGCCCGCCCAGCACCACGACGATGAAACCGATCAGCGTGTAGTCCACGCCGACGAACGGGTTGAAGGACGGGAATACCATCGACACCATCACACCGCTGGCCCCGGCCAGCCCGATCGACAAGGCAAAGGCGGCAGCCGACAGGCGCTTGATGTTCACGCCGACGATCTGCACCGCGTCGCGGTTCATGATGGAGGCGCGGATCGCCTTGCCCGGCAGGGTGAAATAGAGGAACCAGGCCAGCACCAGCAGGATAGCCACGGTCACCCCCATGGCGACCAGCCGGGCGGTCGGCAGATACAGCATGCCCACCTTCATGGAGATCGGCTCGAAGCTGAAATCCAGCGAGCGGAAATCGGCCTCGAACAGCAGCAGCATTGTCGCCGCCAGCATCAGCGAGACGCCGTACATCACCAGCAGCGAGGCCAGCATGGGGTCGTCGGAACGCTGCAGGCGCGGCATGACGAGGTTGTTCAGCAGCCAGCCGAACGCCATGAAGCACAGGAAAGCCAGTGGCAGCGCCAGCAGCGGGTGCAGGTCGAAAGCGTTGTAGAGCACGTAGCAGAAATAGGCGCCGGCGATCAGGAACTCGCCATGCGCGAAATTCTTCACCTGCAGCACGCCGTAGAGCAGCGACAGGCTGACGCCGATCATCGCGTAGATGACGCCGAGGATAAGGCCGTTGGCGAGGCCGTTCAGGATCAGATAGGTCATGATTCGCGTCTCCCGGCCTACAGGATGTACCGCCGCCAGGACGGCTTGCGCTGGATGATGCTGCCGACGATGCCGCGCGGCAGGAACAGGATCAGCAGGATGATCGCCAGGCCCAGCAGGAACAGGTTGAAGATCGGGAAGCGCTGCCAGATCAGATCGTCGATCCAGACCATGACGATGGCGCCGACCACCGGGCCGGTCACCGTGCCGAGGCCGCCGGCGATGGCATAGATGACGGTCTTTGCCGTCACCAGGAACTGGAAGGCGCTCTCCGGATCTATGATGTTGGTGTACCAGGCCTCTACCCCGCCAGCCAGCGCACCGAACAGCGCCGACAGCATCCAGGCCTTCAGCCGCGTGGCGACCACATTCACGCCCATCACCTCGGCCGCCTGGTCGTCGTCGCGGATCGCCCGCAACGCCTTGCCGAGGCGCGACTGTGCCAGCCAGGTGATGGTCAGCAGCGCCGCCACCATGACAGCCAGCATGTAATAGAAGGTCACCACAGGGGAGATGCTGAGGCCGAGATTGATGCCGTAGCTGCCGCCGGCCCAACTCTCCGGCAGGTTCACGATGACCAGCCGGCAGATGATGGCAAGCCCGAGGCTGACAATGGCGAAATAGATGCCCTTCAGCTTCAGGGTCGGCGCGATCAGCAGGCTCAGCAGCACACCGCAGACCCCGCCCGCCAGGATCGAGAAATAGACCGGCACGCCGAACATCTTGGTCAGGATCGCGGTGGCGAAGGCGCCGATGCCGTAGAAGGCGACATAGCCCAGCGGCATGTAGCCGGTGAAGCCGGAGATGATGTTCAGCCCGGTCGCCATGGTAATCCACAGCATCAGGTAGAAGGAGAAGGACAGCGAAGTGCCCAGCACCGGCACCAGCGCCAACGCCGCCACGATGGCCGCCATGGCCGTGAACCATATCCGGTTACGGATGGTGGCGATCGCGGAATCGTCCCTCGAATCCGTTGCCATGAATGAAGCCCCCTCGGTCTTCGGATACGCCGCCATCTCTATCCGGACGGCATGCATCCGCTGCAGTGCAGCGGTGATTTATGGCAGGCACTTGTAAATAGGTTTCACAACAGTGACAATGCCGCCGTGTCAAAAGACGGCATAAAAACGATCTGAAAATTGCTGTCGTTTCCATCGGCGGGAAGGCTTGTTGCCAGGCCTGCCCACCGGAAATTAACGGGGAAGGCCTCGATCGGAAGATCCGGGGTGTTTAGGAGGTATCACGATGAAATTCCCGAAACTATTGACCCTCGCAGCGGCGTTCGCAGCGTTCGCCGTGCCGGCGCTCACGCTGCCTGCCCCTGTCAGCGCGCAGGAGACGCTGAAGATCGGCATGACCGTGTCCTCGGCGGGCCGTTTCGCGCTGGCCTCGCAGTCGGGCGAGCGCGGCGTGCAGATATGGATGGACGACGTCAACCGCCGCGGCGGCCTCGATATGGGCGGCAAGAAGTACAAGGTCGAGCTGGTGAAGCTGGACGACCGATCCGACAAGCAGATGGTGCCGCGCGTCTATGAGACGCTGATCGAGGAGCAGAAGGTCGATCTGCTGTTCGGCCCGTTCGGCTCCACCCTGACCAGCGCCGCCACTGCGGTGACGGAGCGCAGCAACAAGTTCCTGGTGATCTGGTCGGCGGCTTCCGACTCGATCTACGATCAGGGCGCCAAGCACCTGATCTCCGCCTCGCAGATCGCCTCTTCCATGATGGCGATCCCCAGCATCGAGCTGGCGGCGAAACTGGGCGGCAACAAGAAGATCGCCATCGTTTATCTGGACGAGCCCTTCCCGGCCGGCATGGCCGCCGGCGCCGAAAAGCTGGCGAAAGCAAAGGGCATGCAGGTCACGCAGTTCGAGAAATTTGCGGCCGGCACCAAGGATTTCTCGATCCTGATCCAGAAGGCACGCGCCTCGGGCGCCGACTTCTTCTATCCGGTGGCCTATGAGGGTGACCAGATGGCGATGGTCCGCCAGATGAAGGAGATGAACGTGAACTTCCCGTTCACCTTCATGCTCTACGCCGCGCAGCCGCAGTTCCAGGACATCGGCAAGGATGCGGAATATATCTACAGCCACACCCTTTATCACCCGGCGATCAACTGGGACGTGACCGACGGGCTGAACCGCGAGGAAGTGGGCAAGCGCTACAAGGCGCTGTTCCCGGACGTCGCCTATGACGCCGATTTCCAGACTGCGCTGGCCTATGCCGCCGGCGTGGTGACGGAGAAGATCCTGACGACCGCCGGGACCACCGACGCCGCCAAGATGAAGGAAGCGGCGCTGGCGCTCAGCGGCAAGATCGTCACCATGGCCGGGCCGTACGAGATCGAGGAAAGCGGCAAGCAGGTCGGCATGCAGAACGTCATCATGCAGAACATGCCGGGCAAGGGTCTTGCCGCCGTCCATCCGGAATCGGTGAAGACCGCCGATCCGATCTTCCCGGTACCGGGCTGGGACAAGCGCTGATCTGGTAGCGCAGTTCCATCTGCCTAGTTCCAAAGGGGGGCGCCGGTCACGGCGTCCCCCCTTCTCTTTGGGGCAGGCTGGCATTCAGGCAAGAAAAAACCCTGCATGGTTAATGTCTTGCAGGGTTTTTCCTATTAACTAGGCGATGAATTGAAAACGCTGCCGCAGGGCATCAGACCAGCGCCACCTGCTCCAGCGGCTGTTGCCTGGCCTCCGGCAGATTGTCGTAGAGGTCCGCAATCAGGTCGCTCTTGATCCCCGCATATTTCGGGTCGTTCCAGAGGTTCACCCATTGCCGGGGGTCTTCCCGCAGATTGTACAGTTCCCCTTCCGTGCCGTCATGCACGGTGGACTTCTCGCAGGCCGTCAGCACATAGCCATCGCGGTACAGCGTCCGCAGATGAATGGTATGGCCATTATAGCCGCCATCCCATTCGGTGATGACGCGCTCGCGCGTGCCATCCTCGCTGGTCGGCATGACAGCGCCCTGCATGCGCGGGTCGGGATCGACCCCGGCAATGGCGCAGAAGGTGCGCGCCAGATCGACATGGCCGACCGGCTGCTCGACAACCGACGGGGCAATGCCGACGGCCGGCGCCGGTCGCCAGACCATGGGCAGGCGCATCAGCGCATCGACATGGTACGGCCCCTTGAACATCATGCCGAAATCGCCCTGGAACTCGCCATGATCGGCGGTATAGAGGACATCCGTGTCCTGCCCCCAGCCGCGTGTGCCGATATAGGACAGCACGCGGCCGATCGCCTCGTCGATCAGCTCGTTCTCGATATGGCACATGGCGTTGATCTCGCGGATCTGGTCCGGCGTCAGCTCTGCAGGCACGAACTCGGCCGGCAGCTCGTAATTGAACTGCGCCTTACCGAGATACCAGTCCAGCCAGTGGCGCGGCTTGCCCTCCAGCACCTTCACCGTTGCCTCGACGCTGCCCGGATAGGCCTCAGGCAGATCGAGATCGCGCCAGTTCACGCGCTTCAGTTCGGAAGAAGGCGGATCCCAGGGATGATGCGGGTCCGGAAAGCTCATCCAGACGAACCAGTCCTCATCCTCGTCGAGGTTCCCCAGCCAGTCGATCACCCGGTCAGCGGTCCAGTCGGTGTGATAATGTTCGCGCTGGATGTGATTGTGCCAGACCTGGATACCGCCGGTATCGCCGCCGCGCTTGCAGCTGATGGTCTTCTGCGGCGTCACATATTCCTGAAAGAAATCCACCTCGTCCGGATGATTCTCCTGCAGCCACTTCGGATAATGATAGAGGCTGCGCCCGGCGCGGCCGGTATGGGCGCACAGCTCCATATGCTCGAAACCGCGATGCGGGCCATACAGCCCCTTGGAGGCGGCATAATTCTCGAAATACGGGCCGCCCGGCGCCGAGGACGGCTCGAAATGCGCCTTGCCGATCAGCGCGGTGCGGTAGCCGCCCTGCTCCTTCAGCAGGCGGACCACATCGGGCGCATCCTCCGGCAGCGGGATGCCGTTCGAGATGACGCCATGACTCCGCACATGCTGGCCGGTCAGCATGGTCGAGCGGGCCGGCATGCAGACCACATTCTGGTTATGCGCGCGCTTGTAGTTGATGCCGGCGGCGGCGAGGCCATCCACGACCGGCGTTTTCGCAACCTTGCCGCCATTGCAGCCCAGCGCGTCATGCCGCTGCTGGTCGGTGGTGATGAAGAGAATCTTGCGTCCCATCAGGGGTTCCTTTCGGCGCAACCCGGTCCATTCGGGCAAACGGGCCCTCGCACGGCCGGCTGGCCGGGACCGGAACAGTGGAATTTTGGTTGGTGGCGTACTCCCGGTTCCGCATCGGGCAACCGGGAGTACGCGGATATGGCGGGTGCGTTGTCGGGCGCTTACTTCTTCGCTTCTGGCGGCACCAGCTCGTCACGGATCGCCACACCGCGCTCCTTGTAGTAGCGGTAGGCGCCGACATGCAGCGGCGCGTTCATCTCGGCCAGCGCATTCTCCGGCTTGATGACGCCCATCCACTGGGCCTCGGCCTTCAGGGCGCTGTTGTTCTCCATGATCGTCTTGGTCACATTGTAAATGACCTCCTCGGACATCCATTTATGCGTGCCGAGCCCGACCATGGTCTGCAGCGTGCGGATGTTCTCCTCATTGACCTGGTTGGCGCCATAGAGGTCCTTCGGAATCTCGGTAACGACACGGCCCGGGATCGCCATCGCCTTCTTGATGCTGTCGGCTTCCATCGCCTGCTCCGGCAGGCTCAGCAGCCGGATCTTGCCGAGTGTCGCCAGCTGTACGATGGCCGGGTCCGGCAGCGCCTTCGGCGACATGTGTGCGTCGGCCTGGCGGTCCTGGAAGGCCTGCATGCCGGAGTTCCAGTCGACATTCAGCTGGGTGAAGTCAATGCCCGCCTTGTAGCCAGTCGCCGCGTCCAGCATCTGCACGGCGGTCACGGTCGCCGCGCCGCCCGGCGGGCCGAGGAAGACGCGCTTGCCCTTCAGCTCCTTCATATCCTTGATGCCGCTGTCGGCCCAGACCACCATGTGATAGGCGCCCAGCGGGTAGTTCAGGATCATCCGCAGATTCTGGAACAGCTCCGGCGCGTCGCCCATCTTCGCGTACATGTTGATGCCGTTGCGCATGAAGTGATTGACCGACGAGGCCGTGGTCAGGAATTCCAGATCCTTCTTGGCGGCATCGACGGCCTGGCGCACCAGCGGGCGCCCCGTGGTGATCTGCGCCTTCTGGCCCAGCTTGTCGCGCAGCAATTCGGTCGCGGCGATGGCGAACACCATATCGGTCGAGGATTGCGACATGGTCTGCCAGCGATAAACCTGGTCGCTGGCGGCGGCGACAGTGCCGCCACCGGCGACAGCGGCGAGCATTGCCCCGGTGAGTAGGATGGCTTTGAGGGTTTTCATTTTGATCCTCCCTGCCCCAGTGGGGCTTGTTTGACGTTTCTCTTGGTTGATTGCAGGGGCGTCAGCCGAGCGCAAAACGCCTCTGCCGTTGCCGGATGAGCATGGAAAGGCCGAGCAGGACCGCGCATCCAACGACGATTTCCACCTCGAACCGGTTGCTGAGCAGCGCCGCCAGCGGGGCCAGGCCAATGATCCCCCGGAACACACAATGCAGGGGCGCCAGCGCCGCCCCGTCATAGGCGTAGAAGGCCGTCGATAGCGCCAGGATGGCGACACTCAGTGCCAGGATGGCGATGACGAACTGGCCGAGGTCGAAACTGTCCAGCACCAGCAGCAGGCTGGGTTCGATCACGAAGATGAACGGAATGACGAAGCCGATGAAGGCCAGCCGCAGGGCGGCAATCGCTGTCGCCACGGGATGCGAGTTGGCAATGGGAGCCGCTGCGAAGACCGCCACCGCCACCGGGGGCGTGATTGCGGACAGGACGCCGAAATAGAACACGAAGAGATGGATCGCCAGCGGCTCGATCCCCAGCTCGCGCAGCGACCGCCCCATCACCAGCACGATCACCAGATAGGCTGGCAGCGTCGGCATGCCCATGCCCAGGATCAGGCAGGTGGCGGCGGTCAGCAGCAGGGCAAGCAGCAGATTGTTCTCGCCAAGCGCGGCCACCGTCGAGGCGAAGCTGAGGCCAATGCCGGTCAGGTTGAGCGTTCCCAGAATAATGCCGATGGCGGCGACCGCGACGACGATGGACGCCCCCGCCGCGCCGCCCTTCACGACGGTATCGAGGATACGCATCGGGTTCCGGCGCAGGTCCGGATTAAGCGCCAGGGCCGTCACCAGCACGGCGATCACCGCGCAGAACCCGGCCATTGCCGGCGAGCGGCCCGCGACCAGCACGGCGATGATGACCGCGATGGGGATCACGAACATCAGCGAATCCAGCATCGTCTTGCGGTCGATACGCTCGCGCTGCTCCGGCGGGATCGGCTGGATACCGGCCTTGCCCGCTTCCAGCGAAACCGCCACGAACAGCGCACCGTAATAGAACAGCGCCGGCAGCAGTGCGGCCAGACAGATCATCAGATAGGACATGCCGATCAGGTCGGCCATCAGGAAGGCCGCCGCCCCCATGACCGGCGGCATGATCTGCCCGCCGGTCGATGCCGCCGCCTCGATAGCGCCGGCGGTCGCCGGTTTGAAGCCGCGCCGGATGATCATCGGAATGGTGAAGGCGCCGGTGCCAACGACATTGGCCACCACGCTGCCCGACATGCTGCCGAACAGGGCGGAGGAGACGATGGCCGCATGCCCCACGCCGCCACGCGTCCGGCCGGTCAGGGCGAAGGCGATCTTGATCAGCGCGTTGCTGGCGCCCGTTCCTTCCAGCATCACACCGAAGACGACGAAGATCAGCACGACCTGGATGACGATGCTGAGCGGCGTGCCATAGACGCCCTGGAAGCCGTACCAGACCATCTCCATGGTAACCGCGAGGCTGAACCCGCTATGGCCGATGGCGGATGGCAGGTAGCCGCCGAACAGGCCATAGAGGAAGGCCACGATGACGAACAGGAACAGCGGCAGGCCGAACAGCCGGCGCGTGGCTTCCAGCAGCACGCAGACGCCCAGGAAGGCGATGAAGATATCCGTCTCGCCATAGGACACCAGCATCGTCGAGAGTTCATCCGCCGCGCTGACGAAATACCAGATGGCGATTGTGAAAGCGGCGACCGCCGCTATGTCCGCCAGCCAGGCGAGGATCAGGAGGAACTTTCTCCCCTCCGGAACGGCAGCCGCCAGCGGGCATCCCAGCAGGACAGAGACGACCGAGGCATAGACGATCAGCGCGCGCGTATAGGCAATGTCATAAACGCCAACATAGGCCACGATGATGGCATTGACGGCCAGCGCCAACCCGAGCGCCGCCGCCACATATCCGAAAATCCGCGTTGGCAGGGCGATCATGCCAGCCCTGCCGAAGCAAAGACGGAGTCGAGGCGTGATGCAGGCCGTTGCGTTGTCATTCTTCCCCCCTTGGTCCCCGGCACCATCCGGCTTCTTGCGACCGGGAAACGGGTGCGGGGCTGCTTAGGTCTCATGCGCGGCGTGGCGCTTGATTATTTCTAATCCGAGGCACGAACACGCCGCCAATATGGATTACAGCTACAAGATATAATTTTAGATTATAGATCGGCGCGCGTGATACTGGTCTGCCGATGGCGCGGCACAGGCCTGCAGCACAAGGGCAGCTACCGGCTGCCCCCGCGCATATACCGCTTCTCCGGCCGGTAGCGGTTCCGGTTATGGGGCAGACCGCGCAGCCGGCGGAACAGAAGGCGGACCCATTCGAACATCGCCGCTCCTATGCGCGCTTTTGCAGGCCATTCTGGCGCAGACGCCAGATGAAAGTGTCGAAGCGGTCCTGCCCGAAAAACGGCTCACCCTCGAAGACGTAACAGGGCACGCCCCAGTGGCCGGCCTCGGTCAGTTCCACCTCGTTCGCCAGCATCTGGCTGTCATACCAGTCCGGGTCGCTGTCGATACTGGCCTGCATCGCGGCATGGTCGAGTCCGGCTGATGCTGCCGCTTTCGCCATATGGTCACCCTGGTCCCAGCCATCGACGGAACCGTCCCAGAGCAGCCGCGAGACGGAATCCGCATAGGCAAGGCCATGCCCCAGCCGGCAGGCCTCCACACCGAGATGCGAGATATTGCGGATATAGGGCTGGTCCTTGGCGATCTTCAGCGTGACGGGATCCTGCTGGATCGGGTCGGGAACAGGCCGTCGGAAGGGCAGCCCCAGATAGTCGGCCTGGCGTTTGGTATCCATAAAGAAATAGGGGCGGTGCAATGGCCCCATCCGCTCGAAATAGGCCGGCTCGCGCATGGCCAGTGGCCGGACGATACGCAGTTGCGCATCGACGTCATATTCCGCCGCGAAGGCGACGAGGCGCGCCGTCGCCAGATAGCTGTAGGGGCTGCGGAACGACCAGTATATCTTGAACTGAAGTGTCATTTGTACATACTCCTGTACACCCGGTTGGCGCGAAACGGGTTTTTCCCGGCTTCGCGAAAGTGATCCCGCCCATGAGCCGCTATTCGATCGACATCAGGCATCTGCGTTATTTCATCGCCATCGCCGAGGCTGGCAGTTTCACGCGTGCGGCGAACCACCTGCACATCGCGCAGCCGGCGCTCAGCCAGCATGTCCGCAATCTGGAGCAGAGCTTCGGCACGCAACTGCTCGACCGGACGGCGCGTGGTGTTGACCTTACCGCCGACGGCAGGAAGCTGCTGGCGCATGCGCGGCGCGTCGTCGAGGAAATGGACCGGCTCGTCGATGCCGTCAGTCCCGGAAAGCCGACGGGCGATGTCATGCTGGGCCTGCCGATACCGGTCAGCCCGCTCATCACCCAGCCGCTGCTGACGACGATTCAGCGCGATTTCGGCGGGATCACCCTGCATATCCGCGAGGCGATGAGCGCCTATCTGGCGGAATGGCTGATCGACGGCCGCATCGATGCCGCCGTCCTGTTCAGCAATCAGGAACTGCCGCATATCGATACGCATGAGGTCTGCGAGGAAACGCTCTATGTCGTCGGCCCGCCCGGCGCGTTTTCCCCCGGCGAGACAATCCCGTTCCATAGCTTGCCGCGATACCCGCTGATCATGTCGCATCCGGAAAATGGCCTGCGCTCGCTGGTCCACAGCACGGCCCAGCGGCTGGGCGTCGAGTACACGATCAAGTTCGAGATCGACGTGATCACCGAGATGAAGCGCTTCGTCGCCGCCGGCAAGGGCTACACCGTGCTGGCGCCGGTCGCCTTCTACGAGGATCTGGTTGCCGGCCGGCTGTCCGCCGCGCCCATCGTGGAGCCGGAGATCGTGCGCACCTGGACCATGGCGACGCGCCGCCACAGCCGTCCGAACGCCGCCTGCAAGGCCGCCATGGATCTGACCGAGGCGGTCCTGGTCGAACGCACCGGCATGGTGAAGAAGGCGGTCAGTGACTATGCCGGTGCGCTGCATTGACGGTCAGGCGCCTTCATCGCCGCCCAGTATCGTCCCCGCATCATTATCCACGATCACCGGCGTCTCCAGGAACTCGACGCGCGGCGGCGCACCGAAACGCGCCATGATGGAGGCCGCGAAGGCATCGTCGAACAGTGTTTCCGCCTCGGCCCGGCTGCGGAACAGATAGACGCCGCCGCAGGTATTGTCGTCGGCGATATAGTAATATTTGCGCACCAGTCCGGGGATCGTCTGGAAACGCGGCGCGGACTGCCGGAACATCCCTTTCAGCTCGTCCTGGGACTTACCGGCGGGCTGCGGGAAACGGGTGATGACGGTGATCATGCTGAATTTCCTGTCTTTTTGAACGGCCGGTCAGTCGAGCTGGCTGACATGCTTGGTGTCGAGATAGCTTTCCAGCCCCTCGGTGCCGCCTTCCGAGCCGTATCCGCTTTCCTTCACACCGCCGAACGGAACCTCCGCCAGCGAGATGCCCAGATGATTGATGCCGATCATCCCGGCACGCACGCCCTCGCGCACTGCCCGGGCGCGCTTCGACACGCCGGTGAAAGCATAGGCAGCGAGGCCGAACGGCAGGGAATTGGCACGCGCGATCCCCTCCTCGACCGTATCGAAGGCAGTGATCGGAACCACGGGGCCGAACGGCTCCTCGCGCATCAGCCGGCATTCGTCCGTTGCATCGGCGATCACCGTCGGCTCCCAGAAATAGCCGCGATTGCCAATCCGGCTGCCGCCGGTCGTGATCTTCAGGCCGCGCTCGCGCGCATCGGCGACGAAGCCTTCCATCGCCGACAGGCGGCGTTCGTTTGCCATCGGCCCCATCTGGGTGTCGGCAGCCCGCCCATCGCCGACGCGCAGCGCCTTCGCCCCTTCGGTGAAGGCTTCGAGGAATTTCGCATAGGAGCCGCGCTGGACATAGAAGCGCGAGGGCGAGACGCAGACCTGCCCGGCATTGCGGAATTTGGCGGCCAGCAGCGCCTGCACCGCCGGCTCCACCTGCGCATCGTCGAACACCAGCACCGGCGCGTGGCCGCCCAGCTCCAGCGTGCAGCGCTTCACGCCATCGGCTGCCAGCTTCGCCAGCGCCTTGCCGACCGGGATGGAACCGGTGAAGGAAATCTTGCGGATACCCGGATGCGGGATCAGGAAGGCGGACACCTCGGCCGGTTTGCCGAAGACCAGGTTCAGCACGCCGGCGGGCACCCCCGCATCGATGCAGGCATCGGCCAGCGCGCAGCAGGTCGCCGGGGTTTCCTCCGCGGCCTTGATGACAAGGGTACAGCCGGCGGCGAGCGCACCGGCGATCTTGCGTGCCGGGGTCAGCGCCGGGAAGTTCCACGGGCAGAAGCCGGCGACCGGGCCGACCGGTTCGCGGATGACCATCTGGTTGGCGCCGGGCATGCGCGACGGCACGATTCGGCCATAGAGCCGCACACATTCGTCGCCATACCATTCGAAGATGTCGGCGGCGGCCAGGATCTCGCCCTTCGCCTCGGCCAGCGGCTTGCCCTGTTCCAGCGTGACCCAGACCGCGATGGCATCGCTGCGCTCGCGCAACAGGGCCGCCGCCTTGTTCAGAATGCGCTTGCGTTCCAACGGCGCGGTGCGGCTCCAGCTTTCGAAGGCGCGGACCGCCGCATTGGCGGCGCGGTCGAGATCGGTGGCGGAGGCGTGCGGCAGATAGCCAAGCGCTTCCTCGGTCGCCGGATTGATGACCGCCTCGCCCTCGCCTGCCCCATTTTGGCCGGCCGTGCCCTGTGTCCAGCTGCCATCGATGAAAAGCCCGACTTCCCGGTAATCGGCAGCAGTTGCCACGCCGTTCGGCTGCATGAAATCCCCCTGTGATGATGTGCCGGCCGGCAAAAACCGGTCCGGACGAATTGGAGGGAGATTTACGCAAGCGCCGCGTGCTGTGGCCAATAGCACTTCGCGCTAGCCGCTATAGCGCAAACTTCTAGCCGGACGCGCCCGGCTTCAGCGCCCGGCCGAGATAGGTGCCGATCGGCACCATTTTCGGGATGGTGCGGCGGACCAGAGCGCCCAGGATCGGTTCCAGAATTGTGCGTAGTTCCGCGGGCGCACGCAGGTCGGGCAGCGGCGCCATCGCGGCGCGGTCCGAGGTTTCCACCCGCCAGCCTGTCAGCGTACCAGCGTCGTGCAGCGGCTGCAGCAGCCGTTCGACATAGGCCAGCATCTCCGGCCAGTGCGACAGGTGGACATAAAGGCTGGCGACTGGCGCGCCCGCCTCCCCGGTATCGCCGAACAGATTCAGCCGGCGGATGGTCTGCTGAAGCGCTTCGGGCAAACTGCCGAAAGCCGGAAGCGTCGGAATGGGAATACCGGAGGGTGCATCCGGCATGCCCGCACCGTCATCCAGGGGCGGAAAATCCGTGCCGCCCGGCATCAGCCCCAGCAGCGCGCTGAAAGCGACGAGGTTCCGGGCATTATTGGCGTTATAGGTCGCGATGACCGCACGGATCGCCGGCATGTCCCCGGCGGTGGCAGGCGGCGGCGCGCCCGGCATGGCCATGTCCTTTGGGACGATCAGGGCCAGTGGCGCTGCGTGCCGTGCGATCCGGCCATCGAGATAGGCCGGGCGCAGAAGCCGCCAGCTGTCACGCAGCACATCCTCGCCCTGGCCCGCCAGACGGCGATAGACGAGATTGACGACCGGCGAGCCCAGTACCGCGCGGATATCCTCGTAGATCGACCGGATGGCAGCGGGCGCAGCCGCATCGTCCGCGATTTCCCGGGTCATGGGACTGTCCTTTCAGATCGAGAGTGGATGGAAGGCCAGGAACGCCACACAAACTTCCAGGAGCATACAGGCAGGGGCTATAAATTCAGCAGCTTGTAGATGCGCCGCGAAGATCATGGTTTTCTTCGATTCTGCCAGGAGGGTGAACGGGGAGCCTGGCCCCGCCGATACCGGTGGGGCCGGCTACCCGGCGACGATGATCCGGGTTTCTTCGTCGAACGCCCCGGCAAACGCCGCAGGCGGGGGCGCATCGGTAACGAGAACGCCGATATTCTCCAGGCCACAGGTTTGGATCAGCCCGCTGGCGCCGAATTTGCTGGCATCGGCAAGCAGCACGGTTTCGGCGGCATAGGGCATCAGTGCGGCCTTGTACTCGGCCTCGAAGAGATCGAAATCGAGACAGCCCCGCTCACTCGACACGGCCGCCACGGAGAAGATGAAAAGCTCCGGCGAGAATTGCGCGGCAAAGCGAATGGCGGAAGCGCCGGTGATCGTCATGTCGCTGGGCCGCAATTCACCGCCGGGCACGATGATCCGGTTACCATCGCCGCCCTCGGCCAGAATCCGCGCCGATTGCAGGGACAGGGTGATGATCGTCAGCCCTTTCTTGCGCGCCAGAAGCCGGGCCAGGAAACAGGCGGAGCTGCTGTTGTCGAGAAACAGCGTCGTGCCATCCGGCACCAGTGTCTCGCACGCCTGGGCCATGGCCTGCTTGGCGGCGGGCTGGATACGCAGGCGCTGCTCGAACGGCGCCTCGGTATTGGCGACGCTGAGACGCACCCCGCCGTGGAATTTCTCGACGATGCCCTCCTCGGCCAGCTGCTTCAGGTCACGGCGGATGGTTTCGTCGGACACATCGAAGGACCGGGCGAGATCGAGCGTTGACAGGGACGCGGCCTGACGCAGGATTTCGATGATCTTTTCCTGGCGGATATTCATGGCAGCTGATTCTATCAGGACACGGCGAGTCCGGAAATCGGATCGAACAGCCGGGCGCGCGTTGCATCGAATCCCAGCGTCACACTCTCCCCGGCCAGCGGAGGATGCTCCGGGCTGATGCGAACGATCATCCGGTTATCGCCAAGCCGGACTTCGGCCAAAGCATCGGCACCGAACAATTCCACGCGCTCGACCTTGGCCTTGCCCAGTGCTTGACCGGATGCTAGCGCCTCGCCGCGCGCCAGAAACATCTCCTCCGGGCGAATCCCCAGCAGGATGTCCGTTGCTGCCGGCGCGGCCATCCCGTCCAGCACCAGCTGGAAATGCGCATTGTCGAGCGCCAGCCCTTCGGTTATTGCCCGACCCCGGCAAGGGATCAGATTCATCTCCGGCGCGCCGATGAACGAGGCGACGAAAATATTCGCCGGCTTGCGATAGACCTCCATCGGCGCATCGAATTGCTGCAGCCGCCCCTCGGCCATGATGGCGATCCGGGTGCCCAGCGTCATGGCCTCGACCTGATCATGCGTCACATAGACCACCGTGATGCCAAGCTCGGCATGCAGCCGCTTCAATTCGGCCCGCATGTGGTTGCGCAGCTTGGCATCCAGATTGGAGAGCGGTTCGTCGAACAGATAGACCTTCGGCTTGCGCACCAGCGCCCGGCCGATCGCCACACGCTGGCGTTGCCCGCCGGATAATTCCTTCGGCCGGCGTTGCAGCAGATCCTCGATATGCAGAATCTCCGCCGCTTCGCGCACCCGGGCGTCGATTTCGCTCTTGTCGAGCCGCGTCGTCTTCATCAGGCCGAAGGCCATGTTCTTGTAGACCGTCATATGCGGGTACAGCGCATAGGACTGGAAGACCATCGCGATATCGCGCTTCTGCGGTGCCGCCTGCGTCACATCCTTGCCGTCGATCAGCAGCCGGCCTTCGGATATCGTCTCCAGCCCGGCAATCATACGCAGGGTCGTTGACTTGCCGCAGCCGGAAGGGCCGACCAGCACGATGAATTCCCGGTCCTCGACAGTCAGGTCGAGCGCCTGCACGGCGGCGTGGCCGTCATAATTCTTGCTGACCTGCTGCAGCGTGACACTGGCCATCTGAGTTTTCCTTATCCGGTAGGGCGTCTATTTGATGCCGGCATGCATGAAGCTGTCGACGAAGCGGCGCTGGAAGATCACGAAGAACACCAGCAGCGGCGACACCACGACCACCGTGGCGGCCATCAGCCGTGTCCAGTCGGCGCCGCTATCGGCCTTCGCCAGCAGGCCCAGGCCAATCGGCAGGGTCCGCACGCTCTCGCTGTTGGTCACCAGCAGCGGCCACATGTAATCGTTCCAGTGGGTGACGACGGAGATGATGGCGAAGGCGATCAGCGTCGGCTTCACCAGCGGCAGATAGACATGCCACAGCGTGGAGAAATGGCCGCAGCCATCCAGCTTTGCCGCATCGGCCAGTTCCGCCGGTACCTGCCGGAAGGCCTGGCGCAGCATGAAGGTGCCATAGCCGCTGGCGACGAAGGGCACCATCAGCGCCCACAGGCTGTTCATCAGGCCGAGTTCGCGGATCGTCACGAAATTGGTCAGGAAGATCGCATAGATCGGAAACATCACCTGCATCAGGAACAGGCCGAAGATCAGATCCTTGCAAGGGAAGCGCAGCCGGGCGAAGGCATAGGCCGCCAGCGTGATGGTGATCAGCTGCGCGCTGATGATGCCGCCGGTGACCAGCACGGAATTGATCAGATACCGCCCGAACGGCGCGACCGACAGGGCGGCGGGATAATTCGACCATTGCGCGATCTTCGGCAGCAGCCCGGCGGTGGTGTCGAACACCTCCACCCGGGTCTTCAGCGATGTCAGGACGATCCAGATCAGCGGGCTGATCCACAGCAGGGCCAGCGGCAGCAGCACGAAATGCAGCCATCCCTTGGTCAGACCCAGGCGCAGGCGCTTGAACATCCGGGTCTCCCTACTGGCCGAGATAGTGAATGCGCCGGCCCAGCGTCACGGCGACCAATGCGACAAGGCCCATGACGAAAAGCAGCAGGATATTGGCCACCGCCGAGGCATAGCCGATGTCCTGAAACTGAAAGGCGTTCTGATAGATATAGAAGGTCAGGACATTGGTGGCGTCCGCCGGGCCGCCCTGGGTCATGACATACACATAATCGAAGATCTGATAGGAATGCAGGACGCCGATGATGATGACGAAATACAGCGTCGGGGCGATCATCGGGATCGTGATATGCAGCAATTGCTGGACCGGCGGCACGCCGTCGAGCCTGGCCGCCTCGTAGAGATCACGCGGCACCAGTTGCAGGGCAGCCAGCAGGATCAGCATGAAATAGCCGGAATATTTCCAGATGCTCATGACGATGATCGCGGGCATCGCCCATTTGCTGTCGTACAGCCATTCCAGCTTCGGCAGGCCCAGAAGCGCCATCAGCTCGTTGATCGGACCATAGCCGGGGGCATAGAGAAACACCCAGACCATGCCCGCCGCCACCGACGGGATGATCACCGGGTAGAAGAAAGCCGACCGGTAGAAGGCCATGCCGCGCAGCCGTGTATCGAGCGCGGTCGCCAGTAGCAGCGCGCAGACGATCGACAGCGGGATCGTCAGCAGCGTGTAGAAGGCGGTATTGGCGAAGGACCGCCAGAACAGGCCGTCGCCCAGCAGGCGTGTGTAGTTTTCCAGGCCTAGAAAGAAGATATCCGGCGAGCCCAGCATCACGTCGTGAAAGCTGAACCAGATCGAGCGCAGGATCGGCCAGTAGGTGAACATCGCGAGAAAGATCAGCGACGGCAACAGCATGGCAAATGCCGTCGGAATGTCGCGCAGGCGGTCGCTGTCGATTCTCATCGGGGGCCGATCGCTTCGGGTGGACGAAAAAGAAGGACCACGGATGCCGGCGGGGCATCCGTGGTCCCGGTTGGCATCAGCCGCGACGGCGCAGCATGCGGTCGATTTCGCGGTTGGAGTTCGCGGTCGCCTCGCGCAAGGCGACATCCGGGCGGATTTCGCCGATCACGGTGCGGTCCAGCGCGCTCTTCAGATATTCGCGCACCTTGTGATAGCCCGGCACCTGCAGGAAGGCACCGGCATAGGCCGCCTGGTCCAGGGCGATCTTCGCCGCCGGCACTTCGGTGACGAAGGATTTCATCTCGGCACTGTCCCAGGAGGACTGGCGCGCGGCGAGATAGCCGGTCTCCTTGCACCACATCGACTGATTGGCGGTATTCGTCATCCAGCGGGCAAAGGTCCAGCAGGCCTGCTTGTGGGCGTCGGGCTGGTTCTTCGCGATATGGATCGGGCCACCGCCCATGGAGGCGCCGAAGGTCTTGTTCTTCGGCATGAAGGCGACGCCAACCTCGAAGGGCGAGGATTTGCGCAGATTGGTCAGCGACCCGGTCGAGTGGTAGAGCATCGCGGTCCGGCCGGCCATGAAGTCGTTCGCCGAGCCCTGCCAGGTCGAGGCCGTCGGCATCACGCCTTCCTGCGCCATGCGCAGCCAGAATTCGAGCGCATTGACCGATTCCGGCGCGTCGAACATGACCTTTTCCTTGGTCCAGGGGACCAGGCCGTTCTGGCGCACATAGCTTTCGAACATCCAGTCATGCCAGCCGCCGCCGATGGTCACGCCCCACTGGCTGACATCGCTGCCCTGGCGGATGGTCAGGGCCTTCGCGGTTTCCAGCAATTCGTCCCATGTCGTCGGCGCTGTCTTCACACCGGCCTTCTCGAAGGCGGTCTTGTTGTAATACAGCACCGGCGTGCTGCACTGGAAAGGCAGGCCATAAAGCTTGTCGTCCGAGATGCAGGTGCCCAGGAAGCCCGGCAGGAAATCCTGATAGATGTCGTCGGCCTTGGCGAGCGTGGTAATGTCTTCCAGCGCGCCCATTGCCAGGAAGGTCTGCAGGGCGGAGTTGATCGGCAGCCAGGTGCCCGGGGGGTCACCGACACCAAGCGAGGTCATCACCTTCTGCTCGGTATTGTCATAGCTGCCGGCATAGATCGCCTCGACCTGGACATCGGCATGCGCGGCGTTGAAACCGGCGATCATGCCGGAAACGATACGGTTGATGTCACCCGACACGCCAACCGGATACATGAAGCTCAGCTTCACCTGATCCTTGCCAAAGGCGCGGATCGGCATGCCACCAAGCATTCCGGCCACCGAAGCGGCTGCGGTGGTGCCAAGAAAGGCACGCCGGGAAATGTGGAAATTCTTTGGGTTCATGATCGCCATCCTTCTTTGATGATGGAATTCTCAAACAGACACTCTCTGCATCAGAAGGGCTCAAAGGTTCTTGATGCCGCTGAAACCCTGGACCGGCAATCTCACTCCCCCGCGTTACAGGGACGTGACGCTTTGTTGATGTTTGTGGGAAATAGTGGATTTCTGTTGAAATTAGAGGCGTCGGTTTTTCGCACCCATGGGAGCCGGAAAACCGCTGCAAATGACCCGAAAATCGGGTGATTACGCGGGTGAAGATTGACGGCGGCGGCGCACCGCTCTAAGCAGTGCCTATTCTTCTTGCTGTTGCGCCGTCTTCCGGTCCTGCGCCCGGCCTGCCCCCTATGGCGGGCCGCATGGCAGGGCCAGCGGCTTTATTGATTGGATGACACTTAAGTGAGCTTTTTCGATTCCATGGCGCCGGCCCTTGCCAGCGCGCTTACCGAACGCGGCTATGACAAGCTGACCGCCGTGCAGATGGCTGTGCTGGGCGAGGATGCCCGGGATGCCGACCTTCTGGTCTCCGCCCAGACCGGCTCCGGCAAGACCGTCGCCTTCGGGCTGGCGATGGCGCCCGTCCTGCTGGGCGACGCGCAGGTACTGGGCGAAGTTTCCGTACCGATGGCGCTGGTCATCGCGCCGACCCGTGAGCTGGCGATGCAGGTGCAGCGCGAATTGCAGTGGCTCTACGCCAAGGCCGGCGCGCGCATCGCTTCCTGCGTCGGCGGCATGGACATGCGCCAGGAGCGCCGGGCGCTGGCCGACGGGCCGCATATCGTCGTCGGCACGCCGGGCCGGCTGCGCGATCATATCACCCGCGGCGCGCTGGATATTTCCGGCCTGCGCGTCGTGGTGCTGGACGAAGCCGACGAGATGCTGGATCTGGGATTCCGGGAAGATCTGGAATTCATCCTGGCGGCCGCCCCGCAGGAACGCCGCACCTTCCTGTTCTCGGCCACCTTCGCCAGGCCCATCGTGCAGCTGGCCAGGCGTTTCCAGCGCGATGCCGTGCGCCTGTCCACCGTTGCCGAAAGCCAGCCGCATGAGGATATCGACTACCGGCTGCTGATGGTGGCGCCGACCGAGCGTGAGAATGCGATCATCAACGCGCTGCTCTATTACGATGCGCAGAATGCGCTGGTGTTCTGCGGCACGCGCGATGCCGTGCGGCACCTGACCAGCCGGCTTGCCAATCGCGGTTTCCGTGTCGTTGCCCTGTCCGGCGAGCTGACCCAGGCCGAGCGCACCAATGCGCTGCAGGCGATGCGCGACGGCAGGGCGCGGGTCTGCGTCGCCACCGATGTCGCGGCGCGCGGTATCGATCTGCCGAATCTCGATCTCGTCATCCATGCCGACCTGCCGACCAACCCGGAATCGCTGCTGCATCGCAGCGGCCGCACCGGCCGTGCCGGGCGCAAGGGCGTCTGCGCGCTGATCGTGCCCTATTTCCGCCGCGCCGCCGCCCGCCGGCTGATGCAGCTGGCCAAGCTGGATGCCACCATGGAACCGGCCCCCGGCCCGGCCGAGATCACCGCGCGTGCGCAGGCGCAGATCCTGGCGGATGAAAGCCTGTTCGCCGCCCCGCAGGAGGACGAGACCGAGTTCGTCGGCAAGCTGCTGGCCAGCTATGGCGCCGAGCAGATCGCCGCCGCCTTCCTGCGCCAGCAGATGGCCGCGCGGCCCGCGCCGGAGGAACTGTCCGAGGCACGCGAGGAAACACAGGCGATCACCCGGCCAGAACGCGGCGAGCGTGGTGGTCGGTATGAAAGGCCAGAGCGCGGCGAGCGACCGGAGCGCAGTGGCAACCGTTTCGAGAACGGAATCTGGTTCCGCGTCTCGCTGGGCCGCAAGCATCGGGCTGAGCCGCGCTGGCTGCTGCCGATGATCTGCAAGGCCGGCCATGTGACCAAGGCTGCCGTCGGCTCGATCAAGGTCGGCGATACCACGACCGATTTCGAGATTTCCACCGCCCTGGCCGATGCCTTCGAGGCAACCATCGCCGCCAACGGGACCGGCGAGAAAGGTGTGACCATCACCCGCGCCGAAGGCGGCAATCGCCCCGCCCCGGCCGGATCGCGCCGCCCCGACAGCTTCAAGGACGGACCGAAGCCGGCCCGCAAGCCCCGGGGAAGGCCCGACAACGCCTTCCGCGCAACTGAAGGTGCCGGCCCGAAACCGGGAAAGAAAAAAAGCTACAAGCCGAAACCTGGCCGCGATCCGCGCTAGGGAGTCGGGCTTCAAAGACACCTTGCAATGGTGTCTCTGCAATAACATCAACATCCTTAGGGGCCAGACGGCACAGAGCGTCTGGCCCCTTTGTGATTCCGGCCGTGACGAACGGGAGGCATGGGCAGAATAATTGCCCCAGAGGCAATTCTTATTGCACTGAAAGAAAATAAACGTTTGCATATGAAGCAATCTAACTAAGCCGGTATGCAAATGAACCTCGTCGATCAGAGCCTGTGCCAGATCGGTATCGCCATTAGGGAGCGCCGGGCCGCGCGCCGCATGACGCTCGGTGACCTTGCCGCACATACCGGCATGTCGCTTTCCTTCCTGTCGCGCGTCGAGCGCGGCCAGGCACAGACATCGGTCGGCAATCTCATCCGCATCGCCGAGGCGCTGGGCGGCACCCTGCACGATCTGATCGGCCCGCCGCCCGCCGAGGATACCGGCTTCACGCTGTTCCGCGCCGGCGAAGCGTCGGCATCCGCGATTTCCGGCAGCGGCTATCGCTGGATTCCGGTGTCGGGCGGCGGCGACGGGCGGAACATCGAGGCGACGCTGCTGGACCTGCCCGCGACGCCCGCCGCCGAGACAAGGTTTTCGCATCCCGGCGAGGAGATCTGCTTCGTGCTGGACGGGCGCGTGCGGTTTGTCGTGGGCGAGTCCACCGCCATGCTCGCGACGGGCGACGCCATCCATCTGCGGTCCGACATTCCGCACACCGCTGCCGCCGAGGGCGGGCCGGCGCGGGTGCTGATGATTACCCACCATCCCGCCGGCCCCGGTGAACGGTCAGGCGACCGGTCGGACTGGTGGAATCCCAGCGGCATGGTGCCGCCAACGAACAACAGGGAGGAAAATCAATGACCCAGCAGACCCAACACACCGGGCCGATCGCCCGCGACGGCCATCAGCCCTTCGAGGCCCGGCACCGCGACGATATCGACTGGGAAACCATCCGCTGGCCGGGCGAAACCGGCAAGATGCTTTTCCATCCGCGCCCGGAACGGCCGACCGAGCCGAATGCCGGCATCCTGCGGCTGGAGCCGGGCGCGCACCATCCGCTTCACAAGCATGATTTCGCGCAGATCTGGTACATACTGGAAGGCGAGTTCCGGATCGGCAGCGGCACCTATGGCCCCGGCACGATGATCTTTCACCCCGATCCGCATTTCGAGGATGAGTTCAAGACCGAGACCGGCGGCGAAATCCTGATCGTACAATACCCCGGCCCGACCACCGGCGGCCGGCCGATCTACGACAAGCGCTTCAACATGGCGGATCGCAAGCCAATAGAGACCGAACGCACCGACCTCTAGCAGGCAAACTGAGAGGCGCCCTTCTTACCCAGCCGACATATATCAGGCTTACAGGGCGCTTCCTCACAAAGCCAAAGGCGCAAGGTGACGGGAAACAAGGCCAGTCAGCCCAGGCTGGAAACAGGTTCCTCGCTTTGCCCGATCCTCGCGAGATTCGCCCGGACACGTATGGCGGAATGCTCGAGCAACTGGCGTGCCGCGCGCTCGGCTTTCACCTGGCTGCCTAGCGTGATCGCCGTTGCCAGCTGGCGCCAGTCAGCGGCTGACTGTTTCCTGTCATCGGCGGTAAGGAAGCTCATGGAGCGGCCACGGATGAGCTGCCAGGTGCCCATTCCGGCCAGCCGTTCGTAGAGCTCCGGCAGACGCTGGTTGCCCGAATTATTCACCAGGAACAGCTGAGCGCGCACCGATTCGCTGGCGAAGGCCTGCGGGGTGGCGGACTCGTCGCCGGCGATGCTTTCCAGACTGGCGACGATCTCCAAGAAGGTGGCTTTGAAAGAATCATCGTTCAGCCGGGCGACGCGGCCGGCCGCGACGGCCAGCAGAGCCGCCCTGATCTCGAAAATATAGCTGACATCTTCCTGTGAATATTCGGCAATGCGGGCGCCGGATCGCGGGATGCGGACCACATAGCCCTGCTTCTCCAGCGCAATCAGCGCCTCGCGCACGGTCGCCCGGCTCACGGCGTGCTGCTGTGCCAGGGCTTCCTCCTTCAGCCGATCGCCGGGCTTGAGGCGCCCTGTCATGACCTCAGCCAGCAGGAGATCGGCAAGCTGGGCCGGAAGCGATTTCGCTGACCTTCCAAGCGGGACGATATCAAGCTTATCCATGTCGTTCTCGTCCATCAGCTGCCGCAGCCTTATCGTTGGGGTGAGGGATCGCCAGTTCCGGCACAACTCGCCATAGCTTCAATCTCGTCTTCTTTTTCGTCGAAGGGAGCCAAAAAACCGCAACGATTCCCATCGCCACCACCATATGGAGAATACTGAAGGATATTAACTGTTTTTCAAATGGATAGCGCAAGGCAAAACCATTTTCCTGATTATGTTTTGGATTCATATTGTCAGACAATCGACAGTCGATTATATTTTATCAATAACACAAAGCAGAAAACGGATGGGTGGAAATGAGCCAAATCAAGATTGCTCCTCTTGGATTCGCCGCGGGCGCGGAAGTCACCGGCGTGGACCTCAGCAAGCCGTTGTCTTCGGCCGACCAGAGCGTCATCAACCAGGCATGGCTGAAGCATCTGGTGCTGGTGTTTCCGGGTCAGGACCTGTCGCCCGAGCAGCAGATCGCCTTTTCGCGGAATTTCGGGTTGCTGGACCCGCAGGAATCGCAGGCGCCCACGACGCTGCACCCGGACCACCGGGAAATCCTCGTGCTGTCCAACAAGATGGTGAACGGCAAGAAGTCCGGCACGCATAATTCCGGCCGGAACTGGCATACCGACCTCACCTACACGCCCCGCCCGGCCAAGGGCGCCATCCTGCATTGCAAGGAGAAGCCGCCGGTCGGCGGTGACACCATGTGGGCAAATCTCTATCTCGCCTATGAGACGCTGAGCCCGCGCATCCAGCAATTGCTGGAGGGGCTGGAGGCGATTCATGATGTGACTCTGATCCGCGGCCTGGAGCAGCGGTCGCCCGATGTCATCGCCGAGATGAAGCGGCGCAACCCGCCGATGATCCATCCGGTCATCCGTATCCACCCGAAGACGAAGCGGAAATCCTATCTGGTCGGCCAGCGTGTGCGCGGCTTCGTCGGCATGGGCGATGATGAAAGCCGGCACCTGCTCGACATGCTGAACGAGCACGCGACCGCGCCGGAATTCGTCTTCCGTCATCGCTGGCAGCTCGGCGACGTGGTGATGTGGGATAATCGCTGCACCAGCCATGTGGCACTAGGCGATTTCGACCAGACCCAGCCGCGCGTCATGTTCCGCTGTTCCCTGGAAGGCGAGCAGGAAACCGGACGGCTGTTCGAACGTCCGCAGACCGACGACCGCGCCGCAATGGTACAGGCTGTGGCGGCCGTCTCCTGAGGCCATGACGGGGAACGGCCGTTCCGATATCTGGCGGCCGCTTTCCCGGCTATCCCTGCGTGACCACCGAAACGCCTGCATCTGGTTTGTGGAGAAACAGTGATCCGGGAATGCGTTTCGAGCGCACCGAATCCGCAGATTCTCCGCGCAGGATCGGGTGACAGGAACTTACCGGGACAATTCGAGATGACAGCGAGCAGGCCCCCTGAAGGGAGCTTCGACAAAACGGGCTTACAACGGCACAACGGCTTCTCGGGAGCCGAAGTCCCGGAACAGTGCATGCCGGCGGCCTACCCCACCCTCGGGGAAGGCGGTCAGCCCGGCCACGCCACGATTCTGCCCGACCGGGGCGGTGCCAGGCTCGAACTCATCTTCCTTGGCATCGTCTGGGCCGTTGCCGCCCTCTTGCTGTGGCATGGCCTGTCGCTGCAATTGTGGCGCGACGGCACCATCGGCCCCGGTGCCTATCCGGTCTTTGCGCTTGCCGGTCTGCTGGCAATCACGAGCGTTCTGATCGCGAAGGCGCTCGCCGTGCGGGAGCTTCGCCTCTACTCGCCCTTCCAGGCCGGGCTGCAGGACGATCTTCGGCTGCGCCAGCTCGCGGAAATCATGGGCGCGCGCCTCGGCACCCGGATACAGGTGGTCACCAAGGATGGCGAAGGGCGTTTCTCCGCCCTCTGGAAGGGGGTGCGCGGCAATGCTCTTGCCATCGTCTCATCCGACATGACGAGCCTGCCGAACTTCCATGCCGCCGCATTCTGTGACGGACGTATGGAGCCAGTGGGTGGCCTGTTTTTCGACCCCGATGTGCTGGTCGTGCGGCCCGCCAGCCAGTGGCAGAATCCAGGCGATTTGTGGAACAAGGGCCAAACAGTCCGCCTCGGTTTCGGTCATCACATCGATATCGACCATGCCGTGGGGCGCTGGCTTGCCACCGCGCAGGGACTGTCCTTCCGGCCGGTTCACAGCGACGACATTCCTTCACTGATCGGCGCCATCAATGCCGGGGATATCGATGCCGCCATACTCAGCTTTTCGCAGGCACGGCAGGCAATCACGACCGGACAGGTGCGGTGCATCGGTCTTTTGTCGGAACCTGGCGACCAGCCGCCGGAAGTGCAGGGCGCTCCCACCTTTCTGGACCATGGGGCCGCTGTGGTCTCCGGTCATTGGGCGGCGCTGATGGTGCCGGCGGGCATGCCCGCTAAAAAGCAAAACGCCTTGTCTGCAGCATTTTCGGAAGCAGCCGCGGAGCTGCCGCCTGCCAACGAAACGGATATGTCAGCGCGGATCTGGCGCTTCCTCTCGCAGGAGGAGATGAAAGGCATCATCGATATCCAGCAGCGCTGCCACGCGCAATTCACCCCCCGGGAAACTCTGTCCGACAGTCTGCCCGCCGGGAAGATCTTCGGGCTGGTGGTGGCGATCGCCGGACTTGCCCTCTTCCCCATCGCGATGATGCAGCTCGGCTTCGTCCTGTCCGCCTTCTTCTATGTCGCCGGCCTGACATTGCTGCTGTGGCCGAAACTGACACCGGCGAAGGCGGTACTCTCCATCGCCGTAGCAGCCTTCCTCAGCATCGGGACCTACCTTCTGTTCAGCAAGGTCTTCAACGTCGTCCTGCCCACATCGGCCCTGATGGAGGGATTGCTGCCATGAGCCTACTGATGGAAGGCTTCTCCATCGTCACGGAGATGAACATCCTGCTGCTGCTTGCGGGCGCGGTGCTGCTCGGCATCGTGGCAGGAGCCATGCCGGGCATCTCGGCCACCATGGGCGTGGCCCTGCTGAGCCCGCTGACCTTCACGATGGACCCGCTGGCCGGTATCCTCAGCCTGGTTGGCGTCTATTGCGGTGCCGTCTATGGCGGGTCGCTGTCGGCCATCCTGCTGGGTATTCCCGGCACGCCAGGGGCGGTCGCCACGACGCTGGACGGCTATGCCATGTCGCGGCAGGGCAAACCGGGCATAGCATTGGGTATCGCCACCCTCTCCTCTTTTCTCGGCGGCATGCTCAGCGCGATCGCGCTCATGCTGCTGTCCTACCCCATCGCCGATTTCGCCCTGGCCTTCGGACCGCGCGAGTATCTGGCGCTAACCGTATTCGCGCTGACGGCGATGGCGGCGCTGTCCGGTGGATCGTTCCTGAAGGGGCTGTTCGCCGGATTCATCGGCCTGTTCCTGGCCGGCATCGGCATCGACGAGACCTATGGCGTCTCGCGCTATCATTTCGGCTATGTGCTGCTGATGGGCGGGGTGTCCTTCATTCCGGTCACCATCGGCCTGTTCGCGGTGCCGGAAACCCTGCTGAGCATCGAGCGTATTGGCCGTGCGCCGCGCCGCGCCCTGCGCGTCAACCGGATCATTCCCGGGCGCAGCGTGCTGGCCCGCATCCTGCCGGCGCAGCTGCGCTCCAGTGTCATCGGCACCATTGTCGGCGCGGTTCCCGGCGCTGGCAGCGATGTCGCCGCCATTGTTGGCTACAGCCAGGGCAAGCACATGTCACGCCAGCCGGAACGCTTCGGCACCGGCTCCCCGGAAGGTATCGCCTGCGCCGAATCGGCAAACAATGCGGCGACCGGTGGCTCGCTGATCCCGCTGCTGACCCTGGGCATCCCCGGCGGCGCGGTAACCGCGATCATGCTGGGCACCTTTATGACGCATGGGCTGCAGCCCGGTCCCTTGCTGCTGCACAACAACGCGCCGCTGGTCTACCAGATCTTCGCCGGTGTCTTCGTCGCGAACATCCTGCTGCTGATCTTCGGACTGTCCGGCGCCAAGCTGTTCGCGCGTGTGCTGCAAATCCCCGAAAGCATCCTGACGCCCGGCATTCTGCTGCTTTGCGTGCTGGGGTCCTACGCCATGCGCAACCATCCGGTCGATGTGCTGATCATGTTCGCCGCCGGCATGGTCGGCTACGTCATGGTCAAGACCGGTATCCCGCGCGCGCCACTCATTATCGGCCTGATCCTCGGGCCGATGGTGGAGGGAGAACTTGCCCGTTCGCTCATCGTCGTTGGCGGCGAATGGCAGGAACTCTTCACGCCGATCAGCACCGTCATCTGGCTGCTGGTCTTCGCCCCGTTCGTCGCCCCGCTCGTGATGAAGGGCGTTCGGCATCTGAAACGATCCTACAAGACGACATAAAAATGAAAGGGAGGAATCCAATGACATTCATCCACAACAGGCGTGCCGGTTACACGGCGGCGCTGGCGGCACTGGCGCTGTGCGCAACCGCCCCGGCAGTAAAGGCGGACAGTTTTCCGTCCAAGCCAGTCGAACTCGTGATCCCCTTCGCGCAGGGCGGCGGCACCGACCAGGTCGGCCGCATCTTCGCACAGTATGCGCAGCCGCATCTGGGCGGCGACATCTTCGTCAGCAACCGCACGGGCGGCAGCGGTGCCGTGGGCTTTTCGCACGGCGCGCTGGCCAAGGCCGATGGGTACGTCATCACCATGATCGTCACCACTCTGGCCGCAGCGCCCCACACCATCGACGGCTATCCGGTCAGCTACAAGAATTTCGAGCCGGTCTGCCTGCTGTCGGCACCGCCGGCCATTCTGGCGGTTCACCCGGATAGCGGCATCAAGTCGCTGGCCGATCTCGTCAAGAAGGCGAAAGCCGAACCGGGCAAGCTGACCTTCGGCACCGCCGGCCCCGGCAGCAACACGCATCTGACCGGTGCCGCCTTCGCCACCCAGGCGGGTATCGACGTCCGCTTCGTGCCGCACAAGGGCTCCGGTCCGGCGCTGACGGCGGCCTATGGCAAGCACATCAATGTCGCCATCGCCGACAAGGCCGAGGTCACGCCCTGGCACAAGGATGGCCGGCTGAAGGTGCTGACCGTGTTCTCTGACGATCCGAAGACCGGCATCAAGGGCGTGCCGCTGGCCAGCGCTGACGGCTTCAAGGTGGATATCGGCTCGTTCCGCGGCATCGGTGCTCCGAAAGGCACCCCGCCGGAGGTAATGAAGGTGCTGGTCGAGGCCTGCCGCAAGACCGCCGAGGACAAGGCGTTCAACGACCATATGGAGAAGACCGGGACCGAGACCTATGCCCTGTTCGGTGAGGAATTCGGTGCCTGGCTGAAGAACAAGCACGACTCCTTCGGCGAAGCCGTCAAGGCAGCCAATATGTAACGCCTGCCGCAATCACGTTACAAAACCCCTCCGGGAGCGATTCCGGAGGGGTTTTTTTACGACTGAAGGGACGGGCAGCCAGCAGCCTCGGCGCCGCTTTATGTATGGCTGGGTCCGGATCCGTAAGCGCGGCGCTGAGGGTGGGAGCCCTAGAATCGCAAACAAGGTTCCAGGGGGATGCAGGCAATATTCGGGTGCTTTCCCGGCCGGATCCTTGGAAATTAACCTTGGGGACCGCAATCGGATTCCTTCTCCTGAAGACAGCTGACAGACCCGCAACCCAGGCGAAACTGCCCGGGCCACGGGTCGTCGCTTGCCGTCACGGAGCGGTCAGGACAAATCCGCCTTGCGCTGCAGATAATCCTCGCGGTCGATTTCTCCTCGCGCGTAGCGTGCCTTGAGAAGGTCGAGCGCGCTGCTGGCCGGCGGCGTCGATGCATGCATCTGATGCCCCGCACCGAACCAGCGGAACAGCAGGATCAGGACCACCGCCAGTATCGCAATGAACAGGATGGCCGAGAGGCCGTGCAAGGCCATTCCCCAGGACCATCCGCCACCGTCATAGCCCATCATCGCATCGGGCTGGTGCCAGTTCTGCCACATGGCGTTCTCCTTTCCTTCAATCGACCTGGCGCAGGGCGCCGGTGCGGCGGTCGATCGCCAGCCGCTGGACCAGCGAGCCCTCGCGGGTGACGATATCGGCCAGAATCTCGCCATTTTCGGTCGGCTTGATCTCGCCGAGCTTCAGCCGCGGATTGCCGTGCCAGTCGAGGCGGCGCTGCAGCATTTCCCTGACCTGTTCCGGCACGATCTCCTGCTCGTAACGGCCCGGCATGCCATAGATCATGCCCTGACCCATCATACCGGGATGCATCATGCCCTGGCCCATCATGCCTTGCCCCATCATTCCGGGATGCATCATTCCGGGATGCATCATTCCGGGATGCATCATGCCGGGCCCCATCGGCCCATATCCCGGCATGCCTTGTCCCTGCATCATGCCTTGTCCCTGCATCATGCCGGGGCCCATACCCATCCCAGAACCCATTCCGGGTCCCATTCCGGAACCCATGCCGGGTCCCATGCCGGAACCGGGCATGCGCTGGTTAGGGGCCGTGGAGTCAGCCTGATTGCCTTGTCCGCTTCCCATGGTCTGCGCTGAGGCAGTCCAGGTCACGTCAGCGCCATGGACGGCAAAGAGAAACGCCATTGAAGCCGCGCCGATGAGGGCGGGCCGGATTAACTTCCTCATGATCTTGTTCCTTTTCTGTGATTGCTCGCTTGTCGATGAAGGAAACGCCGTCCGCTTAAAGGCGGCGCCAAGGCCTCGCGACAAACGCGAGGCACCATCAGACGAGAGCGGGCAGCCTGGGAGGATGTTTGGCGGGGGAGAGCCCCGCACGCGCGATCCGATAGGGTCTGGCGAAAACAACGCCCGCCTTTCCGGCGTCATCGATGCCCATCGCCGCCGGCAGCACGCCAAAGACAAGGCAGAGCTGAGCGCATCCGCAGTCGGTAAGACCGGAAATCATGGTCCTTTCACAGGGATGCGAACTGCCCGCTGCGGAAACCATATCCCCCGCCACGGAAGAGTGCGTGGCCTGCTGAAGGTCATGGCCCTGGGCGCCAGCCGCAGCGAAAGCGTGCGGCACAAACACCAGCAGCAGGCAGCACAGGGCCGCCATCCGCACGATATCTGCCAGTCCGCGTTTCATACTGTCACGCTCTACCCTTTTTCAGCGTTCCCAGCTTGCCTGCAATCCGATGTCCGCACACTGATGCAGATCAATCGCGCAGCTTGACGGCACGCAGCCGCAAGGCATTGCCGATGACGCTTACCGAGGACAGCGCCATGGCGGCAGCAGCTCACCGGGTATCGTGCTCATTTCCGCCAGGGTGGAGGATTCCAGCGGTTGGAATCTCAAGCCATTTTAATGGGAACCGTGATCGCCTTCCCTGACCGGATTGCGCGCCAGGAAAACCCGTATGAACAGGAACACCAGTGCCATGCCGATCACGCCGAGCACGACGATCAGCGGATCAGACTGCCACTTCATCGTGGCAAAGGCCGCTAGCACGATCACATCGAGCGCCATGGCCGTCAGCAGTACCCATCCCTTCGCGCCGATCTCCTCACGCAGATGCCGGAACACACCAAAATGGATGATGATGTCCATCACCAGATAGAAAAAAGCCCCAAGCGAGGCGATGCGGCTGAGGTCAAAGAAGACCGTCAGAAAGCCTGCGATCACAACGGTATAGACGAGTGTGTGGTCCTTGATCGTGCCCGGCAACCCGAAATGGCTGTGCGGGATCATCTGCATGTCGGTCAGCATCGCCAGCATCCGCGAGACCGCGAAAACACTGGCAATCAGACCCGACGCCGTGGCCACCAGCGCGAGCGCCACCGTCAGGTAGAAGCCGGTCTGGCCGAGGGCCGGCTGGGCTGCTTCGGCCAGCGCGTAGTCCTTCGCCGCCACGATGCGGTCGAGCGGCAGGCTGGACCCGACCGCAAAGGCGACGAGCAGATAGACGACAACACAGATCGCGATGGAGAAGACGATGGCACGCCCGACATTGCGGTGCGGGTCGGTAATTTCGGCGCCG
>Ga0114898_1000497_pt1 | contig 30180 bp, 34 predicted proteins | sample Malvired_Geostar_FD_83496 | JGI IMG/M metagenome (GOLD analysis project Ga0114898, IMG submission 83496) | Marine viral communities from the Global Malaspina Expedition - Malaspina viral metaG DeepMed_Geostar | ecosystem: Environmental > Aquatic > Marine > Oceanic | place: Mediterranean Sea...
CGCCTATCCCGCCCCGACCTGGATCACCGACGCGGACGGGCGGCTGGCCTGGGCCAACAAGGCGTGGCTGGCCGAGATGAAGGCCGAGAGCATCGACGCCGCCCGCGACAAGGGCCTGACCTTCGATCGCGGCGCCGACGCCATCGTGGCCGAGGCCGGGCGGCTGCATCAGCGGCAGGAGGGCTTCCGCTGGACCACCGGGGGCGGACGGCGGCGGGCGTGGCGGATCGTGGCCGAGCCGGCGCCCGGCGGGGCCGGGGCGGTGCTGGCCTTCGCGCTCGACATGACCGAGGCCGAGGAAACCCGCGACACCCTGCGCCGTCACGTCGAGGCCCACGACGAGACGCTGAACCATCTCGCCGACGCGGTGGCCATCTTCGGGCCGTCGAAGCGGCTGGCCTTCCACAACACCGCCTTCCAGCAGCTGTTCAACATCGATCCGGCCTGGCTGGACGAACGTCCGACCCACGCCGAACTGCTGGACCGTCTGCGTCAGCGCCGGCTGCTGCCCGAGGTCATCGACTACGCCGGCTGGAAGGCCAATGAGCTGGATTTCTACGGCGCCGCCGAGGCTGCGCCGGACGACAGCTGGTCCCTGCCGGACGGCCGGACGCTGCGGGTGGTTCGTCAGCCGCACCCGCTGGGCGGGGTGTTGCTGCTGTTCTCGGACATCACCGACGAGCTGCAGCTGCGCAGCCGGTTCAACGCCCAGATCCAGGTGCAGAAGGCGACGCTCGACAAGCTGAACGACGCCGTCGCCGTGTTCGGTTCCGACGGGCGAATCCGGCTGCACAACGAAGCCTTCGACACCTTCTGGGGCGTCGGCGGCGAGGCGCTGGACGCCGCCGGCGACTTCGACGCCGTGGCCGCCCTGTGCCACGCCACCATGCCCGACCCGGCCCTGTGGCTGGGGCTGAAGGCGCGGGTGGCCGACCCCGATCCCGAGAGCCGGGTGCCGATCTCGGGCGAGGGGCGGACAGCGGACGGACGGATCGCCTCGTGGCAGACCCGGCCCCTGCCCGACGGCGCGACCCTGGTGGCCTTTTCCGACGTCACCGCCCGGCGCGGACTGGAGCAGGCGCTGGCCGCCAAGGCCCAGGCGCTGGAGGAGTCGACGGCGCTGAAGCGCGAGTTCGTCGGCAGCGTCAGCTACGAGCTGCGCACGCCGCTGACCACCATCGTCGGCTATTCCGAGCTGCTGGAGACCCAGGCCGACCTGCCCGAGCGCAGCCGCCAGCACGCGGGCGCCATCCGCGTCGCCGCCAGCCAGCTGGCCGGCTCGATCGACGACGTGCTGGACATGGCCCAGATCGACGCCGGCGAGATGGAGCTGACCCTCGGCGACGTGCGCGTCCGCGACCTGCTCGACGAGGCGGCGGAGAAGGTGCGCGAGCGGATCGAGGGACGGGGCGCGACCCTGACCGTCACCTGCCCGACCGGGCTGAAGCCCATCCGCGCCGACGCCCAGCGGGTCGGTCAGGCGCTGGAGTATCTGCTCGACAACGCCGCCCGGGCCGTATCCGAGGGCGGGGCCGTGACCCTGACCGCCGAGGCCGCGGCGTCGGAGGTGCGCATCCGGGTCCAGGACACCGGGCGCGGCATTCCGTACCATCTGCAAGCCCATGTCTTCGACCGCTTCGTCCGGCGCGAGCGGGGCGGGCCGGGCGTCGGCCTGGCCCTGGTCAAGGCGCTGGTCGAACTGCACGGCGGCTGGGCCGAGGTGGAGAGCGAGCCCGGCAAGGGCGCGGCCTTCATCCTGCACCTGCCGCTGGAGGCGGCGGGCGTGGCGGCGCCGCCGGAGTTGAGGCTGGGATAGGGCTTAGGGCTTAGGGCTTAGGGCTTAGGAATTAGGGATTAGGATTTGAGGAGAGCCGGGGTGGGTGTCCAAAGGCGCGGCCGGGCGGTATCCGTCACCAAGCCCTAAGCCCTAAGCCCTACGACCTTCCTGGACCTTCCCATGGCCAAGCCGCTGAAAACCGCCCTGATCTACGACTTCGACGGCACCCTGGCGCGGGGCAACATGCAGGAGGTCACCTTCATCCCGTCGGTGGGGATGGGGATCGGCGACTTCTGGGGCGAGGCGGACAAGCTGACCCGCGACGCCGACGGCGACAACATCCTGATGTACATGCAGCTGATGCTGCAGCGGGCGCGCGAGAACGGCGACCCGATCACCCGCAAGACGCTGCGCGACCACGGCCAGGACGTGAAGCTGTTCGACGGGCTGAAGTCCGACCTGACCGGCAAGGGCTGGTTCGACCGCATCAACGAGATCGGCCGGAAATACGGGCTGGAGATCGAGCACTACATCATCTCGGCCGGGCTGGAGGAGATGATCGAGGGCTGCCCGATCCGGCCGGAGTTCCGGCACGTGTTCGCGTCGAAATTCGTCTACGACGACAAGGGCGTGGCGATCTGGCCGGCGGTCGGGGTCAACTACACGACCAAGACCCAGTACCTGTTCCGCATCAACAAGGGGGTGCTGAACCACTGGGAGCACGAGAAGATCAACCGCTTCATGGCCGACGACGAGCGTCCGGTGCCGTTCGACCGCATGATCTTCCTCGGCGACGGCGACACCGACGTGCCGACCATGAAGATGATGCACACCAAGGGCGGCTTCTCGATCGCCGTCTACGACCCGCGCAACTCCGAGCGGGACCAGCAGAAGATCTACGGCCTGATCTCGGAGGACCGGGTCAATTTCGTCGCCGCCGCCGACTATCGCGAGGGCTCGGCGCTGGACCTGATCGTCAAGGGGCTGATCGGCCGGATCGCCATCAACGCGGGGACGCTGGCGGCGGTTTAGCGGGCTGCATCCAGAGCGGGCGGCGGAGACGACTATTCAGGAAGGCGGATGATCCGCCGGGGGAGACCATATGTTGCAACGACTTGTCCGCCTGGCGCTCGCCGCCGCCGTCATCGCCTTCGCGGCGCCCGTCGCGGCGCAGGAGATTTCGGAACGGCCGATCGCGGGCTTCCCGCACGCGAAGGTCTACACGCTGACCGGCGGCGACCCCCGGCCGGTGGTGGTGATCCTTCACGGCGCCGACGGCGGCACGGAAGCCGGCGACCGGTTCGGTCCGATCCTCGCCCGGATGGGCTATGCGGCCGTCGGCCTGCCCTATTATTCGGCGGACTGGGGCGAGTACGGCCCGCCCAAGGCCCTGCCTGAACTGCCCGGCAGCTTCATCGACATCCGGATCGACCAGATCGGCGAACTGCGCGAGGCGCTCTCGGCCATGGACGGCGTCGATGTCGAACGCTTCGGCCTGTTCGGCGCGTCCAAGGGCGCCGAGTTCGCCCTGATCGCGGCCAGCCGCTACGACTGGATCGACAGCGTGGTGGCCTATGCCCCGAGCGACGTGGTCTGGGAGGGCTGGGGGCTGGAGATGGTCGAGGCGGAGGGCACGCGCTCGTCCTTTTCGTTCGAGGGGCTCCCCCTGCCCTTCGTGCCCTATCGCGGCTTCGTGGAGGGGCTCCTGGCGGGGCCGGCCGCAGACCTGCGGGCAATCCACGACAACGGCCGGGCCGACCATCCGGACAAGGTCGCGGCCGCGCGCATTCCGGTGGAGGCCTATGCCGGGGCGCTGATGCTGATCGCCGGCGAGAAGGACGCCCAGTGGGACGCGGCCGGGGCCGTGGCCCGGATCGTGGCGGACCGGGCGGCGGCGGGGCTGGAGACGGAAGCGCTGGTCTATCCGGACGCCGGCCACGATCTCGTCGGCGACGGCGGCCCGCGCGACGCCGGGCGCAGCGGCGGCACGCCGGAAGCGAACGCGGCGGCCCGGCAGGACGCATGGCCGAAGGTGACGGTGTTTCTGGAGCGGTCGCTGAAGGACTAGCGCCCGCCGGCCCTCAGGAAGGCGGCGCGGGCGGCGGCGAGGCGGGAGGGCACCAGGCCGCGCAGGGAGGCGGCCGCGCCGCTGCGCTTGACGCCGGCCTCCTGGCCCTTGCGCCAGACGACGTCGGCCTCGACCGCCGTGGCGCCGGCCATGTCGATCAGCAGGATGCGGTCAGGCAGGGCGAGGTTGCGGTCCAGACGCAGGCGAACGCCGGAGCTGGACTGGTCGACGATCAGGCAGGGCAGTTCGAGCCCGGGCGAGACGACGAGGCCGCGCGCGTTGGCGGGCGAGCGGGGCTGCAGCCGGCGATCGTCGGGGCGGTCCATCACAGGATAGCTACGGGCTGACGGTTTCGATCCAGTTGCACCGTAACGCTTGAGCGGACGCCGTCGGTCAACATCCGGCGGGTGATGCGCTCGAAATACTGGATGAAGCCGGCGAGCCGGGCGCGTTCAGCGGCGGGCAGGTCCGCCGGGGCGACGCCGAGCAGGTCGGCCTCCTGCTGGCAGCGCCAGTCGAGCACCCCCTCGAAGCCGGGGGCCTGAAGGAAGAGGATGGCGTCGAAGCGGGCGGCGAAGTCCGTATAGGGGCCGGCGACGAAGCCGTTCACCGCGCGGCGCCAGCGGCCGTCGGGGTCGTGCTCGCGCTCGAGTTCGTTGATCGGCTCGGCGAGGGCGGCCTCCGGCTCGGGCGGGGCGGCGAGGCACCAGGCGTCGATCAGGATGGCCGAGGGGCGGCCGGTGAAGCTGCGCCAGCGTTCTGGCGGCCAGCGGTCGTCGCCGCGCTTGTCGAAATCGGGGATCGGGGTGTCGTCGTCAGGGCCGGCGGTCGAGAGCCGGTCGATCAGGTCCTGAAGCAGGCCCAGGTCGTGCGTGCCCGGCGGGCCGCGGGTGATGAACAGGGGATGGATATCGCGGGCCATGGCCTCGCGTTCGGCCCGGGTCAGATAGACGTCGTCGATGGAGATCTGGGCGGCGCCGAAGCGGGCGGCGGCGGCGCGGGCCAGGGTGGTCTTGCCGGAGCCCTGGGCGCCGACGACGGCGATCAGCGGCGGGCGGTGCTTCGGGCCGTCCGCGATCAGCCCGCCGACAAGGTCGACCAGGTCCGGGTGCGCGCGGCCCACGGGCGGCTCAGTGCTGGGCTTCGGGCAGGCGGACGATCAGGCCGTCGAGGTCGTCGGTGACGCGGATCTGGCAGGACAGGCGGCTGTTCGGCTGGACGTTCTCGGCGAAGTCGAGCATCGACTCCTCCATGGCCGAGGCGCGGCCGGTCTCGGCCTGGAAGTCCTCGTCGACATAGACGTGGCAGGTGGCGCAGGCGCAGGCCCCGCCGCAGTCGGCGTCGATGCCCGGCACATTGTTGCGGATCGCCCCCTCCATGACGGAGAGGCCGTTCTTCACCTCGACGGTGTGCTCGCGGCCGTCGTGCTCGATGTAGGTGATCTTTGGCATGGCCCGTCCTTACCGCAGCGCGCCCGTTTCGCAAGCGCGGGCGGGGCGCTCAGTCGGCGGCGAGGGCGGCGCGGCGGCGGTAGTTCAGAACCCAGGCGTCGGTCCAGCCGCCGTCGGCCTGCCGGGTCTGCCAGCGCCAGGTCAGGCTGTCGGGCGTGACGTCGTGCCAGATCATGCGCCGGATCGCGGGATCGGGGCCGCCGCGCGGCTCGGTGGTGACGAATTCGAAGGTGTGCGGCTGGCCCTCGACGGGACCGCCGACGAGGACGAAGGGGGAGCCCTGATTGTCGACCCACGTCTGGCGCCACTGCTGCGTCTGGGGGTCCAGAAAGACCAGGAGCCGCCGACGTAGCCGGTGTCGGCCATCTCGAAATGCTCGGCGATGACGCAGTCGCCGAATTCATCGGCGGTGATGCGGTTTGTGGCGCGCCCGACCCGGCCCTCGCCGGCGTCGAAGGTCAGGTCCCAGTCACCGACCCAGAAATCCAGCTGGCGATGCTCGGCCGCCGAACAGGAGGCGGCCGGCGGGGTCTGGGCGGCGGCCGCGCCGGCGGCGGCGGGCAACAACATTGCGGCGATCAGTGGTGTGTACACGAAAGCCTCCCTGGATCGACGACGGGTCAGGCGGCCGTCTTGGCCTTGTTTCGCTCCGGCGAGACCATCAGCTTCTTGGTCTCTGCGATGGCCTTGGCGGGGTTTAGGCCCTTGGGGCAGACCTGGGCGCAGTTCATGATGGTGTGGCAGCGGTAGAGCTTGAACGGGTCCTCGAGGTCGTCGAGCCGCTTGTCGGTGGCGTCGTCGCGGCTGTCGGCGATCCAGCGGTAGGACTGCAGCAGGGCGGCCGGGCCGAGGTATTCGGTCTGGTTCCACCAGTAGCTCGGGCACGAGGTCGAGCAGCAGGCGCACAGGATGCACTCGTAGAGGCCGTCCAGTTTGGCGCGCTCTTCCGGCGTCTGCAGCCGCTCGGTCTCCGGGTCGGGCTCGTCGGACTGGAGCCAAGGCTGGATCGAGTCGTACTGGGCGTAGAACAGGGTCAGGTCGGTGACCAGGTCCTTGACCACCGGCTGGTGCGGCAGGGGCGCGATGGAGATGGTCGAGGACGAGCACTCCTCCCAGCCCTTGGTGCAGGCCAGGGTGTTGCGGCCGTCGATGTTCATCGAGCAGGAGCCGCAGATGCCCTCGCGGCACGAGCGCCGGAACGACAGGGTCGGGTCGATCTCGTTCTTGATGTGGATCAGGGCGTCGAGCAGCATCGGGCCGTGGTCGTCAGCCGAGACCTCGAAGGTGTCCCAGCGCGGGTCGGCGTCGACCTCGGGGTCGTAGCGGTAGACCTTGTAGGTCTTGACGTTCTTCGCGCCGTTCGGGGCCTTGTGGACCTTGCCGGTGGTGGGCTTGGAGCCCTTGGGGAGGGTGAGCTGAACCATCAGGCGATATCTCGGGTCTCGTTGCCCGCGATGCCGTACCAGTCGACCTTGCGGGTGAAATACATGACGGCCGCGATGGCCGCGAAGCTGGACAGGGCGCCGACCAGCAGGGCGTAGTCCTCGAGCCGCATCAGCACGTAGATGAGGCCGTAGAGGAAGGTGAAGGCCACAAGGGCGCGAAGGCCCTGGGCGCGGCTGTCGAAGGTCCAGCCGGCGTAGGCCGAGATCAGGCCGACGGTGGCGGCGGCCGCGAGGGCGAAGGCCAGGTCGAAGCCGGTGTGCTCGGCGATCGACAGCAGCAGCATGTAGAAGATGACCTGGGCCATGCCGACGAGGATGTACTGGGCCGGGTGCACGCGGCGGCCGGTGGTGGTCTCGAACAGGAAATAGGCCAGGAAGACCAGGCCGATGAACAGGGGCGCGTATTTCAGCGAGCGGCTGACCGACTGATAGGGGTTGGCGGGCTCGACGAAGGTGACGCCGAGCGAGGTCCCCCCGAGGCGGCTGAGCGTCTCGCTGTCGCCCTCCACCGGCACGCCGCGCGCCACGAAGGGCACGGTCCAGGTCGCGTTGAAGCCATCGGTGGCGTCCTGGTTCGCGGGCAGGAAGCCACCATTGTAGGACGGATGGGGCCAGTCGCCGCGGATGACGGCGGTGGTCGTGCCGGCGAAGGCCAGAACGGCGATGCGCTGGGCCCCGGAGAAGGTCGCCCGGCCGGAGACGTCGAAGCTTCCGTCGGCCCGGAGCGCTTCCGGCAGGCGCGTTCCGAACAGGCGCAGGCTGTCGCCGCCATGCCGCGCCCGGATCAGGTCGCCGCCGGCGTCCGGCGCGTTGAGGGAAACGGTCGGCTCGACGGTCGAGGGCGTCAGGGCCACGGTCCGGCCGCCGAGGGTCAGGCCGATATCGGACTTGGCCCCGCGTGCGTCGGACGCGCCGAGCACGATCTCGGCCCGGCTCCAGTCGAGCACGACGCCGCTGGGGACTTCGGCGCCGGCGTTGGCGAGATCGAAACTGGCGGAATAGGTCAGGTCGGCGGTGTAGACCGGCACCTTGAACAGGGAGCGGCTGCGCACCTCGGACTCGGTCGCGGCCTGGACCCGGCCGCGGGTCGGGAAGATGTGCCAGACGCCGGCGTCCACGGTGGTCGAGGTGGTGCGGACCGGCGCGCCGGGGTTGTTCGGCGCGGCCTCGACGACATTGCGGGTATAGGGCACGGCGATGACCGGGCCGAGGAAGGTCTGGGGCCCGCCCATCAGGCCGCCGACCTCGTCCGCCACCTGCTGGGCCCGGTTCGACCGGTCCATCAGCAGGGCGAAGACGAACAGGGCCGCGATGCTCATCATCAAAGCCAGGCCGCAGACCAGCAGCAGCTTCAGCCCGGCCGAACGGCGCGGGAGGCTCGAGGTCCGCGCGCGGTCGTAAACCGGCGCCGCCGCCGCTTCGGGCGGCGCGGTCGCGGCGGGGGGCTTCCTCGGCGTGCGAGCCATCGGCGGTTCCTAGTACACCCGAGCCTTGGGCTCGATGTAGTCGATGTCCTTCGACATCGTGTAGTTGTGGACCGGGCGGTAGTCGATCTTCACAGGCTCGGTCGGGACCTTCCACGACAGGGTGTGCTTCATCCAGTTCGCGTCGTCGCGGTCCGGGAAGTCCTCGCGGGCGTGGGCGCCACGGCTCTCGGTGCGGTTCAGGGCGCTCTCGATGGTGACCAGGGCCTGATCGATCAGATTGTCGTATTCGAGGGTCTCGACCAGGTCGGTGTTCCAGATCAGGCCGCGATCGGTGGTGCGGATGTCGGCGCCGGCGGCGTGGATGGCGCGCAGCTTGGCCACCCCCTCCTCCAGCGTCTTGCCGGTGCGGAAGACAGCGGCGTCGGACTGCATGGCGCGCTGCATGTCGTTGCGCAGCCTCGAGGTCGGGGTCGAGCCGTTCGCATGGCGGAAGCGGTCGAGGCGGGCCAGGTGGGCGTCGGTCGCGGAGGCGGGGGCGTCAGGCACCTTCGAGGCCTTGTCGACCGTCTCGCCGCAGCGCAGGCCTGCGGCGCGGCCGAACACGACCAGGTCGGTCAGGCTGTTGGAGCCGAGGCGGTTGGCGCCGTGCACCGAGACGCAGGCCGCCTCGCCGACGGCCATCAGGCCGGGCACGACGGTGTCGGCGTTGTCGCCGACCTTGGTCAGGACCTCGCCGTGATAGTTCGTGGGGATGCCGCCCATGTTGTAGTGGACGGTCGGCAGCACCGGGATCGGCGCCTTGGTGACGTCGACGCCGGCGAAGATTTTGGCGCTCTCGGAGATGCCCGGCAGGCGCTGGTGCAGGATCTTCGGGTCGAGGTGGTCGAGGTGCAGGAAGATGTGGTCCTTGTTCGGGCCCACGCCCCGGCCTTCGCGGATCTCGATGGTCATCGAGCGGCTGACCATGTCGCGCGGGGCGAGGTCCTTCACGGTCGGGGCGTAGCGCTCCATGAAGCGCTCGCCCTCGGAATTGGTCAGATAGCCGCCCTCGCCGCGCGCGCCCTCGGTGATCAGGCAGCCGGCGCCGTAGATGCCGGTCGGGTGGAACTGGACGAACTCCATGTCCTGCAGCGGCAGGCCGGCGCGCAGCACCATGGCGTTGCCGTCGCCGGTGCAGGTGTGGGCGCTGGTGGCGGAGAAGTAGGCGCGGCCGTAACCGCCGGTGGCCAGGATGACCATCTTGGCGCGGAAGCGGTGCATCTCGCCGGTGTCGAGCTGCAGGGCGGTGACGCCGGTGCAGGCGCCGTCCTGCATGATCAGGTCGAGGGCGAAATACTCGACGAAGAATTTCACCTCGCGGCGCACCGACTGGCCGTAGAGGGTGTGCAGGATGGCGTGGCCGGTGCGGTCGGCGGCGGCGCAGGTGCGCTGCACAGGGCCCTCGCCGAAATTGCGCGTCATGCCGCCGAAGGCGCGCTGGTAGATCTTGCCCTCGTCGGTGCGCGAGAAGGGCACGCCCCAGTGCTCGAGCTCGTAGACGGCCTTGGGCGCGTTGCGGACCAGGTATTCGATGGCGTCCTGATCGCCCAGCCAGTCCGACCCCTTGACGGTGTCGTACATGTGCCACTGCCAGCTGTCCTCGCCCATGTTGCCGAGCGAGGCGGAGATGCCGCCCTGGGCCGCGACGGTGTGGGAGCGGGTCGGGAAGACCTTGGTGACGCAGGCGACCTTCAGCCCCTGCTGGGCGGCGCCGAGGGCGGCGCGCAGGCCGGAGCCGCCGGCGCCGACGACGACGACGTCGTACTCGTGATCGACGAATTGATAAGCAGCAGCCACGCGATCAGGCTCCGAAACCGGCCGGCAGCGGGGCCGAGCCCAGCGCCAGTCGCACGATGAAGAAGACGCCCGCGGCGGCGAGGACGAGGCAGACAAGGCCGATCAGGCCGAGCAGCGTGGTCCGCGAGGCGGGCTTGTGGATGTAGTCGTCGACGATGACCTTGAGGCCCATGTTCATGTGCCAGACGCTGACCAGCAGGGTGACCGCCAGCAGGGTCGCGTTGACGGGCGAGCGGAACCACTCCAGGGCGCCGTCGTAGCCGGCGCCGGACAGGGTCCAGCCGCTCCACAGACCCCACAGGGTTAGGGGAATGAGGATCAGCGACGACAGCCGCTCCTGCATCCATTCGCCGGCGCCATGGCGTTCGGAGACCTTCACGCCCTTGATATAGGCCTTGGTCTGACGGCTCAAAGGACCACCCTCCCGGTCATGAACAGCGCGGCCCAGAAGGCCAGCACCAGAACGGCGGCGGCGACATAGCTGGCGATTGTCAGGCTCGTCGCCCACTTCGGCGTCAGGCCGGCGCCGGCGTCCCAGATCAGGTGCCGCACGCCCGCCGTCAGGTGATAGGCGGCGGCGCAGCTCAGCCCGAACCAGACCAGCAGGCCGAGCGGGGATCCCATGATCGAGGTGAAACCGGCGTAGGCGTCCGCCCCGAAGGCCAGGAAGGCCAGCCAGGCGAAGACGAACAGCGCGCCCACCGACATGCCGACGGCGGCGATGCGGTTCAGGATGGAGCCCCACATCGTGGTGTGGAACCGCCAGACCTGCAGGTGGGGCGAGAGCGGGCGGACGCGGCCGTTGGGCTGACGCACGAAACGGCCGGTCTGGTCTTCGGTCGGATCGTTGGAGGCGTCGCCCGGCAGGGGGGAGATCGACATATGCGAATGGTTCTCAGAAACCTGAGCGAAATCAGCCGCTCGAAATCGGTGATCAGGCTTTAGTCCAGCGGTGCGGCAGGGGTCAACGAAGGGTGAGCGGGTGCGGCGCCGACGACCGCGAATTCGGGGGCCGGGAGGGCTGCTTTGCCAGGCGCGGCCGGAATCGGCACAGTGGGGCCATGTCGGGGATATTGATCGCCGCGCTGGCCGGGCTGATGACGCCGCAGGCCGCGCCCAGCCCATCGGGATTGGAGCTTTATTCGGCCCCGGTGATCCGCCCGTTCGAACCGGGTTCGGACTTCGGCCGCGAAATCGCCGAGGGCGACGCCGCCGGCCCGCCGCGCCGGCGGCCGCTGACCGCGCCGGTCATGGTGGACGCCTACCGCGGCTCCTACGAGGCGACGCCGACGGATATCGAGATCGCCTACGAACAGGGCGTGGCGTCCGCCGAGTTGCGCGCCGACCAGGCCGCCGGGCCGCTGGACGGGCTGTGGCGGATCAACGACGCGGAGGGGCGGACCCTCTACGAGGTTCTGCTGATGGACCCCGGCGTCGGGCCGGTCGAGGGCGGCTGGCGCAAGGGCGGCGAAATCGGCGGGGCCGTATCCGACGGGCGGACCCTGACGCTGGAGGACCTGTCGCCGGAGGGCGGCGGCGTCATCGTTCTGGAGCGCGCCGGCGACGGCTGGCGCGGGCGGCTGACGATGGACGGACGGACCCGGCCGGTGACGATCACCCGACCTGACTGAGGCGGATGCGCGAGGCCGCCGCCTGGAGGGCGTTGGCCCCGTAGGGCAGGGCCTCGCCCCGGCCCCAGACCGGATCGGGCCAGAGGCCGTCGTCGGGACGGCGGCCGACGACATGGACGTGCAGTTGCGCAGTGACGTTGCCGAGCGCGGCGACGTTGAGCTTCTGCACCGGGCGCTCCGTGTCTTCCCCCAGCATGCGGACCACCGCACCCGCCCGGACGATCTCGTCCATCAGCGCGGCGCGGTCGGCGGCGGTCAGATCCTCGAGCTCGCGCAGGCCGGGGCGACGGGGGATCAGGATCAGCCACGGGAAGCGGGCGTCATCCTGCAGCCGCACCTGACACAGCGGCCAGTCGCAGACCACGATTGAGCCGGATTCGAAGGCGGGGTCGGCTTTGAAGGGCGGCGTCATGCCCTTCGGTCGCCCGGCCGGGTCCGGGCGTCAAGACAGGCGGCGCCCGCCTATCGTGCATATAGATAAAATCTATCGACTAAATGTGTTTCCAATCATTGACTTTGTGCAGTGCAAACGCCAATTCGCGGCTGCGGCGCCGCTCCCCCGGCGCTCCAGAGTTTCCCAATCCCGAACCATCAGGAGAACAGCGCATGCTGGGCGTCGGTCAAAAACTGCCGGAATTCAAGATCACGGGCGTGAAGCCGGGCTTCAACAGCCACGAGGAAAACGGCGTCTCGGCCTTCGAGGCGATCACCAACGAGAGCTTCGAGGGCAAGTGGAAGGTGATCTTCTTCTACCCGAAGGACTTCACCTTCGTGTGCCCGACCGAGATCGCCGAGTTCGCCTCGCTGGCGCGCGATTTCGACGACCGCGACACCGTGGTGCTGGGCGGCTCGACCGACAACGAGTTCGTCAAGCTGGCCTGGCGGCGTGACCACGCCGACCTGAACAAGCTGCCGATCTGGCAGTTCGCCGACAACGGCGGCAAGCTGGCCCGCGCCCTCGGCGTGCTCGACGAGGAAGAAGGCGTCGCCCTGCGCGCCACCTTCGTGGTCGACCCGCACAACGTGGTGCAGCACGTCTATGTCACCAACCTGAACGTGGGCCGCGCCCCGGCCGACACGCTGCGCGTCGTCGACGCCCTGCAGACCGACGAGCTGTGCGCCTGCAACCGCCCGGTCGGCGGCGAGACGCTCGCTGCTTAAAGGCGGCTGACCGAGCTAGCGGAAGGCGGCGGTGTTCGCGTCGCCGCCTTTTCGCTGCTCGATTTTTTTGGGCGCTATGCTCGGTTCGCGGAGCCTCGCGACTTGAGCGCGGTCGCGCCTGTATCCCCACACGCCTCATGCGGCTCAAGCAGCGAGCGACCGCGTCGCGAGCGCTAGCCGCTTCCCGAAGGGAACCCCACACAATGTCCATCGACACCCTGCGCGACCTCATTCCCGCCTACGCCAAGGACATTTCGCTGAACCTCGGTTCGCTGGCGTCGGAGACGGTGCTGAACGATCAGCAGAAATGGGGCTGTTTCCTCGCCTCGGCGCATGCGGTCGGCGTGGCCCCGGTGGTGCGGGCGATCGAGGCCCAAGCCGCCGCCGTGCTGACGCCCGAGGCGCTGAACGCGGCGAAGTCAGCGGCGGCCATCATGGGCATGAACAACATCTACTACCGCTCGCTGCACCTGATGAAGAACAGCGAGTACACCACCATCCCGGCCCGGCTGCGGATGAACGTCCTCGCCAATCCGGGCGTCGACAAGATGGATTTCGAGCTGTGGTCGACGGCGGTGTCGGCGATCAACGGCTGCGGCGCCTGCCTCGACGCCCACGAGGGCGAGCTGCGCAAGCACGGCGTGCCCGCCACCCAGGTGCAGGCGGCGCTGCGAATCGGCGCGGTGGTCCACGCCGCCAGCCGGATCGTGGCCTCGGACGCGGCGCTGGCGGGCTGAGGCTCAGTCCGCCGACAGGTGATCGGCCAGACGGCCGAACTGCTCGCCGATGACCCCGTCGATGGGGTCGGCCATGGCCCCGGCGCCGGGGCCTGTGACCACGAAGGTCCATTTCAGGGTCCGACCCCCGCCGTCTGCCTCGGCCCAGCTCATGGTCAGGACGGCGTCGGCGCCGATGGACTGCAGCGGCCCGAAGGGCGCTTCGAAGCGGACCATCCGGCGCTCAGGCCAGACCAGCACGGCCTCGGCGTGTTTGACGCCGCCACCGGGCAGGGCCTCGCACCAGCAGCCGCCGGGGCGCAGGTCGAGCGTGATGTTCGAGGCGCTGCCGGAATACGTATGGGCGTCGCTCCACCACGCTGAAGGCCGGCCGATGGCCGCAAGGATGGCGGCGTCGGAGGCCGTCACGGCGCGCTCATAGCTGAGGGTGAAGCCGTTGTCGGACCGGTTGGTCACCTCCGCCGAGGCGGAGCCGGCGGTCACCGACAGCACGACGGCGAGCAACAGACGTTTCATGCGAAAATCCTCCTGGGCCGCATCGGCGCGCATGGGGGCGGCGGCGTCAAGTCAGGCGGCCGCGAAGGTCAGCGGGGCGCCCCAGAACTGGCTGACCAGCTCCGACTGCGGCCCGGCGCGGCCGGTGGTCAGGAAGTCGCGGCGGCCGGCGCCGCCGAGGGCGTATTCGGGGTGGCGCGCGAAATAGCGGTCCAGCGCGTCGGCCACGGCGGTCGGCTGGTGGATCACCGGCGTGCCCTCGGGCAGGGCGGCGGCGAACAGGTCGGCGACGATCTCGTAGTGGGTGCAGCCGAGGATGGCCTTGTCCGGATGGCGGCCGATGCGGCGGCGCAGGGCGTCGACATGGTCGTTGACGACCACCCGTAGCTCGTCCGCGGGCGCGCCGAGCTCGATCAGGCCGGCGAGGCCGGGGCAGGGTTCGGAGAAGACGGCCAGATCCTCTCGCCGCTTGTCGATCTCGATCTCGTAGACCCGGCTCATGGCGGTGGCGGCGGTGCAGAACACGCCGGTGATCTCGATGGCTTCCTTCTTCTCGCCCTCCTCGCGGCCGCGCTCCGCCTCATAGGTCCACGGCAGTCCGGTGGCCGCCTCGATGGTCGGGACGATGATGCCCAGCACATTGATCGGCCGGCCGTGGCGGGCGCGGGCGTCCGGCACCCAGGTCTGCTGCAGGCGGCGCAGGGCGATGGCGCTGGCGGTGTTGCAGGCCAGGACGATGACGTTGGCGCCGGCCTCGAACAGCCGCTCGCAGCCGGCCCGGGTCAGGTCGACGATCTCCTCGCCGCCGCGCCCGCCGTAGGGGGCGTGGACCTGATCGGCCAGATAGACGAAGTCGCGGTCGGAAAACCGCCGGGTCAGCTCGCGGTGGACCGTCAGCCCGCCCACGCCGGAGTCGAATACGCCTATCGCCATGGCGGGGGTGTTAGCGGTGCGGCCCTTTGTCGTCCACGCCGAAGATTACGGCCCGTTCATGTGACAGTCAGCCGACGGAGGGCCTAGGTATACGGCAACGATCTGAACCGACGGAGCCACATCCATGCATCGACGCCAACTCCTCATCGCCGGGGGCAGCCTGTTCGCCCTGTCGGCCTGCGCCTCCAACGGCATGGACATGGGCGGCGCTTCCCCCGCCAGCCTGGCCGAGGACGCCCGCATCGCCCGCGCCGTGCTGCCGGTCCAGACGCCGCGCGCCGAACTGCTCCAGCCGTGGACCGGGCCGTACGAAGGCGTGCCGCCGTGGGACAAGGTCACCGCGCCCAAGCTGCGCGCGGCGATGCTGGAAGGCATCGAACTGCAGCGCGCCGAGATCGCCGCGATCGCCAACAATCCCGAGCCGCCGACCTTCGCCAACACCCTGGTGCCCTACCAGATGGCCGGGGAGCCGCTGGACCGCGCCTCCAGCCTGTTCGGGGTGATGACCCAGAACATCGGCTCGGACGACTATCAGGCGGTCGACACGGAGCTGTCGCCGCTGCTGTCCGCCGCCGGCGACGAGATCATCTTCAATGAGAAGCTGTTCCAGCGCATCAAGACGGTGGCCGACAACGCCGCCCAGGCAGGCCTGACGGCCGAGCAGACCCGCGTCGCCGAACGCACCCGCGACGCCTTCGTGCGCAACGGCGCGGCCCTGGACGCCGCCGGCAAGGCCGAGCTGGGCCGCATCAACACCGCCCTGTCCAACGCCTTCACCAGCTTCAGCCAGAAGGTGGTCGCCGACGAGAACACCTGGACCCACATCCCGAACGAGGCCGGGGTGGCGGGCCTGCCGGCGTCGAACAAGGCCGCCGCCGACGCCGCGGCGCGCAACCGCGACCTGACCGGCTATGCGATCGTCAACACCCGCTCCAGCGTCGACCCCTTCCTGTCGTTCGCCGACGACCGCGATCTGCGCGAGACGGTGTGGCGCAAATTCGTCAACCGGGGCGACAACGGCGGCGCCAACGACACCAACGCCCTGATCGCCGAGATCGTGAAGCTGCGGGCCGAGCGCGCCCGCCTGCTGGGCTTCGGCAACCATGCCGAATGGCGCATGCAGGACACCATGGCCAAGACGCCCGCCGCGGCCATGGACCTGATGAACCGGGTCTGGGCCCCGGCCAAGGCGCGGGTGGCCGAGGAGGTCGCCGACATGCGCGCCATCGCCGGCCACGAGATCGAGCCGTGGGACTATCTGTACTACGCCGAGAAGGTCCGGAAGCAGAAGTACGACCTCGATCAGAACGAGCTGAAGCCGTATTTCGAACTGAACAACGTCAAGCGCGGCGCCTTCTACATGGCCGAACGCCTGTACGGCTACGAGTTCACCCCGCTGCCCAAGGGGACGGTCCCGGTCTTCCATCCGGACGTCGAGGTGTTCGAGGTCACCGACAAGGCGACCGGCCGCCATATCGGCCTGTTCTATTCCGACGACTTCGCCCGCTCGGGCAAGCGGTCGGGCGCCTGGATGACCAGCTACCGTCTCGGCTGGGGCTATGACGGCGGCGGCAACCAGCTGGTCTCGAACAACAACAACTTCATCAAGGCCGAGGGCGGCCAGCCGATCCTGATCTCGCTGGACGACGCCGAGACCCTGTTCCACGAGTTCGGCCACGCCCTGCACTATCTGTCGTACAAGATCGACTATCCGGCCCTCGGCGGCACGCCGCGGGACTACGTCGAATATCCGTCGCAGGTGCACGAGCACTGGGTGCTGTCGCGGCCGGTCCTCGACGGCTTCATGAAGCATGTGGAGACCGGCCAGCCGATGCCGCAGGCTCTGGTCGACAAGGTCGAGGCCGCCCAGACCTTCAACCAGGGCTATGCGACGGTCAGCTATTTGTCGTCGGCCCTGGTCGACATGGACCTGCACACGCGGGCTGTGCCGCCGACAGACATCGACGCCTTCGAGCGCGAGAGCCTGGCGCGCATCGGCATGCCGGACGAGATCGTGATGCGGCACCGCCTGCCGCAGTTCAATCACCTGTTCACGTCGGACGCCTATTCGGCGGGCTATTACAGCTACCTGTGGTCCGAGGTCATGGACGCCGACACCTGGGCCTATTTCGAGGAGTCGGGCGACGTGTTCAATCCGGACATCGCGGCCCGCTACAAGGCCATCATCCTGTCGGAGGGCAATTCGTCCGACCGCGGCGAGGCCTACCGCCGCTTCCGCGGTCGCAACCCGGACGTGACCGCCCTTCTCAAGGTTCGGGGTTTCCCGACCTCATGATTTAGGGCGCTATCGCTCGCCGCGCGGCGGCTCGCTGCTTGAGCGCGACTTGAGCGAGACGCTCTGAAGCAGCCCGGCGCCGCGCGTCGGGCGGTGGGGCAAACGCGAGAAGGCCCGGCGGAGCGATCCGCCGGGCCTTTTTGCTGCGCCTTCAGGGGTTGCTGCGGCTCAGGCGACCAGCGGGACCCGGCTGAGGGCGTAGTCGACCTGGGCGGCGCCGGGCAGCAGGGCGACGGCCTCGTCACGGACGGCCGCGAGGCAGGCGGCGCGGCCCCCGATCATCGGCGTGTTGCGGCACATCTTGCGGGCGGCGGCGCGGACCCTCTTGTCGAAGGCGTCGGCCCCGGCCGGGGTGGACAGGTCCAGATCGCCCCAGGCGATGCGGACATCGCCCGCCGCGGCCGGAGCGGCGGCGGCGAGGGTCAGGACGGCGGCGAGAGAAGCGAGAGTTTTCATGGCGATCTCCTGAGGGGAGCTGCGTCGCTCTTGGCGGCGACGAGGCGGGAGATACGGCCACGCTGTTGCGCCCTGATGTGGATTTCGCGGCGGAATAGCGACGCTGGATGAATTCGCGGAAACCTGAACGGTGATCAGCCGCTGTTGCGCAGGCCGGCGGCGACGCCGTTGAGGGCCAGCAATATGCCCTCGCGGACGCGCGGATCGTCGTCCCCCGCCCGACGGCGGCGGATCAGCTCGATCTGCACGTGGTTGAGCGGCTCGACATAGGGCATGCGCAGGCGGATCAGGCGATCGAGTTCGGGCTGGCCGGTCAGCAACGCGTCCTGACCGGTGATGGCCAGCACCGCCGCTTCGGTGCGCCGCCATTCCTCGACGATGGCGCCATGAATGCGGTCGGCGAGCGCCTTGTCGGGAACGAGGTCAGCGTAGCGGCGGGCGATGGTCATGTCGGCCTTGGCCATGACCATCTCCATGTTCTGCACCAGGGTGCGGAAGAACGGCCAGTCTCGCGCCATGACGCGCAGCTCGTCGAGGTCCGCCCCCTCCACCGCCGAGCCGAAGCCGAACCAGCCGGGCAGCATGACCCGCGACTGACTCCAGCTGAACACCCACGGAATGGCGCGCAGATCCTCGATCGCGGTGGACGAGGTCCGCGACGCCGGACGCGACCCGATCTTCAGGTCGGCGATCTCGGCGATGGGTGTGGCGGCGCGGAAATAGTCGACGAAGCCGGAGGTCTCGTAGACCAGCGCCCGGTAGGCGGCCATCGAGGCCCGCGACAGGGCCGCGGCGGTCTTGCCGTGGCGGGCGGTGAAGGTCTCGTCGGCCGGCGGCCTCAACGAGGCGAGCAGGACGCCGCAGGTCAGGGCGTCGAGGTTGCGGCGGGCGATCTCCGGCTCGCCGTATTTGTTGGCGATGACCTCGCCCTGTTCGGTGACGCGGATGCGGCCGGCCACCGTGCCCTGCGGCTGGGCCGCCACCGCCGCGAAACTGGAGCCGCCGCCGCGCCCGACCGCGCCGCCGCGGCCGTGGAACAGCTGCAGCCGCAGGTCCGCGGCCTCAGCCACCTGCAGAAGGGCCAGCGACGCCTCGTGCAGCTCCCAGGTCGAGGTCAGATAGGACCCGTCCTTGTTGGAGTCGGAATACCCCAGCATCACCTCCTGCACCCCGCGCGCCCGGGCGACGGCGAGGGCGGCGGGCTCCCGGAGCAGGCGCTCCAGCGTCGCTCTCGCGCCGCGCAGGTCGTCGATGGTCTCGAACAGGGGCGCGGCCTGGATCGGGCAGGCGGCGGGATCCCCGGGCCGGAACAGCCCGACCTCCTTGAGCAGCAGATAGACCTCAAGCAGGTCCGAGGCCGCGTCCGTCTTGGAGACCACATGGGTGCGGATCGCCTGCGGCCCGAACAGGCGCAGGGCCTCGGCCGCGGCCTGCAGGATGGCGCGCTCCTTCAGGGTCTCGTCGGCATAGTCGGCGAAGGGATTGAACAGCAGCCGGCCCGAGGCCAGCTCGGCCGCCAGCAGCGACAGCCGGGCCTCCTCGGCGAGCGCGAGATAGTCGTCGCAGACGCCCGCGACCTTCAGCAGGTCGGCGACTACCCGCTCGTGGACGTCGGCGTTCTGACGCAGGTCGACCGTGGCCATGTGGAAGCCGAACACGTCCGCGGCGGTGATCAGCCGGGTCAGGCGGTCGTCGGCGAAGACCGCGCCGTGGTGGGCGATCAGGCTGTCGCGCAGCACCGCCAGATCGTTCCGGAAGGCCGCCGGACCGGCGTAGGGCTCGGCGGCGAAGGCGGCGGCGCGCGGCGCGGGCAGGCCGGTCAACACTGGATGGGTCGCGGCCAACCGGGCGTAGATCTCGCTCAGCGCCCGGCGGTAGGGCTCGTCCGCCCGGTGCGGCGAGCGGTCGCCCGAGGCCCCCGCGAGGGCCGCCAGTTCGGGGGATATCTCACTGAGCGAACCCGACAGGCTGAGCTCGGCGCCGAGGGCGTTGACCTCGTCGAGGTAGTGGCGGAGCGCGGCGCGGGCCTGGGTGCGGAAGGCGGCGGACAGAACGGCGCCGTCGACGTTGGGATTGCCGTCGCGGTCGCCGCCGACCCAGCTGCCGATGCGGATGAAGGGGGCGAGGTCCGGGTCATCCAGCCGCCGGCGCCAGTCGGCCAGCTGGGCCGGGGCCACGCGCAGGAAGACGCGTTCGAGGAAGGACACGACCGTGTCGATCTCGTCCTGCACCACCAGCCCGGCCTGACGCACCAGGCGGGTGGCCCACAGGATGACCGTCTGGCGGCGCAGGCCGGTGGTCAGGACGTCGGGCGTGCACTCGAGCGCGTTCTGGTCGCAGGCGTCGAGCAGGTCCGAAACCGCCGCGATGCGGTCGATCACGCTCTTGCGCCGCACCTCCGACGGGTGGGCCGTGAGCACCGGCGAGATCAGCGCCTCGGCCAGCAGGTCGCGCGCCGCCGCAGCCGGAACGCCCATGTCGGACAGACGCTTGAGCGCGCCCTCGGGGGTGTCGGCGCGGTCGCCGGCGGCGGCCTGGTCCCGGGCGCGCCGCGTGCCGGCCCGGTCCTCGGCGACATTGGTCAGCAGGGAGAAGACGGCGAAGCCGTGCGCCAGGCCCACGGCCTGATCCAGCGACAGGTCGCCGAGCAGGCTCTCAAGACGCGCGGCGTCCTCCGGGCCCGCGTCGCGGTGCCAGGCCACCGAGGCCTGACGCACCGCCTCGATCCGGTCGTAGAGGTCCTGGCCGCCCTCGTCGCGGATGACCTCGCCCAGCAGCCCGCCCAGCAGGCGGACCTCGTCACGCAGTCGGTCGTCGGCGGCCTGGGTCATGCGATCACCGTTGCGGCGTGGGGGGACGCCCCGACAATGCGCCATGCGTCCGCTCGTTGCGAGCCGTGCGCCGCCGGACGGGAGCAATTCCGACGGTCGGGGGTTGGTCCCGGGGAAAGGAGACATCGACATGGAAGCATTCCCCTGGGGCATCGTGATCGTCGGCGGCCCCCTGCTCCTCGGCGGCGCCCTGCTCTGGGCCATGCTGCGCAGCCGCAAGGCCTCCGACCGGGCCGATCCGCACACCCCCTCGGACGATCCGTCGAAGGGGATGTAGGGAGCCGGTCGGGCTCGCCTTGTCTTCGCCCGGCTTTTCCGCCATAAGCCGCCGCTTCCGACGCAAGTGAACCTCGCGTCTCCACCGGGACGACCCCTGTTTCGACAGGACGAGCCCGGCGAGAACCCTCCGCCGACGTGATCGTCGCCGGGGGCCGTTGTCGTATGGAGCCGTTTCACCCGTCGGGGCTGAGTGGCCCATTTTCTGGATTCAGGTCGCCGTGACCTGAAGCGAAAACGGGCATGAGGTTGTGAATGTTCGAGGCTCTGAACGAGCGGCTGACAGGCGTCTTCGACCGGATCACCGGGCGCGGCGCCCTGTCCGAAAAGGACGTGGCCGAGGCGATGCGCGAAGTGCGCGTGGCGCTGCTCGAGGCCGACGTCGCCCTGCCCGTCGTCAAGGACTTCATCGCCTTCGCCACCGAGCGCGCCACCGGTGAAGAGGTCATCCGTTCGGTCAAGCCGGCCGACCAGGTGGTCAAGATCGTCTACGACGGTCTGGTCGAGATGCTGGGCGGCGAGGAGCCGGTCCCGATCAATCTGAACGCCACGCCGCCGGCGGTCATCCTGATGTCCGGCCTGCAGGGCTCGGGCAAGACGACGACCTCGGCCAAGCTGGCGCTGCGGCTGACCAAGTTCGACCGCAAGAAGGTCATGATGGCCTCGCTGGACACCCGCCGTCCGGCGGCGATGGAGCAGCTGGCCACCCTCGGCAAGCAGATCGAGGTCGCCACCCTGCCGATCGTGGCCGGCGAGAGCCCGGTGCAGATCACCAAGCGCGCCCTTCAGTCTGCGAAACTTCAGGGCTTCGACGTCCTGATCCTCGACACCGCCGGCCGCATCACCCTCGACGAGGCCCTGATGGCCGAGGTGGCCGAGGTGGCCGCCGTGTCGAAGCCGGTCGAGACCCTGCTGGTCGCCGACAGCCTGACCGGTCAGGACGCGGTGCGCACGGCCAAGGCCTTCCACGAACGCCTCCCCCTGACCGGCCTGGTCCTGACCCGCGCCGACGGCGACGGGCGCGGCGGGGCCATGCTGTCGATGCGGGCCGTCACCGGCCTGCCGATCAAATATCTCGGCGCCGGCGAAAAGGTCGATGCGCTGGAGGTGTTCGACGCCCGCCGCGTCGCCGGCCGCATTCTCGGTCAGGGTGACATCGTCGCGCTGGTGGAGAAGGCATCGCAGGAACTCGACCAGTCCAAGGCCGAGGCCATGGCCCGGAAACTGGCCAAGGGCCAGTTCGACCTCAACGACCTGATGGCCCAGCTGCAGCAGATGAAGCGGATGGGCGGGCTGCAGGGCATCATGGGCATGCTGCCGGGCGTGGCCAAGATGAAGGCCCAGATGGCCGACGCCAATATCGACGACCGGATGGTCGCCCGTCAGGAAGCCATCATCAGCTCGATGACGAAGGCCGAGCGCAAGAAACCGGACCTGCTCAACGCCAGCCGCAAGAAGCGCATCGCCCGGGGCGCCGGGGTGGAGGTCCAGGAGATCAACCGCCTGCTCAAACAGCACCGGCAGATGGCCGACATGGTCAAGTCGATGTCCAAGGGCGGCGGCAAGGGCCTGAAACAGATGGCCGCCGCCATGGGCATGCCCGGCATGGGCGGCGGCGGGGCCGGCGACATGGCCCGCCTCAAGGCGCTGGGCGGCGGCAAGATGCCGGAACCCACGGCCGAAGACATGAAAGCCATCCAGGACCGGCTCGCCGGCCTGGGCGGCGGACAAATGCCGGGAGGCCTTCCGGGCCTGCCGGGCTTCCCTCCCAAGAAAAACTGACTTCCTAGAAAGAGACTGAAAATGCTGAAGATTCGTCTGGCCCGCGGCGGCGCCAAGAAGCGCCCGTACTACTACATCGTCGTCGCCGACTCCCACTCCCCGCGCGACGGCAAATTCATCGAGCGCGTCGGCACCTACAACCCGATGCTGCCGCGCGACGGCGAGCAGAAGCGCGTCACCCTGAAGGCCGACCGGATCGCCGAATGGCTCGGCAAGGGCGCCCAGCCGACCGACCGCGTCGCCCGCTTCCTGTCGCAGGACGAGGCGCTGGCGGACAAGGTGAAGTGGACCCAGTCCAACAACCCGAACAAGGCCCAGCCGGGCAAGAAGGCCCAGGAACGCGCCGCCGAGCGCGCCCAGCGCGAAGCCGACCGCGCCGAGGCGGAAGCCACCGCCAAGGCCGAGGCCGCTGAAGCCGCCGCCCGCGCCAAGGAAGAGGCCAAGGCCGCCGCCGAAGCCGCCAAGAACGCCCCGGCTCCGGAACCGGAAGCCGCTGCTGAAGAGGCTCCCGCCGCTGAAGAGGCCCCGGCTGCTGAAGCCGCCGCGGAAGAGGCTCCGGCCGAAGCCGCCGCCGAGGAAGCCCCGGCCGCCGAAGCGACCGAGGAAGAGAAGACCGAGGCCTAAGGGCCTCATCCGCTCCGGCGGAACGAGACGATCGGAAGGCAGCGTCCGGACGCCCGGGCGCTGCTTTTCATTTATAGGTGCGCCTACCGCGCTTCGCGCTGCTTGAGGCGCCGATTGATCACGAGGCGGCCATGGCCACGGACAACAAGCTCATCCTCGTCGCCCAGGTCGCCGGCGGGTTCGGCGTGAAGGGCGAGGTGCGGGTGACGGCCTATACCGCCGACCCGATGGCGCTGCTGTCCTATGGGCCGCTGCTGCGCGCCGACGGCTCGGTGGGCCTGACCCTGACCTCGGCGCGGCCGGACAAGAACGGCGTGGTCGGGCGGGCGAAGGAGATCGCCACCAAGGAACAAGCCGACGCCCTGCGCGGGCTGAAGCTGCACATCCCACGCGACCGCCTGCCCGAACCGGATGAGGACGAATTCTACCTGACCGATCTGGTCGGGCTGCAGGCGCGCGATCCCGAAGGGGTCGTGCTGGGCACGGTCAAGTCGGTGCAGAATTTCGGGGCCGACGACATGCTGGAGATCGCCCCGGCGGCGGGTGGGCCGACGTGGTACCTGCCGTTCACGAAAGCGGCCGTGCCCGAGTTGCACATCACCGACGGCTGGCTGCTGGCGGTGCGCCCGGTCGAGATCGGCGAGCGCGAACCGGACTGACCGGTCCCGCGTTGCGCGGACATGCCCTCTAGCGTCATCCGCCGCTTCGAATACGACGAACCGCGCCGCCGGCTGCGCGTGACCTTCGTCAGCGGCGACATCTACGAATACGACGGCGTGCCGCCGGAGGTGAACACGGCCTTCCGCGAAGCCTTTTCCAAGGGCCGGTTCTTCGGCCCGAACATCCGCGACCGCTACCCCTACCGCCGCGTCGAGCGGGGCCTGCACGCCGATTAGGCGGCCCCGCCCGGCTTTCGTGCAGGCGCGAACCGTGCCTATGGTGGCGCTTCGGGATCTTTCGGAGTGATGGGAATGCGCCGGACCCTCGTCGCCCTTGCGGCCGTCACCGCCCTCGTGGCGGCCTGTCAGCAGCCCGCCGAAACGCCGGCGGCGGAGCCGGCCGGGACCGACGCCCCGCCCCCCGTCATGCCCGCCGATGCGCCGCCGCAGGAAGAAGTCGATCCCGCCCTCGCCGCCGGGCCCGCCGGCGAACCGACATCGTGCCTCGAAGAGGTCGGCCCGGCCGCCTCGGCCCGGCTGGTCGAACGCTGCATCATGGTCAGCCCGGCCACACGACCGCCCTGCAACGCCGCCAATCCCTGCGCGATGATCCAGGACGAGATCGACCGCTCCTGTGAGATGTACGCCCCCGGCGAGACCCGTCCGGCGGAGTGCGGCGCTTAACGGTTCCTAGAGCCTGACGGCCTAGTCTGGCGGGCCATGACGCCCGTCCAGACACCCCCCGATCTGCGCGCCCTGACCACGCTGCGGTTCCTCGCGGCGCTGTGGGTGGTGCTGTTCACGGCCTGGCCCTACCTCGACATCGGTTTCGTCCCGGTGGCGGTGACCAAGGGGTATCTTGGCGTCGAGGTCTTCTTCGTCCTGTCCGGCTTCATCCTCAGCCACGTCTATCTGGAGGCGGCGGGCCGGAGGGACGGCTTCAGCTATCGCGGCTTCCTGTTGGCGCGGATCGCGCGGGTCTATCCGCTGCATCTGGTGACCCTGGCGGGGATGATCGGGCTCGGCGTGGCGGCCACGGTCGCGGGCCTGACGGTCAGCGAAAGCCTGCTGGACTGGCGCTCCCTGCCCGCGCACCTGAGCCTGACCCACGCCTGGGGACTGGCCTCCAGCGCCGCCTTCAACCACCCGTCCTGGTCGATTTCGGCCGAGTGGTTCGCCTATCTGAGTTTCCCCGTCTTCGCATGGGCGGCCTGGCGGATGCGCGAGCGGCCGGCAGCGGCGGCGGCGGCCACGGCGGTCGGCGCCGTGGCCCTGTACGCGGCGTTCGAACCGGTGGCAGGCTTCTCCCTGACCGAGGCGACCTTCCTGTGGGGAGCCCTGCGGATCGTTCCGTGTTTCGCCCTCGGCTGCGCCCTGTATCTGATCCATCGCCGGGCGCCGGTTCGCCATGGCGGCTTGATCGCCCTGATTTGCACCGCCGGCCTGCTGATCTGCGCCTCGCTGGCCCTGTGGGACCCGCTGGTGGTGCTGTTCGCCGGCGGGCTGATCCTCGGCCTGGGCGGCCTCGACAATGCCCGGGCCGGCGTCTTCGCCTCGAAGGCCGGGGTTTATCTCGGCGAGATCTCCTATTCGATCTACATGGTCTGCGCGCCGGTGCTGCTGCTCGGCGTCAACGTCGCGGCGCGGCTGACCGGGGCGGACGACAAGAAGCTCCACATCCTTGTCTGGCTGGCGGTTCTGGCGGCGATTCCGGCCGCCGCGGCCCTGACCTATCACCTCGTGGAACGGCCCGCCCGCAAGGCCCTGAGGGGTCTGGCCGCGCGCAAGCAACCGGCCCCCGCGGCGACCGGCGTTCCGACGAATTCGCCTGAAAGGGTTCTTCAACCCTCCGAAACTATCGTCTAAGGCTGATTCCACGGCAGGTCGGGAAACACGCCAGCATGATCAAACGGCTCACAGCCGCCGCGTTTGCGGCGACCCTCGGAATTTTCGCGCTGACGGGCATGGCCCCCGCCGCGAAGGCCGGAGAGCCGTACTGGCAGTGCGTGACCTTCGCCCGGATGTTCTCGGGCATCGAGATCTTCGGCGACGCCCACACCTGGTGGTCGCAGGCGCAGAATCGTTTCCAGACCGGCGAACGCCCCCGCACCGGATCGGTGCTGGCCTTCCAGCCCGTCGGCCGGATGAGCCGCGGCCATGTCGCCGTCGTCTCGGAGGTGCTGACCGACCGCGTCATCCGCGTCACCCACGCCAACTGGGGCGGCAGCCGCGGCAAGGTCGAGGAGAACGTCACCGTCGTCGACGTTTCGGACCGCGGCGACTGGAGCGCGGTCAAGGTCTGGTACAATCCGATCAACGACCTCGGCACCACGGTCTATCCGACCCACGGATTCATCTACAAGGCCCCCGCCCGACCGTCTGAGGGCCTGCTTATGGCCTCGGCTCCGGGCGGCGCCGACGGGCAGCCCTGAACGGCTGAACCTTTCCCCGGGTGCGGCGCTGATGCTTGACGCCGCCGCTTGTCACGCGCTCCATAACCACGACCGGGAGACTTCCATGCGCGCCTACGCCCTGACCGCCTTCGCCGTCCTCGCCCTCGCCGCCTGCTCGCCGCCCGCGGAAGCGCCCGAGTCGCCCGAGCCTGCGCCCGGCCCGGCCCCGGTGCTGGCCGGCGTCGACCTGACCCAGCCGCTGCGGGTGGGCGGCAACGAGCCGTTCTGGGCGGTCGAGATGACCGGCTCGGAAATGATCTATTCCGGCGTCGACCGGCCCGAGCAGAGGGCGCCGCAGGGCGAGCCGAAGGTCCAGGGCACGATGGCGGTTTGGGAATCGACCACCGGGGCCGGCAATTCGCTCAAGGTGACGCTGACCGCCACCGACTGCAGCGACGGCATGAGCAGCCGCACCTATCCGCTGACGGCCATGGTCGAGATCGGCGGCGAGCTGCTGATGGGCTGCGCGGCCACCAAATCGGCCACGATGTCGGCGGGCGAAAGCGGACGGGTGGTCGACACGCCCGCGTCCGGGACGGCTCAGCCGGCCGGCTGATCCCTCAGCGTCCTGAGCGCGCCCAGCCGGGCGAAGGCGATGGTCAGGGCCTTGCGCCGCGCCGGGGCCAGCGGGGCGGAACAGGCGTCGCGCACCACCGCCCCGCCGAAGCCGTCGGCGACGATCAGCCCCGGCTCGTCCGGCAGGATGTCGCTGGGAAACTCCGGCGCCACGGCGAAATAGAACAGATCGCACCAGGGCCGATATTCGCCCCATTTGCGGTCGACGCGGAAGTCCTCGACCCCCGACTTGACCTCGCAGATGGCGATTTCGCCGCGCGGGCCCAGGGCCATGACGTCGGCGCGGCGGCCGTTGGGCAGGCCGACCTCGAGCAGGGGCGCGTAGCCCATGTCGGCCATCAGGCGCGCGGCCCCGCGGGTGACCGACAGCGTCGTCTCCGGGCGGCTGAAAACCAGATCGATGTGCAGGACGGCGGCGGGCACGGCTTCTGTATGTTCCGTTTGTGTTCCGGTTTCAAGTTTCGCGGCCCACACGAATCTCGCCCCAAGGGGGAATGGCCATTCGCAGAACGGCGAGTTATTAACGATGATCAGGATTCGCTGAGGCGCGACACATGCTGGCTGGCGAGGATTCCGGGGCGAGGCGAAACCGCGGCGGCAGCGGCGGGATCTGGCTGATCAACGTCCTGGTGTCCGCCCTCGTGGCCATCCTCAGTCTCCATGTCTTCCGCGCCGACGACACCCGCCGCGACGCGCGCATGGCGGTGGCGGCGGTCGAAGCCCTGCCCGGTCAGATCGCCGCCCCGCCGGCCATGGCCGCGCCCCGCGAGCACTGACTGTCCCTGCAGACGGCGACGGGCCCCTTCGCCTCACCGCCCGGTGTGGACGACCCGGCCTGTGTCGAGGCCCGCGGCGCGGGCGCGCGCCAGGAGCTGCTCCCGAACGGCTGCGGACGGGCTCTGGCTGCGGTGCCATATCCACCAGTCGGAGCGGTCGGGCAGGGCGAGGATAGCCCAGCCGTAGTCGGGCGCCCGGTCGAGAATGCGGTAGTTCTGGCCGGCCAGACCGCCGAAGCTGAGCAGGCCGGGAAGAGTGAAGCGCAGGCTGGTGTTCGCGCCCGGGTCGGTGACGCGCGCATTGGCCCGCAGCAATTCTGTCTCCCGGTCGGCGCGCCGCGTGCAGGTCACCAGAACACCGTAGCGATGGGCTCTGCCCTGGGCGGTGAAATCGATCTGCGAGCGACTGCAGTCCCGCTGGATGTCGTTGGGGCTCCGGGCGACCTCGAACCAGCGCCCGTCGAACCGGTCCATGTCGACCGTCAGGGACTGGGCCCCGGCGGGACTCGTGGCGAAGGCGGACAGGATGAGTGCGGCGGCGAGTGCTCGGATCATGGCTTCCTCCGGTCGCCCCCCTGCTCCTACGCGGGAGGCGCCCGAGCGGATCGCCGAACTACAGGATGAACCGACTCAGGTCGGCGTCCCGCGCCAGATCGGCGACCTTGTCGCGCACCTGATCGCCATCGAAGGCCACCGTCTGGCCGGCGAGGTCGGAAGCCTTGAACGACGTCTCCTCCAGCACCCGCTCCAGCACGGTCTGCAGCCGGCGCGCGCCGATGTTCTCGACCGTCGAATTGGCCGCCACGGCCGCATCGGCGAGGGCGCCGATGGCCTCGTCGGTGAAGGTCAACGTGACATCTTCCGTGGCCAGCAGGGCCTGGTTCTGACGGATCAGATTGGCCTCGGGCTCGGTCAGGATGCGCACGAAGTCGTCGCGGGTCAGGGCCTTGAGCTCGACGCGGATCGGCAGCCGCCCCTGCAGTTCGGGCAGCAGGTCGGACGGTTTGGCGACGTGGAAGGCGCCCGAGGCGATGAACAGCACATGGTCCGACTTTGCCGGCCCGTATTTGGTCGACACCGTGGTGCCCTCGATCAGCGGCAGCAGATCACGCTGCACGCCCTCGCGGCTGACGTCGGCGCCCGAGGCGCCCTGCCGCGCCGCCACCTTGTCGATCTCGTCGAGGAAGACGATGCCCTCGTTCTCGGCCAGCAGCACCGCCTCGCGGGTCAGGCTGTCCTGATCGAGCAGCTTGTCGCTCTCCTCGGTGACCAGGGGGCCGACCGCGTCGCGGACCGGCAGCTTGACCGTCTTCGTGCGACCGCCGCCCAGCTTGCCCAGCATTTCGGACAGATTGATCATGCCGATGCCGCCGCCGCCCGGCAGGTCGAGCCCCTGCACCGCCGAGCCGGTGTCGGCCAGCTGCAGCTCGACCTCCTTGTCGTCCAGCTCGCCGGCGCGGAGCTTCTTGCGGAAGCTGTCCCGCGTGGCCGGCTGCGAGCCCGGCCCGACGAGGGCGTCGAGAATGCGTTCTTCGGCCGCGGCCTCGGCCTTCGCCTTGACGCCGGTGCGGCGCTTGTCGCGGACCATGATCAGGGCCGCCTCGACGAGGTCGCGCATGATCTGGTCGACGTCGCGTCCGACGTAGCCGACCTCGGTGAATTTGGTCGCCTCGACCTTGAGGAAGGGGGCGCCGGCCAGCCGGGCCAGCCGCCGGGCGATCTCGGTCTTGCCGACCCCGGTGGGGCCGATCATCAGGATGTTCTTGGGCGTCACCTCGTCGCGCAGGTCCTCAGGCACGCGTTTGCGCCGCCAGCGGTTGCGCAAGGCGACGGCCACGGCGCGCTTTGCGTCGTCCTGGCCGACGATGAACCGGTCGAGTTCGGAAACGATTTCGCGGGGAGAGAGGTCGGTCATGGCGCTCAGATGGGTGGGCGGAGGGAGGTTGGCGAGAGGGGAGGGTTCATCACGAAGGACACGAAGGGGGCACGAAGATCACGAAGGTCATCGTACGACCCGCCGAAGCCCGTTCTTGAGCAGCGTCGTGTTGAGTGCATCCTTCGTGGTCTTCGTGATGAACCAACCGGCGTCGGCCCCGGCCGCCAAGGCTACTCCAGCGTCTCCACCACCAGATTGCCGTTGGTGTAGACGCAGATGTCGGCGGCGATGGCCATGGCGCGGCGGGCGATGGTCTCGGCGTCCACATCGGTGTGATCGATCAGGGCCCGCGCCGCCGCCAGCGCGAAATTGCCGCCCGAACCGACCGCGGCGACGCCGTGCTCCGGCTCGAGGACGTCGCCCACGCCGGTGACGGTGAAGATCGATGACCTGTCGGCGACCAGCAGCATGGCCTCGAGCCGGCGCAGGTAGCGGTCGGTGCGCCAGTCCTTGGCCAGGTCGACGCAGGCGCGGGCCAGCTGGTCCGGATACTGCTCCAGCTTGACCTCGAGCCGCTCGATCAGGGTGAAGGCGTCGGCGGTGGCGCCGGCGAA
>Ga0114898_1000502_pt1 | contig 29819 bp, 26 predicted proteins | sample Malvired_Geostar_FD_83496 | JGI IMG/M metagenome (GOLD analysis project Ga0114898, IMG submission 83496) | Marine viral communities from the Global Malaspina Expedition - Malaspina viral metaG DeepMed_Geostar | ecosystem: Environmental > Aquatic > Marine > Oceanic | place: Mediterranean Sea...
GCCGGAGGCGGACAGGCGCGCCAGGTGCGCAAAAAGCGAGGGTTGCCACATGTCCGGATTTTTGGCCGGGGCGAAGCCGTCGAGGAACCAGGCGTCGATCCTGGCATCCAGGCTGGCCAGGCATTCGAGCGCATCGCCCACCAACAGCGTGAGCACCACGCGGCCGAAGCGAAGCTGCTGGAAGCCGGGATTGATCGCCACGTACTGGTCCAGCAACTGCGCTGACTGGGCGTCCAACTCAGGCCACAAGGCCAACGCGCGTTGAAGATCCTCTCGGGTCAGCGGGTGCTTCTCGACGCTGATGAACTGCAGCCTGGCGCCCGCCGGAGCGCTACGTTCGAACAGCGCCCAGGCGCTGAGGAAATTCAGCCCGGTGCCAAAGCCCGTTTCGCCGATGACGAAGTCCGCCGCACCGCGCAACGCGGCGAAACGCTCGGCGAGTCGGTTCGGTTGCAGGAACACATGCGCGGTTTCCGCCATACCGGAAACGCGTGAGAAATACACATCGCCATACAGTCGTGATTGCGGCTGGCCGTTCTCGTCCCAGTCGAGTTCGGCGTGCTGGAATCCGGTGGTAACGTGGGCGGGCATCAGGCGCTTCCTGGGCGAAAGGGACGAAAGGGAGCGATTCTACCAGCGGCGGGGAAACCTGCTGCGGATACGCTTTGTCGCATCGACATGGGCGTATTCTTTATGCGGCGGGGTGGCCGCTGGTCGTGGCGTGCCGCTAGCCGGGGCAAGCGTCTTGCCAGTCGTGCCGCCGCCCTCTGTTCTGGAGAACACCATGTTCGAATCCGCGGAAATCGGCCATACGATCGACAAGGCGACCTACGACGCCGAGGTTCCTGTGCTGCGCGAAGCGTTGCTCGAAGCGCAGTATCGGCTGAGAGAGCAGGCGCGTTTTCCGGTGTTGATCCTCATCAACGGCATCGAAGGCGCAGGCAAGGGCGAGACGATCAAACTGCTCAATGAGTGGATGGACCCACGGCTGATCCGCGTCGACAGCTTCGATGTGCCTACCGATGAGGAATTATCCCACCCGCTGGCCTGGCGCTATTGGCGCCGCTTGCCGCCCAAGGGCCAGACCGGGATTTTCTTCGGTAACTGGTACAGCAAGATGCTCGAGGACCGGGTTCATGGGCGGACGGGTAAATCCGAGCTGGAACTGGCCATTGATCGCGCCCAGCGCCTGGAGCGGATGTTCTGCAAGGAAGGCATGCTGATCTTCAAATTCTGGTTCCACCTGTCCAAGAAACAGATGATGAAACGCCTGGATTCGCTGCGGGACGATCCCTTGCACAGTTGGCGGATCAGCCCGTTGGATTGGCAGCAATCGAAGACCTACGATCGGTTCGTCAAATACGGGGAACTGATCCTGCGACGCAGCAGCCGGGACTTCGCCCCCTGGTACGTTATCGAGGGAAGTGACGAGCGCTATCGCAGCCTGACCGCCGGGCGGCTGTTGCTCGAAGGGCTCAACGCCGCACTGGAGGCCGGCGATGAGCAGCCGCTACAACCGCACGCCGCGCCGGTCGAGCTGCACACGGACCGCATGAGCCTGCTCGGTAGCCTCGATCTCGACCAGAAGCTGGACAAGGACGCCTACAAGGATCAGCTGGTGCAGGAGCAGGCGCGTTTATCGCGACTGTTGCGCGACCACCGTCTGCGCAAGCGTGGCGTAGTGGCCCTGTTCGAAGGCCACGATGCGGCCGGCAAGGGCAGCGCCATCCGTCGCGTCACCGGCGCGCTGGACCCACGTCTTTATCGCACCGTGCAGGTTGCCGCGCCCAGCGAGGACGAACGGGCCCAGCCCTGGTTGTGGCGTTTCTGGCGTAACGTGCCGGCGCGCGGCGAATTCACCATTTTCGACCGCTCCTGGTACGGCCGCGTGCTGGTCGAACGGGTCGAGGGTTTCTGCAGCCCCGACGAGTGGCTGCGCGCCTACAGCGAAATCAACGATTTCGAGGAGCAGCTCGTGGAGGCCGGCGTGGTGGTGGTCAAGTTCTGGTTGTCGATCGACCAGAACACACAGCTCGAGCGTTTCAAGGAACGTGAAGATACGCCCCACAAGCGATTCAAGATTACCGACGAGGACTGGCGCAACCGTGCCAGATGGGACGATTACGGCCATGCGGTGGCCGACATGGTCGACCGTACGAGTACCGGGCTGGCGCCCTGGACACTGGTCGAGGCCAATGACAAGCGCTTCGCCAGGGTCAAGGTCCTGCGCACCCTCAACGACGCGCTGGAAGCCGCCATCGGTTGAGCGGGCAGGCAAGGCGGACGATGGTCGACCATATCCCCGCTGAATGGTCGTCGCCTTTGGCGAAGGCCTGGAACTATGCTCGAACCATCGTCAACAGGTGGGTCGCAGTCGCCATGACCCGCCCAACAATTCGAGGTATGCCATGCGTGAAGTAGTGATCGTCGACAGCGTACGGACCGGCCTGGCCAAGTCCTTCCGCGGCAAGTTCAACATGACCCGGCCGGATGACATGGCGGCCCATTGCGTCAATGCGCTGCTGTCGCGCAACAACCTGGACCCCAAGCTCGTGGAGGACTGCATCGTAGGTGCCGGCTCCAACGAAGGGGCACAGGGGTACAACATCGGCCGTAACGTCGCGGTGCTGTCGAATCTCGGCATCCAGTGCGCAGGCATGACGCTCAACCGATTCTGCTCGTCCGGTCTGCAATCGATCGCCATCGCCGCCAACCAGATCGCATCCGGTTGTAGCGACATCATCGTCGCAGGCGGTGTCGAATCGATCACCATGACCGCCAAGAGCAAGAACACCGACAACCTTTACAACCCCATCCTGCAGGAGCGGGTGCCTGGGCTCTATCACAGCATGGGCCAGACCGCGGAGCTGGTGGCCCGCCGCTACAACGTGACGCGCGAGCAACAGGACCTCTACTCACTGCAGAGCCAGCAACGCACCGCGCGCGCGCAGGCCGAAGGGCTGTTCCAGGACGAAATCGTGCCGATGAACGTCCGCTATTTCACTGAGGACAAGAACACCGGCGAGCGCACCGAGCATGAAGGCGTGGTCGATCGTGACGATTGCAATCGTCCCGACACCACGCTCGAAAGCCTGTCGGGTCTCAAGCCGGTCTTCGCTGAAGACGGCTCGGTCACCGCCGGCAACGCCTCGCAGTTGTCCGATGGCGCCTCGATGACGCTGGTGATGAGCCTGGACAAGGCCCTGGAGCTGGGCCTCACGCCACGTGCGTTCTTCAGGGGGTTCACCGTCGCAGGCTGCGAGCCGGAGGAAATGGGCATCGGTCCGGTCTTCTCGGTACCGCGTCTGCTCAAGGCCAAGGGCCTGCAGGTCAGCGATATCGATCTGTGGGAGCTCAACGAGGCCTTCGCTTCGCAGTGCCTGTACTGCCGCGACACCCTGCAGATCGATAACGAAAAGTTCAACGTCAACGGCGGCTCGATTTCCATCGGTCACCCGTTCGGCATGACCGGATCGCGTACGGCAGGCCACATCATTCGTGAGCTGCAGCGGCGCAACCTGCGTTACGGCGTGGTGACCATGTGCGTGGGTGGCGGCATGGGGGCGTCGGGCTTGTTCGAGGCGGTACGCTAAAGCGCATCCCGTCTTCGTACTGAAATGAAAGACCCGCGCTCAGACGCGGGTCTTTTTTTTTTGCGACGAGCATGGGCGCGGTGGCGGCCGTTCAACTGCGACTGGATTCGAGCATGGTTTCGGGTCGCACCCACTGATCGAACTGCTCGTCGGTCAGATAGCCCAGTTCCAGTGCCGCCTCACGCAAGGTACTGCCCTGCGCGTAGGCCTTCTTGGCAATCTCCGCCGCCTTGTCATAGCCGATATGGGGATTGAGCGCGGTCACCAGCATAAGGCCACGTTCGAGATGTTCGGCCATGCGTGCGGCGTCAGGCTCCAGGCCGACGATGCAGTGGCTGTTGAAATTGCGGCAGCCGTCGGCCAACAACCGGATCGACTCCAGCAGGTTATGCACGATCACCGGTTTGAACACGTTGAGCTGCAAATGCCCCTGGCTGGCGGCGAAGCCCACGGTCACGTCGTTGCCCATCACCTGGCACGCGAGCATCGACAACGCCTCGCACTGGGTCGGGTTGACCTTGCCCGGCATGATCGAGCTGCCCGGCTCGTTGGCGGGCAGGCGTACTTCGGCGAACCCGCCGCGCGGCCCGGAACCCAGCAGGCGCAGGTCATTGGCGATTTTCATCAGTGCCGTGGCGAGGGCTTTCAGCGCACCGGAAAGGGCGACCAGCGGTTCATGCCCGGACAGCGCTGCGAACTTGTTCGGTGCGGAAACGAACGGCAGGCCGGACAGCGCCGCGAGCTCGGCGGCGATCGCTTCGGCGAACCCGTGGGGCGCATTAAGGCCGGTGCCGACCGCCGTACCGCCCTGGGCCAACTCGAATATCGCAGGCAGGGTATGGCGAATCGCCTGTTCGGCGATGTCCAACTGGGCGACGAAGGCCGAAAGCTCCTGGCCGAAGGTTACCGGTGTCGCGTCCATCATGTGGGTACGGCCGGTCTTGACCAGTTGGCCGTGCCGCGCCGCCTGCTCGGCGATGCCGCCGGACAGCTCGGCAATGGCTGGCAGCAGGTCGTGATGCACGGCGCGGGCGATGGCAATGTGCATCGCCGTCGGGAAGCAATCGTTGGAGCTCTGCGCGCGGTTGACGTGGTCGTTGGGATGCACGGGGCTTTTGCCGCCGCGAGCGCCGCCGGCCAGTTCGTTGGCACGTCCGGCGATCACCTCATTGACGTTCATGTTGCTCTGGGTCCCGCTGCCGGTCTGCCAGACCACCAGCGGGAACTGGTCGTCGTGCTGACCATGGAGGATTTCATCGGCGGCCTGCTCGATCAATCGTGCAATGTCGGGCGGCAAGTCGCCGATACGGTCGTTGACTCGGGCCGCGGCTTTCTTGATAAGGGCCAATGCATGGCATACGGCGAGCGGCATGCGTTGATCGCCAATGGCGAAGTTGACCAGCGAGCGCTGGGTCTGCGCGCCCCAGTAAGCCTGTTCGGGCACTTCCACTGGGCCCAGGCTATCGGTTTCGGTGCGTGTCATGCCGTGCTCCATTCAATGAGGTCTTCCTGTTAGGTCGTCAGCCGTCGGGACTGGTTCAATCGACCGGATCGTCGAGCTTTCGTCGTGCCGCAAAACCGATCAATCGCGGCGGTCCCGCCGAGAAGTGCCGTTTCGTGGCGCGGTATGCTCTCGCTTGTTGTTCCTTGAGCGATTGGAACTCAGCGCGCAGAATGTGTCCATTGAGGCTCATCAATCGCTCGGCAAGGATCCTACAATGGCTTTTCTCAGTTCCTCCAGGCTACGTGCAATCGGTCTCTGCGGCGCTTTGTCGATGGTGATGCTGGCAGCGCCTGCCAACGCCGACAGCAGCCACGAGGCCCAGGCCGAACGCTTCCTTGAGCTGGTCAATGCCGACCGCATCGCAGTACCGGTATATGCCCAGGTGCAGCAGATGTTTGCCGAGCGGTTTGCCCAGACCCAGGCGCCTGAGAGCAAGCGAGCGCTGCTGGAGAGTTACCAGTCAAGGGCCGACGCGGCGCTCGATAAGGCGATTGGCTGGGAGCAGGTCAAGCCCGACCTCGTGGTGTTGTACACCGAGGCGTTCAGCGAACAGGAACTCGATCGTCTCAATGAATTCTACGAGTCTGCCCTGGGCAAGAAGATGCTCGCTCAACTGCCGCAGCTGAACGCGCGCTCGGCCCAGGTGACGCAGGCCAAGCTGGAAAGCGCCGTGCCTCAGGTGAACAAGCTACTGGCCGAGATGACGGCCGAACTCGATACCCAGAAGAAGCCTTGAAGCCTTGAGGAGCGTGCCACGCATGTCCAGATTGTTTTTGATCGAAAACGCCCTGCAGGCAGCCCTGCAGCCTGTGTATCTACAAGTGCTCGATGAAAGCCACATGCACAGCCGAGGACAGGAGACCCACTACAAGGCGGTGATCGTCAGCGAACAATTCGCCGGGCTCAATGCGGTCAAGCGTCATCAGAAGGCCTACGCCGCGATGGGCGAGCTGATGCAGCAGATTCATGCCCTCGCACTGCATACCTACACCCCCGAGGAATGGGCCAGGCAGGGGGCGGCGCCCGACTCGCCGGTCTGCGCCGGCGGCCACAAGTGAGCCATTGGGCTGGCGCTTGAAGCCTGCCGCTGGTTTGTTGATAGAATGCGCCCCGCGCCGGCTCCCGCCGGCGTTGTCGTTTCCGCATTCCCGGTCCGCCCTTGACGGGGCCGTCGAAGTACCCAGGCGAGGCAGGCTGCCGACGCAGGCAGGTTTTCGACGGTCTGTTGGCTGACCACTGGAGGGATATACCCGCATGACCCAGAATATCGTCGTCGCGGCGCTGTACAAGTTCGTCTCGCTGCCGGACTACGTCGCCTTGCGTGAGCCTCTGCTCGAAACCCTCGATGCCAACGGTATCAAGGGCACGTTGCTGCTCGCTGAAGAAGGCATCAACGGTACGGTTTCGGGCAGCCGCGAAGGCATCGATGCGCTACTGGCCTGGTTTCGCAGCGACGCGCGCCTGGCTGACATCGATCATAAGGAATCCTATTGCCAGGAGCAGCCGTTCTATCGCACCAAGGTCAAGCTGAAGAAGGAGATCGTCACCCTGGGCGTGCCGGGTGTCGATCCTAACCAGCGCGTCGGTACCTACGTCGAGCCGCAGGACTGGAACGCGCTGATCGATGACCCCGAGGTCCTGCTGATCGATACCCGCAATGACTACGAGGTGGCCATCGGCACCTTCGAAGGTGCGATCGATCCTCGGACCAAATCCTTTCGTGAGTTCCCCGACTACATCAAGGCGCACTACGATCCGGCCAAGCACAAGAAAGTCGCGATGTTCTGCACGGGCGGCATTCGCTGCGAAAAGGCCTCGAGCTTCATGCTCGGCGAGGGATTCGAAGAGGTCTATCACCTCAAGGGTGGCATTCTCAAATACCTCGAGGAAGTGCCGCAGGAACAGACCCGCTGGCGCGGTGACTGCTTCGTGTTCGACAACCGCGTGACCGTTCGCCACGACCTCACCGAGGGTGATTTCGACCAATGCCACGCGTGCCGCACGCCGATCTCGCTGGAGGACCGGCAATCGGAGCACTACGCTCCAGGTATCAGTTGCCCGCACTGCTGGAATAGCCTGAGCGAGAAGACCCGCACCAGTGCGCGCGAACGGCAGAAGCAGATCGAACTGGCGCTCAAGCGCAATCAGCCGCACCCCATCGGCCATAACTACCGAAAGCAGGGCGCGTAGCGAAAGGCACCTGACCGATGACGGTGCGCGTTTTGCGTTCCACTCGATAGAACCGGAGTTCCGATGCGCACCCGATTGATCTATGTGATGGACCCGATGTGCTCCTGGTGCTGGGGATTCGCACCAGTGGTACAGGCGCTGGCCGCGCGGGCGCAGGCCCGTGGGGTCGGGTCCGATCTGGTGGTCGGCGGTCTGCGCCGGGAGCGCATCGTCATGGATCGGGCCGGGCGGGAGCGCACCGCATCCTATTGGCACGCGGTGCACGATGCGACCGGTCAACCGTTCAACTTCGATGCCGGCCTGCCGGAAGGTCTGGTCTACGACACCGAGCCTGCCTGCCGGGCACTGGTGGCGGCGCGAGACCTCGATGCACAAGCGAGCTGGACCCTGGCTGGCTTGATCCAGCGCGCCTTCTACGTGCAGGGACATGACGTCACACGGGCGCCGCAATTGCTCGATCTGGCCGAACAGGCAGGCCTGCCTCGCACCGCGTTCGCCGACCGTTTCGACTCGCAGGCCGTGCGCGATGCCACCGCGGCGGATTTCGACTGGGCCCGCAACCTGGGCATTGCGGGTTTTCCGACGCTGCTGGCCGAACACGACGGTCAGCTTGCCCTGTTGACCAACGGTTACCAGCCGTTCGAAGCGCTCTCGCCTTTGCTGGATCGCTGGCTGGAACACAATGTCCCTGCCTGATCAGCTCAGCTGGGCGGAAATTCGTCGCCTCGCGCTGCATCATCGCAAGGCACTGATCCTCGCGAATCTTGTGGCGGTGCTCGCCACGCTGTGCAGCGTGCCGATCCCGTTGCTGCTGCCGTTGCTGGTCGACGAAGTGTTATTGGGGCAGGGCGATACCGCATTGCAGATGATGAACCGTGTGCTGCCGGCGGGCTGGCAAACGGCGTTCGGCTACATCGGCCTGATGCTCGGCGCGACGTTGCTGCTGCGAGCCTGCGCCTTGGTTTTCAACGTGCTGCAGGCACGGCTGTTCGCACGGCTGTCGAAGGACCTGGTCTATCGCATTCGGATACGGCTGATCGAACGGCTGAAGCGCATCGCACTGAGTGAATATGAAAGCCTCGGCGGCGGTACGGTCGCGGCGCATCTGGTCACCGACCTTGAGACCATCGACAAATTCATCGGCGAAACGCTGAGCCGGCTGCTGGTGGCACTGCTGTCGATAGCCGGTACGGCCGCCATCCTGGTCTGGATGCATTGGCAACTGGCGTTGTTGATCCTGTTGTTCAACCCGTTGGTGATCTACGCCACGGTGCAGTTGGGCAAACGCGTCAAACACCTGAAGAAGCTGGAAAATGACAGCACCTCGCTGTTCACCCAGGCCCTTACCGAAACCCTCGATGCCATTCAGGAAGTGCGTGCCGGGAACCGCCAGGGATTCTTCCTCGGTCGCCTCGGTGTGCGCGCGCGGGAAGTGCGTGACTATGCCGTGGCCTCGCAATGGAAAACCGATGCGTCCAACCGCGCCAGCGGGCTGCTGTTCCAGTTCGGCATCGACATCTTCCGCGCCGCGGCGATGCTCACGGTACTGCTCTCCGACCTCTCGATCGGCCAGATGCTGGCGGTGTTCAGCTACCTGTGGTTCATGATCGGGCCGGTGGAACAATTGCTCAATCTGCAGTACGCGTTCTATGCCGCCGGCGGCGCGCTGAGCCGCATCAACCAACTGCTGGCACGTGCCGATGAACCCCAGTACGTCGGCGGACAGGACCCCTTCGCGGGACGCGATACCCTGGATATCGAAGTGCGAGGACTGTCCTTTTCCTATCAGGACGAGCCCGTGCTGGAAGGGCTGGACCTGTCGATTGCGGCCGGTGAGAAGGTCGCCATCGTGGGCGCCAGTGGTGGCGGAAAAAGCACCCTGGTGCAGCTGTTGCTGGGCCTGTACCAGCCGCAAGCCGGGCAACTTCGCTTCGGTGGGGTCGATATCCAGGATATCGGCCTGAACACGGTCCGCGACAACGTGGCGGTGGTGTTGCAGCATCCGGCGCTGTTCAACGATACGGTGCGCGCCAACCTGCTGATGGGGCGCGAACGCGACGACCAGGCATGTTGGCAGGCGCTGGAGATCGCGCAGTTGGCCGACACCATCCGCCAGTTGCCGGCCGGGCTCGACAGCGTGGTCGGTCGCGCCGGGGTGCGCTTGTCAGGCGGGCAACGCCAGCGACTGGCCGTGGCCCGGATGGTACTGGCCGAGCCCAAGGTGGTGATCCTCGACGAGGCGACCTCGGCACTCGACGCTGCCACCGAATACGCGCTGCACCAGGCGTTGAACCGCTTCCTGCACGGACGCACGACCCTGATCATTGCCCACCGCCTGTCGGCCGTGAAGCAGGCCGATCGGGTCCTGGTGTTCGATGGAGGGCGTATCGCCGAGCAGGGCGACCATCAACAGCTGATCGCCGACGGCGGGCTCTACGCCAAGCTATACGGGCATCTGCAGCAGCATTGAACCGGTGCATGCCGCTGCGAGTGTCCGATGCTATGGATCGCTAGATGGCAATTTGACATGAGATCCTGATTAAATCGCATCCTTTTTATCGCTCAACTTTGGTCGCTTCCGGCCGATTTCATGTCGTGCGCTTATTTTTCTAGGGATTCTCTGATGCAGTCTGTCGATATGTTCGCCAACCTTTCCGTGGGCAAGAAGCTGCTGTTCGGCTTTGCCATGGTGCTGTTGCTGACGCTGGGCGTCGCTGCTACCGGCTTCTTCGCAGTGGATTCGATCGTGACCCGCTCGTCCCAGACCGATCAGCTGTCGGCCATCAACGCCGCGATTCTCGATGCCCGCGGCCAGGAGCGCGACTTCGCCCTGACCCGCAGCGACGCTTCCGGTGCGGCATTGCGTGCCAGGCTGGACCAGCTCGATCAAGGGCTGGATGCGCTTTCAGCGATTTCCAGCACCGAGGAGCAGACGCTGCTGCAACAGATTCGCAGCGACGCAACCGACTACGCGCGACAGTTCGATCAGTATCGGGCGCTGATTGGCAAGGGCGTCGAGCTGCGCGGGAACATGGGCGAGGCGGCGCAGAAGAGTCGTGAGGAGTTCGAATACATCGAACTGGACATGTACGACGCGGTCCGGGTGCTGCGCCTGGAGGGTGACCATCTGAAGGGCAGCGACCCGTTGACGATCGCTGAAGCAGCGTCGGGCCTCACCAAGCGCATTCTCGATCTGCGTACGTTCGAAAACATTTTTCTCAACAACAACGCGCAGGAAGCCGTCGATAGCTGGAACGAGGCCTACAACGATGTGACCACGATCGGCACCAGCCTCAAGACGTGGCTCAACGACGAGCAGAAAGCCACGATGGACGGCGCGCTCGCCGCGCTTGCCGCTTATGAACGAGCCTTCGTCGAGCTGCGCCGCAACCGTTCCGAACGCATTGCGCTGGAGGGCGCCATGGTCGCACAGGCGCAGCGCGTGCTGGATGTCGCCAGCCAGGCGCTGGCGGGTGCCAACGACGCCATGCAGAGCCAGCGCAGCAGTGCGTATCTGCTGCTTACGGTGATTACCGCTTTGGCTGTGATCATCGGGCTGGCCGCGGCCATTGTCATTTCACGCATGGTCGTCGTGCCTCTGCGGTATACGGTGCAGCTGGCGCAGCGGGTAGCCGAGGGTGACCTGACCCAGTCCCCGACGGTCACGCGTCGTGATGAGCTTGGGCAGTTGCAGCAGGCCATGTCTGGCATGACGGAAAGCCTGCGCACGCTGATCGGCCGTATCGGTGGAAGCGTTGGGCAGATCGCCGCTGCAGCGGAGCAATTGTCGGCCGTCACCGCGCAAACCAGCATCGGCGTGCAGAAACAGCGAGAGGAGACGGACCAGGTCGCCACCGCCATGCATGAGATGGCCGCCACGGTGCAGGAGGTCGCGCAGAACGCCGAGCAGGCGTCGCTCGCGGCTCGTCAGGCTGACCAGCAGGCCCGCCAGGGCGATCTGGTGGTACAGGAGGCCATCGGCCAGATCGACAGCCTGTCCGGCGAAGTGGAGCACTCCGCCCATGCCATCGAAGAGCTGAACACCGAAAGTGGTCGCATCGGCAGCGTGCTTGAAGTGATTCGGGCGGTGGCCGAGCAGACCAACCTGTTGGCGCTGAACGCAGCGATCGAAGCCGCGCGCGCCGGCGAGCAGGGACGGGGATTTGCCGTGGTGGCTGATGAGGTGCGTGCGCTGGCTCGCCGCACCCATGACTCCACCGAGGAGATCGAAGGCCTGATCGGCAACCTGCAGCGGGTTGCGCAGAAAGCCGTCGAGCAGATGCAGACCAGTCGTGACCTGACCCAGCGTACCGTTGATTTGGCCAGCGAAGCCGGCATTGCGCTCGGTCGTATCACCGAGTCGGTATCCACCATCGAGCAGATGAACCAGCAGATCGCCGCGGCTGCCGAGCAGCAGAGCGCGGTGGCGGAAAACATCTCGGAAAGCGTAACCCGTGTGCGCGACATCGGTGAACAAAGCGCCAGCGGCAGTGAGCAGACCGCAGGTGCCAGTGCCGAGCTGGCGCGCCTGGGTGTCGAGTTGCAGGGCCTGGTCGCCAGATTCCGCACCTGATGACTCACCTTGCGCGACGCGGTGGCGGACACCGGTCGCGCAAGCGGGGTGGCAGAACCGAGCGCCCGGTCGCGTCCAGGCGTTTCAGGCAATTGATCCCGGGTCCCCTCCACAGGCTGGCCCGAACGGTCGGCTGCTTTGGGCGGAACTGACTCGTCTCGCGCAACGAGCGCCTCGCTTCGCTCGACCGTAGGCCGCTGTAAGGGGTGAGATCCGGGGCTATCGCAGGACCTCAACGCGATCGACGTCGACCTCTACGCTGAACATTTCCTTGTCGACTTCTCCATACAAGCGCACCCGAGTGTTCTCGTCGACCGCCTGACCGACGGGCCATTGATCTTCGTCGATGTCCACGGTAATGGACCCCGAGGCATCGGTGAATTCATAACGGTCGTCCCGATCGAGCCGCTTGGTGATGTTGCCGACCAGCACCACATGCGCATCATCGTAGGCGTCCTTGGCTTGGGCGACAGTCGAGATCGTGCCGGCGCCTGGGCCACTGTAGCCTCCCGCGGGCGCAGAAGGGCCTTTGTAGTCAGCGGCGAAAGCAGACGCTGTCATGGCCGAAGCGATCAGAAGTGCGGCTAATGTTTTGGTTTTCATGGTCAACCTCATCCCTTTGTTCAACGTGGTGAGGTGATTCTAGGGCGTTTGTCTGAAGCGAAGCTGAACGGGATTAATCCGCTACGGGGGCGCCGCAGAAGCAGCGACGCCGCCCGTAGGCTGCATGCAGCGCGCGGGCTAGCGCCCGCTGAGGTCTGCCGCCCATTCAGCCAGCGGCAGGTCCGGCTGCTGGTGCCAGATGCGCCCCCAGATCTGTTTCAGGCGCTCCATGTCGCCGCGCTCGGCGGGCAGCCGTTCGACGTGCGGGATCAGTTGCCACCCTTGCGCGGTGCGCTCGGCCAGGGCGAAACGGAACGGGTGGAAGCCCGTCATGCCGAGCCGCAGGTCAGTGACCAGGATCTGGTCGTCGACCTCGTCGTAGCGCAGTACACCCGCGGTGAACCATTGCAAGCGGGCGTGCTGCGGTGATGCGGCGAGGTGCGAAGCCAGTCGCTCGCTGCGGGGGATGCGTACCAGATGCGCAGGCGCATCGTCGAACCAGCTGATCAGGGTTTCGTAATAGACGTCGCCCTCCACCAGAATGACCCGCCATAAAAAGCTGTTGAACGGCGTCGGGGTGCTGAATACCCGCGCATCCTCGATGCCGTTGCTGGCCATTGCCGCCTCGACCTGCCGTTCGGCCATCTGCTTGCCCGCCACGGTGAATCCCAGGTACAGCGACGACAGGAGCAAGGCCAGCAGTGGCCCGTTGCGACAGCGCCCTTGCAGGCCGAACAGCGCGCCGGCCAGCACCGCCAGCAGCAGGGGCACGCTGTACAACGGATCGATGATGAAGATGCTGGACCAGGCCACTGGCGGCGTGCTGAGCGGCCAGAACAGTTGGGTGCCGTAGCTGGTGAAGGCATCCAGCAGGACGTGGGTCACCAGCACCAGCCAGATCGCGAGAAACAGCCGCAGGGGGGTATAGCCTGGATCTGGCCGTATTCGTCGGGTTAACCAGGTCAGCCCGATGGCGACCAGGCTGAGCACGAACAGGGAGTGACTGAAGCCCCGGTGATACGTCATGTTGGCGACCGCGTCGCCATAGTCGATCACCACATCCAGATCGGGCAAGGTGCCGAGTAATGCGCCGTACAACAGTGCCTTGCGGCCCTGCCAGCGGCCCAGTACGGCGGCTTGAACGCTGGCGCCGAGCAGGGCCTGGGTAATCGAGTCCATGAGTGCATCCGTATTCGCGCGGGGAGACTACCTTAGCTGAAGCGGCGGACAGGTGAACCGGCGAATTTCATATAAAACGTGTCCGAGCGATGAGGGTCATGGACAATGTCGCACGACCATTGCTTACGAAGGGCCCGATGCTGGAAATATCGAACAGCGTGCAACTGCCGGACGGCGAAATCGAGCTGAACGCCATTCGCGCCCAGGGTGCCGGCGGGCAGAACGTCAACAAGGTGTCGAGCGCGATGCACCTTCGCTTCGATATCAATGCATCGTCATTGCCCTCGTTCTACAAGGAGCGCCTGCTGGCGTTGCGTGACAACCGCATCACCGGCGACGGCGTCATCGTCATCAAGGCACAGCAGTACCGAACCCAGGAGCAGAACCGCGCCGATGCGCTCGATCGGCTGGTCGAACTGATTCGCAGCGTTGCCAGGGTGGAAAAGGCCCGACGCCCGACGCGCCCGACGCTGGGCTCGAAAAAGCGCCGCCTCGAAGGCAAGAGCAAGCGCGGTGCGATCAAGGCCGGGCGCGGCAAGGTGGATTTCTAGCCGGTTGCGCGAACGGCCGCATTGCTGGCTCGTGCCGGACGCGACCAACGCTGGCGGCAGCGCTGGTGCGCGCGGTGCCTCAATGGGTGCCGGTGCGAGGCTCGACGACCGTTTCCTCGACCAGATCCTCGTCCGGCTCGGTGACGTGCGTCTCGGTCGAGTCGCCTTCAGGCGTATCGGGCATCAGTTCAAGAACGGTGTGGCTGGTTCGCAGCATCGGCGTGAAGTGGCCATGTGGCTCGGTGACCAGATCGAACACGCGGCGTGAGCGGAAATAGGCGTAGATCGCCAGGAAGGCCAGCGTCACGGCGAAGAACACAGGCAGCGCTTTGGGTCCGAACAGGCTCATCAGTCCACCGGCGATCACGGGACCGAAGGCGGCGCCGAAGCCGTTGGCCAGTAGCAGGCCGCTGGAGCCTGAGAGGATTTCGTCCGGGTGCAACTGGTCGACCATCTTCGCCACGGCGATCGAATAGATCGAAAACGCCAGGCCACCCCAGAGGAACATCATGGCCAGCAGCAACGGGCCGGAGGTCAGGGGAGTGATCAGCGCACCCAGCACCGCAGCGATGGCCACGACCCAGAGCAGCACCAGCCGACGGTCATGCTTGTCGGAGAACAGCCCGATCGGCCATTGCAGAACGGCGCCACCGAGAATGGTCACACTCATCAGCAGACCCACCCCGGACGCATCGAAGCCGCTCTGCGAGGCATAGACCGGCGCCAGGCCCCAGAAACCGCCGAGCGTGAGGCCGGAAATCCCTGCGGCCATCAGAGGAAGCGGGGCGATTCGCGCCAGTTGCAGCAAATCCGTCGCCGGCATGTCCGGTTGGGCGGGCTGCGCCTGCCGGGTGAGGGTGATCGGCATCAGCGCAGCGCAAACCAGTATGGCGGCCAGGGCGAACAGCGTGAAATTCATTGGGCTGTCGAGGCTCAGCAACTGCTGGGCGGCGGCCAGCGCACCGAGGTTCACGGCCATGTACAAGGCGAATACCTGGCCGCGTTTCTCGCCGCTCACCTGCGCGTTGAGCCAGCTCTCGATGACCATGTACAAAGTGACCAGGGCGACGCCATAGAGCACGCGCAGCACCAGCCACACCCAGGGATTGACGATCAGCACGTGCATCAGCGCGGCGACCGAGGCCAGGGCGGCATAGAAGGCGAAGGTGCGGATGTGGCCTACACGGCGGATCAGCGAGGGCGCCAGCCAGGTGCCCACGAGAAAGCCGGCGAAGTATCCCGACATCAGCAGGCCGATCATTCCGGTGGAGTAGCCCTCGGCGATGCCCCGCAGCGTCAGCAGCGTGTTCAGCAATCCGTGGCCGAGCAGAAGTAATGCAACGCCACCCAGCAGCGAGCTGATGGGGGCTAGTAACGACGTCATGGCAAACAACCCTAAGCTAGTAAGTCCGTGATGGCAGGCTGCCCGGCCGGGGGCGCCTGTCGTTCAAGTTACTGAAAGCATTCAGGAATCTTTTGGCAATGGCTTCAGCGCATGCAGCTTGGGCAGCACATTTGTCCGAGGATTCAAAACGAAACGTAATTTCCAGCGAAGCGCTCCGAGCCCTTGTATCGTCCATTTTGTGGCGTTCGTCCGGGGGCCCTGTGGTCCCGGCATCGCCGTGGTTGATCCTGGGGGCAGCGAATCGCGGCGCGCCGTCCATTCCTCCAGCTTGGCCTAATCGTTCAGATTTGTCCCGGAACAAGGATTCCGATCAAGGCCCGTACACTGCCGGGTAGCGCATCCAGGTCGCGGACCAGAATGCTGCGCTCGCGAATCGCCCAGGGCTCGTCCAGCTCGATCATGGCCAACTGCATGGTACGGCTATGCCGGCGTGCCGCCGATTCTGGAATGATGCCGATGCCGACGCCTGCCTCGATCATCCGGCATACCGCTTCGAAACTGGAGAGCTGGATACGCAGCGACAAGGTGGCACCCAGTTTTTCTACCTGATCCCGAAGAAAGGTCAGCAGGGTGCTGCCTTCATGCAGGCCGATGTGCTGATAGCTCAGCGTCTGGCGCAGGGTGACGTGCTTTTCAGCTGCCAGCGGGTGACCGAGCGGCACTGCCAGCAACAGACGGTCGGTGCTGAAATGCAGGATCTGCAGGCCCTCGGCCTGTACCGGCCCGGCTATGATTCCCATGTCCGTACTGCCGTCGAGCACGCCGCGAACGATGTCACGACTCAGGCGTTCCTGGAGGTCGACGGTCACGCCGGGACGTTGCGAAAGGAAGCCTGCCAGCAGCTCGGGAAGAAATTCGGTGACGGCCGTTGTGTTGGCGAAGATGCGTATATGCCCGGTCGAATCGGTGCTGTACTCGGTGAATTCGCCTTTGAGGTATTCGACCTGGCGCATGATCAGCCGCGCGTGCTGCAACAGCTTATGTCCGGCTGGCGTCAGCTCGACACCCCGGCTGTCGCGGTAGAGCAGGCGGCTTTCGAGCTGATGTTCCAGTGCCTTGATTCGCCCGCTGGCGGCTGCCGGTGACAGGTGGGCGCGACGCGCGCCCTGGGTCAGGCTGGGTGACTCGGCGATATGAATGAACAAGCGCAGATCGGCCAGATCGAAGTGCATGCGGGCTCCTCGACGGAAATATGGCGTTCAGTATATCCGAACGCCGGTGTCGGTAAATGCAAATTCCCAGAACGCCGAACGGGTTGCATGCTACAGCGAAACAAGACAACCGGAGCCTGCGATGACGGACGTAACTGCCTGGATAGGCCGTACCGAAGAAGTGCACGACCAACTCAGCCGCAACCTGCTGATGCGGATCGCCGCGACGTTGGGAGAGACCACTCCGGGGCATGGCGAGGCGCTGCCGCCATTGTGGCAGTGGTGTTTCTTCCAGGAGCCGGTGAACGAAAGCGGCCTTGGCGAAGACGGCCACCCGGCAAGAGGTGGATTTCTGCCGCCAGCGGACGACCGGAATCGGATGTGGGCGGGCGGGCGAGTCGAGTTCTTCGAGCCCCTCACGGCAGGTGCCGAGGCAACGCGTGTGTCGACCATCAAACGGGTCGAGGAAAAGCACGGCCGGACCGGCGCGCTGCTGTTCGTGACCGTACAACATGACTACTGCAGGACGGGCGGCTGGCGATCCGCGAAGAGCAGGACATCGTCTATCGCGAGCCCAGCCCGCCCAAGGCCAGCAGCGGCGAGCCGATGGTCGCTGGCCATTGGCGCGAGGCAGTGACGCCGACGCCGACCTTGTTGTTTCGCTATTCGGCGGTCACCTTCAATGGCCACCGTATCCATTACGACTGGCCTTACGTCACCGAAGCCGAAGGCTACTCGGGGCTGGTCGTCCATGGCCCGCTGATCGCCACGCTGAGCCTGCGTGCGTTCTGCCGTGCTCATCCCGAGGCTCGCCTCAAGCGCTTCGCCTATCGCGGCCTGCGCCCGTTGATTGCGCCGCACCCTTTCGAGGTCGGAGGGCGCATCGTCGAACCGGGCAAGGCAGAGCTCTGGGCCGGCGATCGCAATGGCCTGGCGCAGAAGGCTGAGCTGGAATTCGACTGAGGGCGAAACGCGCAGGGGGATCGCGCCTGATCGATCCCCGCTGGCGCTGCGGCGGGAGTGAATGCGACCTCCCGCGGCGCGCGCAACGACAGGAACAATCGAGGAACCGACATGACGCCGAACAAGACCGAAGAACTGAATTTCATCCGTGAAGGCGTGCGCGCGCTGTGCGCCGGGTTCCCGGCCGAGTACTGGCGCGGGATCGACGAGCAGAAGGGATTCCCTGAAGCCTTCGTCACCGCCCTGACCGAAGCGGGCTGGCTGTCGGCGATGATCCCTGAAGCGTACGGTGGCTCCGGTCTGGGCCTGGCCGAGGCGTCGGTCATTCTTGAAGAAGTGAACCGGTGCGGCGGCAACTCCGGCACCGTCCATGGGCAGATGTACAACATGTTCACCCTGCTCAGGAACGGCAGCGAAGAGCAAAAGCGCTACTACCTGCCGAAACTGGCCAGCGGCGAACTGCGCTTGCAATCGATGGGCGTGACCGAGCCCACCACCGGTACTGATACCACCAAGATCAAGACCACCGCGGTCCGCCGTGGCGACAACTATGTGATCAACGGGCAGAAGGTCTGGATTTCGCGCGTCCAGCATTCGGACCTGATGATCCTGCTGGCACGCACCACGCCGCTGGCCGAGGTGAAGAAGAAATCCGAGGGCATGTCGATCTTTCTCGTCGACCTGCGCGAAGCCATTGGCAGCGGACTGACGGTGCAGCCGATCGCCAACATGGTCAACCATGAAACCAACGAGCTGTTCTTCGACAACCTGGAGATTCCCGCCAGCAGCCTGATCGGCGAGGAAGGCAAAGGGTTTCGCTACATCCTCGACGGCCTCAATGCCGAACGCACGCTGATTGCCGCCGAATGCATCGGCGACGGTCGCTGGTTCATCGAGAAGGCGGCGGCCTACGCCCGCGACCGCGTGGTATTTGGACGGCCCATCGGGCAGAACCAGGGCGTGCAGTTTCCGATCGCCGAAGCGCATATCGAGATCGAAGCGGCCGATCTGATGCGCTGGCGGGCTTGCGAGCAGTATGACGCCGGTCTGAATGCCGGAGCGGCCGCCAACATGGCCAAGTACCTGGCGGCAAAAGCGTCCTGGGAGGCGGCAAATGCCTGCCTGCAGACCCACGGCGGTTTCGGCTTCGCCAATGAATACGACGTCGAGCGCAAGTTCCGTGAGACACGGCTGTACCAGGTCGCGCCAATCTCGACCAATCTGATCCTGTCTTACGTGGCCGAGCATCTGCTGGAGTTGCCGCGTTCATTCTGATGGTTCGCGGGGCCGCCGGGTCCCTGTGAACGCGTGAGTCCAGCGCCACGGCAACACCCTCAACGCAGGAGCGATGTCATGCATATCAGCCATCTCGACCACCTTGTCCTGACGGTCCGCGACCTGGCCGCGACCGAGGATTTCTACTGCCGCGTGCTCGGCATGCGGGCGGTGGCGTTTGGCGACGGCCGCAAGGCGCTCGCGTTCGGCCAGCAGAAGATCAATCTGCACCGGGCCGGGCACTCGTTCGAACCCAAGGCCGAGACGCCCATGCCGGGTTCGGCGGATCTGTGTTTCATCGTTGCCACAGCGCTGGAGGACGTGGTCGAGCAGCTGGCGCGCCACGGCGTAGAGATCGTCGAGGGGCCGGTGCAGCGCACGGGTGCGACCGGACCGATCCGTTCAGTGTATGTGCGCGATCCCGACTTCAATCTCATCGAACTATCCAACCCATTGGCCCATCCACTGGAGGCTGCGACATGAGTCAGCACACCCAGGCGCTCACTGAATTCCTCGCTGGCCTGCGTTACGAGCAGGTGCCCGAAACCGTGCTGGCGCGCGCCGAAGATCTCTTTCTCGACTGGCTCGGCTCGGCGCTGGCCAGCGCAGGTTCGCATCCGATTCCCTTGTTCGAGCGCTATGCCGCCCGGATGGGGCCGGCGGATGGTCCGGCACGCATTCTCGTCAATCGCAGCGGCAGCTCGGCCTATTTCGCCGCGCTGGTGAACGGGGCCAGCTCGCATCTGGTCGAGCAGGACGATCTGCACAACAGCTCGGTGCTGCACCCGGCGACGGTGGTCTTTCCTGCGGCACTGGCCGCCGCGCAGGAACTCGGCAAGTCCGGTCGCGAGCTGCTGCTGGCGTCGGTCGCAGGCTACGAAGCGGGTATTCGCATCGGTGAGTTCCTCGGTCGATCGCACTACCGCATCTTTCATACCACTGCCACGGTGGGCACCCTCGCGGCTGCCGTGGCGGTGGGCAAGCTGATGGACTTCGATCAGCGGCAGTTCACCCACCTGCTGGGCAGCGCCGGCACCCAGGCCGCAGGTCTCTGGGAGTTCCTTCGCGACGCGGCCGACTCCAAACAGCTGCACACGGCCAAGGCTGCCGCGGACGGCTTGCTGGCTGCCTATCTGACCGCCGACGGCCTGACCGGCGCACAGAACATTCTTGAAGGCGAGCAGGGAATGGCGGCCGGGATGTCCAGCGACGCAGACCCGAGCCGGCTGTCCGACCGGCTGGGCGTCCGTTGGGCGCTGGCCGAAACCTCCTTCAAGTACCATGCCTCGTGCCGCCACACCCATCCAGCGGCCGATGCGCTGCTGGATCTGATGCAGCGAGAAGGTCTGCACGCAGACGATATCGCCCGCGTCACGACGCGTGTGCATCAGGGCGCCATCGATGTGCTAGGTCGCGTGACGGTGCCGCAGAGCGTGCATCAGGCGAAGTTCTCGATGGGCACGGTGCTCGGCCTGATCGCCGTGCACGGCAAGGCCGGGCTGCCGGAATTCCATACGCTGGCGCTCACCGACCCCGCGGTGTCGGCCTTTCGCGACAAGGTCTCGATGGTGCTCGATCCCGAGGTCGACGGCGCTTACCCGGCCCGCTGGCTGGGTCGCGTCACGCTGCAGACCACCGACGGCCGGACCCTGGACGCTGCGGTCGACGACCCCAAGGGCGATCCGGGCAACACCCTGAGCCGTCCCGAACTGGAAGACAAGTTCCGCCGGCTGGTGCGGTTTTCGGGAGCACGCAACGACGAGCAAGCCGGTGAGTTGATCGCCCGGGTCTGGCGGCTGCGTGAAACAGAGCAGCTGGATGAACTGGCCTGAACGCCGGCTGTTCTGGCGGCGTGCAAAGGACGAAACGCCACTCTGCTGGACCCTGGCGATCCAGCGAACGGCATCCGGGGGATGCAGGAAGCGCCATCGACTGACGACTGATTCGAATTGACAGGAACCGATATGACCGATACCACAGCCAAACCCCGCCCGCTCGATGGCATCACCGTGGTCAGCCTCGAACACGCCATCGCCGCGCCGTTCTGTACGCGCCAACTGGCGGACCTCGGGGCTCGGGTGATCAAGATCGAACGGCCCGGTTCCGGCGACTTCGCACGCGGCTACGATGAGCGCGTCGATGGCCTGGCCTCACATTTCGTCTGGACCAACCGTTCGAAGGAAAGCCTGACGCTCGACGTGAAGCAGGATGCTGCCGGCAAGGTCCTCGAACAATTGCTGAGCAACGCCGATGTGCTGGTGCAGAACCTTGCGCCGGGCGCGGCGGCGCGCATGGGGTTGTCGTTCGAAGCGCTGCACCAGCGCTTTCCAAGGCTGATTGTCTGCGACATTTCAGGCTATGGCGAAGGCGGCCCGTACGAGCAGAAAAAGGCGTATGACCTGCTGATCCAGAGCGAAGGCGGTTTTCTGTCGGTGACCGGCGGGCCGGGTGAAACCGAAATGGCCAAGGCCGGTTGCTCGATTGCCGACATCGCGGCGGGCATGTATGCCTACACCGGCGTGCTTTCTGCACTGATGCTGCGCGACAAGACCGGAGAGGGCAGCCGCGTCGACGTCAGCATGCTCGAAAGTCTGGTGGAGTGGATGGGCTACCCGCTGTACTACGCCTACGACGGGGCGCCGCCGCCTCCGCGCGCTGGCGCCGCGCACGCCACCATCTACCCCTATGGGCCATTCCCGACGGGAGGCGGCGGTACGGTCATGCTCGGCCTGCAGAATGAACGCGAGTGGCAGATGTTCTGCGAGAAGGTTCTGCTGCAACCCGAGCTGGCGGATGACGAACGTTTTTCCGCCAACTTCAAGCGGTCGGAGAATCGCTCGACGCTGCGCGCGATCATTGTCGAGGCGTTTTCGTCATTGACCGCCGAACAGGTGATCGAGCGCCTGGAAGCGGCTTCCATCGCCAATGCTCACGTCAACGACATGGCGGGCGTCTGGACGCACCCGCAACTCATGGCTCGCCAGCGCTGGAGTGAAGTGGACAGCCCGTCCGGACGCCTGCCAGCGTTACTGCCGCCGGGGCGCAACGCCGCTTTCACGCCGCGCATGGACCCGATTCCCGCCCTCGGCCAGCACACCGATGCACTGCTCGCCGAACTCGGCTACGCGCCAGCGGATATCCAGCGGCTGCACGAGCAGGGTGCGGTGTAGGCGCGCCTGACGACCAGACTCCAGACCAAGAGAACCGACATGAATCCAGGCATCATCCGTTCCGCATTGTTCGTTCCCGCCACGCGCCCGGATCGGATTCCCAAGGCACTGGCGTCCGGCGCCGACGTGGTCATCGTCGATCTCGAAGATGCCGTGGCGGAGAACCTCAAGGATCAGGCGCGCGGGCATCTGGCAGGCTTTCTCGCCACCGATCCGTCGGCGCGTGTGCTGGTGCGCGTCAACGCAGCCGGGCACGCGCAGCATGCCGAAGACCTGAAGGTCTGCGCGGCCTTTGCCGGGGTGATCGGTGTGCTGTTGCCCAAGGTGGAGAATGCGGCCCAGGTGGCGATGGTTGCGGCCGTTGGCAAGCCAGTCTGGCCGATCATCGAAAGCGCTCATGGGCTGGTTGCGCTACCTGAAATCGCCGCGGCCGAGGGTGTCGAGCGGTTGTCATTCGGCGCGCTGGACCTGGGCCTGGACCTCGGGCTGGCCAGTGGTACGCCAGGGGCCGAGCGCATGCTCGACCAGGCTCGCTACGCGCTGTTGTTGCAGTCGCGACTGGCGAATCTCGCACCGCCGCTCGACAGTGTGTTCCCCGATATCAAGGATTTGCATGGCTTGGCCCGAATGACCGGCGACGCCCGAGACATGGGCTTCGGCGGGCTGCTGTGCATTCACCCCAGCCAGGTGGCTGTGGTGCACGAAACGCTGATGCCCAGCGCCGATGAGCTGGCCTGGGCGCAACGCGTCCTCGTGGCCGGCGCATCCGGCGATGGGGTCTTCGTGGTGGACGGACAGATGGTCGACGCCCCGGTGCTCGGCCGCGCCCGCCGCCTGTTGCAACGTGCCGGGCAAGCGGTTCCCTGATCGCTGCCATCGCGGCAAACGTACCAACCGACAAAAACAAAAGGGGTACTACCGAAATGTTGAAAACCAGTCTAAAGGCGCTCGCCTGCGCGCTTTCGCTTTCTCTCGTCGGCCTTGCCCAGGCGGAGCCGATCACCATCAAGTTCTCCCACGTGGTTGCGGACAACACGCCCAAGGGACAGGGCGCTCTGTTGTTCAAGAAGCTGGCTGAGGAACGCTTGCCCGACAAGGTGAAGGTCGAGGTCTACCCCAACTCTTCGTTGTTCGGCGACGGCAAGGAAATGGAAGCCCTGCTGCTGGGTGACGTGCACATGTTGGCGCCATCGCTGGCGAAGTTCGAACATTACGCCAAAGCGATCCAGATCTATGACCTGCCGTTCCTGTTCGACGACCTGGCTGCCGCTGACCGCTTCCAGAGCAGTCCGCAGGGCAAGGCGCTACTGACGTCGATGGAAGACAAGAACATCACGGGGCTGGCCTATTGGCACAACGGCACCAAACAGATGTCGGCGAACAAACCGCTCCGCGAGCCGAGCGATGCTCGGGGCCTCAAGTTCCGCGTGCAGGCGTCGCAGGTGCTCGAGGAGCAGTTCAAGGCCGTGCGCGCGAACCCACGCAAGATGAGCTTCGCGGAGGTCTATCAAGGCCTGCAGACGGGCGTCGTCAACGGTACCGAGAACACCTGGTCGAACTACGAGAGCCAGAAGGTGCATGAAGTACAGAAATACATCACCGAGTCCGATCACGGCTTGATCGATTATATGGTCATCACCAACACCACGTTCTGGAAAGGCCTGCCCGACGACGTGCGCAGCGAGCTGGAGCAGATCATGGTCGAAGTGACCGCCGAGGTGAATCGTCAGGCCGATCAGCTCAACCAGACGGCCAAGCGCACCATCGCCGAGTCAGGCAAGACCGAGAGCATTCAATTGACTCCGGAGCAGCGTGCGCAATGGCGCGAGGCCATGCGGCCGGTGTGGAAGAAGTTCGAAAACGAGATCGGAGCCGATCTGATCAAAGCCGCCGAGGCGGCCAACCAACCGTAAGTCGAAAAGAGCCGCGTGCTGGGGGCATGCGGCTCTGCTTCGAAACGAACACTATTCAATCGTGGGAGCCCCGACTTCGGGGCGAAGCGATGAATGCTCACCGCATCGGGGCGTCGGCTCGCAGGCTCAGTGCCGCGGACTCTCTTCCGGCATGCTCAGCAGCTGCTTTTCCATGTTCCAGTCGAAGGGCTCTTCGTTCTGCTCGGCTTCGTAGCGACGCTCTTCCAGCCGCTGGAAAATCTCGATCTCCTCATCCGGCATGAAATGCAGGCAGTCGCCGCCGAAAAACCACAGCAGGTCACGCGGGACCAGGTGGGCTATTTGCGGGTAGCGATGGAACACCTGACAGATCATGTCCTGCCCCATATGGCGCTCTTCGGGCACGTTCTGCAGGTTCATGATCAGTTCATCGAAGCGTTCGAGGAACAGCGCATGGCTTTCTTCGGATACCTGTTCGGTTTCCCCCATGGCCAGCAGAATGCCGCGCAGATGGGCCAGAAGTGCCAGGTTGTGATCGTGATAGGGATTGCCCATGGTTCACCTGTGTCGGGTTAGGGCGCGGGAGTATAAGCGCCGCGCGGGTTAATTGTGGACCTCTCCAGTTGACTCGAAGGCAACCTCGGGGTTCGACAATTAACCCGGCGGTCGGCTCAGCGGACCTTGTCGGGGCTCGGTTCCAGCTGCTCCTTGGTGAAGTCGTCGACGTCGATCACCTTGCGGCGGGCGGCTTCAGCGGCGGTCAATTGCTGTGCTTCGTGCGCATCGAGTACGCCGGCAGCCAGGGCAGCATCGATCGGGTTCTCGCCAGCACCGGGTGTGAAGTCTCCAGCCTTGAGGGCCCTGTGCAGCTTCTTGTGCAGCGGCTGCGCGAGGGCGAGCGTGTCGAATGCCTCACGCAGCGCACCTAAGGCCTCATCAGCACTGGCCGGGCGGTAAATGCCGTCGAGAATCTGCTCCAGCGCCGGGTCACCTTCCGGACGCCCGAGGATGGCGGCGACTTCCGCATCCAGCGCATCGGAGGGACCTTTGTGTCGTGCACCGAACGGGAAGACCAGCAGGTGTAGCGCGTGACCAAGCCAGCGGTTGGGGAAGTTGCTCAGGGTGCCGGCCAACGCCTGCTCGGCCTTGCACAGGCAATCCTCCAGCGCCCAGCGCAGCAGCGGCTCTTGCTCGCCCGGTTGGCCAAGGTCGTGGTAGCGCTTGAGCGCGGCGGAGGCCAGATACAGATGACTGAGGACATCGCCGAGGCGTGCCGACAGCCGTTCGCGGCGCTTGAGTTCGCCACCGAGCAGCATCATCGACAGGTCCGCGAGCATCGCGAAGGCGGCCGCTATCCGATCCAGCGCACGGAAGTACGGCTGGGTCAGCGCGGTGCCTGGGGCTTTGCCAAAGAGGCCGAATGTCAGCCCGAGTACCAACGTGCTGGCGGTGTTGCTGACAGCGAAACCGATGTGCTGCATCAGCAAGGTGTCGAACTTCTTCACCGCCGCATCGCGGTCGGGCTCGTGCACCAGCTCCATCTCGCGCAATACGAAGGGATGGCAACGAATCGCGCCCTGCCCGAAGATCATCAGATTGCGCGAGAGGATATTCGCGCCTTCGACCGTGATGGAGATCGGCGCCGATAACCACAGACGGCCCAGGTAGTTGTTCGGGCCCATGATGATGCCCTTGCCGCCGTGAATGTCCATGGCGTCGGTGACACAGGCCCGGCCACGTTCGGTCAGGTGATACTTGAGAATGGCCGAGAGGACCGAAGGTTTCTCGCCCAGGTCGACCGCGTTGGCCGTGAGGATGCGGGCACTGTCCATCAGCCAGGCATTGCCACCGATGCGCGCGAGCGGTTCCTGAATGCCCTCGAACGCGGCCAGCGGCACGTTGAACTGCTCGCGGATTTGCGCGTAGCGGCCACTGACGTAGCTGCAGGTTTTCGCGGCGCTGACGCCGGTCGCCGGCAGCGAGATGGAACGGCCGACGGACAGGCAGTTCATCAGCATCATCCAGCCTTTGCCGATCATCTCACTGCCACCGATGATGGCATCGAGCGGCACGAAAACGTCCTTGCCCCAGTTCGGCCCGTTCATGAACGCGGCGCCCAGGGGAAGGTGACGCCGGCCGATCTCGACGCCGGTCGTGTCGGTGGGGATCAGCGCGAGGCTGATGCCCAGCTCTTCCTGATCGCCGAGCAGGTGTTCGGGGTCGTATGTCTTGAACGCGACGCCCAGCAGGGTCGCGACCGGCCCCAGCGTGATGTAGCGTTTTTCCCAGTTCAGGCGCAGACCGATGACTTCTTCACCCTGCCATTGGCCTTTGCAGATCACACCGCTGTCATTCATCGCGCCGGCGTCGGAGCCGGCATAGGGGCCGGTCAGGGCGAAGCAGGGAATGTCTGTGCCGTTGGCCAGACGCGGCAGGTAATGGTTGCGCTGTTGCTCGGTACCGTAGTGCATCAGCAGTTCGGCGGGCCCGAGCGAGTTGGGCACCATCACGGTGCTGGCGAGGTCACCGCTGCGCGTGGCCAGCTTCATCACGATCTGCGAATGGGCATAGGCCGAGAAGCCCTTGCCGCCGTATTCCTTGGGGATGATCAGGGCGAAGAAGCCTTCTGCCTTGATGTAATCCCACGCCTCCTGCGGCAGGTCCAGGCGTTGGCCAATGTCCCAGTCGCTGACCATCGCGCACAAGGTCTCTGTCGGGCCATCGATGAACGCCTGCTCTTCTTCGGTGAGCGTCGCCTTGGGGTAGCCGAGGAGGGTGTCCCAGTTCGGTCGCCCACTGAACAGCTCACCGTCCCACCAGACACTGCCGGCGTCGATGGCGTCGCGTTCGGTATCGGAAATGGGCGGCAGGACCTTCTTGAACCAGTCGAACATGGGGCCGCTGAAATATTTGATACGCAGGTCGGCGACCAGCAGCGGTACCGCTACGGCGATCAGGACGAGCCAGAGGATCACCATCAGCCAGGTCGGGGTTTCGTCGGCGCTACCCATGAGCACCAGGTACGCCGCGACTATCGCCAGCGCGGGCACAGGTGAAAGACGTAAGTGGGCGATCACGGCAATGCCAAGCAGTAACACGAGCAGCCAGAGCAGGGTCATGAGGTTTCCTTGTTGAGCGAGTGACGTGCTGCTTGAGCATAGGCTGTCGCGGCGAGGCGGGAGAAGGGACCGGTTGACGCGATTGGTTTCAAGTGATGACCGGGCCGGACGGCGGCCGATCAATGAGCGGCCCGAGGCTCGACGCATTCTGCCAATCCGGCGTGCACGGCGCTCGGGTGCGGCCGACTCGATCGGCACGGTGCTTTCCGGCCGGTTGTTCTTCGCCGAACGCGCGTCGCGGTTGCAATCGATCGATGCTGCCCTTATCTAGTCTGAATCTCTCCGCGTTGTGTGCATTCTTATGAGTACTGCTCTGTCCATTCGGCAGTTGACCAAGGTCTACGGAAACGGTTTCGAAGCCCTCAAGGGCATCGATCTGGATGTGGCCGAAGGCGATTTCTTTGCGCTGCTGGGCCCCAACGGGGCCGGCAAATCCACCACCATCGGCATCCTGTCCACGCTGGTGAACAAGACGGGCGGAACGGTCGAGGTGTTCGGCCATGATCTGGATCGCGACCCTGCCGGGCTGAAACGCTGCCTGGGCGTGGTGCCGCAGGAGTTCAACTTCAACCAGTTCGAAAAGGCCTTCGATATCCTCGTCACGCAGGCCGGCTACTACGGTATCCCGTCCAAGGTAGCCAAGGAGCGCGCCGAGCAATACCTCAACCAGCTGGGCCTGTGGGATAAGCGCGATGTGTCCTCGCGCATGCTGTCTGGCGGCATGAAGCGGCGTCTGATGATTGCGCGCGCGCTTATCCACCGCCCACGCCTGTTGATTCTCGACGAGCCGACCGCCGGCGTGGATATCGAGCTGCGCCGCTCGATGTGGTCGTTCCTGACGGAGCTGAACCGTGAGGGCATCACCATCATCCTCACCACGCATTATCTGGAGGAAGCCGAGCAACTGTGTCGCAACATCGGCATCATCGACCACGGCCAGATCGTCAAGAACACGAGCATGCGCGAGCTGCTCAAGCAATTGCATGTCGAGACCTTCCTGCTCGACCTGAAGGAATCGCAACTGGTGCCGCCGGAGCTCAACAACTATCCGGCGCGGCTGGTCGATCACCACACGCTGGAAGTTCAGGTGGACAAGAGCCAGGGCATCACAGACCTGTTTCGGCTGCTGTCGGCGCAGGGCATCGAGGTGCTGAGCCTGCGCAACAAGACCAATCGACTGGAGGAGCTGTTCGTTTCGATGGTGGAGAACAATCTGCCCAAGGTGGCCAAATGAACGCTGAATTGCGGCCCAACCTGGTCGCCCTGCAGACCATCGTGCATCGCGAAATTCGTCGCTACACGCGCATCTGGCCGCAGACGCTGCTGCCCCCGGCCATCACCATGGTGTTGTACTTCGTCATTTTCGGAAATCTGATCGGCGCGCGAATCGGCGAGATGGGCGGCTTCACCTACATGGAGTACATCGTGCCCGGGCTGATCATGATGTCGGTGATCACCAACTCCTACAGCAACGTCGTTTCGAGCTTTTTCAGCAGCAAGTTCCAGCGCTCCATCGAAGAACTGCTGGTCTCGCCGGTGTCGCCTCACGTGATCCTCATCGGTTTTGCGCTGGGCGGCATCACGCGGGGGTTGGCCGTTGCGCTGATCGTCACGCTGCTGTCGATGTTCTTTACCAACCTGCAGGTCCACCATCTGGGTGTTACGCTTCTGGTCATCACGCTGACCTCGACGATTTTTGCGCTGGGCGGCTTCATCAACGCGGTCTTCGCGCGCAATTTCGATGACATATCGATCATCCCGACCTTCGTGCTGACGCCACTGACCTACCTGGGCGGCGTGTTCTATTCGATCAACCTGTTGTCGCCGTTCTGGCAGACGTTGTCGCTGGCCAACCCCATCCTGCACATGGTCAATGCGTTTCGCTACGGCATCCTCGGCGTCTCGGACATCCGCATCGGCATCGCCATCAGCTTCATGGTCGTGGCGGCGGTGGTGATGTACCTGTGGTGCATCCGGTTGCTCAAGAGCGGCCGTGGAATGCGTCAGTAATCGCGCAGCGGAAGGCCGGCGACGAGGGCTAAGTGGCCGCAAACCGAAACATCGAACTGAGCAGACCCGGTTACCACCAGCAGCGGGAGGCGCGCTGCGCGGCGAATCTCGTTCGCAGACGCGCCCGATGCGTCCGGCGCATTGCCCACGGACGGCACGACCGACGAAGCGCGGTCGCGCCCGCCGGACAATTTCGCGGTGATAAAGGGGGCGCGAACCGATACACTTGCGGTCGTTTTTCGTACAGGTTCCCGTCATGCAGCACCCCGCCGAACTGTCACCGCTGGGCAAGACCAGCGCCTATGTCGCGACCTACAGTCCCGAGCAGCTGTTTCCGATCCCGCGCGCGCCCAAATGGGCTGAGCTGGGGCTGACGGCCGACACGTTGCCGTATCGCGGCGTGGACATCTGGAATTGCTACGAGCTGTCCTGGTTGCTGCCGTCCGGCAAGCCCGTGGTGGCGATTGGCGAGTTCAGCATCCCGGCCGATTCGCCGAACATCATCGAGTCCAAGTCGTTCAAGCTCTATCTGAATTCGCTGAACCAGTCGGTGTTCGAAAGCCGGGATGCCCTCAGGGACATCATGGTCGAGGACCTGTCGGCGGCGGCGGGCAAGGCCGTGGGCGTCCGCCTGCGCGCGC
>Ga0114898_1000506_pt1 | contig 29588 bp, 23 predicted proteins | sample Malvired_Geostar_FD_83496 | JGI IMG/M metagenome (GOLD analysis project Ga0114898, IMG submission 83496) | Marine viral communities from the Global Malaspina Expedition - Malaspina viral metaG DeepMed_Geostar | ecosystem: Environmental > Aquatic > Marine > Oceanic | place: Mediterranean Sea...
ATCGCCGGCGAAACCGTGCAGCGCTTTTATCGCGGCCCGGTCGCCGGACGCAGCATCAGCGATGTCACGCCGCGCGACTTCACCGCACCGCTGATCGAGCATCTCAGCACGGTCAGCCGTACCCAGCACCCGGCCTATGCGAAAAGCGGCTTTTCGGCGCGCCACTCGGTGTTCCGCTATTCGCGGCTGGTGCTGCCTTTCGGGGAGCCGGGCCGCACGACGCATCTGCTGGGCGCCGTGGTGCAGTATTTCTCGCTGGCCGAACTGATCCACATCGATCCCGAAACCGCCCGGCCCTTGACGGAAATCAGCGACGCGGCCTGAGGCTCAGCCCAGAACCGTACCCTTGGGCAGCGGATAGCCGCGCAGCAGCGCCTCTGCCTCCATCGCCGCCTTGCCGGGGCGCTGCACGCGCAGGAGACGCAGCGCCCCCTCTCCGCAGGCGACGGCAAGCGCATCGTCCAGCAAAGTTCCGGGCAGCAGCGCGCCGGGGGCGCCCTTGCCTTCGGCCAGCTCGGCCTTCAGCACTTTCAGCCGCTCGCCCTGATGCAGGAAGAAGGAGCCGGGCCACGGATCGAAGGCGCGAATCTGCCGCTCCAGCTCTGCCGCCGGCCTGGTCCAGTCGAGCAGCGCCTCCTCCTTCGTCAGCTTGGCGGCGTAGGTGACGCCCGCTTCCGGCTGCGCCACCGCTTGCAGCGTGCCCGCCGCCAGTCCGTTCAGAGCCTCCACGATCATCCGCCCGCCCAGCGCGGAAAGCGCATCATGCAGACTCTGGCCCGTGGTCTCGCCCGTGATCGGTACGGAGTCGCGCAGCAGCATCGGCCCGGTATCCAGCCCCTCATCCATCTGCATGATGGTGACGCCGGATTCGACATCGCCGGCCTGGATGGCGCGCTGGATCGGTGCCGCCCCGCGCCAGCGCGGCAGCAGCGAGGCATGGATGTTCACGCAGCCGAGGCGCGGCGCCTCCAGGATCGGCTTCGGCAGGATCAGCCCATAGGCGACCACCACCGCGCAATCGAGACCGAGTGCGGCAAACGCCGCCTGCGCCTCCGCGGTGCGCAGGCTTTTCGGCGTGCGCACCTCTAGCCCCTGCGCCTCGGCGAACGCCTGCACCGGCGAGGGGGTGAGCTTCTGGCCCCGCCCCGCCGGGCGCGGCGGCTGGGAATAGACCGCGGCGATCTCGTGCCCGGCCGCGATCAGCGCCTGCAGTGCCGGCACCGAAAAGTCCGGCGTGCCCATGAAGGCGAGGCGCAGGGAAGCCATCAGGAATTGGCCGGTTCGGCCATCGCCTTCTTCGCCTTCAGCAGCTTGCGCGAGATGATGCTGCGCTTCAGCGAGGACAGGTGATCAATGAACAGCACGCCGTTCAGATGGTCGATCTCATGCTGCACGCAGACCGCCAGCACGCCGTCCGCATCGATCTCGCGGATTTCGTTCTCATAATCGATGAAGCGGAGCTTTATGCTGGCCGGGCGCTCCACCTCGGCATAATGCTCCGGCACCGACAGGCAGCCTTCCTCATAGGATTTGACCTCCGGCGATTCCCAGACGATCTCCGGATTCGCCATCTTGAAGATCTTCGGCTGCTCGTCCTTGCGGGCGATATCCATGACGATGACGCGGCTGGAGATGCCGACCTGGGGCGCGGCCAGCCCCATGCCATTCTCGGCGTACATCGTCTCCACCATGTCATCCATCAGCTTGCGGATGGTGTCGTCCACGCGCTCGACAGGCAGCGCCTTCTTCTTCAGACGTGGATCGGGGGCGACGACGAGGGGCAGCACGGCCATGATTGGAACCATTCGAATAAACTTGCGCGATTGGCCATTACCTAAGCAGCAGCGGATGCAGCGTCAAGCTTTGCCGTAGTATGTGCAGCATTGGTGGACGTCTCCGCCCGTGCCACGATATACAGTAGGCATGATGTTCGATTCCCTCGATCCGACCCTGATCATGCTGCTGGCCGGCGGGGCCGCGCTGCTGGCGCTGGCGCTCGCCTTCTGGCTCGCCCTGCGTGACCGGCGCGGCAGCAGCGAAGCCGAAGCGCAGGCCCAGGCGCTGGCCGCCCTGACCGCCGAGAAGATGATGGCGGCACAGGCGGAGCTGGCCGGCAGGCTGTCCCAGCTGGCCGAGAGCCAGGCCGCGGCGCAGGCACGGCTCGCCCAGCAGATGCAGGCGCAGGAGCGCCAGCTGTCCAAATCGGTCGAGGACAGGCTGGCCGACGTGACCCGGCGCATCGGCGAGACGCTGGACAAAAGCTCCACCCAGGCGACCCAGTCGCTGACCGAGCTGAAGGAGCGCCTCGCCGTCATCGACGCGGCGCAGAAGAACATCACCGAGCTGTCGACCCAGGTGGTCGGGCTGCAGGACATATTGTCGAACAAGCAGGCACGCGGCGCCTTCGGCGAGGTGCAGCTGGAAAATCTGGTGCAGGCGGTGCTGCCGCCCAACGCCTACCAGTTCCAGGCGCAGATCGGCGACGGCAAGCGCGTCGATTGCCTGCTGATCCTGCCCAACCCGCCCGGCCCCATCGGCATCGACGCGAAATTCCCGCTGGAAGGCTATCGCGCGCTGCAGAACGCCCAGGACGATGTCGCCCGGAACGTCGCCCGCAAGGCGCTGGGTGCCTCGGTGCTGAAGCATGTGCGCGACATCCGCGACCGCTATATCGTGCCCGGCGAGACCGCCGATTCGGCGCTGATGTTCCTGCCGTCCGAGGCGATCTATGCCGAGCTGCACGCCAATCTGGGCGATGTGGTGGAGCAGTCCTACCGCGAGAAGGTGTGGATCGTCTCGCCGACCACGCTGATGGCGACGCTGAACACGGTGCGTGCCGTCCTGAAGGATGCCCGCATGCGCGAGCAGGCGCACATCATCCAGCGCGAGGTGCAGCTGCTGGGCACCGATGTCGGCCGGCTGGACGAGCGCGTCGAGAAGCTGCAGACGCATTTCAACCAGGCTGGCGAGGATATCAGGCAGATCCGCATCTCGACCGAGAAGGTGACCAAGCGCGCCGGCCGGATCGAGGAATTGCAGCTGGGGCCGGCGGAGGAAACGCCGCTGGTGCCGCCGCCCGACCGTCTCGCCGGGGAATAAGGAAATGAGTTCGCTGAAACCCTCCGCGCAGCGCGTTCAGGAAGCGCTTGCTGCCCACGGGCTGGGGCTGGAGGTGCGGGAGTTCCCGGCTTCCACCCGCACCGCCGAGGACGCCGCCGCCGCCATCGGCTGCACTGTGGCGCAGATCGCCAAATCGCTGATCTTCCGCGGCAAGAGTTCCGACCGGCCGGTGCTGGTGATCGCCAGCGGCGCCAACCGGGTGGATGAGAAGAAAATCAACGCGCTGATCGGCGAGAAGATCGGCAAGGCGGATGCGGAGTTCGTGCGCGCCCGCACCGGCTTCGCCATAGGCGGGGTGCCGCCGGTCGGCCATCTGGAAGCGCCAATCACGGTCATCGACCGCGATCTGCTGGCTTTGGGGGAAATCTGGGCCGCCGCCGGCACGCCCAACGCCGTGTTCCGGCTGACGCCCGGCGACCTCGCCACGCTGACCGGCGGGCAGGTCGCCGAGGTGGCGTGAAACTCCCCTAAACCGGTCGCCTTGCCTTCAGCGCCGTGGTCAGCGTGCCATCGTCGAGATAGTCCAGCTCGCCGCCGACCGGCACGCCATGGGCGAGGCGGGAGACCGAGACATTGGCCTCGGCCAGCCGGTCGGTGATGTAGTGCGCGGTGGTCTGGCCATCGACCGTGGCGTCCATCGCCAGGATCACCTCGGTCACCGCCGGATCGCTGGCCCGGGTGACGAGCGCGGCGATGTTCAGGTCTTCCGGCCCCACCCCGTCCAGTGCCGAAAGCGTGCCGCCCAGCACGTGATAGCGGCCCTTGAAACCGCTGGCGCGTTCCAGCGCCCAGACATCGGCCACCTCCTCGACGACGCACAGGATCGACGGGTCGCGGCGGTCATCCCGGCACACGCCGCACGGATCGCTGGTGTCGAAGCTGCCGCAGACCGAGCAGGTGACAACCCGCTCCGCCGCCACCGACAGCGCCTCGGCCAGCGGCTGCATCAGCGCCTCCTTGCGCTTCAGCAATTGCAGGGCCGCGCGGCGTGCGGATCGCGGGCCAAGGCCCGGCAAGCGGGCCAGCAGCTGGATCAGCCGTTCGATCTCCGGTCCCAGCATAAGCGCCTCAGTCCAGTTGCAGGGTCAGGGATTTAAGATAGGCGCTTTCGCGCAGGAAAGGATGCACCGGATGATCGGGGCCGGCCCCCGCCTGACGCAGGATACGCCCGCTGCGTCCGGCCTTCGACAGGCCAATGCCGATCTGCTTGGCGAATTCCTCCTCCGGCGCATTGTGCGAGCAGGACGCCACGAACAGAACCCCGCCCGGCGCCACAAGCGGAGCCGCCAGCCGCGCCATCTTCTGATAGGCGCGCAGGCCCGTCGCCAGATCCTTCTTCGCCTTCACGAAGGCCGGCGGATCGCACACCACGACATCGAACTTCTCGCCCTTGGCGGCCAGCGCCTCAAGCGTCTCGAAGGCATCGCCGACCTGCGTGGTCACCTTGCCGGCCACACCGTTCAGCGCCGCCGTCTCCGCCGCCAGCGCCATCGCCGGTGCCGAGCGGTCCACCAGCGTGACCTCGGTCGCCCCCGCCACCGCCGCCTCGATACCGAAACCGCCGATATAGGCATAGATGTCGATCAGCCGCCTGCCCCTGGCCAGCATTGCCACGAAGGCGCGGTTATCGCGCTGGTCGTAGAACCAGCCGGTCTTCTGACCGCCCAGCGGGTCGCAGCGGAAGCGCGCACCATTCTCCAGCAGCTCGATGGGACCTTCCTCTCCCAACACCGCGCGGATGCCGGTCTCCAGCCCTTCGACCGTACGGGCGGGACTGTCATTGCGCAGCACAATGCGGGACGGCTTCAAAAGGTCGGTCAGCGCCTCCAGCAGCGGCGCTTCCAGCCGGTCCATGCCGGCACAGTTCAGCTGCACGGTCAGCGCGTCACCGAACCGGTCGATGACCAGCCCCGGCAACCGGTCGGCCTCGGCATGGACGAGGCGGTAATAGGGTTCCGCGAACAACCGCTCGCGCAGGTCCAGTGCTGCCGCCAGACGGGCGCGCAGGAAGCCGGCATCGATGGCGAGGTTGGGCCGGGAATCCAGCATCCGCGCCACGACCAGCGGCTTCGGGTTGAAGCAGGCCGTGCCCAGCTTCTCGCCGCGCGCATCGGCCAGCGTGACGAGGCTGCCCGGCGGCAGCTCCTTCAGCGCCGGGGTCATCTGCAGCTCGTTGGCATAGACCCAGGGATGGCCGCCGCGCAGGCGCTTGTCGCGGCCGGCAGCGAGAGTGATGGTGGGATGCATGCTTGCTCTTGCGGTTACGGAATTCAGTCGCCGGCGGCCAGGCTGTCGCGGCGCGGGTCGGCGCCGCCCAGCAGCGTGCCGTCGGGCAGTATCTGGATCGCCTGCAGCCCGCTGACCAGCAGGCTGCGCTCCACCTTGTGACCGCGCGCCGCCAGCGAGCTGGCCAGTGCATCGGCATCGGCGCGGCGCTCGATCTCGCTGGGGCCGTTGCGGTTGGAGATGTTGGGCAGCTCAATGGCGGCCTGCGGGTCGAGCCCCCAATCGACCACGCCGACAATCGTCTTCAGCACATAGTTGATGATCTGGCTGCCGCCCGGCGAGCCGGTCACGAACTCCAGCCGTCCGTCCTTGCCGAACACCAGCGTCGGCGACATGGAACTGCGCGACCGCTTGCCGCCCTCCACCCGATTGGCGACCGGCAGGCCGTCCACCTCCGGCCGGAAGGAGAAATCCGTCAGCTCGTTGTTCAGCAGGAAGCCGCGTACCATCAGTCGGGAGCCGAACGCGGCCTCGATGGTGGTGGTCATGGCGAGCGCATTGCCCGCGCCATCGACGATGGAAAGATGGCTGGTCGCCGGCAATTGCAACGCGTTGTCAGGGCCGAAATTCTGCGTGCGCTTGCGCGGCACGTCGCCGGCCTCGGCCTTCTCGCCGCTGCTGCTGGCGACATCGATCTGCGCCGCGCGGTCGGCGAGATAGCGGCGGTCCAGCAGCCCGTCCACCGGCACATCGACGAAGTCGGAGTCGGCGATGTAGAGATTGCGGTCGGCGTAGGCTAGGCGCTGCGCTTCCAGCATCCAGTGCGCCGCGTTGCTGGACAGCCGTTTCTCGTTAGGCAGGTCGAAGCGCTCCAGCATGCCCAGCACCATCAGCACGGTGATACCGCCGCTGCTGGGCGGGCCCATGCCGCAGATTGTGCGGGCGCGATAGCTGCCGCAGACAGCGGGACGTTCCTTCGCCTGATAGCCGGCCAGATCCGCCAGCGTCAGATCGCCCGGATTGCGCGGCGCGTTCGCCACCGTGGCCACGATATCCTCGGCGATGGCGCCGGTGTAGAAGGCCTCCGCGCCTTGCTTCGCGACGAGCCGCAGCGTGTCGGCCAGCGCCGGGTTGCGCAGAAGTTCGCCCTGTTTCCAGGGCTTGCCATCGGGCTTGTAGAAATAGGCGCGGGCGGCCCCCTGCGTCAGATGCTTCTCACGGGTGAGCGCGCGCGCCAGGCGCGGCGGCACCGGAAAGCCCTCCTCGGCGAGCCGGATCGCGTCATCGAACAGGCTGCCCCAGGGCAGCTTGCCATGCTGGCGATGCGCCAGCTCCAGCACCCGCAGCGTGCCCGGCACACCGACCGAGCGGCCGCCGACCACCGCGTCGAAATAGGAGAGCGGCTTGCCGTCCTTGTCGAGAAAGCGGTCGGGCCGGGCTGCCGCCGGCGCCGTCTCGCGCCCGTCATAGCTGGTGGTACGGCCCGCCTTCTTGTCGAAATGCACCAGGAAGGCGCCGCCGCCGATACCGGAGGATTGCGGCTCCACCAGGGTCAGCACCATCTGCGCCGCGATTGCCGCATCGATGGCCGACCCGCCGGCGCGCAGCGCCTTCAACGCGGCCTCGGTGGCCAGCGGGTTGGCGGTTACAGCCATGTATTTCGTTGCCCGGGCCGGCTCGGCAGCGCGAACGGCGGGCGCGACGATCAGCAGGACAAGACAGGCGGCAAACAGGCGGCGCATGGTTAACTCCGTTCCGGATGCCGGCAGGGTAGCGCCAAGCCGGCGGCTTGGCGATAGGCTCGGGCGAGAGGCTGCCTCAGCGCGGTTTCAGCCCCAGCACGATGGGCTGAACCGGCTGCGCGCCCAGATCCCAGGGGAAGTAGATCCAGGTGTCCTGGCTGACCTCGGTAACGAAGGTATCGACCAGCGGGCGGCCCTTCGGCTTGGCATAGACGGTGGCGATATGCGCCTTGGGCAGCATGTCGCGCACCAGCTTCGCGGTCAGGCCGCTATCGACCAGATCGTCCACCACCAGAACGCCTGTGCCGTCGCCGGCCACATCCTTCAGCACCTGCATCTCGCCCTGCCGGCCCAGCGCCTTGGCATCGTCATAGCTGGCGACACAGACCGTATCGACCAGCCGGATTTCCAGCTCGCGCGCCACGACCGCCGCCGGCACCAGGCCGCCGCGGGCGATGGCGACGATACGCTCGAACGGGCCCTGCTCCAGCAGCCGCCAGGCCAGCACCCGGGCATCGCGGTGCAGTTCCTCCCAGGAAACGAGAAAGGGCTTGTCGGCGGCTTGGGTCATGCGCGGCGGCTCCAGCTTGGTCGGGTAGCTTTGGGGCTTCGGCCAGCCTATACCGGAGCGGACGTGCTGTCGCAATGCCTAGCCGGAACGAAACGAGCCAAAACGAAACCGGCGCCGGAGAGACCCCGACGCCGGTTCCAGACAAAGAAGCTTACGCGTCAGCGCAGATAGAGATGCACTTCGCTGGCCGCCGCCTCGGCGCTGCTGGCCGCGGACAGGTTCACCCGTGCCGGCGGCAGGCCCATCTCGGTCAGGGTCCGCAGAACCCGTTCGGCATTGCGCCGGGCGCTGCTGGAGCCGAGTGCCGCCTGCGCGGCGCCGCCCTGGTTGGAACTGACGGCGACCAGATCGAAGGTCGCGTCGGGCCGGCGCTGCAAGGCGGAGGACACGGCGCTGTACAGCGCCTCCTCATAAGCGACATTCGGACGGTCGAAGCGAATGACGACCAGCGGACGGCCACCGGCCGGGCTGCCCTGCTGCGATGCCGGGCCGACATAGTTCGGCTGGGCCGGCAGGCCGGCAGTGCTGGCCACGCCCATCGCCGGCATGAAGGCGCGGTTGGCAAGGCTGGAACCGTAGAGCTGGCCGTTCTTGATGCCGAGCGCCAGGGTCTGGAGATTGCCGCGCTCGTTGCTGATATAGGCGGCCTGGCGGCGCACATCGTCGGTCATCTCGTTCAGCAGACGGTCGATCAGCACGACGGTGCGATTCACATCGTCTTCCAGAATACCGAGCTGGCGGTGATCTTCCTCCACCGCGCCGGACAGGCCATAGGCGGCCCGCGTCGATTGCAGCATATAGGCGGAAAGATTGCTGTCGGCGGCGGCGCGGTTGGCCAGTTCGTTCATCCGGCCGACATCATTGTTCAGCGTCTCGAGCTGGCGCTGCGACTGGTCCCACTGCTGGACCAGCACCGGATTGCCCGGCGTTGTGCCAACCTGCAGGCGCGCATTGATCGCCGCGACCGTGCCGTGATAGCTGGCCGCATTCTGCTCGATGGTGTTGCGAATCTGCTGCAGCGTTTCATTGTGCTGCGCGATGGAGCTTTGCAACCGGCGCAGATCCTCGCGCAGTTCCTGCACCTTCTGGCCGACATAGGTGCCGGTCGGCTGGCCGGGCCTTGGCGGATCGACCCTGAAATCGGTGCTGCCAAGCGCCGGCGGCGGTGCGCCGAGAACCGGTTGTGCGTTGCGTTCAGCGGGAGATGGATCGATCGCGACCTGCTGCCCCTGACTGCCGCCCGCCGGATTTTCGCCCGTCAAGGTCGGCCACAGCGTGTCCGACGTGAAGGAGCATCCAGAGAGTAGCAGCGCTGCCCCCACAAGACCTGTCCATGAACGGGACTTTGTCATTCCAGACTGCCACATGCTTGTTTCTATTGTCCCCGACTGCGGTCAGCAGACCGTAACCCCCGAAACGCCATTCTGCCCAGTCCCAATTAATCGAACGCCCCGAATTAATCGACTCTTTGCAGCAACGCGCGCTAACCGCTTAATTTTGCGTCGATACTACCGAAAGCCTGGCAGTGCCACAAGCTGATTTAACCCGGCAGGCTGCCAGCGGACCGGAAAAGCTGATGGTACGTCCATATTCCTGTCGCACCGTGCCGGAATTACTGGCGCGGAACTGCCCTGTCCGCCGCCATACGCAGCCCGCTATTTTCCGCGCGATAGCCTATTGCGTTTGCCAAAGGCTTTGAGTAGTGTGCGCGCCTCGTTGGGGGGCGGCCTGTCCGCACTCTCTTCCCTGGCGACAAAGCGCCCGTAGCTCAACTGGATAGAGCATCTGACTACGGATCAGAAGGTTAGGAGTTCGAATCTCTTCGGGCGCGCCACTTCCGTGCAAAACTGCGAACCGCAGATTTCCCAGCGATAACCTGTTCCAGGGCGGCTTTGTCACCGACGATTCTGACGGTGTCATCTGCCACTTCGATGTGGTCCACGATCGAGCGCAGGTAGGTCCGGCGGAACCCGATATCGCCTGTCGCGATCTTTTCTCGCATTTCCCGGCTGAACTTTTCCAGGCTGACCGCCGAGACCTGGCTGGCCGCGCCATGTCCCCGGATGCGCACGAGAGCTTCCTGGGCTCGCTCTCGATCGGCACGAAGAGAGGCGATGCGCTCTCGCAGAATATCGTCGAGCTCCGCGACCCCTTCCTCGACCATCTGATACAGCCGCTTCAATTTGTCTTCGGCTTCGATCACCTCCCCCTCCAGGGTGGCGATCCGCCGACCGACCTCGGCTTGCTTTTCGATGCGACGCTGGGTCAGCCGCTTCAGGGTTTCGGTGAGCCGATCTGGAGTAAGCAACCGTTCTGACAAGTGCTCGATCACCATGCTGTCGAGAGCATCCATCGGAATGCTGCGCCCCTTGCAAAGGGACTTGCCGACACGGGCCGCTCCCGAACAGGTGTAATAGCGATATACCCGCCCCGTCCTGGACGTACCGGTCCGCAAGGTCATGGAACTGCCGCAGCTGGCACAGACCGCCAGGCCGGTGAGAAGAATCGGGCCATTGACGACACGCGGCGGGGTGTTCTTCGGATTACGCGCGGTGAGCGTCTTTTGAACCAGCTCAAACGTCGCCCGATCGATGATCGGCGGCACCGGCACCATGATCTGTTCGTCCAGGGGCTTTTGCCGGAGCGTCTTCGAACTTCGGCGGTTAAAGACCCATTCCCCGATATAGACGCGGTTCGTCAGGATGACATGCATGGTCCCGATGCCGAACCGGGCGCCCCGCTTGGTGCGGTAGCCGCGCTCGTTCAGCCAGCTGACCATGGCTTTTACGCCGAGTGGTCCCGATTGCCCGTCGCCATGGAGATAGAGCTTGAAGACAAGCTTGACGATTTCCTGCTCGACAGGATCGATCTCCAGCTTCTTCTTGGTCCGGGCGCCGCGTTTTTCGACCTCGACGGTGCGGTATCCGAGCGGCACCGGACTGCCATTGTAGAAGCCCTGAAGGGCATTCTCTTTCATCGCGCGCAGGACATGTTTGGCGTTCTCGCGCGACTGATACTCGTCGAACAGCGCGATGACCTGCCGCATCATCACCTGGGCAGGATCGTCGCCCAATTCCTGGGTGATGGAAACCAGCCGCACACCGGCCTTGGCCAGCTTGCGGATATACATTTCCAGACTAAAGCTATCCCTGAAAAATCTGGAAAAAGAGTGAACGACGATCACATCAAACGGCATATCACCATCGGTGGCGCGCTCGATCATGCGCTGGAATTCCGGCCGCTGATCGTCCGTCGCCGAGGCTCCTGGTTCGACATATTCAGCAACAAGGTCCAAGCCCCGCGCGGCGCAAAAAGCCGTTACCTGTTTGCGTTGATCGGGGATCGAAAGATCGCCATCGGCCTGCCGGCTGGTCGACACGCGGAAATAGCCGCAGGCGCGCTGCACCGGCTTATTCTCGTCCGGCTCTCCCCGGCCTATTCCGACATGTGCATTCATTGCTGCCTCGCCTGGAAAAATCGCGCTTCAAATCACTTTAAGATGAAAGGTCAGTAGGACCAAATGCAGAACGTAAATCTGGCCACCCAATATGGATTTTGCAGCTTCGGCGAATGGCGGAAACTGCCGGCTCTGGCGGACAGGGCATAGCCACCCCCCACCCTGGGCGTCAGTCGGACCCATCGCCCAGAATCTCATCGAGCAGAGGTTTGAGCCAGGTCTCGATCGCTTCCAGCTCCGCCAGAGTGACGGGCACCTGATCGGGAAAATCATCTACCACCACCACGCCATCAGGCCTGCGGCTGGCATCATCGACGCTGGGGCGACCAAGGCGCGCCAGGCGCTTGCGGCCACGCCGGTCCTGTGCGGCATGGGAAGAGGGGCGCTCAAAGCTCATGAGCGTACTCCCGCTGCCGGTCCCGTTGACGGCCCGCCTCAAAATCCAGGGCATTGGTCTTGACCGATTCGCGCGAAAGGCAACTCGCCAGATACTCCCGGCGTTGCGCTTCGCGATCCTGGCCGAGACGGGCTTCCTCATTCTGCTCGATCTCGCGGTCGAGCGCCCGGCTGTCGATGAAGAATTCCGTTTCGCCCCGCGCCCGGCTGCTGGCGACATAGGCGTCATGCCGGTCCAGGCGCGACGACACCAGGACCAGACTATGCTCGACGGTCAGGCCCTGCGCCTGGAACAGGGTGGCGGCATATCCATGGGCCAGGCGCACCCGGCCCTTGCTGTCGGCAATATCAGCCGGTGTGAAGGTGAAGGGACGACCATCCTGTTCTGCGCGTATCTGGACGGTGCCGGCCCGGTCGGTCCGAATGTCCCTGATGATGGCTTCAGAGCCATTCACAACCTGGAACGCATCATTTCGGCGCAAAAAACGGATGTGATCGCCGGCAGCGAGATGCAGGACATGCCGATTTCCTGAGGCGTCAGCCGCCTCAAGCGCAACATCAGGACCAATCAGGGCGCCCTGTTCCCGCAACCGATTGCGGATTGCCGCTGAGAGCGCGCGGACTTCCGCATTGGTCTTGGCGGTAACCAGGACCCTCTCTTCCGGCGCGTCGCGCGCGACCTGCTGCCAGCGGTCGGCGATAGCTTCGATTGTCTGACGGGCTCCATCCTCAAACCGGACCAATCCCCGATCGGCGAAGGCATCGAGTGCCTGCCGGGCATCGCCCCGGGCGAAGGCGCCGGGCGCTTCTCGCGCCCAAACCTCACGCTGGCGAATGACGGTGTCTATCTGGATTGCCCCGATGGTCTCGCGTATCAGGCGCATGGCATGACCGGCCCCGACCGGTCGAAGCTGGTTCTCGTCACCAACCATGACCACAACCCCGCCGGCCCGATCCATGGCATTGAGCAGCCGCAAGGCCTGGGGTGTCGATTGCAGGCCGCCTTCCTCGACAATGAGGCAGGCCCTGCCCACAAACGGTGCCGCGCCCTGGTCGATGGCCTTGATCCAGGCATCGATCGCCCGCGCCTCGATACCCAGATCAGTGGCGAGATTATTTGCGGCGCGCCAGGCGACGGCGGCACCGAAGACCTGGTATCCGGACGATTGCCAGGCGTCGGCGATCGTCTTGAGGGTTGTGGATTTTCCGGTGCCGGCGCCGCCTTGGACAAGCGTCATCCGGGCGCCGCTGGTGGCGGCGCGGACAACCTCTTGCTGCTCTTCATTAAGGCCTGAATCGACGAGATGGCGATCATCAGGAGTCAGGGCTGGGCCGGCGACACGGGCACGGGCATTGCGCCGGACCAGCGCCACCAGGGCCTTTTCCGCCGCCAATATTTCCGGCGTCGTATAGACAGGGCCATCCCGCGTTATCGCGCGCTCGAGAATTCGGTCCTCGGCCACCAGCCGGTCGGCACCCGCGATGACGTCGTCGAGCGACGCCCCGCTGCCGACCAGGCCATTGGCGGTCGCCTCGATCAGCTCTCGGCGCTGAAAAGTTGACTGATGCTCGCTCAGCGTCTCGGGGATTGCCGCCAATCGCATCGCGATGCCGGGGCCTTGGCGCACCGCACCCAGCTCCAGCAGAGAACCAGCTTCGAGCGCCTTGTTGACGATCTGCTCTGGCGACACTCCCAGCCCCAGAACCGCCGAGCGCCAGCGTTCCGTCAGAGACTCGATATCCATCTCGATTTTTGCGCCGCGCTCCGTCGCATTGATGGCGGCCGCCAGGGCCGGCGCCTCTGCCGATGTCATCCCCGCCTGGGCCAGCTCCTCTTCCAGACTGGCCCGCCGTGCACTGAAATATCTGCTGACCGCCTCGGGCACCCCGGCGATCGACCATTTCCAGTCATCTTCGGCCTGTTCGATGGCGAAGCCCCGTTCCTGGAGAGCCGAGGCCAGCTCAAGTCGATAGGCGGCACCGATCGCCTTTTTCCACCGCCGCAAGTTAATGGAATCAATGGCGCCCCAGCTGCCATCGTCACGCTGTGCGAGATTCGGAATACAGACATGATGATGGCGCTGCGGGTCCGAGAAAACCGCACCATCGGCATGGGCTTCGGGGCGGGATTCGGAGTGGGTAAAAACCGCAGCAACAAAGTGGGCCTGCTCGCGAATCGTTCCCTGATGGCCACGGCGGGCGAGAGGGATTTCGCGCTCGACCAGCCGTAAGGCGGCATCCACCGCTATGCGCTCGGCCTCGGCGATCCGCTCCCGCAGTTCCGGTAATGCTACCGCCCACAACACGGACAAAGACTTCGGAGAGGAGAGCGTGATATCGACGCCCAGCATGCGCGTGCCGGGCGCCCCTCGGGACAGGGCCTTGCCCTTGACGTCCAGCCCGGCGCAAATCCGATCGAAAGCGCCCGCATCAACAATATCGCCAGCAGCGACACCCAGGGACTCGTGACCGCGCAGCCAGGTGCCGGCGGCTTCTTTGTCCACGTAATATGACAGCGCCTCGGACTGGCGGGTGTAGTACCCGGACGAATGTATAACGGCGAAAGATGCGACCAAAATAAAGGGCCTCCGCTGTTGGGGGAGGCCCTCTAAGTACCCCTCAAAATATGCCGTTTGGCTGGAACGATTTATGCATAAAACATGTTGTGTTTCATGGCCCTAGACCCTCTTATCGTCTGCGCACCCAGACCGTGATCGGCCATTCCAGCTGGTAGATTTGTTTCAGACCGACGAGCAACGCGTGGACAGCGCCATTCTTCACGCCAAGCCGATCCGAGAGATGCTCCGACGGCACAATCGGGACCTCTTCCACGGCAGGCTGTTCGATGTGACCATCGCGTTTTCTCGCCAGCGACCAGTCCTGGATTTTGCGCTGACCGATCCATTCTTCGGCGATCTCGGTAGCATCGGGGCCCGGTGTCTGTTCGCCGATGATTTTGAGCCTGAATCGCTGCAGGATTGACTTCGCGGCATCACCATAGGTCTGGCGGAATTGCGTCAAATCCTGACACACCGCGATGGTGGATATGCCTTTGTTTCTGCCGGTATTGAGGATTTCTGGCCAGCGCTCGAGACGACCAAGGGTTGGGGCCTCGTCAATGACGAAAGTCCGCAGTCTTGTTTGGCTCACCGGCAGCGCCGGGTCGCCCAGATGGCCGGCGATCGCGTCCAGCGCCATGGCAATCCAAGCGGCCGAAATCTCCGGATGCCGGCCGTTTCGGGGCAGCACCACGATTTTCGGCTGGCGGACGCCCCCATGCAGCCAACCCCCAAACGCAAACTGCTTTTCCGGAGGGAGTTTTTTCCAGGCCTCGGCAAGCGGCCTTAACGTTCGCAGAACATTCGCGCGCCAGGTGATCAAAAAGCTCGCACTGGTGCGGGACAGGGTGCCCGAATCCGGATCGATCTCGATCAGTTTTGCGGCCGGGGGGTAGTGTTTTTCCCACAATCCTTTGAGCTGGACGGGGTCCGTGAGCGACATTTCATAGAGTTCGGGCGCCGACCAGGATTGATGTTCGATTCCGCACAAAACCATGGCGCCGGCATCCAGGGTCGCCGCACCTTTTTCCCATAGGCCGGCCTCTTTAATTGTCCGCGCGCGCTGAGCCGCGACCGACTCACAGTCGCTGACACTCTTAATATCGCGGCTCATCGCCCAGCCGAATCCCGAACCATCGCCGGACGAAATGACGGCGATCTCTGAATCGTCGACCGGCAAGCCCGACAAGATTTCGCCGGTGGCGTCATAGATGAAAAGCCCGCAATCCTTGCCCTTCTGCCGGGCCTGGGCCAACAACCCTTCTAGCAATCCAAGCAGAATTCGGGTTTTGCCGGACCCAATCGCCCCGAGGACCAGCAGATTCAAGACCTGCCAGGCGCGCGGCCAGAGGAGTCCTGGGGCGAGGTTTGGGGCATGTTTTTCGCCACCAGATTTCGACAGAAGTTCGCGGGCGGCGGCTTTTTTGGCGCGCCGACCAGCCAGCAATTGGCGGCCGGAATAATGCGTGCGTCTATCGACCGGGATCGTCGCAGAGTTCGTGATCTCATAGCCGGCCAATCCCGCGACCAGCATGGCGAGAGCGATCCCGCCGGCCCGGAAACCGACGTCTCCGGCGATGTCATAGCCGAGTTCGTCGATGGAGCGGTAACGGATCACGTTCTGGATCATTTCAAGCAATACCGGCACCGGCACGGTGACCGGCTGGTCCATATGCCAGCCCGTGATCGGGATAAAAAAACAAAGCACTGTCACCAGCAGCCCAGCCACAAGCGAAAGAAAAATGGCATTGGCAGCGGCCGGAAGTACCGGGATATATTCATATTTTTCGAGATTGAAGGTCATGTCAGTTCTCCAGCCGACCGGCGCCGCGCCACACGATGATTTTCCGCTCGGCGGGAGCGGAAGCCACCGGCAGATGCCGATTCAGGGTGAGAAGGAAAGCCCGATCGATGTGCAGGCTTTGTGCGACATAATCCCAGTTGAGATTCTGTTTTGGGATGTACACACAGCCATCGGTCTTCGCGGTCAGACGGCGGCAGATCGGCCAGGATTCCGCTGAAGCTGGACGAACCAGATCATAGTTTTGAACGCGCTCGACGATCGTTGGGCCAGCAAAGGCAACAATCAGGCCCGCCAAGACGCTGCCGATAACTGCCATGGTAGAGCGCCGCCCGGCGGTGATTTTTCGCGGCCGGGCAGTGGGTTTTATGTGCTGTTTTTGTTCCGATGTTCCAAGAGTAACGTTTGGCACAATTGACTGTGCAATTTCTGCATATTGCGCCGGTGACAGACGCTCGATGTCGCGGCGCGGCAGGCGCAGAAATTCTTCCGGCGACATGGATTTAAGGTAGGCGATGAACTGACCCATCTCCTCCTTTTGTTCACGCTTTAGTCGAGCAACGGATTTCTTGAAATTTTGCCGCTCAGCCATGGGGCGCCTCCGTTTCTACGGCTGCGTCCACATCCAGAAATGGCAGAACCCTAACCAATTCTTCCTGGATCGTACCGGTCCACGCCGCGAGGTCGCGAACAAACCGCTTCGCTTCGTCGCGCGGTTTTCCAGTCTGGCGAAGGGCTTCAGCATAATTTTCAGCGTGCCAGCCAACCACAGTCGATGGCAGCACCGGCAGGCGCTCGAAAATCAGCATCGTGCGAGGATTCAAGCGCGGAATTCGGATGGTCGGGTATTTTTCGAACGCCCCAAGCACCTGCGCGCGAAGACTCTTTTCGAGTTCGGCAGCGGCCGCGATCGGCGAGCCGAGCATCTCATTCTGCGCAATAATGATCCGCGCACCTGGAAGATTCCTTTCGGTGCGTCGCACCACGCGCATAAGCTGTGATGCGGCATCGCCGCCGGCCTTGGTGACGATCAGGGTTACGATTTTGAGATCGAGCAGCCCGATATCTTCGTCAAGATCGTAGTCGGTCACGGCCTCATGAAATACCGGCGAGAGCGCACCCCCGACTTCAAGAAGGCAGGATCGCTGGGTTTCATCCATCGCCGTCACAGTCCGGTACCACGGGGCAACCACATCGGCGGCGGTCGCGCCGTCGGCGTTTACGTCGTGGCGATCCGGGACCAGGAGCGAGACCACCGTTTCGCCGGATTTTTCGGCTAGGGTCCGCTTGCTATCGAGCTGAAAAAGGTCGAGCGGCAGGCCTGCCAGACGGAAGGCCGTGATGATCTGAATTGCCGCATGGGTCTTACCGACCCCGCCATCGTCGGCATCGATAATGATGCCGACGGGAGGCGCAAGATCAGCGTTGGAAGGGCGGTTCGTTGGCCTGGTCATGATGGAGCTCCTTCGTTGAGTGGAGCCCCATCCTGTCCTGTTACTGTTCCGGTTTGCGCGGAACGATTGACACCATAAAACCGCGCGGTTTCAGTGGGTTATATATCCTCTTCAAGTCGTTTGCCGGCTCATTGCCATCCATCGGTTGGAGCGACACCTTCCGGCTGCGCCGTTCGATGACGAGCTTTTGACCACTACCTGCTGCGCCGGCCAGGATTTCAGCCATATTCGCGGGCGCAAGCAATTCTGCTGTGGCGCGCGCAACAGCCCTGACTTTGTCGTCAATAAGGTCGGAGATCGATTCTCCCTCTTGGGCCCAATCCAGACTCCGCCCAAATGGGTTAAGAAGTGCCAGAAAAATCGGCTGAAGATGTGGTGGCAGCACCGCATGCGTTCCGGCTTGAATTTTTCCCATCACCCGCAAAGCTTCAAAAACGAGGGCATATTGTTCGTGATTCACCTGCCACAGCGAGACAGGGTTGATATCACCGTAGCGCGCAATGTCGCACAAATCTTCAAGCGGAAGATCGGCGGACGAACTTGCCCGGAGAGCCTGCTCCATCACCGAGGTCGCCAGTTCCTCGGGTTCGTTTTCGGCCCGATCAAATGCTGCCACTACACGCTCTGCGTGTGTCAGGGCCTTTAAGAGAAGTTGCGCAGGCCGCAGTATATCTTTGATCTCCGTTGCATGGCTCTGAACTCGCCGCGACGGCGTGTCTGGGAATTTTACATCCGCCCAACGCTTAACCTGCTCGACGGTGTCAAACTCCGTCAGATCGGCAAGGCGCTTAAGACCGTTCTCGCGAAGATTCGCAACTGCTTTTGGCAAGGCCTTGGCTAGAATTTCCCTTGCTTTTTTCCCGTCCCGCAGCAATGCCCGCAACTTGTAGTCTGCAAGAATAACCTGGACGCCCAGGGCGCCTCGCATGTTCTCGATGATTTTTCGCGGGTGGTATGCGCCGGCTGTATCCTTGCTGCCCCGCAGGGGAACAAGCAAAACCTCATCCAAGCTCGCGAACGGATCATCAGCATTTACCGTAGCTGGCACAAAGAATGTCGTCGCAGGTAAAGTAAGACCAAGCCGACCGATCGGACCATTGGCCTCTTGCCGCTCACGCGCTTTCAGACGGCGCTGCGCCGCCTTCTGGCGTCGATCCGCCTCCGTGCCAGAGACTTTCTTCCGTCCATCCCGATGGCGAAATTTTTCGAAGGATTTTCCGACGACATGACGGAGCCTTTCGAAAAGGCCGGGCATATCCTTGGGCACAAAAACGAAAGACCGATCAAAACCTTTCATTTTCAGATACAGGCCATCTTGCCCAGCAGCGAACATCAGCACCGGAAGGCCAGAATAATACAACATGAATCCAGGCTGTGTTGGAATGACACGACCGAGCGCCACATCTTCCGGATTGTGATCCGCGATTTCAGCAGATTTCACATAAAACCCTGAGGCATATCGAGGATCGGCCAGCAGATCAGCCAAAGCTATCAACTTATCGCTAATTTCCCCGATCACATGGAATCGAAGCTGACGGGACTCCCCACTACGGCTTTTCGCGAACATGATGAAGGGGCTTGGCATCTCGCCAGTACTTGCGAACCTCTCTGCCAGTTCCGCGACACACCCCTGGACAAACTCCAACTGGCTCTTGTGGGGCAGGTAGGAAACATAATCATTCCATACGCTCCACCAATCCAACCTTTGCTCCGCCATCGAGGTCAGCAGAATAGGTTTTCCCGCCATAAAATCGGGCATATGGATGTACCCCATCTCCCTCCCGAGTCTTTTTATAGCGGCGGGCTCAATCTTAAGAACAAGGACCTTGCTTTCACTTTCGTTTATAGAAAGCGCGCACTCCCGTTCTATTTTCTCTACAGACCTAAGGTCAACCTCATTATTAACGATAAATACCTTTGTATTTTCAGGAAAGAGGGTAGCGTCTGGATTCACTTTCATTGTCACGTCCTACATCAGGTAATTTTGCTGTTGAATACACAGCCATCCCATGGCCAATAAATGGTTTCAAAGCAGACCAAATCTTGGCCCTCTGGCTTCTTTCCCAGGCCACCTTGCGGGCGGTCGAGCCTCTAAACGGTACCCCGTCTGCCCAACAATTTTCACGGAACGATTGGTCGATTATCTCTTTTTAGATTCAATAGTTTGTAGAAAATACGCTCTCCGAAGATGGCAGCGAATCCCCTGTCTGTGGCACGCAATCTCGTCCCGGAACTGGCATTCCCCACACCAGCTTGACCTATTCATTCCGTCGCAACCGCGCGGCCCTCCGCATGTAGGCGCGCACGCTAGCGTGCGTCGATCCTTCGTCGACGGATTCGGGCTTGCCCTTAGCATTATCGCCAGATGTCAATGTGGAAGAAGCTGGCTGATCTGACGCTCGACCGCCACCGCTCCTTGCGTCAGACGTCGGAACTTCACTTCTCCCATCACCGGCACGCTTCGATCCAATGGCATCGCGCGGGGCCGGCTGCAAAGTCGTTGCAGTCGTTAGCTGCACTGCTGCCGATTTCTGCTTTCGCCAAACCAGCGCAGACAGATGCCCCCTCGAAAGAGGGCGACCATCTGGCCTGGTCACGCCGACCTCGAACAAGATACCCACGATATCGGTCCATTCCAGCCCGCGCTGGCGTGCCCGTTGAAACCAGTGCAGATGCGCATCGATAATTCTGGCCAGCTTCAATTGCCGCGTATCACCGACGCGCAGATCGGCCGCAATCGCTCGAGCCCCTACCAGCAGTTCCTCATCATCAATAATTGAATGCTTCATAATCTGCATAAGCCCCAAAAATGACCGTGCACCCCAATGCCACAACCCGCCCATCCATCAAAGCATACTGCTGCATATCGACGCAGAGTAATACGAAACGAAGCAGATTGAAGAACGCACACCTGTGCACCTGCGGGTGCGGTTCCCTGGTTGCCGTTGGCCGGCACCTATCGCGTGACGGGAGGATGTCGTCCCGTTACAACATTTACGATGTTGTTGAATGCGAGCTTGCGAAAATCGATGATGGGGGCTGCAGTTGGCGAAGCAGCGCTCATTGAGCGAGAATCAATAAAGATAGCACCGCTGGGATTGGGCTGAACACTAAGGGGATAAAGTGACTGATCAGGCGTCAAAGGACAGGTTTATCTCGACCCTTACCGAGCTTGGCGGCACGACCGGGAACGGACGCCTGCGCGAAGCGCTGCAATGGGATGAAGCCGCCTACAAAGCTGTCAGGGATGCGCTCGTCGCCGAGGGCATTGTCACGACCGGCCGTGGCCGTGGCGGTTCCGTCTCTCTAAGGGGCGTCACCGCAGCGGCGACAGAGCCGGCGCCGACCGCTAGCCGTGCCAGACCGCCGCGTGCCAATGGGAATGGCAAGGGTGGCGATCTCGGCTTCGAGGCGGAGCTGTTCAAGGCTGCCGACAAGCTGCGCGGCAATATGGAGCCATCCGATTACAAGCATGTCGCGCTGGGTCTGATCTTCCTCAAGCATATTTCCGATAGTTTCGAGGCGAAGCGTGCCGGGCTGCTCGCCGAGTACCCCGAAGGCGCCGAAGACCGCGACGAGTACGCGGCCGACAATGTCTTCTGGGTGCCGCCCACCGCGCGCTGGTCCCATCTCCAGGCGAACGCCAAGCAGCCCTCGATCGGCAGGATGATCGACGAGGCGATGATCGCCATCGAGAAGGACAATGAGAACCTGAAGGGCGTGCTGCCCAAGGACTATGCCCGCCCGGCACTGAACGCGGTGATGCTCGGTGAGCTGATCGACCTTATCTCTGGCATCGCGCTTGGGGCGGAACGGGGCGAGGCGCGCGACGTGCTCGGCCGCGTTTATGAATACTTCCTCGGCCAGTTTGCGGGATCGGAAGGCAAGCGCGGCGGCGAGTTCTACACGCCGCGCTCGGTCGTGCGCGTCATGGTCGAGATGATCGAGCCCTACAAAGGCCGGGTCTATGACCCGTGCTGCGGTTCCGGCGGCATGTTCGTGCAGTCGGAGAAGTTTGTCGAACTGCATGGCGGGCGTATCGGCGATATCGCCGTCTATGGGCAGGAGTCGAACTACACGACCTGGCGGCTGTGCAAGATGAACCTCGCGGTGCGTGGCATCGACGCAGACATCAAATGGAATAGCGAAGGCAGCTTCCATAAGGACGAACTGCGCGACCTGAAGGCCGACTTTATCCTCGCCAATCCGCCCTTCAACATCTCCGACTGGGGCGGAGATCGCCTGCGAGAGGATGTGCGCTGGAAATATGGCACCCCGCCCGCCGGTAATGCCAACTTCGCCTGGGTACAGCATATCGTCCACCACCTTTCGCCTGCGGGCGTGGCAGGTGTGGTGCTGGCCAATGGCTCGATGTCCTCGACACAGAGCGGCGAAGGGGAAATCCGGCGCGCGCTGATCGAGGGGGTAAACGGCGCTCCCGGTGTGGTCGATTGCATGGTGGCGCTGCCCGGCCAGCTTTTCTATTCGACGCAGATTCCTGTCTGCCTCTGGTTCCTCGCCCGCGACAAGTCGAACGGCATCGCCCGCGATATGAAGCTGCGCGACCGGCGAGGCGAGGTTCTGTTCATCGATGCGCGCAAGCTTGGCCACATGGTAGACCGCACGCGCAAGGAGTTCTCCGATGCCGATATCGAGAAAATCACCCGCGCCTATCACGCCTGGCGAGGCGAGGAGGAAGCTGGCGCCTATGCGGACGTTCCGGGTTTCTGCAAGGCGGCAACGCTGGAGGAGATCAGGTCGAACAGCTACGTGCTGACCCCGGGGCGGTATGTGGGAGCGGAAGCAGAGGAAGATGACGATATACTGTTTATTGAAAGATTCGCGAACTTGCGAGCAACTTTAGAGTCCCAGTTCGGAGTAGCTTCAGAACAGCAAGCTCGGATAAGACTCTTACTGTCGCGGATTATCTAATGACAGCGGTTGAGTGGCGTTTTGAGAATTTAGTTCGAAGCGGAAGCCTCGTGATTGGCGATGGCTATCGTGCAAAGAATGACGAGTTGGGGGGGGACGGCCCCATATTCCTACGAGCTGCTTACCTTCAAGATACTGGTTTTACTCTAAATCGGCCTGACCGCTTCGCCGATGCTAGCGTTGAACAATTCGGCGCAAAGATTAGTCACTTAGGTGATGTCGTCATTACGACAAAAGGGAATTCGATCGGCAGAGTTGGGCTAATTCGAGAAGAACAGACCGGAGCAGTTTATTCGCCACATCTTTCATACTGGCGGTCGATTCGTCCAGATATAATCAACCGGAAATTCTTGTACTACTGGTCTAAAAGTATTGAATTTCAAGCTCAGCTAAGAGGTATGGGTCACGGAACCGACATGGCTCCATATCTGAGTCTGCGTGATCAACTAAAGCTTCGAATCACACTACCTCATCGCCAACTGCAGAAGGCGATTGGCGAGACTCTCGGAGCGCTCGACGACAAGATCGAGTTGAACCGACGTATGAACGAGACGCTGGAGGCGATGGCGCGGGCGATTTTCAGGGATTGGTTCGTCGATTTCGGCCCCACTCGCGCCAAGATGGAAGGCCGCGCGCCGTATCTCACCCCGGACATCTGGTCCCTCTTCCCCAAACGTCTAGACGATGAAGGCAAGCCGGAAGGGTGGGAAAACTCGACCATTGGTCAGGAAGTCGATGTTGTTGGTGGGTCAACACCCAGTACGAAAGACGCGGCCTTCTGGGGCGGCGATATCTGTTGGGCGACTCCCAAAGACCTCTCGTCGTTGAGCACGCCAGTGCTGCTCGAGACGGAACGACAGATAACCCCGGCTGGCCTAACACAGATTGGCTCTGGCTTGCTGCCTGTAGGAACGGTGCTTCTGTCGTCGCGCGCACCGATCGGCTACATGGCGATCGCTCAGATACCCGTCGCGGTCAATCAGGGCTTCATCGCAATGATCTGCAACAAGCGACTGTCCAATGTCTTCGTTTGGCTGTGGACGCAAGCTAACATTGAAACGGTCCATCAAAACGCAAACGGCTCGACCTTTCAGGAGATTAGCAAAGCGAATTTCCGACCGATCGAATTGACCGTCGCGGCACCTGAGCTCCTTCAGGCCTTCGACGAAACCGCTAGGCCCCTATTTGATCGAATCGTCGCCAACGAGAAAGAAAACCGCACACTCGCCGTCACGCGCGATTTCCTCCTGCCCAAGCTCATGTCAGGCGAGGTTCGCGTCAAAGACGCTGAAAAGCTCGTCGGGGAGACCACATGACACGCGTTGCGGTTCGCCCTGAACTGTTGCGCTGGGCGCGGGAGCGGGCCGGCATTCATGATGCTGGCGATCTCCTGAGTCGCTTTCCCAAGCTTCATGAATGGGAAACAGGTGAGGCGCAGCCAACGCTCAAGCAGCTGGAAACGTTCGCGCAGGTGCTGCATGTGCCGATTGGCTATCTTTTCCTTCCGGAGCCGCCGGAAGAGCCGCTACCGATCCCGGACTTTCGCACCATTGACGGGCGCGGGGTACGGCGGGCCAGCCCCGATCTGCTCGACATGCTCTATGCCTGCCAGGAACGGCAGGGATGGTATCGCGACTTTTCGTTAACCGTACGTATGCCCGAGGCGGCTTTCGTCGGCAGCGCCAATCTTGGCGACAGGCCGGAGGACGTCGCGGCGCGCAGGGCTGAGACGCTGGGCTTCGAAGTGGCCGCCAGAGCCGCCTGCCGCACCTGGGAAGAGGCGCTACGACTGTTCATTGCGCAAGCCGACAAGATCGGCGTGCTGGTGATGGTGAGCGGCATCGTGCTTTCCAATACCCATCGCATACTCGACCCGGAGGAGTTCCGGGGTTTTGCGCTTGCCGACAGTCGCGCGCCTCTGGTCTTCATCAATGGGGCGGATACAAAATCCGGGCAGATGTTCACACTGGCGCACGAACTGGCGCATCTCTGGCTCGGTGCTTCGGCCGTGTCGGATGCCAGCGCCGCCCCCCTTAATGGCTACCGCCGCGAGGAAGTCTGGTGCAACGCGGTTGCCGCCGAGCTTCTTGTGCCGCTCGCAGCGCTGCGGCCCGTCATCCAGCCGGACGAGCCCCTTGGTGAAGCGATGCAACGGCTGGCGCGGCAGTTCAAGGTCAGTACGCTTGTCATCCTGCGCCGGCTACTCGACGCAGGCGCACTTGATCGGCCCACCTTTGACCGCGCCTGGGCACGCGAACGGGCGCGCCTGCGCGAACTGGCCAGCGTGAAACCAAGTGGCGGTACTTTCTATCCGACAACGCTGTCGCGCGTCAGCCGACGGTTTGCCCGCGCGCTCGTCGAAAGCACGCTGGAAGGGCAGACGCTGTACCGCGACGCCTTCCGGATGCTGGGTGTCAAGAAGACGGAGACCTTCAACAATATCGGGCGGGAAGTGGGGGTCATGGGATGACCCGGTATCTACTTGATACAAACATCTTCATCCAGGCCAAGAACCTGCATTACGGGTTCGATTTCTGCCCGGCGTTCTGGGAATGGCTTATTGCACAGAACGGCGCCGGCCGCGTTGCCAGCGTCGACAAAGTTGGTGACGAACTTCAAGCCGGGGGTGATGACCTCTCGGATTGGGCCACCGCGCGAGGTCGTGCTTTCTTTCTTCCGCCGGATGATCCTGTCGTGCCCGCACTTGGTCGGGTCAGTGCCTGGGCAACCGACCAGAACTACGAGGCGGCTGCAATCGCGACATTTCTGCAGGTTGCAGACTACTGGTTGGTGGCACACGCACTGGCTCATGATTTCGTGGTCGTTACCCATGAGGTGCCTTCGGATTCGATCCGCAAGATCAAAATTCCCAACGCCTGCATTGGATTGGGCCTGGCCTGTATTAGCCCCTATGAAATGCTTCGGCGTGAACGCGCCCGGTTTGTTCTCGGGCCAGCGCCGAGGGCCGCATGAGCGCAGACTGGTATCCCGGCATTCGAGCCTTTTGCACGCACTGGAAGCATGCGCCCATGCTCCAGCAAACCTTCCTAACCTTGGAACGGGAGTTCACAGACGAAAACGATGCATGCATCGACGCTGCCAAGGGTCTTGTCGAATGTGCCTGCCGGGTGTTAATCGAGAAACTAGATGATCCTCGAGCGCCTCTCAAGCCGGAGGCAACCGATACGCCTCTTGGCCAGCTCGTCGGTGTCGCCACCAGGCTGCTTGATTTGGGAGCCGTTCGCCACCGGGCTTTCTCGGATCTCATCAAGCAGCACAACAAATTGACCGAGACGCTGCGGGTCTTACGAAACGAAGCCGGAACGGTGAGCCATGGTAAGGACGGTTTCATCGCTAAGCTGTCCGCGCATCACCGCCGCTCGGCCATGCTGGCGGCCGACGCCATCGTGACTTTCCTGCATGAGGCTTACCTAGAGCGCAAACCGGACCCTGTTCGCACCTTTGAGCCCTACGAGCGGTTCGAAGCTTCCAACGCCATCATCGACGAATTGACCTCCTTGAGGGGCGAAACGGATGATGAAGGCTTCCTGCATGTGGTCGTCAGCCTGCCTGGCGGTGAAGAAGTGCCACTTGCAATCGAGCCCTCCCGTTTGCTGTTCGGTGTTGATCGAGAAGCCTACAAGCTCGTATTGAACGCATGTCGTGAAGCCAAGGCCGCTGCGCCTAAAGATGCGGAGCCCGCCTGATGGCCTATCTTTCCGAAGCCGCTATAGAAAAAGTCGTTCTCGACCAGCTTTCTGGCCTCGGTTATGCGGTTGCCACCGATGCCGAAATCGGCCCGGACGGAAAGACCCCCGAGCGAGAGGCCTATGCCGATGTCGTGCTGGTAAAGCGCCTGACAGCGGCCATCGAAAGATTAAACCCAAATATCCCGGCAGAGGCGCGCGGCGATGCCCTGCGCAAGGTATTGGCGACCGAGACTCCGTCCCTCGTTGAAGAGAACCGCCGCCTGCACAAGCTGATGGTCGAAGGCGTCGATGTCGAGTTCTACAGCGAGGATGGCACCATCCAAGGTGGCAAGGTCTACCTGATCAACTTTAAGGACATCTCGGCAAATGACTGGCTGGCGACCGGCCAGTTCACGGTCATCGAGGGCAGCATCAACCGGCGGCCGGATATCGTCGTCTTCATCAACGGGCTGCCGCTCGGTGTGATCGAGCTTAAGGCGCCCGGCGGCGAAAATGCTACGCTTGCGGGCGCGCACAACCAACTACAGACCTATAAGGCACAAATCCCATCGCTTTTCCGGACTAACGCGGTTCTTGTCACCTCAGACGGTATCACCGCACGCGTGGGTTCGCTGACCGCCGACCAGGAGCGCTTCATGCCGTGGCGCACCACGGACGGAAAAGGCATAGCCGCGAAGGGGCAGCCGGAACTCAATATCCTGATCGAAGGCATTTTTGATCGCCGCCGTCTGCTCGATCTGCTCCACGATTTTACGGTGTTCGGCGAGACGGGTTCGGGCCTCGCGAAGATTATCGCAGGCTATCACCAGTTCCATGCCGTGCGGCACGCAGTGGACAAGACCGTTAAGGCATCGGCGCCGCAAGGCGACCGAAAGGTCGGCGTGATCTGGCACACGCAGGGTTCGGGCAAAAGCTTGCTGATGGCGTTCTATGCAGGACAGCTCGTCCGGCGCCCTGAGCTTGAGAATCCGACCATCGTCGTCATCACCGACCGCAACGATCTGGATGACCAGCTTTTCGGCACCTTCTCGATGTGTCGCGATCTGTTCCGGCAGACGCCCACCCAGGCGGATAGTCGGGACGATTTGCAATCTGCGCTCAGACGGGCCGCCGGTGGCGTGATTTTCACTACCATTCAGAAGTTCTCGCCGGCGACTGGAGAAGCGACCTATCCGATGCTATCCGACCGACGGAACATCGTCGTGATCGCTGATGAGGCACACCGAAGCCATTATGGCTTCCGGGCACGGATTGAACAGAGGACCGGCGAGATTGCTTATGGCTTCGCGAAGTATCTGCGTGACGCCCTGCCGAACGCATCCTTCATCGGCTTCACCGGAACGCCGATCGAAAAGGATGACACGAACACGCCCGCCGTCTTTGGTGACTACATCGACATTTACGATATCAGCCAGGCGGTGGAAGATGGCGCCACAGTGCCGATCTACTATGAGAGCCGCCTTGCGCGCATCGATCTCCCCGACGAGGAAAAGCCAAGGATCGATGCTGAGATCGAGGAACTTACCGAAGATGAGGCGATAACCGAGCAGGAGAAGATCAAGCGGAAATGGGCGACCGTCGAGGCGCTCGTTGGTTCTGAAAAGCGGCTTGCCATGATTGCCGCAGATCTCGTGCACCATTTCGAAGATCGCGTTGCCGCCATGGATGGCAAGGCAATGATTGTCTGCATGAGCCGCCGAATCTGCGTGGCGCTCTATAACCAGATTATAGCGCTTCGGCCCAGTTGGCACAGTGACGACGATGCGGCAGGGACGGTCAAGATTGTGATGACCGGCTCAGCCGCCGACCCTCAGGGTTGGCAATCCCACATTGGAACCAAGGCCCGACGCGACCTTCTGGCAAAGCGCGCAAAAGACCCGAGAGACGAGCTGAAGCTCGTGATCGTCCGCGACATGTGGCTGACCGGTTTCGATGCCCCGTCGATGCACACGATGTATATCGACAAACCGATGAAGGGGCACGGGCTGATGCAGGCGATTGCCCGTGTGAATCGGGTGTTCCGCGATAAGCCTGCCGGCCTCGTCGTTGATTACATCGGTATCGCCCAGAATCTCAAAAACGCGCTTGGTCAGTATTCCGCGTCCGATCAGCGCCAGGCAGGGATTGACGAAGCCGAAGCCGTCGCCGTGCTGCTTGAAAAGCACGAGGTCGTGAAGGCGATGTACCACGGCTTCGACTATGCACGAGGCCTGGCCGGCACGCCGCATGAACGGCTGATCGTGCTTGCCGAGGCGATCGAGTGGATTCTGACGCGCCAACATGAGGCGGCAGCAAAGGAAACTACCGAAGACGGTAAGCGACTAGCAAATCGCCGTTATCAGGATGCCGTGCTCGCGCTTTCCAAGGCGTTCGCACTGGCTTCTGCAAGCGATGAGGCTAGGGCGATCCGCGACGAAGTTGGCTTCTTTCAGGCCGTCCGTGCCGCGCTCGTGAAATCGGCAGGCGAAGCAGGGCAGGGCGCAACCGATCGGGAATTCGCCATTCAACAGATCCTGGACCGTGCTGTCGTCTCGACCGAGATCGTCGACATCCTCGCCGCCGCCGGCATCACGACGCCGGACATCTCAATCCTGTCCGACGAATTCCTCGCCGAAGTTCAGCAACTCGAAAAGAAGAACCTTGCGCTTGAAGCGCTGCGCAAGCTGCTGAACGATGAGATTCGATCACGCAGCAAGACCAATGTGGTCGAAACCAAGCGCTTTTCCGAGCGGCTTGAGGCAGCTATCGCGCGCTATCATACAAATGCGATCAGCACAGTCGAGGTGCTGAAAGAACTGATCGATCTTGCCAAGGAAGTCCGCGCTGCCCGCAGGCGGGGCGAAGATGAGGGGCTCTCGCAAGACGAAATCGCCTTCTATGACGCCTTGGCTGAAAGCGAGAGCGCCGTTGAATTGATGGGCAATGACTCTCTCAAGGTCATTGCCCACGAACTCCTCATCAGCTTAAAGGGCAGCGTTTCGGTGGATTGGTCACACCGCGAAAGCGCCCGAGCGCGAATGCGCGTTCTTGTAAAGCGAATCTTGCGGAAGCACGGTTATCCACCCGATCTTCAGGATGCTGCCGTGCAGACTGTACTCCGGCAGGCAGAAGCTCTATCAGCAGCGTGGTCAGTTTAGCTGCCCCGAAGGCTAAACTCATGGCAAATCAATGAAAATAAAAACACACCCTTAGAGGATAATAGAAAATACGATATTATTGAAAATCACGCTGCAGTTGGCATTTCGTAACCGTCCGGTCTCGCCCGCCTTGCGGAGTGCGGGCTGAATCGCTGAGTTTGCCGGGTGGCATTGAGCCACATGGTTTGCAGCGAGGATAGCCACGTGTCTGTGGAGCGTATGGAGGTTCTGAGCGGCGTGCTGCGCCGGCGGAACTGGTGACCTGTTCCCCTGATTGTGTCCGTTCAGAAGTCGAGTCTCGTCACTGTTTGATGCCCGATCTGGGCGGGGATGGCAATGTGCACCGGGGCATGCCCCGGTGCACATTGCGCGCGTGATCCTGTTGCGGCCGGCACCGGGGCCAGGCCACCGAGGGCCGTGTGGGGCCGCACATGGTTGTAGTCCTGCTTCCAGGCGGCAAGGACGGCCCGGGCATGGTTCATCG
>Ga0114898_1000507_pt1 | contig 29489 bp, 30 predicted proteins | sample Malvired_Geostar_FD_83496 | JGI IMG/M metagenome (GOLD analysis project Ga0114898, IMG submission 83496) | Marine viral communities from the Global Malaspina Expedition - Malaspina viral metaG DeepMed_Geostar | ecosystem: Environmental > Aquatic > Marine > Oceanic | place: Mediterranean Sea...
GCCATAAGGCTCTCCGTTGCCTGCATAACCATCCCACACCCCTTCCATAATGTGGTCATAGCTATCACAGTAAATAGTATTATTGCTCATTGCACGCCAATTAGGGATATTACCGAGGTCCCATCTCTTGGCTTTAAGGTACAAAAAGTCATCCGGATCCCCTAATGCTATTTCGGCAGAGCGACGAACATTTCCAGCCACAACAATAGAGCCAATAATATTAGCTATGTCTAAAACATCCAAGCTACGAAGTTTTTTTCCTTCTCGAGCTTTCATTACCTCACAAATCTTTGCAGTACCGTTGATTAAAATCTCAGGGCCGCTAGCTGTGCCACCAAATCCATGGATAGGTTTTCCAGCGCTACGCACAAGGACGGTGGAGTAATTAAAGGACTGTCCGGTAACAAAGAGAGCGTCTAAAACTTTTTGCAATAGACGAACCCATCCTTCGCGACTATCCGGCACGATAAAGTCCGCATCATTGGTGTTTTTCACTTCAATTTCCACCCCGCGCTTGACGCGGGGTAACTCGTGAATATCTTCACGGCGAATCGAATAGCCTACGCCACCGCCTAGCATTAAATTTTCAAAAATAAAACAAAAATCTTCAGGTTTTTTAATAGCAGTAAACCAACAGTTGAGTAAGCTGTTTCCCCCAAAGCGGTCCACAGTTGAGGTCCCTAGTTGCCAAAGGCCGCGCCCAGCGAAGTTGCATTTAAGGTTAAAGACTAAATCGAATAATCTTTCTGCTTCTTTTGGTGTGTACTTTGCTCCAATTTTTTGAGCGCCATTAATACATCTAGCAATAGTTTCGGGCCACTCTTCTAATAGGCCGTCATCTTTAAGTCGGGAATAGGTGCGTTTGTAAACGATATATCCAAGGCCGTTAAAACCCCATTTGGGTTGTTTGTTTTTGTGTTTTGCTACGAAGTCATCTGTGATGATAGAGGTGGTGTCTTTTTTTACCGTCATTAGGGTCAGAGTCTATAGTTTACACTTAAAGTTTTTAACCAAGAGTAAGTATATCATGCTGGGTCATTTTGTCAACTAATTTTTCAAAAGATACTTCGCGCACCCATCCTAATTCTTTTTCAATGCGTGTTGGGTCGCCTAGTAGCAGTTCAATTTCAGCTGGCCTAAAATACTTAGGATTAACATAAACTAACGGTATCTCTGGTTCGTCTTTTAAGGTATAAGCTATAGCAGGCTGATCTCCGGTAAAAAAATTAGTATTCTCTACAACATCAAAAGGGATTCCTGCGACTGTCAAAGAAAGCTCTACAAACTCTCTAATAGAATGAGTTTCGCCAGAAGCAACAACATAATCGCACGGCTCTTTTTGTTGCATCATAAGCCATACCGCTTTCACAAAATCTTCAGAATCCCCCCAGTCTCTTTTTGATTCAAGATTTCCTAAGTGAAGGGGCGCGGGGGTACGCTTTTCGCGGAGCGCCTTGCTCATCAGCGCTACTGACTTTGTAATTTTGCGGGTTACAAATTCCTCTCCTCTCCGCGTGCCCTCGTGATTGAAAAGCCAACCTTGCACGGCAAATAAATTGTAACTATCACGGTAAACTTTCACGATATGTCTTGCCGCAGCTTTAGCTGCTCCATAAGGGGAACGAGGGCGCAATGGGTGCTTCTCGTCTTGCGGGCTATATTCCACATCACCAAACTCCTCTGAACTTCCTGCATTATAGAATTTAGTACGAGGCGATTCGGTGCGAATAGCCTCTAAGATATGAAGAACACCTGTAGCGGTGCAGTTCCATGTAGCCACAGGGATGTCCCAGCTTGCCCCTACGAAACTTTGAGCGGCAAAATTAATAAAATATTCAGGCTGGTATTTTTTAACTACATGGTTGACTGATGTGGGGTCAGTCAAATCAAAATACACTTTTTCGAAACGTGGGTTATCTATATGGTGAATAATATTTTCATCGTTAGGAACTGATAATCGCCTAAAACATCCCACAATGTGATAATCCGTTTCTTTTAAAAGAAAGTCCACCATGTGGCTACCATCTTGTCCTGTGACGCCCGTTAAAACTATGATATTTTTATTCATCTTCTTGAATCAGATCTAGGGTTTGGAGGTACCACTCATATGTCTTTTGTATCCCCTCTTCAAGGGTTGTTTTTGCTTCGAAGCCGAACTCTTCTTTTGCTTTTGTTGTGTCCAAGCAGCGCCGCGGCTGACCGTTAGGTTTACTCGCGTCCCACACTATTTTCCCTTCAAATTTGGTTAATTTTTGAATTATTGTGGCAAGCTCTTTAATTGTAGTTTCCTTACTTGCTCCAATGTTAATGGGGTCGGGTTTATCATAGGACCGAAGAGCTTTCCAGATAGCTTCGGCGCAATCACCTGCGTATAAAAACTCTCTAGAAGCAGAGCCATCACCCCACAGCGTAACGGAAGAGGCTTGAGCCTCTTTGGCTTCGTGAAACTTTCGAAGCATCGCAGGGATAACGTGAGAATCTTCTAAACTAAAATGGTCGTATTCACCGTACATATTAACAGGGATCAAATGGATAAAATTAGACCCGTACTGATTAGCAAACGCCTGACACCCTATTAGTAAATTCTTCTTCGCTAAACCATAAGGAGCGTTGGTTTCCTCTGGGTACCCATCCCAAAGGTTTTCCTCTTTAAAAGGAACCGGGGTATTTTTAGGGTAAGAACATACGGTTCCAATCGTGACAAGTTTCTTAAGTTTTAGCTCGTGGGCTACCTTCAACACGTTCAAGCTCATTTGGGCGTTGTGCAAAAAGAAATCTGCAGGTTTTCGTTGGTTAATGCCTATGCCTCCGCACTCTGCCGCAAGGTGAATGATGATATCTATTTTGTTGGAGTGACAATAGTGGTAAAGGTCTCTGTATTCAAGACAGTTTAATTGGTGTCTATGTGGCGTAAAGAGATTATACAATTTTGTGTCATCATAACCGTTAATTTCGAAGTGTTGCTGTACAAGGTTGTTGACAACGCTTGTTTCGTCAGCCATTTTGTCTCCCAAGTGGGTTCCTAGAAAGTCGTGTGCGCCTGTTAATAGAATGTTCATAAATGTAAAAGCTGTCTTTGGTTTGAAGATGTAAAATCTCCCAAGATTGTTGACCCGTGAAAGTCTGGCAAATAGTTTAAGCGAATAATATTATGCGACGCCATGTAGTTTTCAATTTCTCTGTGTTTTTTATTTGCATAAACCATTAAAAACCCTCCCCCTCCGGCCCCTATTATTTTTCCTCCAAGTATACCAAATTTAGCTTTTAGTTCAGCATACATAGTGTCAGCCAAAGAGAAGGACATGTCAGGGCTAAATTCTTTTTTTAGTTTCCAATAATCGTCAAGCATTAGGCCGTAGTCGTCGAAGTTTTTACTTTCTAAAATATCTAAAGTTTTATATCCTAGCTCTTTTACTTTGAGCATGCGCTCTTCGTTGCCTTGGTTGGGTGCGTCAAGCTTAGACAGAATGTTAGAGGCGTTTCTTTTCTTTTTTAAAAAATAAATATGTAAGTTATTAAGAAGCTCTAAAAGGGACCCATATTCAAGACGCACATTTTTAACGTTTACTTTTCCTGTGGGGGCTATATCTAAAACCCTTAACCCTCCGAAAGCTGAAATGTATTGATCTTGCTTTCCTACCGGATAGCCTAAACGGTTTATCTCTATCTCACATGCCTCTTCAGCTAATTCTTGAGGAGAGCATTGCTCTTTTTTATAATGACGTATGGCATTCAAAAGAGCTACTAGATAGCTTCCGGAAGACCCTAGCCCTGTGTTGCCCGGGGCATCCCCACAGCTGCTAATTTCAATAGATCTCTGTAAGCCGTGGGCTTTTAAGGCCTCACGAGCCCTTTCGTGTTCTAGGTCCTCTAAAGAATCAACAACCTCCGTTCTTAAATAACGAACCTTAATCTGGGGCTCTAGATAGTCGGGCTTTAGGGTTAGGTAGATATGCTTGTCAATAGCCATCGACACTACAAACCCTCCATGCTTTTGGTAAAAAGAAGGTCGATCTGTACCTCCCCCTCCTAGTGTAATTCTGTATGGGGAGCGAGACAGAATCATAAGGAATAGTTTGCTTCCTGCGCGTCCTTATAAAAATCCTGCACAGTCTCTAGGGAGTATTCTTCTAGGTTTTTATTTTGTAGGTGGAGTTTTTTTAATAGACCTGAGGGAACTGTAATGATATTGCACCCCAGTTCGTCTGCTTGATAAATACTGTATGTTTCGCGACAGCTTGCCCATAAAAGTTCAGAAACAGGATTCAGTTGGAGTATACCTTTACAGGCTGTCATCGTAGAAGCGGGGTTAATTCCTGTGTCGGCGATTCGGCCAGCAAAAACAGATACCACCGATGGGGTGGTGAGGCTTAAATAATTAGATAGATCCTTCACTTGTCTTACTGTCATAACAGCTGTTACGTTGACTTTAACCCCTTTCTCTCCTAAGTTTTTGACGATAGGTCCGGTGGATTCCCCTTTGGTATTGCTGATGGGAATCTTAGCATAGAAATTTTCTGAAACAGAAGAAATGATTGTCGCCTGCCTCTCCATTTCCTCGAGCTCATCCGCTATAACCTCCACAGAAACGTGTTTTTCTTTAGGTATTTTTTCTGCAAGGGTGTGCGCAAATTCCATATAGTCTTTTACTTCAGCTTTTCTCATTAAGCTAGGGTTTGTGGTGAAACCGCTAATCTGATCGGAGTTCTTATGTTGAAGAATTTCCTCGAGGTTAGCCCCGTCTAAAAATGTTTTAATTTTCATAATCGTAATTTACTAATAAATGCCATATCACGCCTTGCCATTCTTCTGCGTGAGGAGTAACAAGGGTATCGTCTACCACGGGAATCATGACACAAGCGTCAGAATAAGCTTTGGAGTACCCTCCTCCTCTGCTTACTATAGAATAGACTTTTGAACCTTGCTGTTTAGCGTACCGAATTGCCCGAACAAGATTTTGGGATGTAGTGTCACTCCCTCCCCCTACCGAAAGAACTAGTAAAGCGTCGTTGCTATTTAGGTAAGACCCTTGAAGCCAGTTGGCAAAACAATCCTCCCAACTCTCATCGTTAATCCGAGCGGTCAGTTCTGCTACGTTATCTGTAGGAGCGTAGGCTTCTATTCCTAAAATTTTCCTAAAATCGTTTACGCAATGAGAGGCGTTGGCAGCACTCCCTCCTACCCCTAAAATAAAGAGGCGACCTTTTTGTTTTTTTAAATCTTTAAGCCCGTCGATTAGGGCTCCCACGTCATCGACGTCTACTGTATCGCAAATCTCTTTAACTTGACTTAAGTATTTGAGGATGTAATTTTTTGTTTTATCCACTCTTCTATTCTGACTGTAGGTTCATATCCTAATAGGCGCTTAGCTTTTGATATGTCCGCCAAGGTGTTTTTAGACTCGCCGGGTCGCGCCGGAAGAAAAACGTGCTCATCGCTAATCATATTCGCAAGCTCTAAAACCGAACAATTGGAACCGCTGCCTACGTTAAAAACCTCCCCAAAAATCTGTTCGTTATCGCTTTGCATAGCTAGCATATTTGCTTGCACAACATCCTCGACGTGCGTAAAGTCTCTTCTCTGAGAGCCATCGCCAACAACAGTTAAGGCTTCCTTGTTGCGTTTCTGCTTAAGAAAAAGCCCCACGACGGGAGCATACAGCCCTTTAGTTGGCTCTCGCTCCCCGTAGATATTAAAATAACGAAAAATAACGGTTTCAAGTCCCCATAAAGTATAATACATTCGAGCTAAATCTTCAGCCGCAACCTTAGTTACAGCATAGGGATTCAGACAGTCTCTTTCCATGTCTTCTCTCAGGGGGATTTTATTTTTTAAACCATATCCTGAGGAAGTCGAAGAATACATAACCCGTTTTATTTTATGTGTTCGTGCGGCCTGTAATACGTTACAAGTCCCCACAAAGTTGGTAATACAGGCGTCTTGGGGCCTTTCAAGAGTGGGTTGGATTCTAGATTCGGCTCCCAAGTGAAAAACGTAATCGACATCTTGAAAGAGAGGTTCTATCGCCTCGTAATCAGTTATTGAGGCCTTTGTATATTGAGCATTATTGTTATGAAAAAATTTATCATTTGACTCCGCACTTTCATTATCAATAACAACAATTTCATGCCCTACTGACACCAATTTGTCTACGATGTGAGATCCGATGAAGCCGCAGCCTCCTGTAACTAAAGATTTAACCATACGCAGATTATGTAACCAAAAGGCACTTTATCAAGAATTTTTTATTCGCTTAATGAGCTCTGTGCTTGACCAATTATGATCTCGTGAGTGATAGTAGATTTGAGAGCAATATTTTTGTCCTGTCATCCAGCCTCTTGCTTTGCAATCTGAACCCAAAATTCTTATGTCCGGTTTAATTTTTTTTAAAATATTATTTAAATCTTCTTCCGAGGAGTATTCGACGATTTCGTCAACATATTTGCAGGCCTCAAGCTGCGTTCGCCTTTCTTTGGTTGTTTGTATGGGTTTATTTTTTTCAGGTCTGTCTAGGGTGGGGTTTGTTTGCAGGGCCGCGATTAAATAATCACAAATTCTTTTTGCGTCTTTCAGATAGAGGCAGTGTCCGGCATGTAGGAGGTCAAAGGTGCTGGCCGCAAAGCCTGTTATTTTGGAGTTGTTTTGTTTTCTCCAGTCGTGAGCGTTAATTGCTTTGTCATCTATGAAAAGATCAAAGTGGGGCTTCCCTTTATCTATAAGAGTGTGATAGTTGATGCCCCATGATTTTAATTGAGCTACTGTAACCCCATGCCAATCTTTACCCGAAGTCCCTCCGCGTGCGGTAAAAATGGTAATCGTGTGCCCCTCCTTGTAGAGCTTGTTGATTTGATCTACGACAGGGGAATAGAGTTGAGCTAAAGAATAGTCGCGCGGCCCCGAAGACGAAGAATAACAAATGGTTCCATCTAAATCAAAACAATATGTCATTTCTAAAAAACAATCCTTTCGAAGAAAAGTGATAAGGATAGGTCCAGTCGCTAACTGATGACTGATCCACGGGGCTCCGAGGGTCGGCAAAGTCTTCTTGGGTCTTCTGTCTTAATTTTAAAGTTAAGTCCGCGTCATAAATAAGCCCATGTTTGGCCATCAATTTAATCCAATAATTTTCAGTATTTTCATTAACGTGATGGTGTCCTGTCTGACCGGGAGACGCATATGTTAGCGCTGTGTACTTACAGCACTTGAACGTTTCTATAAAGTTCTCTACAAATTCTCCCCCAACATGCTCCACAAATTCTGAACTCCAAGCTAAGTCCCGGGGAGAATCTAATTTAAAAGGACCTTCGCAATAATCATGTACGGTAATCAAATCCGTATTTAAAGCAATTTCTTTTACTTTTCTGCTGCCCTCTACCCCAATAACATCAAGCCCCATATGATTTTTAAAAAAATCCAACGAATAACCAAACCCACACCCTATGTCTACAATACTTTTAACTTTTAACAAATCAACGAGATAGCCCCACATAATAGGGTAGTGGGTAGCGGGGTCTCCCTCTACATTACAGCCCCCTAAATCACCGTCGTTAAAAGATTTTTTAAATAAACAATTTGGGTAGAGCTTTTTGGCTCTTTCTTCTATGACGCTGATAGTTTCTTTTTTATTTGGACTACCGTCAGTAAGAGATTTATGAACCGCAATAATGTTCTGATATCCAAAAATTTCTTGAAAAATAGGGTGATCCAGAAGGGGGAGAACCCCCTTTTCTAGCAGCCGAAAAAACTCATAGTCTTTCAGTTCGTTGCGAAAGTCTCGCATAAACACCTTGCTTTCTATATTAGGGTGGTTGAACTCGTATTGCACGATCTTTAACTTCCCTGCGGCTATGGTTTCGCGTGCTCCTTGGAGGACCCCTAGCTCGTGCCCTTCTACGTCTATTTTAAGAAAATCAATTTGAGATAAATTATTCTCTTCAACGAAGCGATCTATTGTTTGCATTTCCACATCTATTTTAATGCTTTCCACACCATGCAGTTCGGTAATAACCGTTTCGTGAACAGACGCCATCTCGGACCCCTCAGGATAGTCCGCTCTTTCGAAAAGGGTGCATGGCTTATTTTCTTCCCCTAGGGCTAATTCTAGGAAGGTGCCGTCGACCCCTCTTTGTTTTAAGCGTTCAAAACTTTTTGGATGAGGCTCGAAACAATAAAGGGACGCCCGGGGAAACACAGAACTGATCATTTCTGCATAACGTCCCTCGTTTGCTCCCACATCAAAAATAACAGGGGTATCTCCGATCAAATATTTAAGATTTTCTTCAGCGAAAAAAAGCTCCCCGCTCTTAATGTGCTGCAGTTCTTCGGGCGCATCACAGCCTAGGGTGCAATTAATACCCATCAACTCCAAGCACTGGCGGTAAGTCGTGTAAACCTGATTAAGGAAGCTTGGGTCAATATGGGTATTCATATTGTATTATTTATCATTGTCTTAATTTTTTCTTTAACTGATGAAAAACTATATATATTATTATATTTCAACTGTGTTTTTGCGCAACTTTTTTTATAGGCATCATTATCGGTTGATAGGAGATGTAGGGCTTTTGTATAGTCTTCGATGGTGTTACAAAAAAATCCACACTCTTTTATTTGTTCTTCATGACCATTGTTTTGTCCGGGGCAACTAACAACGGGTTTCCCGTAAGACATTCCCTCTATTATTGCAGCGGAACACACCTCGCCATCAAGTCGACTGTGTGCATAAACATCAATACTGTCTAAAAAATTATGTATTTCTAGGGCATCAGAGCAAAAGTCTACAAAGATGATTTTTTTTTGTTTAGCTGGGGGCAGATCTTTTGCAAACTCTCTGTAAAGATTACTGCCGCCCATTATCACCATATAACTGTTGTCTTGCGGAAGTGCTGAGAAAGCAGATAAACATACTGGATGAAAAATATGAGGATCATCTCGTTGGTGCATCCCAAAAACAAATGCGTCTTGAGGGATGTTGTGTTTTTCTCTAAAGTTTGTAGGGTAAGTTTCAGGATTTTTAACAATAGGAGGGATTATTTCAAGCTTACTTTTCTCCCCACCGTTTTTGAGCCACCTTTGGGCTTGCCAGTTACAAATTAATATTGATTTAACTATGTTCCCCTTGTTGAATACGTGGTCGCCATGGACCGTGTGTACAATCTTGATATTGTTTAATTCGGTATAAGGATATTCGGGCTCTCCGTTTCCACCTGTAATTAGCAAATCATATTTTGATTCGTCAAAAACATCAAAAAAATTGCTCTCATGCCATGTATTGTGGACCCTGTAGCCTACTTCTACTTTTATGGTTTTAATACCATAGTCTTCTACTATTTTTTTTCTTAAACTATCGTTTGGGGGGTGAACCCAGCTCGTGTTTTTGATGGGCGCGGCGTTGGTGTAATAGTAATCTACTTCGTATCCTTCGTCTTTGAGCATCATCGCAAAAGACTGAAGGTACTTCTCGATCCCTCCAGAGGCGAGTCCCGCAAATTTACAGAAAGCTACCTTGGGTTTTAGGTTCACCTTCTCTGTCCTTCGTCTAAAGTGGAATAATAGGTACCGTCTTTGGACCCCTGTGTAACAAGAGGGGGGGTCCACCAATACACATTGAGGTCAAGTTTATAAAACTGGTAAGCCATTTCCCAATCACTTACGAGATTAAAAGGTACGGCCCCTTGGTATACTTGGGTAGCAGCTTGAGGCTTAATAAGGTAAGCCTCCGCACAATTGGTGGCAGGGTGGGGCGCCTTAAAGATGCTAGGAGAACCCAGAGAATCCGAGGTAAAAACAGGCTGTTCCCCTTCAAGCTTGTGGTTAATGAACCATTCCCCACAGCCGGTCCCCATGAGAATAACATCCCAATCTTTTGGGGTCTTGCTTAAGAAAAAATTAAATGACTCGGCAAAATTATCCTCTAACAGTGCATCGTCTTCAAGAATTAACCCGTGATTGGGGCATTCCCTCCCTACCTTCCCTATGGCTTCTATATGTTTAATAGTACAAGAGAGCTCTGCATTATTTAAGCGTCGATAAGTGTGAATGTTTGGGTCCCACAAGGGAGCAATTTTGTTATCGTGAGCCTCTTGTCTCGTATCGTAGTAGCCTGAAATAAGCTCCGAACTTAGGTTCTCCTTGTCAAATTCCTCTATATAAAAATGTTCATTATCAAGTGTACTCATCTGGGAGTCCATTTTTTCCTTGCGTTTTTTTAACGGCGTATAATGGATGATGAAAATTTTATCCGTGTTTAGTCTCATGGAGGTTTTTAACGATGCTCTCTATAATTCTCTGCAGTGGGTACTTAATTTTCCAGTCGGGATAGTGAGATCTAAATTTTGAAAGATCCGATATGTACCACACATGATCCCCGCTGCGGTTTTGGGGCAATATAGAATAATTAGTATAAGAGGTACCTGCTATTTGGTTAGTATGGGTAATGGCCTCTAATACTGAAATAGAGTTTTGGCGCCCTCCTCCCACGTTGTAAACCTCCCCTTGGCGAGGGGACTGGTGGAAGTGCCAAAACATATCAATGAGGTCGTGCGAATCAATGTTATCTCGAACCTGTTTTCCTTTGTACCCAAAAACCTTATAAGGCTTGTTTTGCACAACGCATTTAATCAAATAAGCTAAAAATCCATGAAGCTCTACGCCCGAGTGATTGGGTCCAGTCAAACACCCTCCCCGAAAAATCCCAACATTCATTCCAAAATAACGCCCGTATTCTTGACACATAACATCAGCCGCCACCTTCGATGCTCCAAAAACAGAGTGCTTTGATTGGTCTATTGGCATTGTTTCGTCTATTCGTGCCACCGGAAGAATGATCGAGGAGGGGTAAGCGGGCTCAACGAAATAGCCTTGGTAGCGAGTGTCCTCCTCTTTGATAGTCAAATTTTTGTATCCTTTATCGCTTTCTTTTGTTTCGTAGGAACGATTAGGTCTGTCTCCATAAACTTTGTTGGTAGACGTAAAAATGAAGGTGGCGTCTTTATTGTAGAGGCGAGTTAGCTCCAGTAAATTTAACGTACCTGTTGCGTTAATTGAAAAATCAGTCAAAGGTTCTTTGGCCGCCCAGTCGTGAGATGGTTGAGCGGCCGTGTGAATAATCAAATCAAAACAATTGTTTTTAAAAATCTCCTCTACCTTTTCGTAGTCTCTTATGTCGATATTAAAATGCTCGTATTGAGATGCCAGCTTTCCTTTGAGGGCTGTGAGGTTATCTTGATTAGACCCTTCGGCACCAAAAAAATAAGACCTCATATCATTGTCGATACCGTATATCTTATAACCTTTTTGATAAAAAAAGTAAGCAGCTTGGCTTCCTATTAAGCCAGAAGACCCTGTAATTAACGCTTTCAAAATTTGAATAGCTCCTTGATTTTGGACTTTAAGTTTTCTAGGTCCGAGCGTTGGGGGTTGACATGGAAAAGGGGTTCGTTAATTATTTTAGTATAAAGATTATCGTTTTGATCTATTTCAATTACATGTTTTACAAAATCATCCATGGAGTCATAGTTGTTCAAATTAAGAAAACTTTTTGTATTAAAGTCTTCAGAGACTTTTTCGTCAGCGTAATACAAAGGAAGGGTCCCGGAACACTTGGCGTGAATCAGCTTTTCGGTATAATAACCTCCCGTGGGGGCTACTGAATTTTCAAAACAAATAGAAAACTTATAATGAGAAAATGTTTCATATTTTTTAGACTCCCCGTAAAACCAATTGCCAAAAGGCTTTCCAAAACACTGAACTTTCTTATAGGGACTCAGCGCCTCAACACAGTCCACTCTGTTAGAAAATAAATTATTATTTACCAGAACACAAAACTCTGTTTTCGCGGTATCTATATATTCGTTTCGGTCTATCTTGTTTAAGGGTAAAATAAATTCAGGGTTAATGTATCCCTTCTTATTGTACCAATCAAATTGCAAAAACCACAAAGGTAATCTAATGTTTCTGCTGTTATAATCCTCAAAGTCAAAAGAAAGCGAATATGTGCATTCGTCAAAATTAGGACGTTCGTTTTCTCCTGTATAAAATATTTTTATAATATTGTCTTTATTAAAGCGCCGATGCTCTTGGCCGTAAGGCCCAAAAAATAAAATGTCAGCGGCGTCGGGATCGGTAACAGTAATGTTTCCGTAAATATCTTCGAACAAATCTTTAAAAAAATTATTAGAAGGTTGAAAATCCAACCAAAAATCACAAAACGATATTTTTAATGAACTATCCATATCTTTTATCTAAAAGGAGTAATCAAACTCTTCGCAATCCGCTGCGAAAGCCTCCTCAACAGCTTTGCGAGCCCCCTCTGTGTAGTGTTTTGAATATTTTTTTTGACTTTTGTTTTTATTATTTTGATCGTGACTTAAGGGGATGGGAGGAATACCCACGCGCTCCAAGACTTGATTAAAAGACTCGCTGAGGTTTTCGAATTTAATGAAGTGATTAATCAAGGAATAATGGTCTGCATCTTTATAGCTGATGCCTTGAGAAAAGCCTTCTTTCTCTGAATTCCACGAAGGATACTCAATAGCTTTCGCCTTGTAGGCTTTGTGTAAGTAGGCGATCGTTTTTCGGGCTCTTTCTTCTGTAAAGTTGTTTTCAGTTGCAAAAAATTGGCGCCTCTGCTCTCCGACCAAATCAGGAGAGGGAGAATGTTTTATACATTCAGGGTCATGACAGACCTGAAGAACTTCATCGTAAAGGCATTTTGTCTTCGAGGAATCGTTGGTACAATTTTTAAGAAAAACTGCCAGAACCCAATCCCAAGGGTTTCGCGTAACAGCCACACTGACATAGGAATCCATCTCTTGTTCGTTAAAAAACTCGAGTTGCGAAGCTTCTTGCCGAAAGTGATAAGGGGAAATGTGTTTGCTAACAACGAGCCCTTGCGGATCCTCTTCGATTTTGGCGACCAATCCTTCGTAATCAGTCGCAAGTCCAAAGGGCTTAGGATCGTTGAGAAAATGCTTAAAATTTGGTTCGTATTTATTTTTAATAAAAGGGTCGTCGTGGTAGCGCAGTAGGGTTTTTTGAATAGACGAGGTGCCGCAATTTCCAATGGGGCAAAAGAAGGATAATTTATAGCGGTGAGAAAGAATCATAACCAATCAAAGGGCTTTCATGAAGGTGTGTTCGGTGAGAGAGTCGTAGAGCTGTGGGGAGGCATTTTTTTTAATAGTACGCAATAATATTTCTATTAAAGTAATAAAGTCCTTCTCATCCTTGTAGTGATTCATATCATCAATTAATATAGAATGATCTTCAAAATCAAGGTTGCAGGCGGCAATAGCGGCCAGCTCTTTAGGGAGATAGCTGCCCATTTTTTCTCCAATATGGAGGCCCCCGGACCAATGGGCGTCTAGCCATAAAAAAAGGGGTCTGCTAGCCGCAATATATTGATCTTGTTTTCCTACAGGGTAGCCTAGTTTTTTAAAAAGCTTGGGCAACTCTTCGCAAGAGGACCCTGTGATAATTTCCACGGGGTCATCTTTAAAGGCAAGCGCAGCTCGCTCAGATAACGTTGGGTTGAGCTCTATAGAATAAACCTTGGTAAATCCCGCCTCAAGGGCAGCTGAGACCCCGTCCCCGTTGCCCGTTCCTGTTTCTATGAATATATTTTGATTGTCTTTTTTAAACTTAACCAAATCTTGAGAAAAGGCATTGCGCCAAGCTTCCCTATTCTTCGCGACATTTTCTCGTGTCAACTCAAATCTTATGTTATTATGAACAAACTCTCCGTGTTCGCGAGCGTAATTGAATAGCTGTGTAGCCTCTTCGTTGCTACATTGAGCTATTTCTTTTATTTTTTCTATAATTGCCTGTGTGGAAAACGTAACGATTTGTGCCGCTGTTTCTTTGGCCCCCGATGGCTCAGGGGAATTTGGAGGCGTGGATTTCATTTTTTCACATTAAAATAGACTGGATCCCATGTTTGTCCTCCAGCGAAATGGCGTACTATAGTATCTTCTTTTTTGCTTTTGACTATATTATATTTTTGGAGAGCTTGGCTGACGGGGTCGGCTGCCTCTTCAGCTAGTAACGTGGTATCCCATTCGGGCCCTCGTATTTCAACATGTTTATCCAAATCCTCTAAACTGTAACAAAGATCAGGGGAAACTGTAGAATGAAAACCGTAGTTAGGCATGTCAAAAAAGGAAACCCAACTATGAGGGAGGATTCCACTTAATGTGTACCACGCCGCCTGTTCTCGAAAATTTTGCCAGTGATCGGTGTCTTTTAGTTTTTGATAAAGGTCTTCACTGAGAATGCGGTTGATTAGGTCGATGCTCCACTCGTTAACTGTAATGCTGTAATTACCCATACAGTGTGTATTGCCGTTATCTATAGCGTAAGAAAAGCTTTTTTCTGTCTGATAGGGCTTATCATCTTTGACAATAACCATGTCAGCATCAAAATGAGTCACAATATCCCCCTCTTTAACGCGCCCACTTTTAATCCACTCTTGAACAATGGTAAATTTCCACCATGTTGGATTATCTCGAAGCAGCTCTAGAGGCTCCTCGTTCCCTATAACCACATACTCAAACCCGTGCTTGTCGCAATACTTTTGGTTGATAGGGCTAATATGGTTGTCAAAAATTTCTTGTTTTTCGTTTTTGTATCTAGCTATTACTAAAAAATATTTATTCATCTGTATGTATAGTCCACTATGTTTTTGATTTCTTTCGGAAAATTTTTTTTAGTTACCAATTATTTCCATTGTTGTTTTAAAAGATCCCTCTATAGAGCAGTTTTTATTGAACCATTTGATGCAATTATACGACATTTCTTGCCATTTTTCCTTGCTTGTGGCCGCTATTTTCTCCTTAACTTCGCGTGGGTGGCGCCCATATAGGTAATGGACATTTTCTTGAAGGGGATTGTGATAATCATTAAAAGTATTCCATGTAAAAATGGGCACCACGCCATTTGCCATGTATTCTATGTCTCGTTGGCATTTGGGCCCATAACCCTCCAACGAAAGTCCAAAGCGCGCTCTACGAATTAATTTTAAAAATTCTAAATTAGAATATTTGTGCGGTTGCTTCGAAAAGAGGTTTACAGAGAAATCAAAATGATCTACGGCTAATCTCCAGTCAAATTTAGTTCTATTAACATATTGAATTGGGTTTTCTGCCGCCCCAACAAACATGGAATGATGGTCTCTTTCGTCATAAGACAGTACCCCTTCTTTTAATAGTTCTGTAACCACACGAATATGGCGCGGCCAATATATCCACGGTTTTCCTGAGGGGTGTTGAGCGTTGGCGAAGAGAGCTATATCATGTTCGATATCCCAAGTGGGAGCAAGTGGGATATCTTCTACGCGGTCATATTCATGTAATAATACCGTAGGTTTTTCTTCACGCAGCGCCCATGAAAACTTGTTTGAGGAGGGCGATGTTTCGCAATAACCTTTCTCTTGCCAAAGGTCAGCAAGCTCTTGAAAGCTGTCCCGCCATGAAACCTGTCCTTTTAAAATTTTCACGGATTAAATTGCTCTAGCCTTTCAATTTCGTAAAAAACTAAATCGTCTCCCTTCTGTTTTCTTCTACTAAAGATATCTTTTACGGATGCCTTGAATGCTTGTTGATCAAAAGCGTGATTATTGTCCCTAAAATAATGAAAATGAAAATTTATTAAAGGGTTGTTTAACATTCTTAAGTCTTTGTTTTTCAGGCCGATAGAGTCCCATCTTGTTTGAGCGTTAGGGCCTAAAAACTTCCACCATCCAACGTTGTAATTAATAGGAAGTGTTATGGTGGTATACAGCTCTGTAGTTATTTCAAGTGGTTTTTGCTCATAGTAAAGCCCCAGTTGCTTGTGGCGTAAAAACAAATCTTCCCATGTTGCAAGAAAATCTAGGTTTGAAATTAAAACGAACCCGCAGTTATAATACCCAACTGTTTTCTCATCCGCAAAACCGTCGGAGTGATGGGGGCTAACTGCTGCGTCTATGAGTTTCTTATCAATCAATTCTAAAAGCCCGGGCTCCATAGGATTAAAGAAGATATGATCAACATCACACCAAAAAATAAAATTAGAATCTTTAAAAGCTTCTTTTGCGACAGTGAACTTTGCTTTAATGATCTCAATAAAATCAGCCTGTTGTTGAGGTGACTGTGACACATGGTCTGCGTTTTCTGTTTTTATCAACTTAAAACACTTAACATCCTTGAAATTTTCATGAAGGTAGTCATAACAAAAATCATCAACAGCCAAGTAAAATTCCACAAAGTGATGCTGTTCAATAGTTTTCTTCATTAAAAGAAAATCTTTGAGGCAGCTTTTAGTAACGGCTGATACGGTGCTTAGTTTCATGATGATTGTTTTATTTCGTGGGGAGATTTGTAGTTAGGCTCGTATTTTCTTCTCATTTCATTAACTTCGTTGACCATTTCCTTGAGGGTGGCGGGGTCACTCGACCTTCCCGTTGGATTATGATAGTAGACGCCCACTATATTGTCAATTTTTTTCATTTTAGATCCTGCTTTGGCGGCTTTGAGCCATAAATCGGCATCTGAGGCCGTTTTATATTCTTCGTCAAAATAACCAAAGCTATCATGGATAGTTCTACGCCACATAGGCATACAGTGCGGATTGTTATTTCTCAGAAGGTCTGTCCAATCGTGGGTTTCGTTGCAAATATACAACTCCTTAGATTGAAGAACACTCCAATCTTCGTTAGGGGTGGTACTAACAATAGTATCTCCGTAAACCAAATCAATATCAGGGTTTAAAACCAAAGAATCTCTCATGACCTCCAAAGACCATGGTGATTTCCTGTCATCAATATTCCAATTGGTTAATAAATCGCTCTTTGTATGTCTGATGCAAGCGTTCCATGCGGGATAGAGCCCGGGGTCTTTTTCTAGCCTTAGGTAGGTGATATTGGGATATTTAGCATAGCTAGTTATAACTTCTACTTCATTGTCAGGAGAAGCGCAATCCAACATAAAAAAATTCACCTCTTTAAAAATGGTTTGGCACAGCATGTCTTCCATATACCCTTCAACAAACTCCCCTCCCTTAAATATTGGGCAGTAGCAAGTTACGCTAGGATATTTGCTTGACATATTGAATATTTTAAGCTAAAATGATTCTATGATTAGAGTACTAGAAAATCAAGACAAAAAACTCTATTACGTCTCTAGCAGTGACTGGGAGTCGGTTGTGTTAGCAAAAGATGCAATTGAGGCTGCCGGGGAAGCTTTCGAGGAAGCTTTCGACGTATTTGGAGATAATTTAAATCTAAGTTCCTGCGTGAAGGTAATTAATTGTTCTGGGCTACAACAGAAACACCTAATAGAAACAGATCAAGTAGAATTCGACATGTTTTATGTTCCCTCCGTATTGGCAGACATAGGAAAACATAAGCTTTCTAAACAATTAGACGAAATAATTCAAAAAATGGAAAAAAAGCTTGACATGAGGTAAATCCTGTATTATATTAATAACTATGGAAGTTTACATTAAGCAGAATCCGGAAGAGCCTTCGATTAAACGGCCCGAATACGAAGGGGACGCTGGATATGATCTATTCGCACGAGAAAACCCTAAGGTATCAGGTGAACCTATAGGCAAAAACCAAACGTTACAGGCAACTTATAAGAGTATCGATTACATAGAGTATGACACCAAATTAACCGTTGCCCCTATAGATGACATCTCATTTTATTCGATGGTTTACCCGAGAAGCAGCGTTTCAAAATACAACTTAGCCCTAGCTAATTCAGTTGGAATTGTTGACTCTGGCTTTAGAGATACTATCAAGGTAAGATTTAGGTATATCATGCAACCTGACGACCTTATTCTAAAAGACGGGAAGATTCAAGGAATGAAAATTAATATCAAGAAAATTTATCAAAAAGGAGATAAAATAGCCCAGCTAATCTGGTGCATGCACAACCATCCGTTCTTGAATTTCTCTGACACCGTCCCCCCCTCTCAAAGAGCCTTGGGAGGATTTGGAAGCACCGGGAGATAATGCTTTGTTCTCATCAATTAATCGGGATTATCGGTTTTGCGCGTACCGGAAAGGATGCCATGGCCTCTATTCTCAGTGAACTTATGCAAGAAAAAGGCGACCTATGTAAAATAACGTCTTTTGCGTACTACCTTAAAAAAGATGTGGACTCTTTTCTACAATCGCGCCTTAACATTAGCGCGTTTACAGAAGACCCAAAAGAAAAAGAGATTATTCGCCCCCTCTTAGTATGTTGGGGAACCCAAATAATCCGAAATAAAATAGATAGTGAGTATTGGATCCGAAAAATGCACAACGTGCGCGTTATACATAGGTCCCAAGGGATAAAAACCATCATACCTGACGTCAGATTCGAAAACGAAGTAAAATGGATTCACTCCCTAGGGGGTGCAACTATCTACATAGAAAGAAAGGGTGTGGGGCCTATTAACGATGACGAGGAAAAACACACAAAAAAATTAAAAAAAATGTGTAAATTTTCTTTTTTTTGGGATAATCTACAGGACTTTGATCACACTGGGCCCGAGGAAGTTAAAAAATTTTTAAATGATACACAAGCAAACAGACGTAGAACTAACTGCTAACCTAAAAAACGACATTGAAGCGGAAGCCTCCCTTCAAGAGTTGGTCGATAGACATTCTGGAATTTTTTTAAACATTGTTAACAATTATGTCCCTAATAATTCCCCTACATGTCACAAGCAAGATATTATCGACGAAATACAATACTACATTTATAACGCAGGCCTTAAATATGACGAAAACAGAGGCGCTAAATTTAGTACCTTTCTGGGAAATGAAGCAAAATGGTTATGCTTAAACCAACACCATAAAAACAAAAAATATCTATTAGCAGCGTCCCCCCAAAGTGAATTTGCATTTGGAAATACTGCTGCCGAGGAAAAAGGAGAACACAACCCCTATATCAGCGAATCTCTTTTGTGTAAAATTTTTGAGATCATTGAAAAACACCCAGACGAGAGAGTACGGCGTATTTTTAAAATAAGATATGTGGATCCCGAATTCAACAAACTTACCCCGTGGCAAAAAGTTGGAAAAGAATTAAAAATGAGCATTCAAGGGTGTATCAACATCCATAACTCTGCAATAAAAATTATCAGAAAAACCTTAAAAGAAAATGAACTTGATAGCCGATATTCCTATTAATAACCTCTCTTTTGGAAACGTTGGCGTAAATATCTTACGGGAACTTTTTAAGCGCAAAATAAAAGTTAGCCTTTTTCCTCGAGGCGACCAACGTGATTTAAGCGCCTTTAATAAACTTCCAGAAGACTTTAAAAAATGGATAGAACAATGTAGTGAATATAAACTTCACAACCTAGACAAAGACACTCCCACTCTCACCCTTTGGCATCTTAACGGAGCGCACAGAAGGGTATCGGCCAAGCAATTTTTGTTAACTTTTTATGAGCTTGAAACCCCAACTTTTATAGAAAAAAATATAGTCAATTTTCAAGATCACACTTTTTTAACCACCCCCGTAGCAGTTAATTCTTTCAAACAAATAGGATGTGAGAATGTATCCTTTCTTCCTATCGGCTTTGATCCCGATTTTGTCACCCATCAAAACGACAAAAAAAGCGTAGAAGACAAAATACACTTTGTGCTGATGGGTAAATATGAAAAGCGCAAACACACAAAAGAAATTGTCCAAACATGGCTAAAAAAATATGGTAACGACAATAGATATCTCCTAACGTGCTGTATCACTAACCCATTCCTCAAAGGAGAGCAAATGACAGCCCTTCTAACCCAGCTGGTAGACGGAAAACAATACAGCAACATCAATTTTCTCCCTCATCTTAAAACAAACACCGAGGTCAACCACCTCTTAAACTCCGCCGATATTGACTTAACTGGCTTAAGCGGAGCTGAAGGGTGGAACCTGCCATCCTTCAATGCGACAGCCTTAGGAAAATGGTCTATCGTCTCTAATCATACCGGCCACCAATCATGGGCGACAGATCAAAATTGCGTACTTTTACCAGCCGATAAAAAAGAAGACATTTATGACAACCTGTTTTTCCAGAAAGGAACATCATTTAACCAAGGCTCCATGTATTCTTTTAATGAGGATCAAATGGTAGCTGCCATGGAAAAAGTCCTAGAACTAAGCGCAACCAAAAACACAGAAGGCTTAAAACTCCAAAAAGAATTTACCTACGAACGAACTGTAGATGAAATATTAAAAGTAATTAATAAATAAAATGGCAAAAATAAAACAAGGTAAAATTATAGCTGTTAATAATAAAGGCAAAAAATTTGGGGCTAACGATCAATATTACGCCATATGGGTTGAAGACAGCAATAAAAAAGAGCTGTGCCTCTTGTTTACAGAACATCAACTCACAATAGCGAAAGAAAGAGCAAACAAAAACCCAGAAGATATTCCTAAGAAAGGATTTTGGGCCAACCTGTTTGATTGATGTACTAATATCGCGCACGTGACCCACTGTGACACGATGTCCCTACCAACCCTCTCGCAAAAAAAATGTGACGCGCCTTTTTGTCCCAAATACGCTCAAACCTTAATAAAAAAGCCTTTTTAATATTGGCACGCTAACTGCTTATAATAGAGATATGATAAATACAAGAAGTAATTTTGGGCTTGCAAAATGGCTGGAAGACTTAACTACAGATATTATGGATACAGAGTTTTATCCCCATGTGTGGAGTCATTGCGATAGCCGCAGTGCCCACCTATCAAAAGAAGACGACAAGTACCTCTTAGAAGTACATGTGCCGGGCCACAATAAGAAAAGCCTCGAAATCAAAATCTTAGACGGTGTTATGAGAGTGTTGTCTAAAAAGGACGACAAAAAAGAACTATGTCAAACCACCCTTGATAAAAGCGTGGATGTAGACAAAATAAAAGCCCGAACCGAAGACGGCATTCTTTACATAACACTGCCTAGAAGCAAGAAATCCTCTGGAAAAGTCGTAGAGGTTGTGTAATATATTACACAATGCCTAGCAGGGATTGCGCACTCTGCTGAGCGCTTCAATATGTTCTATAACTTTATACACGAGACCACGGGAGAAACCAAAGAAGTAGAAATGCCCATGGCCGACTATAAACCCTACAAAGGTGAAAATGGAGAAGATGAGGCATGGCGGCGCGTTTATGATGCCCCACAAGTCAACATAGGAAACTATGTCGCCAAAAAGGTGGACGCATGGGACAATAAGCAATTTGTAGAGCGCACGGGCAAAATGAAGGGCACCGTGGGGGACCTTCATGATTATTCGGCCCAGCTAAGCGAACAAAGAGCGAAAGAGTCTATTACGGGCGAAGATCCGGTAAAGCGCAAACATTTCAATAAATATAAAAAAGCCACAGGAAAAAAACACGTAGCTGACCAGCCTAAAGTAATTGAAACAAAAAATGTAAAGATAGAACTTTAAGTTACACTTGAAGTATTACTTCTAGCTTCCCCTAGCTCATTAAAAACAACAACATAATAATTTCCTGTAGCAGAAGTAGTGTAAGTACGCTGGTTGCTCCCTATAGCTGCTAATGGCTCTAAAGAGTACCACTGATATTTAAACCCATCAGCATTGTAAACACTGGTATCAGTGGAAGTTCTCCCTGTAGCCTGTACCGACAAAGTAACAGGGTTGCTGGCGGCACTTACAGGCTGATTGACAATCAAAGGGGGTGTTGATATTTTAAGACCGCTAACATCCGACATCGAAAAACCAAAAGACGCCGTGATTGATGCGTTGTCCCCTAGGGTGTCATTTAATCCTTGGCTATCCAACTGGGCGTTTTCCACCACCATCTGCAATCCGGTTTGCCCACTGCAGTTATCTTTAATGTTAAACGTAAAGTTATAATTATGCTCCCCCGATATAAATTCATTTAAATTACCGCTTGTAAACTCTGTTGCCAACGCAGAAAAACTTAAAGTACCTAAAATAGGTAAAATAGCACGCTTACCATAGGGGTACATGGACCCAAGCCCATACAGATCGGTCCTATCAATACTAAAACCTACATCCATCGACTCAATAGTCGCGCTTCGAACTGGGGAAGAGCCCGTAAACTCTATTCCCGGTTCTTTCACATCGGCTAAAATTAATTCTATGTCTCCCGCAGCAAAAGCCGCATGAATGTTTCCGTCTCGATTTGTTGTATTTTGAAAAACAGAAGGGGTAATTTTATATTTTTTATTTAATACGGGTTCGCCGGGACCTGTTTTAGTTGTGTCGATAGCAGGGATAGTCTCCCCGTTGGTGGCATCATTATACTGATTCATCACAACATTATAAGCGCTTAAACGTGTCGTTACCGCAAGAGGGGATCCGACTCCAGCAGACAAAGAATAAGAATCTAAAAAAACATTACCCAAAGCCATAACATTAAATTTATTTTTAAAATTTGTGACTTTATTAGGAGAGTCATTATCTCCTGTCCCCATTAAAATATAATAATTTCTATCTTGGTTTTCTTTTTTTACATACTTTAAAGCAGTACTATCTTCTCCGTTGACATTTAAGCCCATTATTGCCTCATTTGTGCCATTAGAGTAAAGATACTCAACATTTAACCCTATATCAGCATTTTTTACTTGAACCTGACCAACATAATCAGCACTGCCAATCTGTTTAAACCTCTCGCGCGCAAAAGCAAAGTCAATAGAAGCTGACTGCACCCTTTTTAGGCCTGTCAGATTTTTAGTATTATCTGAATTACCGGGTGGCTGTGAAACAGCGATTGCGCTTTGACCATAGGTTATTCTGTTAGTTGCCATTATTTTCCAAATCTATTTTTGAAATAGTTGTAGTTTTGGTTGATTTCGCCAGCGGACAAGACGGTATCGTATATCATAACGTTTGCTATCTGACCGTCAAACTCAAGCCCTGTGCCCGGAGTTTGAGCGCCTATATAACCAGTGGTAACGCTACCATAATCTATGTTTCCAGTAGCAGTACCAGACGCCCACACAATACCATCGACATATATTATTTGTTCGCTCATGCTATCTGTGACTACCACATAGTACCAAGTATTCGTACTCAAGACATTTTGTGACCAAATGGTACGGACATCTGACCCTGTCCCCACATACCAACCTAACGTATTAGGACCGCCAGTATTAATTCTTAGTATATAACCATTGTTATAATTAGTGCCATTGTCAGTAGAGACGATCCAATCGTCACTAATAACATCAAAGCTAACCCACACAGCAACCGTGATAGCAGTGGTCGATACATTCATGCGGCTACTGCCGATACTAATGCGATCATCACTACCATCAAAATCATAGCACTTTGGCCATTCAGTACTGCTTGCCCCTACTTGCGTAACATTAGTAACAACGCCTCCAGTACCACTATTAATACCAACACCCATATCAAACCATGTTGATGCACCAAAATTTCTATATTGGTGCGCATCCAAAAACACTTTTGCATTCCTCGGCTGTGCAATCTTTGGTATACCGTTTATTCTTTCGCGCATTGCCAAATAGTTTGTTTGACGCTCCTTGGAGGTGAGCGCCTTCTGATACAAACGCAAAAAGGCCAGTTCGCCACAAAAACCCTGACTCGTGCCTAAAAACGACAAGGAGTTTGTCGCATCTGCTTCCGGCACTTCCCAGTCTGTAAACTGCTTGACTTGAACGTTGTTTTTATAAAAAGTAGCAATAGAGTTTTGGCCCGAGCCATTAAGAAAAGTAATACACCAATGCGCCCATTCTCCCGCTACCGTATTGTCCGCAGCATCAACCCTTCCTCCACTGAAGGTATCCGTACCGCCTGCATGGTTCACTCTAAAATACGGTTGGCCCCAATTACTACCCCCATAACGCAGGATAAAACCGTCGCTTTGATAATTTTCATTATTCACAACGTTATAGTTAGTCCCACTTGCTCCCGCTTGGCTGGTGTCGTGATAAATCGCCGCTGCCGCCCACTCAATGGAAAAGCCTTCCTTAGCGGCAATATTTGAAATAGCAGCCGGTGTAGTATAATTAACATATCGATCCGAGTTGTTTTGCAGGAATATTCCCCGGGCCGCATTAACAGAAGGAGACATCCATGTATGAGTTGTGCTTGCTGTCGAATTGGTAGCATTTGAGGTCAAGTCAAGAGGCCATCTTTGAAAGCTTGTATCATAACTCACCATAAGGGGAATGTCCCATTTTCTTGACAGATAAAATTCCACCATTTGGCGTTCTTTTATTGTAAGAGCTTTGTTGAATAAAATAATTTCACAAACATTGAACTTGCAATAACTACTACTACCACCATGTTGGCGACCAATATAAGCAGTATCAGTAGTAGTAAAATTAGAAGTATTAATGCTGGACGTTTTATAATTAGCCCTATATCCATCAAAAAACTGATGAATATTGGCTGCTCCACCTACCCCATTAGCATCTTTTTCCCAAATACCAACGTGGACATGGTATCCAGTAGTGTCTGTATAAAATGATTCCGTCTCATTTCCGGTTGTATTATCTCCATACAACCTCCAATCCATACTGTTACCACCGCTGGTCCCAACTCCCATATAATTTTGAGTGGTACCAGAGCTTACATTGCCAAAATAAAAATTACCAGCAGCATTATCAAACTCTACCTGACGACAAACCATAAAAAAAGCAACGCCGCCATTGGCACCTAGAGTTATACCAGCGGTATTAACCTCCAAAGAGTTATCGGTTCCATCAAACTCAATAGCACCCTTTCCATTTACGGCGGTAGCATTATAAGTAGGCTGGTAGGAGCTGGTAGATTGAGCCGCATTATAAGCGCTACTGCTTTTATCAACCCAACTACTTACCGCATTGCTGGAATGGGTAATGCTACTTGGATCGTCCGCGTCTAGCCACAAAACACACTGACCAATTTGAGTTGGCTTTTTGATAGCATTGTACCCCTTGAATCCCTGTGTACCATCGATACACAAGACCAAGTCTTTGGTTACAGTTTGTGGACTATAATTTTGGGACATTACATGGGCATTCCGGTTAGCGTCCAATCAGGACCACTTAAAACATTGAGCATGTCTGGATGATCGAACTCATAACCTGAAGCGCTCCAACTATTTGTTGTAGCCGACACAAGTCCGTCGGTACCATTAGTTCCAATAACTATAGTTGGTTCGCTCGAATAATCCCATCCACCACTCACAAGAGTGACAGAGCTAAGAGCCCCACTCATCTGAACAGAAGAGGTCACAATTCCACCAGTACCATTAACTTCGCCCGCGGAAACAATAGCTATTTCTGGAGCACTAACATAATTCTCTCCTTGATCAAGAATCATAGCAAAGTCAATAACCCCGCTTGTTTGGCTAAAAGTGCCTGAAAATCCAGTGCCTCCTCCACCTACCGCAGTAAGAGCACCATCCGCATAATAGCCAGACCCGCCGCTTACAACGTTAAGGGCATCCACCCAGCCACCAGAAGCTGCAGTGAGAAAAGTTCCCGCAAACCCATTTCCTCCACCGCCTACGGCAGTGAGGGTGCCGCTATAACCATAGGCTGATCCGCCGCTTACGATATCTAAAGAAGTCACTCTACCACCTGAAGCTTCAACCTCCAAAGCCAAATGAAAACAATCAGGTTGCCCCGTTACTTGACCTGAAGCAGCAAAAAATCCAGACCCAAGAATGTTATCCGCATAAAGAGGATAATAACCTGTGCCTGTTATTGCAGGCTCTGTAGGCTCGCCCGGGTTAGCAGAAGCAAATATCTCACCACCGCTGCCATCAACATTGTCAATAATTACAGCTGGATTAGTGGTATAATATTCTCCACTATTAGTGATGTGAACAGAATCAATAACTCCGCTGTCTTGAGTGAAGGTTCCGGCAAAACCGTTACCTCCTCCACCCGTGGCAGTAAGGTTACCGTCAGCACTGTAGCCAAATCCACCATTCATAATCGACAGATTCTCTATCCAACCTCCTCCTGTTTGACCACCCTTGCTCCATTCCAGAAAAGCGCCACTTCCAGTGACTTCATAATCATACTTATAAGTATCATATGTGCCGCTTTGAACCGCTGTCTCGGGATATTGCTCTTCACTCTGCCACGTCGGCTGATCAGCGGGGCTATCTTGATGCCACCCGCTAAAAACGCTTATCTGCGGCTCTTCGCCTGAATGTTGAGGGTATACTGTTACATTATATTTAACAAATGTCTCTGTACCGGGGGTTGGAGCTACGTTGTAACGACACGTAGCTGGCGATGTTTCCATTACTTGGTTAAAATTTACTCCCGTGGCCGCATCGCCGCTCGTCAGGAATATCCACCTTCTGTTGGGATATCTATTATGTGCCATAATATATTATATTTTATTAAATTTACACGTTATTTATACTTTAAATCTGCTTCTTAGGGTATTAAAATTTTGTTTTATCTGTGTGGCGGTTAAAGCTACCTTCCAAATCGTCGCCTTTCCCATTTGTCCTCCAAAAAATCTTCTTTTTGACTCACTACTACCGTCACTATCGCATCCTATAAATGTATTAAAATCATTATTCATAATAGCGCTTGGAGATGTTTGCGAACCATCTTCCACCCCGTTTAAATATAGTTTCATAGCGCTGGTAGTCCATGTTGCCGCAACATGATACCACCGATTATCAGTCAAAGCGGTAGCTCCCGCACACCGATTATAACCGGTTCCGTTAGAAGAAATAAGCCAATCAATTTTACGAGAAGTCCACTGGCTCATAAACAAAAGCCACGCATAATTAGAATAAGCATTGTCCCCCCACGAGGACATAAAAGAATCGTTTGCTGCAAAATTTGAACTATAAACCCATGTTGCTACTGTTAAACCGGGTAAGCCGTTGTAATTTATATTGCCTAAATCAATAATATCATCCGTTCCATCAAAATCCCAAACAGCACTACCAATAGGCTCAATTACTTGCCCTCTGCGAGCGGTTTTAACGTCTGTCATATCGGTGGTGGCAAAATTGCCAGCATTATTGCTACCACTTAAATCCACAACCGGCCCATCATTGCTACGTCTTGTTGGAGGGGTAAACGCACCTGTCCAAAGGGCGGTTCCTTTTGTTACACGAAACTCATCTATATAGCCATTCCAACCATAACCTGTAGTGTGAACACCATTGTGTATGTGAAAAGCATCTGTATACTGACCTATGGTGTCACTACCTCTAGTGGTTGTCGCCACCGAAACACCATTAACGTATGTAGTCCAAACAGCACCTCTTCGTACTACTGCTATATGATACCATGTATTTTCTGTGATTACTCCACCAGCTGAATCATAAGCAGCAGTCGTGACATGGGTTCTTATCCTGCCATCAGTATTTAAAAAATTGCCAGTTCCATTATTGTAAATAGAGCCAAGCTCAAACGGACAATCCCAACTTGTTATAGTTCCAGAATGATACATCCAATAATCAATAGTAAAATCAATATTTGTTCCAAAATCAAACTCAGGCGAATCAGCAATAGTGAAATAAGCAGAACCACTACCATAAATAGAACCCCCGCTAAACTTAGACTGCGTGGTACTATGTGTCATACTTCCAGTAGTAGTGATCGTATGCCTACCCGGACTCGAATCATAAAAATTGGTTCCAGTACCCACATTCCCATGGATCATTAAATCAGTAGAAGCAGGCCTCGCATTATACCCTTGTTGTGAAAAACCAGACAATTGGCTTCTGACAGCAGGTGTCCCATATGTTTTCTCTTCAATTTGTAACATAGCGTACCACACCTTAAAACCATCGCCACAAGTATAAAAATAGTGAGACGGACTATACGTACCTGTCGTTCCCCCGAAAGTAAAATAAACATAAGCTTTTGTCCACTCGGTTGTTACTAAGTTGTCGGTGCTAGTACCATAATTGGGGCTCACAAAATAAATATTATTATCTATTGCCCATCGGCTATTAATGGCTTTCCACCACCAAGAACAAGTATAAGCGGTTCCATTTGTTAATGTGAAATTCCGTTGCGCGCTCCCCATCCCACTCAAAGAACTATAAGCAAACCAAATATGAGCAGTTCCTCCTCCGCTAGCCGAATGTCGATTCGAAACCGCTTTTATATACTTTCCGTCTGGACCCATAACACTCTCCACTGTCGCCGTGCTGGTGCCCCAAGTACCATTAGTACCGCTCCACGTAGTGCCCACGGCCGAACTTGCCAAACTGGGTTGAGGAAATAAATTTGTAGTCGGTTCACCCGGATAACTCCCGGCATCATGCGCGTCTATACACATCACAATGTCAGAATCGCCGGTGCGTCCTATTCCCTCTAATCTTGGTCCTCCTGTTGTACTCATTTGTCAAACCTTCGTTTTTGAACTATAAAATTTTGTTCGATTTCTGAGGCTGATAATACTCTGTTATAAAGCTCAAATGCTGCTATCTTTCCTGTAAAATGACGGCCTGCAGTATATCCTACCCCTAAATACAAATCTGCAACATCGCCGTCCCAAACATAAGCCGAAGAGGATGTGTAACTACTAACCAAAGCCCCATCTGTGTAAGTCTTAAGGTCTTGACTGCTACCGTTGGGTGTAACTGTCAATACAAGATTATACCACACATCATTAGATAGACTACCAAAGCTAATACTAACGTAATTCCCAGCATCTGAACCCATATATACACGAACAACACTTCCCGCAATATCAACCTCCATTCTCGGTCCTTTGTTGTAAGTTGTTGCGCCATAATTACAATCATAAACATTTCCATAATTAGCTACCTGAGCTGCTTTGTTCATCCATATAGAAATAGTACAGTTAGAGTGTTCACCTCCTGTGGATATTGGTCCGACGTCTACCGTATCACCAGACCCGTCAAAACTAAGACTCCCATCACCATAAACGTCATACGTTGCATTGGCTATGGTTCCATTATAATTATTGGCAGTCAGATCATACCAAGTAGAGCCGCTCTCCGGATATGAGGCGGCTACCCCTGCGTCCAACCACACATCTAAACCATTTTGTACAATATCACGATTTCCCCAGTTGGCAATATCGAGGCTGTTTCTTTTGGCATGAAAATTTTCTATTATTTGTTGGTCGCTTAAACTTTTATCATAAGCGCTAAAAAAAGCAATGTTTCCCTCAAAATAATTAGTCGACCATCCCGAGCTCCATCCGGGGTAGAAAGCAGTAACCCCTGAAAGTAACCCGGAATGCCCACTGCCACCACCTCGTGCAAATGTTATTCTTTTGGTTCCGTCCACCCAAATATCATAGTCCGAGCCATTCCAATTAAAAGTGAAAATATGCCACCCCACTTTAATTTCATCTTTTATATAAGTAGCGCTCGACCCGGACGGATTAGTGCTGCTATACCCCCACAACGAAAGCGTTTCGTCATCCATGGTGCCAGTCCAAGAACCCATAATTATACCATTAAAGCCCCCTGTGCCAATATTCATACCTACATTCACTTGACCCGGCACTGCTGGGAAAGGCCCAGCGTGTACTCCACCTTGTTTAATAGCAACCGTAAAAC